>Ga0335078_10001357_pt1 | contig 37171 bp, 39 predicted proteins | sample Lox_Sample_32_FD_206711 | JGI IMG/M metagenome (GOLD analysis project Ga0335078, IMG submission 206711) | Soil microbial communities from Loxahatchee National Wildlife Refuge, Florida, United States - Lox_Sample_3.2 | ecosystem: Environmental > Terrestrial > Soil > Wetlands | place: USA... | reverse complement strand
GCCGCCGCGGTCGCCGCGCACGTCCCGGACGCGCAGCACGAGAGCTACTGCAAGGCGCTGTCCGGGCTGCTCGCCTCGGACGTGATCCGCGCCCGGCCGCTGTTACCAGCGAAATGCCACAACGGGGTTACGGCGAGGCGCTCGTTACCGGCCCGGCGAGTCCGGGCCGTGTGCCCGGCGAGTGGCCGGTGTGTCGGCGACCAGCGGATCCGGGGCGCGGAGCGCAGCGGGGGGGTTCCAGGGGGTCGTCCCCCCGTCGCCGTCGGCGTCGAGAATGTCGGCGAGGATCTCCGCCATCCGGGCGGCGATGAGAACGGGCGGCCACTGCTGCCTCAGCGCCAGGAACTCCTCGACGCTGCCGCAGTTCTCCGGCGGCGCCTGCCGGCCTCCGGCCTGCAGGCCGGGTAGCGGCGGCGCGGCGAGCGGGGCAGGATCTTCTCCACCCGGATGTCGTGCCGCCACCCGGCGGTGAAGGTGTACTCGTAGGTGAACCGCTCGCCGGGCCGCAGCCCGAACCCGGCCAGCAGCACCTGGCGGGCGTCGCGGCTGAAGCCTGCCGAGCCGGGCCGCCACAGCCCTATTCCACCGCGTGGATGGTGAACCGGTCCAGGTGATCGTCGCTCCACCCGAACGCCGTCTGCAGGATCTCATGCAGGCCGGCGACCGAGGTCTCGGCGGGCACCAGCAGCCGGCGCCACACCATCGGGCTGATCCCGGCCAGCAGCACCCGCAGCTGGTACACCGCGCCCATCACCGCAACGCCACGCTGGGCTACGGTGCCGATTGTCCCGGTATCAGCCGCTGCCCGCGCGGGTTCCCGGCAACATCCCGGGCGGCGGCCTGAAGGATTTCCGGACGGGGGTTTCTGGACGGTGTTCGCCCAGGTCGCTATCGTGTCCTGAAACGTAGACGTTCCCGGACGGAGGCCGCCGATGGGCCGCACCATCGGCTACTGCCGGGTGTCGGAGAGACACCGTGCCCATCCAGCTCGGCTCTGGCTGCCCCTGCTCCCGCTGCCCGAGGTCCCGGACTTCGCGGCCCGGACCGGCGCCGGCCTGGACAAGCTCAAATGGCTGCTGTGGCACGGCAACACCTTCCGCGCCGGCCAGGTCCTCGGCTGGCTCGAAGACAACCTTTACACCGACCCGGCCGAGAACCCGCCGGGAGCGCAGGTCAAGCTCGCCAGGTACGTCAGCGAGTTCGCTACCTACATCCGCGCCAACACCCACCTCATCCCGAACTACGGCGAGCGGCACCGCTGCGGCGAGGCGATCTCCTCAGCGCCGGCAGAGTCCGCGGTCAACCAGGTCGTAGCCAAACGGATGGTCAAGAAGCAGCAGATGCGCTGGTCACCGGCCGGAGCTCAGCTGTTCCTCCCGGTCCGTACCGCCGTCCTCTTCCGCCGCTGGTACCCAGGCTTCACCCGTCCCGGAGGCCCAGCCGAGATCGAAGTCGATCTCGCCGCGTAGCGGGCCGCTCACCGGCCGCTCGGGGAGCTGATTTCCCCCGGATCCGAACGGTCTCCGAGTGCCGCTCATGGTGATGGTTTGCCCCGGCCGGTGTCACCTCAGGGAATGTTCACGGTATTGGACTGGGACCAGGCGTCTGTCATCCGGTCGACGAGCCGGATGTAGACGGAGTGGGGCAGGCCAGTGGTGACCGGCCTGGCGAACCACAAGCTGGTCAGGTCCTGTGCCCGGGTAAGACCGCAGAACCCATAGATGTACTGGCTGGTCTGCCCATCGTAGATGTCCACCCAGGTGCGCGACGCGTGGGTGTTAAGACCACACGGTGGCAGGCCAGGCGCGGGGGCGAAAAGAAAGTCGGGGTAGGCCGCGTGGTTGGAAACCGACAGGTCGGCCTCGATGAACGAGCCGCGCACGGAGATGCCCGTGAGCGTCAGCATAGGCCGAGGGAGCGCATGGTGACGGAGCCCGTGCGGCTTGGCCGGTACCGGTTTCCCCGCCTGCGTGGTGGCCGCGGCCACCCGGGCCGCCGTGCTGGCGCGGGCGGTGGCGGCCACTGGGCTGGCGGTGGCGGCCATGAGCAGGCCAGGCAGGGCCAGGCCGGCTACGGCGAGCCCGGCCCGCCGATGACCATGCTGAACGATATCCGTAAATCCCATTTCTTCTCCCCAGAACGGACGAGGTCATTGCGTGCGGACCGCGCAGGTGTGATAGTCGCCGGCGGAGACGGCGGCCCAGCTGGCGCCGGTCCCGCCCGGGCCGGGCCCGGGTCTGGTGCCCGCGCTGGCCACTGCCCCGGCTGGCCGCGGCCTGGACCGGACGGCGTGCCCGCGGCCAGGCCCGCCGGTGCCCCTGGGCCGCGGCCGGCCGCGCTGGCCGCGGCGGCACCGGCCGCCGCCCCGGACCGGGCGGGCGCCAGGAACATCCCCCCGGCAGCGATGGCCGCGGCGGCCGCCACGCCAGCGCCCCGCCACCGTGACCGCGACTACTGCGCGAAGGGCACGACGGTCCACTACGAGCAGTACGACGCGCTCAGCCACATCTGGAGTGTCCCGATCTGGCTGGTCAACTCGATCGCCTGGATCAAGCAGCGCTTCGCCGGTCTGCCGGCGCCGCAGAACTGCTCGTCGATCTCGGAAGGCAACCCGCTCAAGCCGATTCCGGTTCCGCCAACAGCCAGCTCTCATACCTAACCGCTGCGGCCAGCGAGCCAGGCTCCCGGGCTGACAGTCGGGTATAGCGTTGTGGCATGGTCATTCTGGGGGTTACGGCAGGCCCAGCGCCGGGCGCACCCTTATTGTTGTCCCGCTGTGTACGCAATTCCCCGGCCTGGCAATCAGCCCTGAGCCAATCCGCGCCGTGAACCGCCCGTGCGCCGTCTGGCGCTATTCCAGGGCCCGCAAATCGTCACGTTACGGAATGCAGCCGGGTTGGGCCCTTATGGGCGCCGGGTGGCCCGGGGGAATCTCACCCCCGGGCTCCCACAGAACGGAGCGTGAAAGTCTCCCTTCACTCCGCTCGTCCCATCTAGAAGCTGTTCCGGAAGTCGGTCATCCAGGTCCAATGGGCGAATCGGCGTGGCTGCCGTGCGGTCAGCCCGTCCCACCACTTGCGGGCCTTCTTGTATGACCTGAGCCGTTTGTACTTCCGTCGTGCCCAGCGCACCAGGTAGGTGTTGATGCGCTGCAGCAGGCCGTTCAGCGCGGTCTTGTAGTACCTGCCGTAGTGGGGTTCCCTGAGTAGCGGCGCAATTTCCGTTGTTAGCGGTGCCGACCGGGCTCAGGCCTGGCGGCAGACGAAGCGCACCACTTGCCTGACCATCTCGTCGGGGGTCATGCAGGAGTCGACGACGAAAGCGCTGGGCGGTGGTTCATAGGACTTGGACATGCGGGCGACGAGCTGGTTCCAGTCGCATGGCCGGCTTCTCAGCCGGCGGGCGAGCTCGGCCGGGTCCGAGCATGTCACCTCGATCGAACGGATGGCGGCCCCATGGTCTTGGGTTAGCTCGTGGAGTCGCCGGCGGATGTCTCGATCGGCCACCACTTCGACGATGACTGACCTGCCTGCGACAAGCTCGTCGGCTACCGCCTTCTCCAGCCGGCGGTTGGCCGCTTCTTGAAGACCTCGCCGGTAGCGGCCGGGCAAGCGAGTGAAACCACGATCCAGCACGGCCAGTGGGCCACCGATAGCCTGGCGGGCTTGGTCGCGAGACAGGGCGACGGCTCCGATACGCTGCGCCAGACTCTCGGCCAGGGTGCTCTTGCCCGTGCCGGGCAACCCGGAGATCAGGATGAGCAGCGGTTGGCTCACACTGTTGCCGTCCCTCGCTGGCCAGCGGCTTCGGGTCGCCGTAGGGGCCGGCGCCCGGTCCGGGCGAGTTCTTTTTCGACCTCGAAGGTGAGGGAACCGTAAATGTTGACGTGGTCGAGGAGGGCCGGGGACAGGTGGCGTACCTGCTCATCGGTGACGGTGTGGCCCTCGGCTCGGAGGGCGGTCAGGGCATCGCCCAGGTGCACGGTGGGCTCGCAGTGCTATCCGCGATAAGAGCCGTTGGCGGGAAGATCCGGCCGGATAGTCCCACGACCCGAGACCTTCCCGCCTCCGGCGTCGTAGATGCTCTGCCGGTCGAAGACCAGCCCCCAGGGCTGGTAGAAGCGCCGTCCGATCATGAAGTTGAGGCCGTTCAGCGTCGCCTCGGTGAAGCAGACGGCGGGAACGCCTCCGGAGAAGGTCGTGAAGCCCCACAGCTTCCCCTGCCAGAGGATCGACTCCAGCCGCTGCTGTGCGGTCATGCCCTGGATCCCGGGAGGCACGAAGGGCTGCGGGCGATTCCGGTAACAGAAGTGAGTGAGCAAGCCCGAAAGGTCGGGGTGCTGGACGGGCCTGAGAACGTCCCGAGGCCGCGCAAGCGGCGCCGGCGGCAGGGGCATCATATCCCCGCAAACCTCTCAGAACCCCTGGTAATTCCCCAATGACTTTTCGCGACACGCCGCGCGGTCACCCTACGGCACTGTTGTCCACGTCACGAACGTGCGCATGAGGTCGTTGCCCGCCAGGTCCTCAAGGCTGAGGCCAGCGCCCGCCGGCTCAGGTTCTCGATGCCCTGCCTGACCTCCCACGGTTTCTCCCGGTCTCCGTCGCCCAGGGGATGTGGGCGGCGGCGCTCGACCGACGCGGTGACCTGCTCCGCCGCGCCCCCACCGCCCGAACCTGAACCGACGGAACAGCGCAAACCCAGGCCGTGTCTGACCCCCACCGCACCCGCAGACCCTGACCAGCCCGCAATGGCCCGGGTCCGCTGCCGCACGCCCAGCTGATCTCCATTTTCCGGGTCAATTCCAAGGCCCACTTTTGGAACTCCGCAGGGGCCCTTCGTCCCTATTTTCCCCCGTTCCGCCGATACAGCGTGAAATTGGGGCGGCGGAGGCCGCCTCAGGTTCGGGAAGGGGAAGACAATGATCACGTTAACGTCATTCAGAGGATTACCGCGACCCGGGCGGGATCGGCACGCGCGCGGGCATGGGGTGCTTTTGCGGCTGTCGGCTCTCTTGGCCGGCTGTGGCCTCGGGCTGACGCTGGCCGCTCTCCCGTCGGCCGCACAGGCCACCGCTGCCCCGGCTGCGGGGGCGCTGCCGCGGCCAGGTACCACAGTAGCCGTGGCGGGGGAGGAACCTCCCGCCACCGTCTACTACACGGGCATAAACGGGCAGGTGTGGACGGTGCCGTTGTCGCTGATGGCCGAGCACGTCCCGGCGTCGCTTGGCGGCCAGCTGGTCGGCGGCCCCGGCGTGGTGGCGTACACCGCGACCCCCACGACCATCCCCGTGACGGCCACCGCCGTTTTCGGGCGGGGCACGGACAACCAGCTCTGGTGGCGCCAGACAGTGGGTACGCAGATGTCACGCTGGGCGCCAATGGGCGGTGTGCTAACCTCTCAGCCCGCCGCGACGTTCAACTCCTCGACACGGCAACTCTGGGTATTCGCGCGCGGCACTGACGGGGCTGCCTGGTACCGCACCGGGCATATCTCGGCTGCGGGCGCAGTGCAATGGAACCCCTCCTGGGCCAGCCTCGGCGGCCGGTTGCTGCCGGGCACGGCCCCCGCCGCCGCGAACATCAGCGTGCTGGGAGCCGTCGTCGCCGCAGTGGGAACCGACCGGGCCATCTGGGTGAACCTCAAGACCGGAATACGGCCAGTCTGGGAGCCGATCGGCGGCCAGACCACCGCGAGCCCGGGCATTGCCATCACGTCCGGCGAAGTGATGGTTGCGTTCGCGCGCGGGACCGATAACGCGGGCTGGTACAACGAATTCCTCGGGCAGCCAGCTGGGGTGGCGGCTGGCTGGCACTCGCTGGGCGGCCGGCTGACATCTGGGGTGGCCGCGACCGGGTACGTCGACTATCCGATGATCAATGTGTTCGCGCTCGGCTCGGACAATATGATCTGGGAGGATACCGGCACCCTGCCGACGTTCAGCGGCTGGAGCATGGTGCTAATCGGCTAAGGCGTGCCTGTTCAGGAACACCGTGCGGGCGCGGGCCGGTCCTGGCGAGCCCGGTCCTCGCACGTGTGCGGACGGCCCGGGACTGGTCACGGCGTGATGGCGATCGCGTCGGGCATGCTGTCGGCCGGGATCGGCGGTAAGGCCGATGTCCGCGCACCGCCAGCGGATTGCTCACCGTCGCACACCGTCCCGTCCGGGCCCGCCCGCCGCCCGGCGCCGCGGAGGGCTGGTTGCGACCATATTTTCGAAAATCTCCCGGCGCTATCGTTATGTAACGTACGGCGGGTATAAATGAGGGTCAATCCCCTTCGCTGTCGGGTTTCCCGGACTCCGGGGCGGCCCGGCCACACGCGCCGGGCCGGCCCGGCGCCGGGGCCCGGACGGGCGGGCGGCTCATTTTTCGAAAGGACACGCCGATGCGCCGCGAATCTGGCCGCCGCACACTGACCACCGTCGCGGCCGAAGCAGGTGTCTCGGTCTCCACCGTGTCCAAGGTGCTCAACGGCCGCACCGACGTCGCGCCGTGCACCCGGGAGCGGATCGGCCGGCTGCTGCGCGGCTACGGGTACCAGGTCGCGCCGGGGATGCAGTTCGGCGTGGTCGACCTGCTGATCGGCAGCCTGCATGGTCCCTGGGCCGAGGAGCTGATCCGCGGCGCCGTGGACGCCGCACGCGAGGCCGGCCAGAGCATCGTCGTCACCACCGTCAGCGGCCCCGCCGAGTTCACCCCGTGGCTGGAGCGGGCCGCCCGGCGCGGCACTGACGGGGTGCTCAGCGTCCTCTACCTGCCCGACGCGGGTGAGCGCGGCCGGCTGTCCGGCGCGCGCATCCCGCTCGTCGTCATCGATCCGCCCACCGAGCCGGGCAGCGACATCCGCTCCGTCGGGACCACCAACTGGCAGGGCGGCATGGCCGCGGCCCGGCACCTGGCCGAGCTGGGGCATCGCCGTATCGCGGCGATCGGCGGCCCGGAGCGGTTCTGGTCGGCGAACGCCCGGCTCGACGGCTACCGTACAGCGCTGCTGCGCGGCCGCATACCGGTCGACGAGGCGCTCGTAAGCCGCGGCGAGTTCACCGCGGCCGATGGCCGGCACCAGGCGCACCGGCTGCTCGACCGGCCGGGACCGCCCACCGCCATCGTGGCCGGCAACGACAACCAGGCGCTGGGCGTGCTGCAGGCCCTCGGCGAGCGCGGCCTGCGCGCGCCGGGCGATGTCAGCGTGGTCGGCTTCGACGACGTCATCGCGGCGTGGGCCACCCCGCCGCTGACCACCGTCCGGCAGCCGCTGGCCGCGATGACCGCCGCCGGGTTCCGGATGCTGCGCGCGGGGGCTGCGAGCAGCCGCATCGAGCCGCAGCACGTCGAGCTGGCCACGAGGATGGTCGTCCGGGACAGCACCGCCGCGCCGGGCGACGTCAATCCCGGACCCGGGTGTACCGAAAGCCGTTCGCCTCGCAAATAGTTGTGATCAAACAACTTTTGGGCGCTATGCTTGGGGCACGTGCGCGAAACGGCGGAACAGGGGTCCACGACGGCGGGCGACGGGCAGCACAGCGGGCCCGGCCAGGCGGCCCACCCGGGCCGCGGGCGCCGGGCGGGTGGCGGCGGCCCGCACCGCGCCGCGGCGGGCGGCGGGCCCGGGCGGGGCAGCGGCGGCCGGCTGAAGAGCGGCAGCTACAAGTGGATCGCGCTGTCCAACACCACCCTCAGCATGACGATGGCGACGATCGACGCCTCGATCGTGATCATCGCGATGCCCGCCATCTTCCGCGGCATCGATCTCAATCCGCTCGCGCCGGGCAACATCAGCTACCTGCTGTGGATGATCATCGGCTACCTGCTGGTCCAGGCGGTCCTGGTGGTGACGCTGGGCCGGCTGGGCGACATGTTCGGCCGGGTGAAGATCTACAACCTGGGCTTCGTCGTCTTCACGATCGCGTCCATCGCGCTGTCCCTCGATCCGATGACCGGCAGCAGCGGCGCGCTCTGGCTGATCCTCTGGCGCGTGGTGCAGGCCTTCGGCGGGGCGATGCTGATGGCGAACTCGGCCGCCATCCTCACCGACGCCTTCCCGGCCACCCAGCGGGGCATGGCGCTGGGCATCAACCAGATCGCCGGCATCTCCGGCCAGTTCGTCGGGCTGCTGCTGGGCGGCCTGCTGGCCGCGTGGGACTGGCGCGCGGTGTTCTGGATCAACGTCCCGATCGGGCTGTCCGGCACGGTGTGGGCGTACCTGAGCCTGCACGAGATCGCCGCCACCCGGCGGGCCAAGATCGACTGGCCGGGCAACGTCACGTTCGCGCTCGGGGCCGGCCTGCTGCTGGTCGCGATCACCTACGGCATCCAGCCGTACGGCGGGCATCCCACCGGGTGGGCGAACCCGTGGGTACTGGGCGGCCTGACCGCCGGCATCGTGCTGCTGACGGGCTTCTGCTTCATCGAGACCAAGATCCCGGACCCGATGTTCCGGATGCGGCTGTTCCGGATCCGCGCGTTCGCGGCCGGTAACCTGGCCTCGCTGCTCGGCGCGATCGCCCGCGGCGGGCTGCAGTTCATGCTGGTCATCTGGCTCGCGGGCATCTGGCTGCCGCTGCACGGTTACAACTACACCGACACGCCGCTGTGGGCGGGCATCTACATGCTGCCGCTGACCGCGGGCTTCCTGCTCGCCGGGCCGGTGTCCGGGTGGCTGTCCGACCGTTACGGGCAGCGGCTGTTCGCCACCACCGGCCTGCTCGTGGCCACCGGCGCGTTCATCGGCCTGATGCTGCTGCCGATCGTGTTCCCCTACTGGCTGTTCGGGCTGCTGATCTTCCTGAACGGGGTCGGATCCGGGCTGTTCGCCTCGCCGAACACGTCGGCCATCATGAGCAGCGTGCCCGCGCACCGCCGCGGCTCCGCCTCCGGGATGCGGTCCACCTTCCAGAACTCTGGCATGTCGCTGTCGATCGGCATCTTCTTCTCGCTGATGGTGGCCGGCCTGGCCAGCACGCTGCCCCGGACGCTGACCGCGGGCCTGCACGGCCAGGGCGTGCCGCTGGACATCGCCGCCAAGGTGGCGCACCTGCCGCCGGTGAGCACGATGTTCGCCGCGCTGCTCGGCTACAACCCGATCCACAACCTGCTGGGTGCGACAGGCGTGCTGAGCAGGCTGACCCCGCAGCAGGCCGGCGTGCTGACCGGCAAGCAGTTCTTCCCGCACATCATCTCGGCGCCGTTCCACCACGGCCTGGTGATCGTGTTCACCGCGGCGGCCATCATGTCGTTCACCGGCGCCATGGTGTCCCTGATGCGCGGCAGGCAGTTCTTCTACTCCGAGCCCGGCTCCGGCGGTGCGGCCCCGGCCGGCCCGCAGACGGCGGCGCCCGGACCGGACGGCAGCGCGGCCAGCGGCTGCGCGGCGAACCGGCAGGCAGCGGGCCGTCCCGCACCCCCCGCGAGCGCCGACGGGCACCCCGGCGGCGGCGCCCCGGCGCGGCCCTCCCCCGGCCGGCGCGGATAGCTTAGGCTGGCTGACATGCCGCGCTATGAGTTCCGGTGCCGCGCCTGCGGTGCCACGTTCGAGGTGACCCGCCCGATGAGCGAGTCCTCGGCCCCCTGTACCTGCCCGGACGGTCACGACGACACGGTCAGGCTGCTGTCCGCCGTCGCCGTGGGCGGCCGCAGCACGAGCGCGGGACCGGGCCCGGCCGCCTCCGGCGGCCGCTGCTGCGGCGGCGCCTGCGGCTGCGGCTGAGCCGGTCCCCCGTCTTCCCGGACGGCCCCGCCCCGGCACGGGGCCCCTGGCTGACAACGCAGCCCGTAAGAGCAGACCGCTCAGCGTCACGGGTGCGCGGGACTGGCCATCAGGGCATGGCTCACCGTGGCCAGCAGCGAGGCACGGGAGAACGGCTTGGCGATGAGTTCGTGTGCCTGCGGCCAGTCGTCCGCGGGAAGGCCGAGACGCTCATACCCCGACATGTAGAGCACGCGGATGCCGGGGCGCAGCGCCTGGGCCCGGGCTGCGAATTCCGGGCCGGTGATCCCGGGCATGACGACATCGGCAATGATCAGGTCGGCGGCGGTTTCGGGGTTGCCGAGCAGGCTGAGGGCCTGCTCGCCGCCGGAAGCCGTGGTGACGTGATACCCGGCCGAGGTGAGCACGCGGTGCGCGACGGCGCAGATGGCCTGCTCGTCGTCGACGACGAGGATGCTTCCGGCGGCGGCGCCGGCCTGGCCGGCCCGGCCGGTGGCATCCGGCGCCGCGGCGGACCCGGGTGCCGCGGGCAGGATGATCGCCACCGTCGTCCCGCTGCCCGGCTGGGACCGCAGCCATGCCTTGCCGCCGGCCTGCGCGGCGATCCGGCCTACGGTGGGCAGGCCCAGGCCCGCCGCCCCGTCCGCGGGCTTGGTGGTGAAGAACGGCTCGAAGGCGCGCGCCGCGGTGGCCGCGTCCATCCCCCGGCCCGTGTCGGTGACGCGTATCTGGACATAGTGACCGGGGGGCAGGTCGGGAAGGCCGGTCCCGGCCTGGGCCGGCACGGCGGGGTCCGGCGTGCCGGCGTTCGCGGCCTCGATGGTGAGCTGGCCGCCGGACGGCATGGCGTCGCGCGCGTTCAGGGCGATATTGATGATCGCCTGCTCGATGAGCCCGCGGTCTATCTCCACCGGCCACAGGCCGTCGCCCGGCCGGACGGCGATGGGGATGTGCTCACCGAGAAGCTCACGCAGCAGCGCGGTGACATCGCTGATCAGCTGCCCGGTGTCGACTGTCCTCGGTTCGGCGACTTCCCGGCGGGTGAAGGCCTGCAGCTCCTTGATGAGCCGTTTCGCCCGATCCGTGGCGTCCTCGATCTGCTGCATATCCCAGCGGACCGGGGCCCACCGGGTGGCGCTGTCGGTGGCCTCCGCGATCGAGACCTCCTCGCGGACCAAGCTGGCGAAGTTCGCGATGACCGTGAGGATGTTGCTGAAATCGTGCGTGATTCCCTCGGCGAGATGCCCCAGGCTGGCCAGGCGCCGGACTCGCTGCAGTTCGCCTTCCAGGCGGTGCAGGTCGGCCTGCGCCTCCCCGGCCGCGGCGGTGTCCGCGGCGAAGACCGCGAGGTACCGCCCGCCCGCCGCCGGCTGCATGGCGGACCCGGTGAGCCGGACGCAGGCCACCTCGCCGTCCTTGCGGACCAGGCGGCTCTCCACCTGGAAGTGGCTCGCCTCCCCCGCCATGATGCCGCCGATCAGCGTTTCCATGCCTGCCTGGTCCTCGGGGTGGAGGTCGCCGAGGAAGCTGCCGCCGGCGAGTTCCTGGCGCGAGTACCCGGTCAGGGCGCAGTAGGCGTCGTCGGTCATCAGGTAGCTGCCCGGCCGGCCGGCGTCCAGGCTGATCGCGAACATGCCGTACGGCGCGGGCCCGGGACCCTGGGGCGCCTGGCCGGCCGGGCGGGCCTGCTGCCCGGCGGCCCGCGAGATGGTACCGGCGCCCGGGGCTTGCGGGCCGCCTGAGGTGCCCGGGGCGCCGGGGGCGCCCTGGCGTGACGCGGGCCCGGCCCGCCAGCCGGCTTGATCATCCTTTGGCATGGGTGCCCCCTGGCAGCCCGGGGCCTCCGCCACGGAGAGCCCGGGCTTGGTAAACTGCGACAAGCATGTCACAATGAGCATCTAACAGATTACCAAGTGTTATCACATCGGTGCAACATGGCACATGCGGCCTTAGCAGCCACACGGCTTGCATGTTAATGACGACGGCTACCAAAGGCATCGCGGTGGGGGATTTGGAGGACCAGCGGTTTGTCGGGCTGCTGGAGGCGGCGCCGGACGCGATGGTGTGCGTGGACGCCGACGGCCGGATCGCGCTGGTCAACGCGCAGGCCGAGCGGCTGTTCGGGTACGGCAGGGACGAACTGGCCGGCCAGCCGGTGGAGATCCTCGTCCCGGACGCGGTCCGGGCCCTGCACCCCGCGCACCGGGCCGGGTACGTCGCCGACCCCAAGCCGCGGCCGATGGGCGCGGGCATGGAACTGGCCGGCCGCCGCAAGGACGGCACCACGTTCCCGGCCGAGATCTCCCTGTCCGCGATCGACACCGGTGCGGGCATCCTGGTCACCGCCGCCGTCCGCGACGTCACCGAACGGCTGGCGGCCCAGGCCGAGCGGGAGCGGCTCAAGACCCAGGCCGAGCGGGACCGGCTGGAGCGGCAGCTTGAGCAGTCCCAGCGGCTGGAAAGCATGGGCCAGCTCGCCGGCGGGGTGGCGCACGACTTCAACAACCTGCTCGGCGTCATCACCAACTACGCCGCCTTCGTCGCCGAGGACCTCAACCGGCCGCCCGGTGAGCCGCCCAGCGAGTCCGCGCGGGCCGACATCGAGCAGATCCAGCTCGCCGCCGAGCGCGCCGCCCGGCTCACCCAGCAGCTACTGGCGTTCGCGCGCCGCGAGGTGGTCCAGCCCCGCGTGCTGAACCTCAACGACGTGGTCGCGAGCGTCACGAACCTGCTCCAGCGGACGCTGGGCGAGCACATCGAGCTGATCACCAGCCTCGACCCGGCCCTCGATCTGGTGCTCGCCGATCCGGGCCACGTCGAGCAGATTCTGATCAACCTGGCCGTCAACGCGCGTGATGCGATGCCGGGCGGCGGCATGCTGACCATCGAGACCGGCAACATCGACGTGGACAAGACCTACGCCGCCACCCGCGCCAACCTGGCCACGGGCCGCTACGCCGCGATGAACGTCAGCGACAACGGGCCGGGCATGGCGCCGGAGGTCGCGGACCGGGCGTTCGAGCCATTCTTCACCACCAAGCCCAAGGGCCAGGGAACCGGCCTGGGCCTGGCCACCGTCTACGGGATCGTCACCCAGGTCGGCGGGCACGTGCGGATCTACTCCGAACCCGAGCTGGGCACCACCATCAGGGTGCTGCTCCCGGTCACCGACCAGGCGCCGCCCACCTGCGAGCACCCGTCTGCCGGGCCCGAGCAGGGCGAAGGCGAGCTGGTGCTGCTGGTCGAGGACGAGGGCGCCTTGCGCGAAGTTACCCGCCGCATCCTCCTCCGCAACGGCTATGAGGTGGTCACGGCGGCCAACGGCCGCGAAGCCATCCAGGCCGCCACCGGCTGCACGGGCCGCATCGACGTTCTGCTCACCGACGTCATCATGCCCGGGATGCAGGGACGGGAGGTCGCCGAGCGGATCGGCGGGCTCGAGCCGGGCGTCGCCGTCCTGTTCATGTCCGGCTACACCCAGGGCCTGCTCAGCGCGCAGGGCATCCTCGAGCCGGGCATCAGCCTCGTCGAAAAGCCCTTCAACGAGGCGACCCTGCTCGCCAGGCTGCGCGAGGTGGTCCGCGCCCGCGGGACCAGCCCGGACTGAGCCAGCGCCATGGTCACGGGCGGCCGCCGGAAACTGCGGCGAAACATTTCCGGCATTACTCGTCATCGACGCGGAACATGAATTGAGTACGTTAGAGGGCGTGGCGGACATCTTCGACGGGTATCAGCCCGCCGAGGCGTGGGACGAGATGTTCGCCGGCCCCGGCGAGCCGCGCCCTGCCTACGACGGGCTGATCAGCGCGCTGCAGCCGATGGATCCGGCCGAGCTCCGCTATCGCGCCGACCAGCTCGCCCGGGTGTTCACCGACCGGGGCGTCACCTTCGACCTGGGCGGTGACGAGCGCCCGTTCCCGCTCGACCTGGTCCCGCGGGTCATCGACGCACTGGAGTGGGACCTGATCGTCCGGGGCGTGCGCCAGCGGGTGCGGGCCCTGGAGGCGTTCCTCGCCGACGTCTACTCCGGCCGCCAGGTCTTCGCCGACGGTGTCGTGCCGTGGCGGGTGCTGTTCACCTCGTCCGGCTTCCACCGCGAGGTGGCCGGGCTGGTCCCGCCGAACGGCGTGCGGGTGCAGGTCGCCGGCATCGACCTGATCCGGGACGAGAACGGGCAGCTGCGGGTGCTGGAGGACAACGTCCGGATCCCGTCCGGGGTCAGCTACGTGATCGAGAACCGGCTGGCCATGACGCGGACGTTCCCCGGGCTGTTCACCGAGCAGCGGGTGATCTCGGTGGACGAATACCCGGCGCGGCTGCTCGCCGCACTGCACGCCGCCGCCCCCGAAGACGCCAGCGATCCCGTGATCGTCGTGCTGACCCCCGGCGTCAACAACGCGGCCTACTTCGAGCACGCCCTGCTGGCCCGGCTGATGGGCGCCGAGCTGGTCGAGGGGCGCGACCTGTTCTGCACCGGCAACCGGGTCTACCTGCGCACCACGCACGGGCGGCGCCTGGTCGACGTGATCTACCGCCGCATCGACGACGAATTCCTGGACCCGGTGCTGTTCCGCCCGGATTCGGTCATCGGCTGCGCGGGCCTGATCAACGCCGCGCGGGCCGGGAACGTGACGATCGCGAACGGGGTCGGCAACGGCGTGGCCGACGACAAGCTCATCTACACCTACGTGCCCGACCTGATCCGGTACTACTTCAACGAGGAGCCGGTCCTGCACAACGTCGAGTCCTACCGGCTCGACGACCCGGACGTGCGCACCTGGGTGCTGGCCGGGCTGTCCCGGCTGGTGCTCAAGCCGGTCGACGGGGCGGGCGGCAAGGGCATCGTGATCGGGCCGCACGCCGACGAGCAGACCCTGGCCGAGCTGCACACCGCGGTGGCCGCCGACCCCCGCGGCTGGATCGCGCAGCGGCCGGTGCGCCTGTCCACCTCGCCGGTGCTGATCGGTGAGCGGCTGGAGCCCCGGCACATCGACCTGCGGCCGTTCGCGGTGAACGACGGGAACGACGTCTGGCTGCTGCCCGGCGGCCTGACCCGGGTGGCGCTGCCGAAGGGGGCCCTCGTGGTCAACTCCAGCCAGGGCGGCGGGTCCAAGGACACCTGGGTGATGTCCGCCGACGGGCAGGAGCCTGAGCGCGCCGGCACCCCGGGCCTGGCCGCCGCCCCCGCCGCCGTCGCCCCCAGCGGCCTGTTCGCCGACCGGCAGAGCGATCCCTTCCAGGGCCAGGACCAATGACGACCAGTGACCCGGTCCCGCCGGGCCCGGGAGGGAGGCAGCCACCGTGCCGGATGACGGGCTGCTCAGCCGGATCGCGGAAACGCTGTACTGGACCGGCCGCTACGTGGAACGCGCCGACGACACGGCCCGCACCCTGGACGTCTACGTGCACCACATGCTCGAAGACCCGGACGTCGACGAGGACGGCGACTGCCGCGCGATGCTGGCCATCCTGGGCGTGCCCGCGCCCGCGGACGCGCCGATGGACATCGGCGCGGCGCTGTCCCGGCTGGCCTACGACCCGAAGAACGCCAGCGCGATCGCCGGCGCGATCCTGGCCGCCCGCGCGGGCGTGCGCAGCGTGCGGGACGTCGTCTCGAGCGAGATGTGGGAATGCCTGAACGTCACCGGCCTCGGGCTGACCTCGCACCGGCGGTCCGCCGAGCGGCTCGGCCCGCACGTGTACTTCCGGTTCGTCCGTGAGCGCGCGGCGCTGTTCTTCGGCCTGGCCGACTCGACGATGAGCCACGACGACGCGTGGCGGTTCCTCATCCTGGGCCGCAGCCTGGAACGGGTGGACATGACCGCCCGGCTGCTGCTGGCCCGCATGCCCGGGTCGCGGCACCAGCTCAGCTGGCTCACCGTGCTGCACGCCTGCGGGGCGCACGAGTCGTTCATCCGCACCCACGGCTGGGCCAGCGGGCCGTCGCAGGTCGCCGAGTTCCTGATGCTGGACCGGCTGTTCCCCCGGTCGGTGCTGCACGCCCTGTCCACCGCCGAGCAGTGCCTGCTCGCGCTGGACCCGGAAGACGCGCTGCGGGCCGGCATCGGCGACCCGGCGCGGCGGCCGATCGGGCAGCTCCGGACGCGGCTGGAGTACGCCGACCCGGGGCAGCTCGAAGCCGAGCTGCCGGAGCTGGTCAGCTCGCTGCAGAGCGCGTGCATGCAGGCGAACGAGGCGATCGCCAAACGGTATTTCTCCTTCGCGGCGCCGGTGGCGTGGGCGCAGGAGGGGTTATGACCGGCTGGCGGATCGGCATCGTGCACACCACCCGGATGATCTACAGCGGCGAGGCACGCGCCTCCTACAACGAGGCCCGGATGACCCCGCCCAACATGGCCCGGCAGACCGTGCTGGCGACCACGGTCCGGACCGGCTCGCACGCGCCGATCTGGGCCTACCGCGACTACTGGGGCTCCACCGTCAGCGCCTTCGACGTGCAGGAGCCGCATCATGAGCTGCTGGTCCAGGCCAGCGCGACGGTGCAGACCAGCGGCCCGCAGCAGGCCAGGCCGTCGCTGCCATGGGCGGCCCTGCGCGAGCGCGCGGCCGGCAGCTACGTGCTGGAATACCTGGCCGCGACCCCCCGCACAACTATGCACCCGGAGGTCGAGGAGGAGGTGGCCGCCTGGGTCGTCGGCGCCGAGCCGGGCGAGGCCGCCGGGGAGATCATCAAGCTGGTCAACGGCCGGGTCGCCTACCAGCCCGGCTCGACCGGGGTGCACACCGGCGCGCAGGAGGGGTGGGACACCCGGTCCGGGGTGTGCCAGGACATGGCGCACATCAGCGTGGCGCTGCTGCGCGCCGCCGGGCTGCCGGCCCGGTACGTCTCCGGGTACCTGCACCCCGACCCCAAGGCCGAGCCGGGGCACGCGGTCGCCGGCCAGAGTCACGCCTGGATCGAGTACTGGGCGGGTGAGTGGATCCCGTGCGACCCGACCAGCCTGGCGCCGGTGGGCGAACGGCACGTGGTCGTCGGGCGCGGGCGCGACTATTCCGACGTCTCCCCGCTCAAGGGCATCTACAGCGGCGCGCCGAGCGTGGCCATGGGCGTGACGGTCGAGGTCACCCGGCTGGCCTGACCGGCCCGGCCCCGCGCCGCTGCCTCCGGCCCGTCACGAGTTCGCGATGGTCCCGGCGAACGCGGCCTGGCCGGGGTGCGGGATGCCGATGGCGTGCCCGAGCTGCTGCCAGACGGCAGCCGCGGCGGTCACCCGGCGCACCGCGCCGAGGCCGTGCACGAGCTCGCAGCCCGCCGCGTTCAGCGTGACCGGGGCGAAACGGCGCGAGCCGGCCGCGAACGTCAGCGTGTAGGTGATGCCGAACTCCGCCGGGCAGGCCATCTGCATGTGCGCCACCGGCGGCAGCCCGCACAGGCTCCGCGCTACGGACTGCGCCCGGCCGGCGTCTGCGACCTGTTCGGTGGCGGGGAAGCCGAACTGGGCGTGGTTGCCCGGCAGCGCATCCGAGCGCCGCACGGTCAGGCCGGTGACCTGGGTAGATGACGCGCACAGCCCGGAGCCGCCCGTGGCCAGCCGGCCGCTGCTGGCCGGCGAGGCGGTGGCGCTGTGGCCGGCGGCGGGCGGCGATCCGCCGCCGCAGGCCGCCACCGCTACGATGGCCGCCGCGGCCAGCACCGCCGCCGGGACGATGCGGGCCCGCCGGGCCCGCCGCACCGGCCGCCGGGCGTTGCGGTGTGACGCGGGCGTATACGGCACGAGCATGTGCACTCCGTTTCCCGGCCATGCGCGCTGCGGCGCTCCCCCGAACTGGCCGTCTCGGGGATTGGACGCCGCGGCCCGCCCCGCGGTTTCACCACGCCTGGCTGTTCCCGTGCCTGGCCTGCGGTGGCGGGCCAGGCCTTGCGTCAGATGAGACACCCGGCCCGTCTCGCATGCGCCAGCGCCGGCCCGGCCCGTCCTGTTGCCTGGAATACAGCGGGACACGGTCAGGCGGAAGGAATTGATCATGTCAGTGTTGCTGACCGAGCGATGGCCGCACGCCCGGGGACCGGCGCCGGACAGCAGCCCGGACGCGGAGCAGGCGCAGGAAATCCTCGGCGAGATGGCGGCCCTGCTGCGCGACAGCCGGCCCGGCGTCCTCATCTGCAGCGCCTCAGCCGGCGCGATCGCCATCGGGACAGCCATCGAGGCCGTCACGCTGCCGCTGACGTCACGGAGCGGGCCGGGCATCGCGGTCGTCGGGGGCGTGTTCCTCATCCTGGTGGTGTGCCTGCTGCGCACGGTGACCCTGCTGATGATGTCCGGGGCGAGGCTGGGCCACACCCTCGGCCAGCAGCGCCTCTACACCGGCGCGCCGCTGGACCCGAGAGCGCCGTGGGCGACGATCCCGGCCCCCGGCGAGGCCGACGGCATCGAGGGGCCGTGGGGCTGGACCCGGGCGCATCTGCTGCTCAGCCAGGCCAGGTTCCGGGTGGCGCGCATCCAGGCCGCGCTGAACTGGGCCCTGGTCACGACCGGGGTGTTCCTGGCCTGGACCGGGGCGCTGATGTTCATCCGCTGACGGCGCCCGCCGCGGTGGCCGATCCCGGGGATGACCGAGATACGTGCGAAACCGGCCATGGGTTGATGTCGATGCGCCCAACAGGGCCTGACCTGCGGTTGGTTACCTCAGCGGTCGGTGGTGAGGTGGTTAGTGCGTCGGCCTTGTGATCTACCTGCGCGGGGCGCTGGGGCCGGCCGCCGAGGCGTTCCTGACCGGGTCGGCGGCCTCGGGCAACACCAAGCGTGGTGGCCACCGAAGGAGAGTCGTTCCGGATGCGCCAGGCACGGACCAAGACGGGAGGACGCCTCACCAAGATCGGCTACAAGGTCACCATCGAGCCCCCCGCACCCGACGCCGACCCCGAAACCGGCGAGCTGATCACCCGCACCGCCGTCTAACCCGCTGCGCGAAACGCCAGGAAGCCGACGGCACAAACCGCCATCGGCTCCAAAGGCATGCCCGGCTGAGGTCTGATTTTCGGACCAGATGATCAGCTGAAAGTCGCTGAGAAAACCTGAGTGAACCAGATCCGGTCGCCTCCACAGGCGAACCGCTTGACCGTCGCACGCCCAATACCGCTCGAGCCACCGGTGATGAGCACGGTACGCGCTGTCATCGGATGTCTCCTCCCTACCGCAGATAGATGCCGTCCTCGCCGATGCGGCCGGGTCCGTTCAAGACCCAGATCCCGGCGGAGTTGGCGCGGACCCGGAACGTGATGGATCCGCCGCTGACGGCGGTTTCCCCGCCTGTTACGGCATCGCGGTAGGTTCCGTTGCGGATGTTCCCGACGGTAATGTCCTGGTCGGATCCGATCGCGAGGCCGATGACGGCATAGCTTTCGCCGTCGTTGTGATCGCGGACGAAGCTCATGCCCGGGCCCCACTCGGTCACCTGCCGCATCGGCGCCTTCTGCAGGGCCGGGATCGCCCGGCGGATCTGGTTGAGCCGGCGGATGTGCCGGTAGAGCGGGTGGCCCTGGGTTCCGGCGAGCCGCTCGTCGGTCAGGTGCTCGCCATAGTAGGCGCGGCCGGTGGACTCCAGGGTGTCGTCATTGCCGATGATGTCCTGCGGCGCGCCTTTCATGAACTCGATCTCTTCGCCCTGGTAGAGGCAGGGGATGCCGCGGATGGTCCACAGCATGTTGTAGGCGGCGGCGGCCATCCACTGGTCGCCGCGGAAGCGGAAGCGGAAGTCGTTGTCGGGGCCGACGTCGTGGTTTTGCAGGAAGGTCACGAGCCTGGTCGCATCGCCATAGACCCAGTCGCGGGTGAGCACGCCCCCGATCTGGCTGTAGGTGCCGCGGCTGACGTTGTCGCGGAAGGTGGAAAAGAGCCCGAAGTCGAGGACGGCGAACCCTGAGTCGCCGCCGGAGTTCGGGTCCCGCACGTCGTCGCCGAGCCGGGTGTACCACCACGGCCGGATGTAGGAGGGCGCGTTGTCGTCGCCGAACAGATCCCCCCAGCCGGTGCCCTTGACCAGGTTCTCGCCGAAGACGAACAGCCCCGGCCGGTGCGCCTTCCACGCGTTGATGTATTCCAGGAGATTGCCGCGCTCGACGTGCTTGACCGTGTCGATGCGCAGCGCATCGACGCCCATGTCCAGATAGCGGTTGACGGCATCGATGATGTAGTCCTTGACCTGCTGGTGCTCGGTGAAAAGGTCGATGCAGTCACCCGCGATGCTTTTGGTCTGGACGGCGCGGCTCTCCCAGTCGCCGCCGGCGATGAACCCCTCCTGGTGATACCAGGCGGGGTCGAGCGTGCCGGCGTCGACGCCGAAGAAGCGGCCAGGATTGTAGCCGGGCGAGGGAACCGTCTGCCCGGTACGCGGATCGGTGAGTGGTACGACGCCGTCCGGGTCGCTGGCCTGCCGGTCCCGGAACCAGCCGGGGGCGGCGGGATTGTCGTTATCCTCCCGGAACGTGCTCCGGTAGTTGCCGAGGTTGCCCTGGTAGGGGCCGTTGCGGAGCTGCCCCTGCTGCGAGCCGGCCGGAACGTAGTACTTGACCGGCAGGTGGTCGATCCAGACCTGGCCGCGGATTCCGTACTGGGAGGAGTGATTGATCACCACGTCCTGGATGATGCTGATGTCACGCGCATGCGCCTCGTTGATCAAGTCCTGATAGGTTGCGCCCGGCGACTCAAGCCTGGGGTCGATCCGCGTCCAGTCGTACGGATGGTAGCCGTGATAGTCGAGGCCGCTGCGGTTCTCGACCGGCGGGGTGATCCAGATCGCGGTGAAGCCCAGATCGCGGATGTAGTCGAGCCGCTGGATCAGGCCGCGGAAGTCGCCCCGCCAGTGCGGGTCGAGGGCCTGGCCGGTCGCGGGATCGAAGCGGATGCGGTCGCGGCAGAAGAAGTTGTTGCCAGGATCCCCGTCATAGAAACGGGTCGTGATGACAAAGTAGATGGTCTTTTCGCGGAAATCGGCGGGCTGTCCGGGGACGCCGATGTTGTAGTAGAAACTGCGGCGAGCCTCGTTTCCCGCCCCGTCGATGACCAGGAAGCGGACCTGGGTGGCGCGGGCGATCGGGACAGCCGGCCCGGCCAGGCCCGCCGCGGCATTGCCGTGCACGTAGACCGGCGAGGCCGTGGACGGCTCCGAGCCGTCCACGGTGCAATAGGCAGTTACCGGTGCCGGGCGGTCGTCGGAAATCGTGAACACGGCGTCGATCGGATCGGCGTACGTGCCGTTGGCGTGGCTCGCCGAGATCTCCGGCCGCTGCAGATCGGCATCCGGGTCGATCGTATAAACGAAGGTGCGGACCTGGCCGGCTTCGCCCGCGGAGCTGACCCCGAACACGGCAATCGTTGTCGTCTGCGCAATCGTAACCGGGCCGGTGTAGCGGGTCGATGCCGTCGTCGGCACGGTCCCGTCGGTGGTGAGGTAGATCGTGTCGTCGGCGTTGGAGCTCTCAAGCGTTAACGTCTGCGGCGTGGCGTAGATCCCCCCCCGCGGAGTGGCCCGGATCACCGGAACCTGCGGCCGTTCCGGGTTTTGGTCGTACCAGGTGCTGTTGGTGTAAAACCAGCCGGGCCTGTCCCGCCGCAGGTCGCCGGTCTGCCGCCCGGCGCCGTCGTTGACCACGATGCTCGCGGCCTCGACGTCCCGGAACTGAAAGACAAACCAGCCATTGCCTTCCGCCATCATCGCGGCCCCGGGCCACGTCGTGCCCGCCGCAGCGGGGCTCGTATCCCAGTAGTGGATATTGATCATCTCCCGCCAGCCCGGCGGCCTCTTGAAATGGACGACCAGCGCCATGGCATGTCCCTCCACCGGCAAGTGAAACACGTCCGCTTGGGCCGCCTGTGGGGGTCGGCCCACCGCTCCCGGGCTGGCTCATGGAGCCTTTGTGGGATCGCCCATGGCCCAGGCAACCCCGTCGCCACGGTCCATCTTCCCGATCGCAGCCATGTCCTCGTTGTCGAGGTTGAAGCCGAAGATGTCGGCGTTCTTCCGGATGCGGTCGGGGTTGGTGCTCTTCGGAAGCACCGGATACCCCTTCTGGATGGCCCAGCGCAGCAGGACCTGCGCCTCGCTCACGCCGTACTTGTTGGCCATGACCTTGAAGGAGGCGTCCGCTTGCTCACCGTCGGCCTTCATCTGGTCCGTCTTCGCGCTGTCGTGCCCCTCGGCGGTTCGCCAGGTGGAGAGCGGCACCAGGCTGCTGTAGGCGATGGGTGTGACCGCGTTCTCGTTGAGGTATCGAACCAGCTCGGGCTTCTGCGACCACGGATGAAGCTCGATCTGGTTGGCATCCGGCATGGGCAGGCCCGCTGCCTTCAGCTCCTCGATGTGCTTGACGCTGAAGTTGCTCACGCCGATCGCACGCGCTTTTCCCTGCCGCTTCAGCTCGACGAGCCCGCGCCACTGGGCGAGTCTCTGGTCGCGTTCGAACGGCAGATGGATCAAGTAGAGGTCCACATAGTCCAGCCCCAGCCGTTCGAGGCTCTCGTCGAGCGATGTCACCGTGGACTCGGTGGTCTTCGCCGACTGCCCCCACGCCGGGTTCCCGGGCCACAGCTTCGTGGTGACGAAGAGATCGCTTCTCGCCAGCCCCTCGGACTCGAGCGCCTGCTTGATGCCCGCCCCGACGCCCGACTCATTTTGATAGCCCTCCGCGGTGTCGATGTGCCGGTAGCCGACGCGAATGGCCTCACTCACCGCTGCGGCAACCTCGCCGTCGGCGATGAGGTACGTGCCAAAGCCCAGGCACGGGATTTCGACATCCATGGTCAGTGTTTGGGTTTTCAATTCGCTTCTCCTGTGAACTCGACAGGTGAAGACGCTACCCGCACCGGGGCCGCAGCGCCCGCCAGATCCTCCAGACCGCTTGCCTATTCCTACACATGCCGGGAGAATGTGCCTGGTCCCAGGCTGGTGCAGCGGGCCGGTCCAGGAGGTCGGAGCATGCACCTGGAACGACTCATCGAACAAGCTTCTCGTCGCGTCCCGGCGGCCGAAAACGGCCATCAACAAGCCGCCCAGCCGATCGATGGTCTCCAGGTCCTCCGACAGAACTTCCCGAGTTCGTTCGAAGCCTCGTTGTACGAACCCGTCCTATGCCTGATCCTCCAAGGCGGGAAGCAGGTCGCGATCGGAGAGCAGACGTTGTCGTTCGGCCCAGGAGAATGTCTCCTCGTGAGTCACGAGCTGCCCGTGTGCTCCAGAATCACGAAGGCTCCATACCTGGCGCTGGTCCTCGAGGTAGACATCGCCACCATCAGGGAGCTCTACGACAAGGTCACAGAATCAGCGCTGTACAGCGAACGCGCTCGCGCGGCGCAGACGCATCAGGCGAATCCCGGGCTGCTGGATGCACTGCGTCGCTACTTGGCGCTCGCCGACTCTCCTGCGAACGCGAAGGTACTCGGCCCGCTCACCTCGAAGGAGATCCACTACCGCTTGCTGGTGGCTCCGTTTGGCGGAATGCTTCGCAGTCTCATTCGGCACGACAGCAACGCGAGCGCCATCGCCCGCGCCATCGGTTACATTCGCGACGACATCCGCTCGCCGATTGCGATCCCGGATCTCGCCAGGCGAGCCGGAATGAGCGCGTCGTCATTCCACAAACACTTCAAGACGATCACCTCAACGACGCCACTGCAGTACCAGAAGGAGCTTCGCCTGCTCGAGGCACGGAGACTCCTGACCACGGGCGGCGCCTCGGTTACCGCCGCCGCTTTTGACGTCGGGTACGAGAGCCCGAGCCAGTTCAGCCGCGAATACGCACGCAAGTTCGGGGTCCCCCCGAGCGAGGACTTGGCAAACGCGACCGGCTAGCGGTAGTCCGTTGGATCCGGGTCCTGGGACTATCTCTCCGAGAATTAGCGGTAAGCAGCGTTCCCGCTGGTCAGAAGCTCGCCGAGCACGTGAGCGGCGGAATGGCTTCCGCGTGTAATGACGGTTATCCGCGATTCCGAACCTCTCGACCTGCGGCGATGCGCCCTGCCGGACGGACAGCTCGCAGTGCTATCCGCGATAAGAGCCCCGATCTTCACCAGCGTCAGGCCTGCGCCATCCGGCCGCGACGAGCCATGCCTTCGGATCGCGCGGTGGGTCGTCCGGCCAGGTACCCAGCGCCCGGATCAGGGCCTCCTGCACGGCGTCCTCGGCCGACGCGAAGTCGGCTCCGCGCCGGACGAGGACACCGATAACCGCGGGCACGAGCTCCCGCAGCAGTGGCTCGTTCACTCGGTGACCGCGGGCGACTCGCCGAGGAACGGCCGGACCTCGAGCCACTCGTGGATCGGTTTGCCGCCGGGCCCGGGAGCGGCGGACAGCTCCCCGGCCAGCTGCACCGCGCGATCCCAGGACTCCACGTCGATGACGTACCAGCCGGCGATGAGGTCCTTGGTCTCGGCGAACGGACCATCGGTCACCGGTGGGCGCCCTTCGCCGCCGTACCGCACAAACGTCCCCTCGGGCGCCAGTGCCTGAGTGTCGACGAACTCACCCGTCTCCTCCAGGCGGGCCGCGAAGTCGCGCATGAACTGCACGTGCGCGTCGACCTCCTCCGGCGTCCAGTGGTCCATCGGCGGCCAGTCGGCGGCGGGGGCCGGGCCGCCACGGTAGTGCTTCAACAGCAGGTACTTCACGGATGTTTTCCTTACCTCGTAGGCACTTGGTCAGCCGCGCTGACGTTCGTCTCGTTGCCGGACCAGCTCCTCGACCGCGCTGGGAGAGTCGTGTCGAAGTCAATCAGTTTCGCCCAGGTCGGGATCACGATGATCCGGACCATGCCGTCGTAGAGCGAACGGACCTCGGCCTCCCACTCGACCCGTTGCCTGGCCGTCATCTGGTAGGTGCCATTGATCTGGAGGTACTCGTCCGGGATGCCGTCGACCACCTCCAGCTCTGCCTGACCGCGGATCAGCAGGATCTTCGGCGGGTGCACCTCAGTGTCGATCGTCAGGGCGACCGCCGCCCCAGGCGTCGGCCGAGGCGAGCCGGTCCGGGCAAGGTCTCGCCGCCGGGCGATGATCCGAGCCGCACAGTGAGCTGGCCTCCTGGCCGTCATGACCGGACGATCAGCACATAGTGACCTGCCAGGGAGAGTGCTCGGCGCGCAGGGCCAGGAAAGGAGACCGGGAGAAACCGTGGGAGGTCAGGCAGCGAATCAACCGTCAAGTGATACCGTGCGCCAGATCAGGCAGCGGCTGCATCTGTGACATCCATCAGGGCGCGTTCGTTACAGCCCGCTGCAGGCGGCGCACCGCTACGTCCGAGGACCGTAGGGCCACCGGTGTGTCCGGTCGGCCGGGCGCATACGATTTTGTTCCATGGCCTGATGCAGAGCATCCGCAATGATCAGCTCTCGGTAGGCCGCCGCGCTGCCCGGCTCGCCGGCTGACTTTTCCAATACGCTCAGGGGTCCAGGTGAAGCGGACGGTGCCGGCCGTGTATTCGCGCGCCAGCAGGGGCGCCCCGAGGAAGACGCCGATGATCACCGGGACCGCCTGCATGGCCAGAACGACCATGTTCGAATAGCTCAGTGGCCAGCCGACGGCGAACGGGGTCTGCCGCGGCCGGCACACCGCCGACCATGCTGACGAGCCCACGCAACCGTGCCGGATTTCGGCGGCGTAGAGCCGGTGCAACTCTATCCCGGCGACAAGCATCGTCGTGCCTAGCGCGAGCAGCAGGGCCCCGAGCCAGGTTAGGGCCGCGCGATGCTGCCGCCAGACGACCCAGGCCATTGAAGTCAGCGAATCCGGCAGTAGTCTCCTCTGCCCGCCAGCCTCCCATGCATCGGACCTGAGCGTGGTCATCACGTCGCCCCCGTGACGGCGCCGGTGGCCAGCGGCTCAGGACCGGGCAACGCGGATGCCCACGGTTCGCGCAGGTAAGCGAGCATGAGTTCCTCCAGCGTCACCGGATGAGCCTGCCAGCCTCCCGGCGGCTGGGCGGCGGAACGCCGCCGGACGAGCACGTGCGCCTGGGCCGATCCTTGCTGGGCGTGCACCACGTCAAACTGGGCGCGGACGGTCCCTGCGCCGGCGGCGGGGCCGGTCAGGATCTGGTGGCCGCCCAGCAAGGTCTCCACGTCTCCGGTGACCTGCACGTGGCCGTCGGCCAGCACGACCAAGTAGTCGGCGATCCGTTCGAGTTCGGCGACCACGTGCGAGGAGAACAGGACCGACATGCCGTCCCCGGCCGCCGTCTCCATCACCGAGGCCAAGAACTCGTGCCGGGCCACCGGATCCAGTGGCGCGAGCGGCTCGTCGAGCACCAGGAACTCCGGCCGCCGCGCGAGCGCGATTCACAGCGCGACCTGGGCCTGCTGGCCCCCGGAGAGCTTGCCGACCTTGCGGCGGGGCGGGATGTTCAGGGCAGCGAGCCGCTTGTCGGCCCGCCGCTGATCCCAGCTGCGGCCGTTCAGGGTCCTCGCCACGTGCACCATGTCCTCGACTGGCAGGTGGTTGTACAAGGCACGTCCTGGGCCACGAATGCCACCCGCTTCAGCGTCCCAGGTGACCCGGGCCGGCCGCCCAGCACCTTCACCTGTCCCTCGGTGGGGAGGTCAGGCCGACGGCCAGGTGCATCAGCGTGGTCTTGCGCGCACCGTTCGGCCTGGCGAGGGCGGCCACGCGGCCCGGCGGGATCGCCAGCGTGCAGTTCCGCAGCGCCCAGGTGGTCCGGTAACGTTTGCCGAGCCCGGCGGCCTCGATGACGTTCGTGCAGTCCTGCCCGCCTCGCCGGGCCGCTGCCGCGGAGCGCCGCGCGGCGCCGCTGTTGCCGCGCGGCGGTCATGGAAATCCCGCAGGGCGGCGGCGAGGTGTCGGCGCGGCGGGTGTCATCGTCGAGCATGGCCGCCTTGGCCAACTCCGCAACGTAGGCGGTGTGCACGCCGGCGTAGCGCATCGGCAGGAGACCGGGTTGGCGTCCCCGGCGCGGCGGCCCGAGAAGCGGCTGCGAATTATCTCAGATAATCTGTCCTGTCTGAAGTGACGTGATCTCGTTCGGGTGGCATGCAGTCCACTGCGAAACCAACGCTTGCACCGCGTTGAGCGGCGAAGTTTCACTGTGGCCGACGAGCCAATCTGTCGGCTGCCAGGCGCCCTCCTGCGGATCGGGCGTCCGCGGGAGGCCTCGGGCCGCTTGGCCGTCCAGTCTGTCCAGCTCGCCGATCATCGCCTGGCCCCACTGTTCCCGCTCGGCGGCCAGCAGGCCAGCCGCCCAACCCAGCAGCCGGGCCGGCGCGTCCCCGCCCGTCCGGTCCTCCGGAGCGATCAGGAGGCGGCGCCGGATCAGGGCCACCGCGATACCCGCCACAAAATGAAGATCAGCGGCATGTCGCCTCACTTGGACGCAGGTTGGGGCGCGGTCCGGCCGGCCCGGGCGGTGCGGGGCAGTGCCGCCACATACTCCCGGCCGGCCCCGCTCAACCGGTACATGTGCCGGGGTGGCCGGCCCTCGGGACCGGGCTCCCAGGCCGCTTCCAGCAGGCCGCGGCCGGCCAGGCGGACCAGGATCGGGTACAGCGAGCCCGATTTCAGGCGGACCTCGGTGGCCAGGTCATAACCGTAGCGCCAGCGGGACGGGTCGGCGGCCAGCGCCCGCAGGACGCTGATCGCCTGCGCGGACAGCGGCCGGTTACGCTGCATGGCCAGTAACTCTACTCAAGTAGCGGTAAGCGTCAAGACCGCACCGTCTTCCTCCGGCGGCATCCCAACGCGCGGCGTACGAACCGCCTGCGCCGCGGTTGTATGGGCAGATTCCGATGATCTCTCCAACAGTCCGGGGATCGACTTCCGGAGATTCCGGGATCTTCGTCGTTGCGGGCAGGCTGTCAGCCAACCGCTCGGCGCAATACCCCCAGGATGCCCGGTCTCATGCGGCGGCCAAGATCAAACCCATGGCCGGTTTCGCATGTATCTCGGTCATACTCGGATCCGGGCACTGCCCGTGATTGTGCCAGGCTGTGCGGTGGTCCATCGTTGACAATGACGGGCCGCGTCCGGAACGCGGCAGGACGCGCACGGCACCGAACACGGGAGCATGGGCGACACAGCACCGGCGGGGGGCTTCTGGGGCCTGCTCAGCGCGGCCGACCGGGCACTGCTCGGCGCGGCCGGGCGGCCCAGCGTGTTCGCCCCCGGCGCCACCATGTGCGTCCAGGGGGAACCAGCGACCCACCTGTTCATCCTCATCAGCGGGTGGGTCAAGGTCGTCTCGGTGACCCGGGAGGGCCAGGAGACGGTGCTCGCGCTGCGCGGCAACGGGGACGTGGTCGGGGAGCTGGCGGGCGAGCTGACCGGGTACCGGACCGCGACCATGTACGCGATCGGCCGGGTGCGGTCGCTGGTGGTGCCGCACGACCGGTTCTCCGCCTTCCTCGACGATCACCCGGGCGCCGCGCGCGCCTACCGGCGCACGATCACCGAACGCTGGAGCGACACCGCGGCAAGCCTGCGGGAGCACGCCACCACGACCGGGGCCCAGCGGCTGGCCCGGCTGCTGATCGATCTCGCCGGACGGCACGGCGTGGCTGACGGTCACCAGGTGGTGATCGCCCTGCCGCTGTCCCAGGAAGAGCTGGCCAGCCTGGTGTGCGCGTCGCGGGCCACGGTGACCCGGGCGTTCAGCGACTGGCGGCGGCGGCGCGTGGTAGCCACCAGCCAGCGGCACGTGACGATCGTCGATATGCCGGCGCTGCGCCGGATCGCGGGCCCGGCCGGCGGCCGCTAGCCCGCCCGGGTGCGGCGAGCTAGGGCGCGCAGGATTCGGAGCCCAGCAACGCGCCGAGGATCCGGTCGAGTGCCTCCAGGTCGGCGGCGGGCAGCTCACGGACCGGCCGGGGGGCGTCGTTCAGGATGCGCTCGGCCAGCGCGGCCTGGGCTGTGCCGTCGGGGGTGATCGAGACGATCTTCGACCTGCGGTCCCCGGCCCGGACCGTCCGCGTCACCAGGCCCCGGCGTTCCAGGTCGTCCACCACCACCGTCGTATACGGCGGGTCGGTGCCCAGCGCCGCCGCGAGCTCGCGCATCGTCATCGCGGTGCCGGCGATGCGGCGCAGCGCCTTGGCGCGGATGAAGCTCATGCCGAGCGCGTCGCAGACCTTCTTGCGGCGGTCGTAGTGGTCCAGCACCAGGGCCCGCATGGCCTGCCAGGCCCGCGCCGCCCGCTCGCCGGCAGCCGCCGGGGCCTCCTCGGCCGCCGGGGCCGGGGAAACTGTCATGGCACGCTCACCGGTGACCTTTCGTCAGCGGGTGACAGGCGTTCGGCGGTCCGCGCCGCCGTCCGCAGCGCCCACGATCCGGTGGTGACGAGGGCGAGGATCAGCGTCACCAGCCCGCAGGCCGCCACGATCCACCACCCGGGTCGGCTCGCGGCCACGAATCCGGCGCGCATCCCTCCCTGCAGGTTACCGCTTAGCACCGATCCCATCACGGCTACGCCCAGTGACTGGCCAACCTGGCGGCTCGCGGAGGCCACCCCGGCCGCGACCCCCGCCTGCTGCCGGGGCATGCCCGACACGGCGGAGTTGGTGATCGGCGCGTTGACCAGACCGAGGCCGATGCCGAAGATCATGTACGCGGTGAACAGCAGCGACGTCCCGGAGGCCGCGGTGAGCCTGGTCAGCAGCACGCCGCTGACGATCAGCGCGACACCGGAGATGACCATCGGGATCCGGGCCCCGCGGCGGCCCACGATCCGCCCGGACAGCGGCGAGCACACCGCCATGGCCAGCGCCATGGGCAGCAGGTAGAGCCCGGCGGTCAGCGCGCGGAAGCCGCGGACATCCTGCAGGTAGAGGGTGTTCAGGAACAGGAAGCCGCCCAGCGCCGCGGTGATCGTCACCGCGGTGGCGGTCGCCCCGGCGAACGGGGCGCTGCGGAAGAAGCGCGGGTTGAGCAGCGGATCCGCGCGGCGCAGCTCGTAGGGGACGAACACCGCGAGGGCGGCGGCCGCGACGCCGAACAGGCCGATGATGAGCGGCGAGCCCCAGCCGGCCGACGGGCCCTCGATGATCGCGTAGGTCAGCGTGGCGAGCAGCGCGATGAGCAGCAGCTGCCCGACCGGATCCGGGCGGCGGGCCCGCTCGGCCTTCGATTCCGGCACGAACAGCGCCGCGAGCACGATCGCGGCGATCCCGACCGGGATGTTGACCCAGAAGATGCCGCGCCAGCCGGCCGAATCCACCAGGGCGCCGCCCACCACCGGGCCCATGGCCATGCTGAGGCCGAACACGCCGCCCCACACGCCGATGGCCTGAGCCCGCTCCCGGCGGTCGGTGAACGTGTTGGTGATGATCGACATCGCCACCGGGTTCAGCATCGACCCGCCGACGGCCTGCACCATCCGGAACGCCACTAGCCAGCCCAGGCCGGGCGCCAGGCTGCACAGCAGCGAGCCCGCCGTGAAGACGGCCAGGCCGGCCTGGAAGGTCCGGCGCCGCCCGATCCGGTCCGCGGTTGACCCGGAGAACATCAGCAGGCTGGCCAGCACCAGCGTATACGCGTCGATCGTCCATTGCAGGCCGGACACGGCCGCATGCAGTTCGCGGCCGATCGACGGGAGCGCCACGTTCACGATCGTGCTGTCCAGGCCGACGATGAACAGGCTCATGCAGCAGATGGCGAGAACGAGCAGCCGGCGCCGGCGGCTGAGTCCGGGCAGGGCGGCTCACCTCGCTTCCGCGGCCCGGGGACCGTGCGCCCCGGACGGCTGTACCGCCAAGACGATTGTTAGTGTATAAACAATTCTCCCGCGCGGGGAGGCCGGGTCCGCCCGCCCCGCGCAGGCCCGATTCCCGCGCGAAAATGGGGATCCCGGCGCGGAGACGGGGATCCTGGCGCGGAGACGGGGATCCTGGCGCGGAGACGGGGATCCTGGCGCGGAGACGGGGATCCTGGCGCGGAGACGGCGGCCCCGGTGCGCAGACCCGGCGCGGCGAACCGATGCGGGCCCGGGGTGGCCCTGGCCGCGGCGATGATCCCAAATGACCACGTCGACCGCGCTCCGGGCGTATGGCGCGGGCCGGCCGGGACGGCGCTGGCCGCCTGGCGAAATCGGCCTGACGTGCCGTTTGCCTGCGACGAGACACACCGAAGGTCTACATTTGTGCCACCTGCCGAGCCACCCGGGGCTCCCTGGCCGGAGCAGCGGGACCGCGGGTCCTAGCCGCCGTTGGGGGGACGATGAGCCGGAGGCTTCTCCAGCTGGTGATGCCGGTATTCCCGGACCGGCGCATGTTCCGGCTCCACGACTCGGCCGTCGACCCGAACGCTCCCGGGGCGCCGCTGCCTCCCGTCGGCTCACTGATCAGCGTGAACCGCGAGCAGCTCTGGGTGGGCAGCCTTCAGGAGCAGCTCGACGTCCGGCTCGTCATCGAGGAGTGGGACGGGGCTCCCCCGCCATTCGGCGACACGTGGCAGGAAGAGGCGAAATGCCGCCTGTACCTGCGCGGGTACCTGAGCCTCGACGAGGGCACGGCCGGCAAGGCGATTCACGGGCTGCGCCTGGCCAGCGGGGTCGGCAGCTACGCCGTCCGGGTGTACGCGAGCAACCGCGAGGACGCGGCGCGCCGCTACGCGGAACTGTACGACGCGCACCGCAACCCGCTGGCGGACGAATTCCAGCACGCGAAGAAACAGCTTGAGGGACTCGAGCGGTACCTGATCCAGCTCTGGCGCGAATACTGATCCCGCCCGCAGGGTGCTTGCCCGCTGGCGCCCGGGGCGCGGCGCTACAGGCCGCGCAGCTTTAACTCCCGGGCGCGGCCGGCGGCCGGGATAACGGGCTGTTCGCCGCGGCCGGGGCGGGCCGGGCGCTCGCCGCTCTGGCTCCGGCGTGGTTCCCGGTGCCGGCGGCCTGCGCCGCGGGCGTGTGGCGGGCGGCGGCGGAGGCCGCGCTCTTGGCCGTGGCCGGGGCGGAGCCGCCGGACTTGTCCGCTCCGGGGCCCGCGCCGAGCCTGGGCTGGCCGGCGCCCGCGCTGGAGACGATCATCGCGGGATGGCTGCCAGATGTGCGCGAGCCGGAGCGAAAGGGCACGATCGCGTACACCATCAGCGAGACCGCCGCGACGACCGCGACGGTGAGCAGCGAACCGATGACGCGCGCCCGGGCGGACCGGAAGACGCTGACCGGGCGGGGCCGCTGGAACGTCGACAGGTGAGCGGCCAGCCTGGGGTCTTCGGCTGCGAGCCGCCGCTCGATTTCGGCGAGCATGCGCTGCTCGTCCATAGACAGCGCCATGGCGCTACCTCCGCGTCGCGCACTGGTGGGTATGTTCCCAACTATCCCCTACCGCAAGATCTTTATCCAATTGTTCTGGCTTTGTAGTCAGTCGTTTTCCGGCGCCGCGGGGGCCGGTCTGCGGCGAGACGGCAGGCTCCCGGTAATCATGCGAACACATGTTTGCCTCGTTCGAATAATAGTTCTATGGTGGCCGCTATGCGATGGGATCACCTGCGGCTGGACGGGTTCCCGGAGGCCGCCCCGGGCAGGCACCCGGGCCCGGAGGCCGGGGCCGGGTCATCCGCGCTGTTCGGGCGGGGCGCGGTGACACGGACGTTCGACACCCCCGGCTTCCGCGGCATGACCTTCTACGAGATCCAGGCCAGGTCCATCGTCAACCGGGTGCCGGCCGCCTCGCGGATGGCGTTCACCTGGACGATCAACCCGTACCGGGGCTGCCAGCACGGCTGCGCCTACTGCTTTGCGCGCAGCAGCCACACCTATCTCGGCCTGGATGCCGGGCAGGACTTCGATACCAAGGTGGTCGTCAAGGTCAACGCCCCGGATCTGCTGCGCCGCACGCTCGCGTCGCCGCGCTGGGCGGGAGAGCACATCGCGATGGGCACCAACGTGGACTGCTACCAGCGCGCCGAGGGCCGCTACCGGCTGATGCGCGGGATCATCACCGCACTGCGCGACGCGGCCAACCCCTTCTCCATCCTGACCAAAGGCACGCTCATCCTGCGGGATATGGACCTGCTCCGCCAGGCGGCGGAAGTCACCGACGTGGGCCTGAACGTGTCCGCCGGTTTTGTCGACAAAGCGCTCTGGCGATCCCTGGAGCCGGGCACGCCCAGCCCGGAGCGTCGGCTCGACGCCTGCGCCGCGCTCAACGGCGCCGGGCTGCGGTGCGGGGTGCTGATGGGCCCGGTGGTGCCGTTCCTGTCTGACTCACCCGCGCAGCTGGCCGCGGCCGTGCGGCGGATCGCCGCGTCCGGCGCCGTGCACGTCACGCCGATCGTCTTGCACCTGCGCCCGGGGACCCGCGAGTGGTACCTGCGCTGGCTGAGCGGGAACCACCCGGAGTTGCTGCCGCGTTACCGCGGCCTGTACCGGCGGGGTTCCTACGCGCCGAAGGACTATCAGGCGGAGATCACCGGCCAGGTCCGCGAACTGGCCCGGCGCTACGGCGTCGGGGCGGCCACGCCGGCGGCCGGTGCCCCGTCCGCACCGGACACCGCCCCGCGAGCGGCCCCGATACAGCTCAGCCTGCTGTGAGCGGCCTGCCGCCGCGGCGATAGCGCCGCGGCGCGGCGGCCTCTAACCGGAACGACCGGGCCGCCGCGGCCTGCTGGCCCCGGCCAGCGCCCGCCCGGCGCAGGCCCCGCGCGCCCAGCTCGTAGCCGCGGGTCGCCGCGAGCGGCGGCACGTACACGTGCACGCTGACGGCCGACGCCAGCGAAACGTTGACCAGCTCATGCACCTGGCGGCGGCGCAAGATCCGGGTGCCGCCCTCGGGAACGTGCCTGATCTTCGTCACGACCCCGCCGAGCACCGGGACACGCTCCTCCAGCTCGCCGCGGGCCACCACCACCACCGCCGCCGAGCCGCCGTGGTCGTGCCAGCCGCTGCCCTGCCCGGGCAGCCACGACTCCAGCCAGATGTCGTATTCGGCCGTGCCGCGCAGCCGCGTATGCCACCGCCTGGCGGGATCTATGCGCACCAGGTGCTGCCAGGCGGCCGGGGACGCGGCGACCGCCTGGGCGATCATCCGCAGCCGGGCACCGCTCAGCGGCACCGCGCCGCCGGCGTCGCGGCCGGGACTGCGCAGCATCGGGATCCCTTCCCCCTCACATCGACCTAAACAGCCGGATTCAGTGATGTAAAGCGACGCGGGCTTGCCCGTCACCGTCCAGTTAACCTGGCTTACACTATGCCGCCAGCATGACGAACACATGCAGGAGACGAACGGCACAAGCGAAGGGTTGCAAAGCCTGCCGTAAAATCGACTGCCGTGACAGCCGATGGGAATGATGTGACGCCCGGCGAACCCGGCCCGGAACCCGGGCCGGCCGCGCCGGAACCCGGGGGCCTCACCGCCCGCACCGTGCCCATCCCCGATCCCGGTGACCTGCTGGCCCGGATCCCGGGGGAAGCCGCCCTGGCCTGGGTCCGCCACGGCTGCGGGCTGGCCGGCTGGGGCGAAGCCGCGCGCATCACGCTGCCCGCCGGCGAGGACCGCTTCACCGCCGGCGAGAAGTGGCTGCGTGAGCTGTTCGAGCGCACCGCGATCGATGATCAGGTCCGGGTGCGCGGTACCGGCCCGGTAGCGTTCGGCAGCTTCACCTTCGATCCGGCCTCTGACGGGTCCGTGCTGATCGTGCCGGAGGTCGTGTTCGGCCGCGCCAGGGACGGCCAGGCCTGGCTCACGACCATCGCCGGCGGCTCCCCCGCACCGCCTGCGGGAAGCCTCCCCCGCCTGCCCCGAAGCCGCGCTGAAGTGACCGCCGGGGGGACGGGCGCGCGGACTGGGCCCGGCCCGGCCTCGCCCGGCCTGCGCTGGCACGACGGCAGCCTCAGCGCGCCGGAATGGGCGCACGCGGTCGGCGTCGCGGTGAGCCGGATCCGCGCCGGTGCCCTGCGCAAGGTGGTGCTGGCCCGTGACGTGTTCGCCACCGCCGGCGGCCCCTTCGGCGTTCGCGGCGTGCTTCAGCGGCTGGCCGCCCGCTACCCCGGCTGCTACACGTTCGCCTGCGCGAACCTGTTCGGCGCCACCCCCGAGCTGCTGGTCCGCCGGGACGGCAGCGAGGTGACCGCGCTCATCCTGGGCGGGACCGCACCACGCGGCGCCGGGCCGGCCGGCGACGCGGAGCTCGCGGCCGCCCTGCTCGCCTCGGCCAAGAACACCGAGGAGCACGCCTACGCGGTGGCCTCGGTCCGCGACGCCCTCGCCCCGCTGTGCGCCGAGCTGGACATCCCGTCCCATCCGTCGCTGCTGAAGCTGGCCAACCTCCATCACCTCGGCACCGCGGTCCGCGGCACCCTCGCGCGCGACCGCTCGGCGCTGTCACTGGCGGGAGCGCTGCACCCGCCGGCGGCGGTGTGCGGGACGCCGGCCGAGACGGCGCTGGAGCTGATCCGGGAGCTGGAGCAGATGGAGCGCGGCCGTTACGCCGGCCCGGTCGGCTGGCTGGACGCGAACGGCAACGGCGAGTTCGGGATCGCGCTCCGGTGCGCCGAGCTGGCCGGCCAGCGGGCCCGGCTGTTCGCCGGGTGCGGCATCGTGGCCGGTTCCGACCCGGTGGCCGAGGTCGCCGAGACCGAGGTCAAGTTCCACCCCATGCGCCAGGCCCTGGAAGGCTGACCGGCCCGCCGGGCGCACCTGGCCCGGCTCCCTGGGATATTGCGCGGTTTGTGCGCCCCCAGCGCCCAGCGGCGTCCTCTGCACACAGAGTTTGGCGGGGTTGATCGTGATGCGCGGCTCTGGCGGGGCCGGCTAGATCGAGAAGTCCTCGCCGTGCCAGATGCCGGCCTCGGGCGGGTGGATGATGTGCCCGGCCAGATGGCCGCCGGTCAGCATCTCCAGCTGGTCGACCCGGCGGAACAGCGTCTCCAGGCTCTCGGCGACCAGATCCGGCAGCAGCGCGTCGTCCGTGCGGGGCAGCGCCGTGGCCGCGCGGGGGCGGCTGCGCGCGATGATCTGGCCGGGCACCCCGACCACCACGGACCCGGCCGGCACCACCTTGACCACGACGGCGTTGGCGCCGATCCGGCTGTCGTCGCCGACGCGGATCGGGCCGAGCACCTTGGCCCCGGCACCGATGATCACCCGGTCGCCGAGGGTGGGATGGCGCTTGCCGGTTTCCGCGCTCGTGCCGCCCAGCGTGACGCCCTGGTAGATGGTGACGTCCGCGCCGATCTGCGTGGTCTCGCCGATCACCACCCCGGTGGCGTGGTCGATGAACAGGCCCGGGCCGAGGGTGGCCGCGGGATGGATCTCCACCCCGGTCAGCATCCGGGTGAGCTCCGCACACAGCCGGGCGAGCAGCCGGGCGTGCCGGTGCCACAGCCACTGGCTGACCCGGTGGCCCCAGATCGCGTGCACGCCCGGGTAGGAGAGGGCGACCGTCAGCGCCGAGCGGGCGGCCGGATCCCGTTCCATGGCCGCCCGCACGTCGCGCCGCCAGGCTGCCAGCATGGCTAGCCCGCCAGGCCGGCGAACAGCGCCGTGCTCAGGTACCGCTCCCCGTAGTCGGGCAGGACGACGACGATCAGCTTCCCGGCGTTCTCCGGGCGCCGCGCCAGCTTTACCGCGGCCCACGCCGCCGCCCCGGAGGAGATCCCCGACAGCAGACCTTCTTCGGTCGCCAGCCGCCGGGCCATGTCCAGGGCGTCCTCATTGCCGGCGGTGATGATCTCGTCCACCAGCGCCAGGTCCAGGACCGGCGGCACGAAGCCGGCGCCGATGCCCTGGATCGGATGCGGGCCCTTGGCCCCGCCCGACAGCACCGGGGAGGCGGCCGGCTCGACGGCGACGAACTGGGCCGACGGCTTGCGTTCCTTGATCACCTCGGCGACGCCGGTGATGGTCCCGCCGGTGCCGACCCCGGCCACGAAGATGTCCAGGGCGCCGCCGGTGTCGCGCCACACCTCCTCGGCGGTGGTCGCGCGGTGGATGGCCGGGTTGGCGGGGTTCTCGAACTGCTGCGGCACGAAGTACCGCTCGTCGGTCTTGGCCAGGTCCTCCGCCCGGGCGATCGCGCCCGGCATGCCGTCCGCACCGGGGGTGAGGATGAGCTCGGCGCCGTAGGCGCGCAGCAGCATGCGGCGCTCCATGCTCATGGTTTCCGGCATGGTCAGCACGCACCGGTACCCGCGCGCGGCGCACACCATGGCCAGCGCGATGCCGGTGTTCCCGCTGGTCGGCTCCAGGATGATCGTGTCCGGCCGGATCAGGCCCGCCCGCTCGGCCGCGTCGATCATCGCCACGCCGATGCGGTCCTTGACGCTCGCCGCCGGGTTGAAGGACTCCAGCTTGGCTACGACGTGCGCCGGGGCTCCGTCGGTGACCCGGCGCAGCCGCACCAGCGGCGTATGCCCGACAAGCTGCGTGATGTCCTCCGCGATGTTCATCGCGTTCGCTCCTCCCGTGCCGTGCCGTCGTGTCCGGCCTTGCCTGGTGCAATCTTCCCAGCAGGAAGCGTGCAGGACGAAGCCGGGGCAGCGCAGGGGCAGAAGTCCCGGCTGACCGGCG
>Ga0335078_10001356_pt1 | contig 37190 bp, 28 predicted proteins | sample Lox_Sample_32_FD_206711 | JGI IMG/M metagenome (GOLD analysis project Ga0335078, IMG submission 206711) | Soil microbial communities from Loxahatchee National Wildlife Refuge, Florida, United States - Lox_Sample_3.2 | ecosystem: Environmental > Terrestrial > Soil > Wetlands | place: USA... | reverse complement strand
TAAACACCGCAGCCACGGCATCACCGACGGGCGCGACCGGGCACCGTCGCGCGCCATGTTCAAAGCCATCGGATTCACCGACAGCGATCTGCGCAAGCCGCTGATCGGCGTCGCCAACACCTGGATCGAAACCATGCCCTGTAACTTTCATCTGCGGCGTCTCTCCGCCAAGGTGAAAGACGGCGTTCGCGCCGCCGGCGGCACGCCCATGGAGTTCAATACCATCGCAATTTCCGACGGCGAGACCATGGGCACCGAGGGCATGCGCGCGTCGCTGGTCAGCCGCGAACTCATCGCCGATTCGATTGAACTGGTGTGCCGCGGACAACTGTTTGACGCCGTCGTGTGCGTGGTCGGATGCGACAAGACCATCCCCGCGGCCGCCATGGCGCTGGCTCGTCTCGATATTCCTGGCCTGGTGCTCTACGGCGGCACCATCGCCCCCGGCAGTTTTCATGGCAAGGACGTGACCATCCAGGATGTATTCGAAGCCGTGGGCGCGAATGCCGCGGGAAAGATGAGCGACGCCGAATTGCTGGCGCTGGAAAATGTCGCCTGCCCCGGCGCGGGAGCTTGCGGCGGGCAATACACCGCCAACACCATGTCGACGGTGATGGAGATGATCGGTCTCTCGCCGATGGGATTCAACAGCGTTCCGGCTATGGATCCCGCGAAAGACCAGGTTGCATTCGATTGCGGCAAGCTGGTGATGAACTTGTTGAAAGCCGGAACCACCGCCAAGAATATTCTCACGCGTCCGGCTTTTGAAAATGCCATTGCTTCCGTCGCGGCCACCGGCGGATCGACCAACGCCGTGCTGCACCTGCTGGCCATCGCTCGCGAGGCGGGCGTTCCGCTTGATATCGACGACTTCGAAACCGTCAGCGAACGGACTCCACTGCTGGCGGATATGAAGCCGGCCGGCCGTTTTGTCGCCGCGGATATGCATCGTGCGGGAGGTGTCGGTCTGTTGGCCAAGCGTCTGATCCAGGGTGGAAAGCTGCAAGTGAAGACCATCACGGTGTCTGGCCTTGACCTGGGGACCGAAGCCGAGAGCGCTCGCGAGACTCCGGGGCAGGAAGTCATAGCCCTGCTCGACAAACCCTTAAAGAAGACTGGCGGTCTGGTCATCCTGCACGGGAATCTGGCGCCCGAGGGATGCGTGGCGAAAATCAGCGGCCACGAGCGCTTGAGTCACCAGGGCCCGGCGCGTGTCTTCGAATCGGAAGAAGACGCCATGGCCGCGGTGACCTCGAAACGAATTCACGCCGGCGATGTCGTCATCATTCGTAACGAAGGTCCGAAGGGTGGGCCGGGCATGCGTGAGATGTTGAGCGTAACCGCCGCGATCGTCGGCGAAGGGCTGGGCGAATCGGTCGCGCTGCTGACCGACGGACGCTTCAGCGGCGCTACTCGGGGGCTGATGCTCGGACACGTCGCCCCCGAAGCGGCGCAGGGCGGTCCGATTGGCCTGATACGCGAGGGGGATATCGTCAGCATCGATATCAACAAACGTGAAGCCAACGTCGAAATCAGCAACGAGGTTTTGCAGCAGCGGGCAAAAGAATGGACACCGCGTCCAGCGCGCTACACGAGCGGCGTGTTTGCAAAATACGCTGCGCTGGTTTCTTCTGCGGCAGAAGGAGCGGTGACGCGGCCGCGTTAGCTGATCCCCGGAGGTGCTCTCTCACCCGGAGTCCTGGTTCGGCTGGAAGGGCCAGGTAGCCTTCCACTTCGCCCACACGAAAAAAACCAGCACGCCGGTCAGCAACGTCAACAAGCCAATCTTGATGTAGAGCCAGCCCGAAGTCAGAAAAACGTACGCCCATCCAAAGAAAGCAACGATTATAGGGAGGGGATAAAACCACATCTTGTATGGTCGCGCGCTGTCCGGCAACCTTCGCCGCAAGAGCGGAATGGCAAATAGCTGCCCCAGAAACTGAACCAGGATTCTGGTGGTGATCAATGCGCTGACTAGTTGATCAATTTTCAGAAATGCGGCCGCAATCGATACTCCGCCCAGCACCAGTAGAGAAACTTGAGGATAGTTTTTCGTAGGATGCAGTTGCGCAAACGGGCGGAAGAAATAGCCGTCGACTGCAGCCGCATAAGGAATACGCGAATAGCCTAGGAGCAGCGCGAACACCGATCCAAAGGCCGACCACAGGATCAGAATGGTTACCGCAATTGCGGCGCCCCTGCCGTAGAGGCGTTCCATGAAGTCAGAAACGATGAAGTTGGAATGAATTCCCTCCCGCCACGGCACCACGCCGATCAAGGCGAGATGCAACGCCACGTACCCCGCACAGCAAATGACAAGCGAAAACAGAATCGATCGCGGCACCACGTACGCGGGATCCTTCACTTCATCCCCGATGTAGCACACATCGTAATATCCCAGATAGTTGTACACGGCGATGAGCGTAGCGCTGCCGAGGCCTAGCACAAAGCCGCGATCAAACGACAAGGCTCCGGGAGGAAAATCGAACGCGATATGCGCGTTGAAGTGAGGAAAACCGGCGACGATCACGCTCACCATCGCCAGCACCGTCCCGATCCAAAGCGTGAGTGTTACCTTGCTCAAGAATGTAATCTTCCGGCACAAAAGAAATAAGGCAAGCAGGCCAGCCGCCACCGCCACGTATTGCTGGCCTCGGCCGCTCAATCCCGGCCACAAATATGTCGAGTAATTTCCGAATCCAATCATTCCAGATGCGACTTCCAATGGCCCACTCAGAACAAATTGCCAGATGAACAGAAAAGCCATCAGGCGGCCCCAACTCTGGTGGCCGTAGGCTTCGCGAAGAAAATGGTAGCTGCCGCCGGAGCCGGGCAGCGCCGCTCCAAGTTCGCTCCATATCAGACCGTCGGAAATGACGATCAGCGCTCCCGTCATCCAGCCCAGCATGGATTGCGGGCCACCCATCGAAGCCATCAATAGCGGAATCGTGATGAAAGGCCCCACCCCAACCATGTTGGCCATGTTCAGGGCTGTGGCGGAAAATAGACCGAAGGCGCGCGTCAGGTGGGGAGGCGTTTCAGTCTTCTTCATTCCCATAGGCGGGCAAGAGTTTCAGACGTGTCATTGTACTGGGAGTATCGATCTCTCTGGCCACATTGTTTCGCACGCATCTGCATTTCGCCGCCGTCCGCCGGTAGCCAACCGCCATTCGCCGAAAACCGCGCGACACTTTAGCCCGCCGGCCCTAACCTCGCCTCAGGACTAAAGAAGTCCAGGCGAGGAGTCGGCGTATGAACAATCGCAAGCAGCCGGATCGTTGGGAGTCAACCATGCTGGCCATCGTCCTGGCGATGGCAGGGACGTTATTCGTATTTGATAAGCTTAGCTCCCTGATGCAAATCAGCATCTTTTCTGTACACAACATCGAACACGCGGCGCCGCTGTTTCTATTTGTGATGGCATTCAGCCTCATGCTGGCGGATCAGACCACCGTGGCGGCCAGCGAGGGGCGCGCGAAAGCAGGTCACCATGAGCGACGAAACTAAAAGCGGGCTCAATCCCGCGGTTCTCAATGGCGGAGCGCTGATCCTGGTCGGCGTGCTGCTTTTGCTCGACCAGATGAACATCATCATCTTCGACTTCTGGGCGCTGGTGTTCTTTGTAGTTGGCCTGCTCAAAGTCCTGCAGTCCGGCAATTCAACCGGGCGGCTCTGGGGCATCCTCTTCATGGCCGCCGGCGCAGGTTTCGAACTTGAGCATCTAGGGAGGCTGCGGCTGCATCTGGACCGCACCTGGCCGGTGTTTGTGATCGCCGCCGGATTGATCCTGATCTGGCGCGCTTATCAGCAACCCCCGACGGAGACCGGCGGCGTGCTCTCCCCGCACCTCAACGTTTTTGCGGTATGGGGCGGGGGAGAATACCGCATCCGAGCCAAAGATTTTCGCGGCGGGAGCCTGGTCGCTTTTATGGGCGGATTCGACGTCGACCTCCGCGAAGCCGACATCGAAGGCAACCAGGCGGTCATCGATGTGAATTGTCTGATGGGCGGTGGTGTCATTCGCGTTCCCGAAACCTGGGCCGTCTCCATGCGCGTGTCCGCCTTCATGGGAGGACATAGCCTCAAGGCCCGCGAGGGCCCGCAACCCACCAAGACCCTGATCGTGAAGGGTATCGCCATCATGGGTGGCGTGGAAGTCAGGAACTAAGGACGGCCGATGCATCCCCTGCTTACGCGTCCGCGGCAATTAGGCTTGTACCTGCTGGCTTGGCTTCCGCTGGCCGGAATCCTCGTTTATTTGCTCACCGGATCGGGCGGGCTGAACTGGCACGAAGCCATCATTCTCAGCCTGCCGCTTTGCCTGGTATACGCTTTTGCCTGCCTGTCTGCCTGGTACCCGTGCCGGGCTTTGCCTCTGGAGCGCTCGGGATTTGGCAAGCTGGCGCTGGTGCATTTAACCGACGCCGCCCTAGTCAGCGTGCTGTGGGTTCAAATCGCCAAGGGCTTTGCCATTGCCCTGGTGCGATGGGGAGCCTTCGCCGGACTCAATCAGCGCCTGGCGAAACACATTCCTCTCTTGTGGGCAACGGGCGTTCTGTTGTATCTGCTTTCCGTGACGTTTTATTACATCCTGCTGGCCGAACAGGCTTCGCGTGAGGCGCAGGAGCGCGCCCTGCAGGCGCAGGTCCTGGCGCGTGATGCTGAACTCAAGGCGCTGCGGGCGCAAGTGAACCCTCACTTCCTCTTTAACTGCCTGCATTCCATCAGCGCCCTTACCGGCTCAGATGCGGCCAAAGCGCGTGAGATGTGCATTCTGCTGGCCGATTTCCTGCGTACGACTCTGCGCCTCGGCGGCAAGGAGACTATTTCTCTGGAAGAAGAGTTGGCTCTGGTACGCGGCTACCTGGCCATCGAGAAAGTACGCTTCGGGGCGCGCGTACACATGGAAGAAGACGTTCGGCAGGAAACGCTGGATGTTCCCATCCCTCCGCTGCTGTTGCAGCCGCTGGTGGAGAACGCCATTCGCCACGGCATCGCCAACCTGCCGGAGGGAGGAGTGATCCGTTTGGCGGCCCATCGCCAAGTGGACGAAATCTCCATCCTGGTGGAGAACAGTTACGACCCCGATTCGCCATCCTCCCTGAAGACCGGGCTGGGTCTCGACAACATCCGCCAGCGGCTGCACGCCCGCTACGGGCATGACGCCAGTATTTCGATTCGCACCGACAGCAGCAAATTCCTGGTGGACCTGCGCCTCCCCGCCCCTGTCAATGGAGCCAACGCATGAGTGCAAAGATTCGAGCCGTGATTGTGGACGACGAGGAACTTGCGCGCCAGGTGCTCCGCGAGTTCCTGGCAGGTCATTCCGAGATCGAGATCATCGCGGAGTGCGCCAACGGCTTCGAGGCGGTTAAGGCAGTCACTGAACTGAAGCCCGACCTTCTCTTTCTCGATATTCAGATGCCGAAGCTGAATGGCTTTGAGGTGTTGGAACTGGTTGGAACCGACCGCGCCATCGTATTCGTCACCGCCTACGACGAATACGCGATTCGCGCCTTCGACATTCACGCTGTCGACTATCTTCTGAAGCCCTTCGGCGCCGAGCGCTTCGAAACCGCGCTGGAAAGGGCCAGGCAGCGTCTGGGCGGAAGGTTGCCGCCGCCCGCCGAACTCGCCGCCAGCGCACGTCCGCGGAATGAATATCCGGAACGCATCGTGGTCAGGGACGGCACCAGAGTACACATTATTCCCGTGAGCAAGCTGGATTTTGCCGAAGCCCAGGACGACTATGTCGCGTTGAGCACAGAAGGCAAGAAACATCTTAAGCAGCAGACCATCTCCAGCCTGGAGGCCACCCTTGATCCCTCGCGCTTTCTGCGCATTCACCGCTCCTACCTCGTGAATCTGGAACGGGTGACGAAAATCGAACCGTATAGTAAAGATAGCTACGTCGTGGTTCTGAGTAACAGCGCGCAGCTGCCGGTGAGCCGAAGCGGATATTCACGCTTGCGCGCAGTGCTGGATCAGAAGGGACAGGACGAGTAGTTACCCCCGATTAATGGTCAATTGTCTAATTATGTAAAACATGTCTCGTCGGACAAATTAGGGACGTAAAATCATCATGACTAGGCGAATCTGCACACCGGACCAGCATCCGATGTCTGGGAGGGAAAATGAAAACCATGCTGATAGTCGCACTCTTCGCCTCGTGTGCTTTGGCCGCGGATCAGTCGACAATCGCTGCCGCCGAGTCGGCTTGCGGTCCGGGCAACATTAAATTCGATGTGAATACCGAAAGCAATCAACAGCCTGCGGCCATGACGCAAGACGGGAAGGCACTGGTCTACGTGGTAGAGGTCTTCGAGGCGCCGAGGAACCAATTAGCCAAGCCGACCATGAAGATAGGATTGGATGGCACCTGGGTTGGGGCGAACCGGAGCAACTCCTATTTCTTTGTTCCGGTCGAACCCGGCCACCATCATCTTTGCATGGCGTGGCAATCCAGACTCAAAGGATATGCAAAAAAGGTCGCGTTGAGCAGTTTCTCCGCAGAACCTGGGAAGACCTATTATTTCAAAGCTCTTGTCGTCGAGCATGACGAAGGCCGCGGGGCCTGGTTCACGGTCGACCTGGAGCCGGTCAATAACGACGAAGGCAAGCTTCTTGTCGCCTCTTCGGCATTCAGTACCTTTCGCCCGAAGAGCTAGGCGGTCTGCGGGTCGCTTCTGGCAATTCGGAGCTGGTGAAATCGCAGACTTCCCGGTGAATCGCTTCGGTTTCTAGTTTTCCCCTTGAAACCGGTACCTTCCCTTATGATCTCCCGCGAAACTCTCCACCACCTTCAAGAACGCCCTTGCGGCGTGCGACAGACTGGCCGGCTTGCGGTAAATCAGCCGCAGCTTGCGATGCAGCCGTAGCTCGCGCACCGGGATACGTACCAGGTCTCCCCTGGCAATCTCGCTTTCCACGCTGATCTCCGGCACCAGAGCCACCCCGTTGCCCATGGCAACGAAGGTCTTAATCGCCTGCAGCGTGGGCAGTTCGATATTCATGTGGAGCGGGGTTTTATGCCGCTGAAAAGCCTCGATAACTTTGTCGCGGTAAGGAGACGGCACGTTATGCGCCACAAACGACTCCGCTCCCAGCTGCCGGATGCTCACCTGCCCCTGGCTGGCCAGTGGATGGCTGGGAGGCACCACGAAGACCAATTCGTCGAGATAAACCACGATCGAACGCAGTTGCGTATCTTGCGGGTCATAGGTCAGAACTCCCAGCTCCGAACTGTGCCGCAGTACATCGTCCGGGATGCGGCTGCCCAGCGAGCGGTTCACTGTAATGCGAATCATGGGGTGCAGCCGGCGGAATTCCGCCAGCAGCGGCAGCAGGTAAAGTGCCGTGAATTCGTTAGCCGAAATGGCCAGCTTTCCCTTGTGTAACTCCTTCAGTTCGACCAGGGCTTCCTGCGTCTGCGCCCGCAGATTCAACAATCTTTCCGCATACTCTCGCAGAACCTGCCCGGCGTCAGTCAGCAGGGCATCGCGTGAGGAGCGGTCAAAGAGCGGCTCGCCGATCTCATCTTCCAGCTTATGAATCGATTGGCTCACCGCCGATTGGGTGCGATAGAGTTTCTCCGCCGCGCGCGAGAACCGGCCCTCCCGCGCCACTGTCAGGAAAACCTCCAACTGGGCCAGGTCCATATTCTGTCCTTTCCAAAACTGAAGTAACTATAAGTTTATCTTATGATGTAAGCATTACTAATGGTAATGCAAGAACTATAATCTTTTCTTAATTCCTTCGGTACCCTACCATAGTAGGTTGTCATTCCAGCAGGAGGGTCGAGGATGGAACGGGCGCGTATCACGGTGTTCGACACCACGCTGCGCGATGGCGAACAGTCGCCGGGCTGCAGCATGAATGTGCAGGAAAAGCTGCAGTTAGCCCACCAGCTCGACCGTCTGGGAGTCGACGTCATCGAGGCTGGCTTTCCCATCGCCTCGGAAGGTGACTTCGCGGCGGTGCAGGCCATTGCCGCGGTCGTGCGCCGTCCCATCATCGCCGGACTGGCGCGGGCCTGCGCACCGGACATTGAACGCGCCTGGCACGCAGTTCGCGGCGCCGCCCGGCCACGCATCCATGTTTTTCTCGCAACCTCTGATATCCACTTAAAACATAAGCTCCGCATCTCCCGCCAGCAGTGCCTGGAACAGGCGGCGGAGTCGGTGCGCCTGGCGCGCACTTTCTGTGCGGACGTAGAGTTCTCACCCGAAGATGCCACTCGCACCGATCAGGAATTCCTCTGCCAGGTAGTGCAGGCCGTCGTCGATGTCGGAGCCACCACCATCAACATTCCCGACACCGTCGGTTATTCCACGCCGGATGAATTTGGCGAGCTCATCAAGACCATTCGCCGGAAAACCCGTGGAATGGAGAACGTTGTCATTTCCGCGCATTGCCACAATGATCTTGGCCTTGCCGTGGCAAATTCTCTGGCGGCCATCGCGGCGGGAGCTCGGCAGGTGGAGTGCAGCATCAACGGCATCGGAGAGCGCGCCGGCAATGCCTCGCTGGAAGAGATTGTGATGGCCATGCGGGTTCGTCGTGACCAGTTTGCCTATGACACGGGCGTGGCCGCGGAGCAGCTCTATCCCACCAGCCGGATGCTCAGTGAAATCACCGGGGTCAGCGTGCAGCCCAATAAAGCCATCATCGGCCGGAACGCTTTTGCCCACGAGGCCGGCATTCATCAGGATGGAGTGCTCAAGAATCCACTCACCTACGAGATTATGACGCCGCAATCGGTCGGGGTACCGGACTCCACCCTGGTTCTGGGGAAACATTCTGGACGGCATGCTCTGAGTTTGCGCTGCGAGCAGCTCGGCCATCAATTCGAGCGGCGCGAGCTTGACGACTTGTACCGCCGCTTTGTGGAACTGGCGGACCGCATCAAGCATGTGGAAGATCATCATCTGCTGGAGTTGATCGCAAGCACTAAACTTCCATCGCATCGCGCCCTACCGCCAGAATTGAAGGCTCGCGCCATCGCCGCAGCTGCAGCCACTGGCGCTGGCAAGGACCATTCTCAGCCACAGCCCCCGTTTCCACCGCCAGCGGAGATCGGCCTTTCCAGCGTCTCGCTGAACGTAATGCCGGAGCACCACGGCGAGCAGGAAGACTATCTCTGGGGTGTATAGTTCCCGGTAGGCCATCCAGATGCTCCTCAACCTCACTATTCTTCCCGGGGACGGAATCGGCCCGGAAGTGACCACAGAAGCGGTCCGCGTCCTCGAAAGTGTCGCCGGATCCTTCGGGGACCAGCTCAAGCTGACGCAAGCAGATATCGGCGGCGCCGCACTTCTTGCCACTGATGATCCCCTGCCCGAGCGCACAATTGATAGCTGTCTGGCTTCAAGCGCGGTTCTGCTGGGTGCAGTCGGTGGACCTGCTTTCGACAAATATCCGGCTGCGCTGCGCCCGGAAAAGGGTCTCTTGCGTCTGCGAAAGGCGATGGGAGTTTTTGCTAATCTGCGCCCCGCTGCTTGCTTTCCGGCTTTGGAGGAATGTTCCCCGCTGCGCGCCGATGTGGTGCGCGGAACCGATGTCCTGATCGTCCGGGAATTGCTTGGCGGAATCTACTTCGGCGAGCCGCGATCGACACAGGGAACCCCCGGCAGTCGCGTGGCGATTGACACCATGCGGTACGGCGAACCCGAGATCGTGCGCATCGCGCGGGTGGCCTTCGAGCTGGCACGGTCACGCCGCCGGAAAGTTACTTCCGTCGATAAAGCCAATGTGCTCGACTGCTCCCGCCTTTGGCGGGATGTTGTCACGCGAGTGGCCGACGAATACAAAGACGTGAAACTCAACCACATGTATGTGGACTCCGCAGCCATGGCTTTAGTGTCGCATCCCGCCAGCTTCGACGTTCTGCTTACCGAGAATATGTTCGGCGATATTCTCTCGGATCAGGCAGGCAGCGTGGTGGGATCGATCGGCATGTTGCCTTCGGCCAGCATCGGCGGCAGCGTCGCGTTGTACGAGCCGGTACACGGCTCCGCACCCGACATCGCCGGACGCGGCATCGCCAATCCACTCGGCGCGATTCTTTCCGTCGCCATGATGTTGCGTCATTCGTTCCACCTGAACACCGAGGCGACGTGCGTGGAGACGGCGGTGAATTCTGTACTAAGCGCGGGCCTGCGTACCCAGGACTTAGCCCAGGCGGACGAAAGAGCAATCAGCACATCGGAAATGGGGCGCGCGGTCGCCGAAGCGGTGCGCGAGCGTTCCAAAACCGGGGAGCAGGTACTTCAGGCCTCTACCGACTAACGACAAATGACCAACCCGCGCACACTCTTCGACAAGATCTGGGACGAACACATCGTTCACGTTCCGTCAGGCCGCCTGCCGCTTCTTTACATCGATCTGCATCTGGTGCATGAAGTCACTTCGCCGCAGGCTTTTGACGGTTTGCGTGCAGCCCATCGTCCCGTGCGCCAGCCGCAGCGCACTTTCGCTACCGTCGACCATAATGTCCCCACCGAAGCGCGCGGCACTCCCATCCTCGATCCCATTGCCGGTTTGCAGATTCAGACTCTGCAGCGCAATTGCAAAGAATTCGGCATTCCGCTCTTCGATCTGGATTCGCCCGACCAGGGCATCGTGCACGTCATCGGTCCGGAGTTGGGACTGACGCAACCCGGCATGACCATCGTCTGTGGCGACAGCCACACCAGCACTCATGGCGCATTCGGCGCTCTTGCCTTCGGCATCGGAACTTCGGAGGTGGAGCATGTGCTCGCTACCCAATGCCTGCCGCAGCGCAAGTCGAAGAATATGCTGATCTCCGTCAGCGGCCGGCTCGGAGAAGGCGTGACCGCCAAAGATCTGGCCTTGGGCGTCATTCGCCAGATCGGCACCGACGGCGCCGCCGGCTACGTCATCGAGTACGCCGGAGATGCCGTGCGCTCGCTCTCCATGGAAGGCCGCATGACGCTGTGCAACATGAGTATCGAGGCCGGAGCCCGCGCCGCCATGGTCGCACCCGACGAAACTACTTTCGCCTACGTGAAAAAGCGTCGCTTCGCACCCCAAGGCCGTGACTGGGATCAAGCCGTCACACGCTGGCGCAGTTTATCGTCGGATCCGGGCGCAATCTATGACGCTACGGTGCAGGTTGACGCGTCGCAACTGGCTCCGCTCGTCACCTGGGGAACCAACCCCGGCATGGTGGTTCCGGTAACCGGACATGTCCCGGTCGTGAATGGCGGCGCAGACGCCGATCGTCAGGCCATCACTCGCATGTTGGAATATATGGGTCTGGAGGCTGGAACCCCCATCGAACAGATCGCGGTCGATCGCGTCTTCATTGGCTCTTGTACGAATTCCCGCCTGGAGGATCTCCGCGCCGCAGCCCGCGTGGCCAAAGGATACCGTGTTTCTGCCAAGGTTCGCGCCATGGTGGTGCCGGGATCGCAGGCGGTAAAGCGCGAAGCCGAACAGGAGGGCCTGCATCGCATTTTTCAGGAAGCCGGCTTCGAGTGGCGGGAATCCGGCTGCTCCATGTGCCTGGGGATGAATCCTGACATCCTGCAGCCCGGCGAGCGTTGCGCCTCTACCAGCAATCGCAACTTCGAAGGCCGGCAGGGCCGGGGTGGCCGTACTCACCTGGTCAGCCCCATGATGGCAGCCGCCGCCGCCATCGCCGGACACTTTACCGACGTTCGCAGCTGGAAGTTTCACTAGGAGCCGATCGAGAGATGGATCCATTTCGCGTTCACACCGGCCGGGTTGCTCCGCTTCACCGCGCCAACATCGACACCGACCAGATTATTCCCAAACAGTTCCTGAAGCGCATCGAGCGCACCGGCTTTGGAGAGTTTTTGTTTTTCGATTGGCGTCGCGGCCAGGACGGCGCCCTGGATCCTTCGTTCAGCCTGAACCAGCCCCGTTACTCAGGCGCGAGCCTTCTGGTCGCAGGCAAGAATTTCGGCTGCGGATCTTCCCGCGAGCACGCGGTGTGGTCGCTTGCCGACTTCGGTTTTCGGGCAATCATCGCGCCATCATTTGCCGACATCTTCGCCAACAACTGTGTGAAGAACGGCGTGCTCACCGTCGTACTCAGCGAAGCACAAGTGGAAGAAATCGTCCGCAAGGCAGAACAAATCCCCGCTTACGAGCTTACCGTCGATCTGGAAAAGTGCAAAGTTCACGACCGGCAGGGATTTTCCGCCTCCTTCCAGATCGATGAATTTACCCGTCATTGCCTGCTGGAAGGATTGGATGAAATCGGCCTGACTCTGCAGCACGAATCAGGAATTGCCGCTTACGAAGCCGCTCATCCGCTTCGCCTCGCGTGAACCGCCTCAACCAAAAGCTTGGTAATCATTCCAGAATTCAGCCCAGGACTGGCGCGGCCCGCCGCACACAAAAACATCAGGGTGGCCCTGGCTCTCCTCATTTCTCACTCCATAAGTGTTACCGATATGCGCGGCCAGCCGGCACGATGTGAACGCTCTCTCCGCATCTTCGCGCGAGAAGCCGAGCACGATCAGCGTCGTGGGCGGCGGCGTAGGATAACCGCGGTACCACGCCGAGTTGGTCATGCTGATAGGCGTAGGCAAGTTGAAAGGCCGGCCCAGAATCTCGACCGCGCCCTGCTCGCCATAGTTCCCCACTAACACCCCCACACTTCCCCGCTGCTCGGGAGGCAGGGAATCACGAATCCCAGCGACTGTCTTTACCATTTCGTCCCAACCGATCTCCTCCCGCAGATCGCCGTTGTGTCTGAGAGCAAAATCCCTCAGCCAACCACCGGATGCCAGCGGCAGAACCAGTGCGCAAACATACAGCCCAACCGCGGCCAGGCCGGTGAAGAACACGGCTGCCACCGAGCGTCGCCACAACGGGGTCAGTGACCCGGCCCAGCGCTCGCCACTAGCCGCGCCCATCGCCATCAGCATCGGATACGCCGGCGCCAGGTAATAACCCCGGCCCTTCCCCACCCAGAACAGAATCAAGGGAATCAAATACATCCACGCCAGAGCTCGCAGCTGCCGGTCGCGCAAAAAACATAGCAAGCCGCTAATCCATAACGGCGCGGCAAAGAGATTGGCGCAAATGAGGAACTGATCGCGCAAAAATCCATCTGCCCGCCCTTCGCCAACATCGCGCATATGAATATGCCGGAGAAAATGCAGGGAAATGAAATCATGGTGCGCTTGCCACACCAGATTTGGCAGGCAGATCAGCAGCGCCATCGCAACTCCACCCCAAAACCACGGGCTCGCCAGAAAACGGCGGGCTCGCGTCAGCAACAACCCGCCCACGATCCCTGCTACCAGGAATCCCATGGTGTACTTGGTCATGAAGCCAATGCCAATCGTCGATCCAATCGCCAAACACCAGTGCGGATTTCCCGATTTGAGCAGGCGGATCGTGAAGTACGCCGTCAAAATCCACCACAGGTAATCGAACGACGAATACTGGAACTCCGTCGCCTCAAACATCGGCAACGGCGAGAGTGCAACGGCAAGCGCCGCCGTCACCTGAGCTATCCGTTTGCCGCCAAGCTGCGCGGTTATCAATCCGGTGACAACCACAGACAAGCTCTGCGCGATGGCAGAGAAAAGCCGCAGGCCGACCAGCGAAACGCCGAAGATTCCCAGGCTAATGCGCTCCAGAAAAGGCGTCAGCGGCGGATAGGGCACGAATCCCCAGTCAAGATGACGGGCATCGCTTAACACCTGTAATTCGTCGCGATGGAAACCATAGCGATTGTTGGTAAGCAGGTGAACGAACATCACCAAGCCTGCAATCCCGAGCAAGACGGGCAAGTCAGCCCGAACCTCGCCCGAGTCGGCATTCTGCTCTGCCATCGTCGATACCATTCCGTTGCGCTCCATCCCGGTCCAGTATATGAAAACTTATCCCGACCGGACGACTTGGGGTCTGCACAGCGCAGCCATTTCGTGTGCGGAGAATTTTTCCACGATTATTTTCGCCGGTGTTACCATCGATCCTCGCCTCCGGCTGCGATATGAATCTGCCGCAGGCGATTCTACGGTGTGAAATTGAACATGACCAGGGCTTCCCGAGCAGTGGCATCTCCTCGCGTGGTAAGCATCGCCGATCTACGCCCCTTGGCGCGGCGGAGATTACCCCGAGCTGTCTTCGACTATTTGGACGGAGGAGCAGACGGCGAAATTACCCTGCGCGAGAACTGCCGCGTCTATGAAGATGTTACCTTTCGGCCGCGTCATGCCGTCGCCATGCCGCAGGCCGATCTGCGCGCCCGCGTGTTAGGCTTCGATTTAGCTTTGCCATTTCTGCTCGCCCCAGTCGGCTACAGCCGCCTCATGCATCCCACAGGAGAAATCGCGGCGGCGCGGGCGGCAGGCAACGCCGGCACAGCGTACATCCTTTCCACAATTTCCGGTCACCGCATGGAAGACGTGAAAGCTGGTTCCAAAGGCCCAGTCTTCTACCAGCTTTATCTCATGGGCGGACGCGCAGCGGCGGAGGGCTCAATTGCGCGCGCCAAAGCCGCCGGTTTCTCCGCTCTGGTCGTCACCATTGACACTACAGTTTCGGGATTTCGCGAGCGCGACTTCCGCAATGGCATGAAGGAACTGATCAGCGGGAACATTTTCCAGAAAATTCCGTTCCTTCCGCAGGTGCTGGAGTGTCCGAAGTGGCTTGCCGGCTTTCTGCTGGATGGCGGCATTCGCCCGCTGCCCAACGTTGTCGTCCCCGGGGAGGGCCCCATGGGCCTAGTCGACGTGAGCGCAGCTCTGGCGAGCGCGGCCGTGACCTGGGCCGACCTGCGCTGGATACGAGAGCTGTGGAACGGCCCCATCATGGTAAAGGGTGTTCTGACTGGAGACGATGCGCGGCGAGCAGTCGATGAAGGCGCCGCAGCCATTTCGGTTTCGAATCACGGTGGCCGCCAGCTCGATTGTGTCCCGGCATCGCTGCGAGCCTTGCCGGAGATCGTCGCAGCGGTAAAGGGTCAGACCGAAATATTGCTGGACGGCGGCATTCGCCGCGGTACAGACATCGTGAAGGCCATCTGCTTGGGCGCGCGCGCCGTGCTCTGCGGCCGGGCCTACGCCTACGGACTCGCCGCTGCCGGCGAAGCCGGTGTCGACCGCGCTATCGAAATTCTGCGGGCGGATGTAGACCGCACTCTCCGCCTGCTCGGTTGCCCGTCCATCGCGGCGCTGGACGGCTCTTACATCAACGTTCCGTCGAGCTGGCAAGTCCACTAAGCACACGAGCATGCACTGGACTCAGGTCTACGACCCTTTCGGCCACTGGTGGCTCTCCACCCTGGTGGCGACACTTCCTGTTCTCGTTCTATTCGGACTGCTCGCCGGCTTGAAAGTCAAGCCACACTGGTGCGCGATTGCCGGAGCCCTGACCGCGATGCTGGTTGCTGTCATTTTCTTTAAGATGCCACTGCTCCTGGCCGCCGCCAGCTTCGGCTACGGCGTTGCCTTTGGATTGCTGAAGATCGCCTGGATCGTTCTGGCTGCGGTCTATCTCTACGACATCTCCGTCGAAACCGGCCAGTTCGAAATCATGAAAGAATCCATCGCCGGAATCACTGCCGACCGACGGCTGCAGGTTCTGCTGGTCGCATTTTGTTTCGGCGCTTTTATCGAAGGCGCGGCGGGATTCGGCGCTCCGGTTGCCATCGCCGGGGCTTTCATGATCGGTCTTGGTTTCCGGCCATTTCACGCGGCGGCGCTGAATCTGATTGCCAACACCGCGCCAGTGGCCTGGGGAGCCATCGGCACGCCTGTCCATACCCTGGCTGCGGTCACGGCGCTGCCCGAGTCCGATCTCAACGCCATGCTCGGTCGCATACTCCCTTTCACCGCGGTCATCGTTCCTTTCTGGCTGGTGAGAACCATGGTGGGCTGGCAGGAGACTTTCGAAGTTCTACCGGCAATTCTAGTGGTCGGACTCAGCTTCTCGTTGACGCAGTTTTTCTGGTCAAACTACGTCGACGCCAATCTGGTCGACATTATGGGAGGCGTGGTTTCCATCATTGCGACAGTTGCATTTCTCCACTTCTGGAAACCGCAGAAGATTTGGCGCTTTGATTATGACGGTAAGGAAAATCCTTTGCCGCCGCCCGATGTGCAGATCAGCGATCAGGCCGGGGGTGAATGGAAAGCGGAGGAGTTCGACGGATATCTTAAACCGCGATCCTACTCGGCGGGGCAGATTCTGCGAGCCTGGATGCCGTTTGCCATCCTGTCACTCTTCGTTCTTGTCTGGGGATTGCCATCGATCAAGGCAGCAATCAATCAGGCCACCACGCCGGCATTTCATGTGATTCTCGCCGATGGCAGAGTGCGCCCGGGTCCTCCGGGCTGGGACGTGCCCTATCTGAACAACGCGGTGTTTCGCGCCGCGCCGGTCGTCAGCAAACCAACTGCCGAGCCCGCGAGATATGACTTCAACTGGCTTTCGGCAACTGGGACGGGATGTTTCCTTGCCGCCATCGTGTCGGGCTTGCTGCTTGGGGTCGGCCCTGTCCGCCTGATCAAGATTTTCTGGCGCACCCTGGTACGCATGCGGCTGGCAATGATTGCCATCTCTTTCATGCTCGGACTCGGATACGTGACCCGCTACTCAGGCCTGGATGCCGTCCTCGGCCTGGCTTTCACGCGCACCGGATGGCTCTATCCATTTTTTGGAACATTTCTTGGCTGGCTGGGGGTCGCCCTCACCGGCAGCGACACCGCCTCCAATGCGCTTTTCGGAAGTCTGCAGCGGATCACCTCGCAGCAGCTCGGCATCGATCCCATCCTCATGTGCGCGGCCAACAGCGCCGGCGGCGTGATGGGCAAGATGGTGGATGCGCAATCCATCACCATTGCCACCGCTGCGACGGAACAGGTAGGCAACGAAGGCATCATTTTCCGCTTCGTAGTTTGGCATTCCGTCGCCCTGGGCGCGATCGTCGGAATCATCGCTCTGCTATACGCCTATGTCTTTCAAGCCGCCGTCCCCCACGGACTGCAGTTCGTGAAGTAGCCCGCGAAAAATAGCTGGTTCAGGGCGGTAAAAGGGCACGGCTTCGGCCGTTCCGTCCCAAAGTGAATTTGAGGCGCCGATGAGGCGGAAGGACTCGTTAAGCCCGCCCCAGCGCCTTCAAATAGTGATTGTCGTAGTAGTTCGTGGTGTTCTGGATGTATTCCAGAATGCGCAGCATGTGCTCTCGGGCTTCACGGGTCAATTCCTGGAACTGCACCGCGACGCCTGATCCGGGATCGATTCTGGTCACGCTGCCTTCCGCCTGGAACTGGCCGTCATCGATCGAAAAGACCAGTTTGAGCCTGGTGCCTGGCTGCAGGATCGAGCTAGTCTCGATATAACAGCCACCCAGGCTGATGTCGATCAGATTGGCGAAGATCGGCGCCTCTGCGGCCTCGGGATGTACCTCGATGGTCACGCGGCACTTCAACCGGGCGTGCGAACGCCGGTTCTTGCGCGAAGGCTGCTGCTGCTTCTCCATGTACATGCGGCGATCGGCTTCCGCCAGCAGTTCCTCCGCGTCCTGACCGTCGGTAGGATAGACGGCCTGACCCACGCTCAGGGAAAGAATGTCTTCGGCGCAGACCTCCACTCCGGCCTGCTTCGCCAGCTGCCGGAGCTGTTCCGCTTTCTTTGCCGCCACTTCGGTCGGCAAACCGGGGGCCACCACCACGAATTCGTCGCCGCCCATGCGCGCCACATAGTCATATTCACGGCAGCTGTCCTTCAGGGCTTGCGCGAACAACCGCAGCACGCGATTCCCTTCCAGGTGGCCGAAGCGGTCGTTGATCTGCTTGAATCCGTCCATGTCGCCGACCATAACGGTAAGCGATGAATTGTCGCGTTTGCAGCGGGCCAGCTCGCGGTCGAGTTGCAGAAAGAGCGACCGCGCATTTGGTAGACCGGTCAGGTAATCCGTGGTGGCGGAGTTCTCTGCCTGCTGGTATTTCAGGGCATTCTCGATCGCGAGCGCCATCTTGGAACTGATCGCCAGCAAGATGCGCAAGTGGTCGGAGGTAAAGGCATCGCGCTTCTCGCGATACAAGGCCAGTACGCCGATGACCCCGGCCACCCCTTCGAGCGGCACTGCCAACGCCGATCGCAAAGTGCTGAACTTCGTAGGATCGTTCAAATAGCCCGGTTCCACCGAAGGATTGCCATTGATAATCGGCTTCTTGTTATTCGCCACCCATCCCGACAGCCCTTGCCCCAAAGGAATCCGCAAAGACGAAAAAAGCCGGAAGTTATCCCCGTTTACATACTCGGGAATCAATTCCTGGTTCCGCTTCAAGTAGATCGCGATAGCGTCATAGGGAACCAGCAATCGCAGCTTCACGGAAAAAACCGACAGAGTTTCACCCAGGCTGAGCGAAGCTCCCAGGTCCTGGCTCAGCTCAAACAGAGTCTGCGCTTCCTGCCGCGCTGCCGCGATCGAGAAAAGAAAGGTCGCTTCCTGGCCGGGGGAATCTTTGACCGAGGCATTCTCAAAGCCCGCCGCCGGCGCCAACCCGCGCTCTACTTTCAACTCAGTCGAGAGCGGCGGGTCCGCCTCCTTGCCGAACTGCGCGTGAACCCGTTTCTCCAATTGGCGATAACGCTTTTGCAGAACGTCGACCACTTTCGGATCGAATGATTTACCCGACTCTGCGGCCAGGCGTTGCATCGCTTCTTCCAGCGGCAGAGCCCGCCGGTACTGGCGGTCCGAAGCCAGGGCATCCAGGTAATCCACGGCGGTGAGGATGCGCGCCCCTATGGGAATCTCGTTCCCCTTCAAGCCGTACGGATACCCGGAACCATCCCACTTCTCATGATGCGCCCGTACGATGGGCACCACGGGATATGGAAAGCGCACCCGCTCCAGAATCTCCGCGCCCACCACCGGATGGATTTTCATCTTCTCGAATTCTTCCGGAGTAAGGCGGCCCGGCTTGGAGATGATGTGCTCGGGAATCGCCAGCTTGCCGATGTCATGCAACAGCGCGGCGGCGTGGAGAGCTTCCATTTCTGCTCCCACCATGCCCAATTCCTTCGCCACTTCTATGGCGTAAACTCGCACCCGCTGCAGGTGATCGTGGGTCGTGTGGTCTTTAGCTTCAATAGCCAGCGCCAGCGCTTCGATGGTTCGCAGGTGGAGATTTGCCATCTCCTCGACGTGCCGTTTTTCGTCGTCCAGCTTGCCGAGGTACAGACTGTAAGAGCGGTAGATCAGGTAAATGACCGGCACGATCAGCAGCGAGGTTTCCCAGTTAAAGGCCTGATCAAACCAGCCAATCGCCCCGGCGATTCCCGCTCCCACCAGGTAGTAGGGGAATGACCAGAAATAGCACTCCACCAGGATGCTCTTGAGCGACTTCCCTTCCGTGAAGGAGATCACGGTCGCAATCGATCCGGTGTTGGCCACAAAATAGACTGTGGCTGCTACTCCGAGCGCCAGAGCATTGCTGTCGACCAGATGCTGGGAAGTGACGAATTGAAAGGCGCCGAAAGCGAGGGCAGTCGAAACTGCGCTTGCGCAAAGATTAAACGTGACCTGGATTGCGCTGGGCCGGTCAGGATAAAGGCAATGCACCAGAATGGAGACGCAGCCCAGCACCAGCGTCTCGGAAAAGCTTAGCTGCAAAAGCCCCAGCAGGATGAAAAGAAAACTGACCGACATGGTGCCCGTGATTCCGGGCAGATTGACCTTCAACCGGGAGGCCAGAATTGCGATGCCAAGATAGCAGATGAACTCGGCAATATTTCTGCTGGTCTGGTGAACCGCACCGAACACCAGCACGGCCGTGCCCGAGATCACCACCAGGCCGATAAAGGCCTGAGCACCGGGTGAGAGTTCTCTCCACGAGCGTGGTTGTCCCGCTATTTCGCTTCCCATAGTTTCCCTGCCGGTCACGCTTTGGGGAGCCCGGTCGAATCCCTAGGAATAGCATTCAATCCATGCAGAAACAATGATTTACAGGCTCCGACGGCAAACTTCAGTAATTGAGCGTGGTGACTCTCAGGAGGTTGTCTCTCCGATATTTTTCCCTCGTACTTAGCTGCCCAAAACCTCAGCCCGGAAGCCTGTCCCCCGATAACGTTGGTAATCTTTACGGAAATTACCCAGTAAAGAAGAATCGGAAGTAGCTCTATCCACGGCGGAAAGGCACGCGGCTGGTGCACCGTTGCGGACTCGTCTTGCCAAAATCAAGACGGGCATCATCAGGGGACTCGTGTGGTTGCAGGCTTGCCAATTCAGGTGAACCCATGAAGTGCCGAATCATCGCGGTTCTTGGAACCCGGCCGGAGGCGATCAAGCTGGCCGTGGTGATCCACGAATTTCGCCGCCGTTCTGAGGAATTTGAGATTGCCGTCGTCCATACCGGCCAGCATCGCACCATGCTCGACCACGCCTTGCAGTTGTTCAAAATCAAACCCGATTTCGATCTGGATGTGATGCGGCCCAACCAGACCTTGAGTTCCCTCACCGGCAGGGTGCTGGATACCGTCGAGAATGCCTGCCGCCGCTTTGAGCCACACATGGTGTTGGTGCAGGGCGACACCACGACCGCCTTCGCTTCCGCCCTCGCAGCGTACTACTGCAAAATTCCCGTCGGCCATATCGAAGCTGGACTGCGCAGCCGGGATATTTACAACCCGTTCCCGGAGGAAGTAAACCGCCGCCTGGTCTCGGTGATGACCGAAATTCACTTCGCACCTACGGTGGGATCGCGGGACAACCTGCTGGTCGAAGGCATTCCCAGCGAAAAAATCGTTGTCACGGGAAACACCGTAGTCGACACTCTGCGCGTGCTGAGCCAACTGCCGCATTCCTGGGAAAACACTCCGCTCGCCGGGATTCCGGACGACAACTCCCGTCTGGTGCTGGTTACTTCGCATCGGCGCGAATCGTTGGGCGTCGATCAGGAAAATATGTGCCTGGCGCTAAAAGATTTGGTCAAGCAGCACCGCGATATTCGGGTGATTTACCCGGTGCACATGAACCCCAATGTGCGCAGCACGGTGAATGCTCTGCTTCAGGACACGGAGCGGATACACCTCACCGAGCCGCTCGATTACATCACCTTCGTCAGCCTGCTGCGCCGCTGCTTCCTGGTTCTAACCGATTCCGGCGGAATTCAGGAGGAAGCACCGACTTTCCGCAAGCCTGTGCTGGTCTTGCGCAAAGTGACCGAGCGCCCGGAAGCCTCGCAGTTCGGCATGGCGAAAATCATCGGCATGTCGCGGGAAGGCATCGTCCAGGAAGCCAACCGTCTGCTCGACGATTCAGATGCATATCTGGATATGTCCGAGGGAGACAACCCATACGGAGATGGCCATGGCTCCGAACGAATTGTAGAGGCGGTTTCCCGGTGGCATCAGAAGAAGACTCCGCTTCTCGATGCCGACAAAGAATTCAAGCTGCCGGCCAAGTCTCATCCTCGTCGGCGCAAGTCCGATTTAGCTGAGATTGCGGCAAAGACCGCCGCCGCAGGCAAGCCATGACCGGCCTGCAGCGCGGCCCTGATGGCGCGCCATGATCTATGTTTTGTACGTCATTATTTCGCTTATCTGCATCTACACGGCGCGTCACTATTGGTTCACGCTGAATCGCCTGTTCGCTTTCCAGCGCCATCCTTATATTGACATCGACACCGCCGACTGGCCCCCGGTCACCATTCTGGTCGCGGCGCATAACGAAGAGAAAGTAGTCGCCAACATTCTGGTGGCCTTGATGGCGGTGAAATATCCCTCCGACAAAATGCTGGTAGTGCCGGTCAACGACCGCTCCACCGACCGCACCCGCGAAATCATCGACGAGTTCGTTACCCGTTTCCCCGGCCGCATCCGGCCTTTTCATCGCACCGGCGGAAAAGGCGGTAAAGCAGCCGCTCTCAAAGATGCGATGGAACTGGTGGATACCGAAGTCATCTTGATTTTCGACGCCGACTATATTCCTGGCGCCGGCCTCGTACGCCAACTCACCGCCCCATTTTTTGATCCCGAAGTCGGTGGCGTGATGGGCCGGGTCGTGCCCATGAATTGCGGCACCAATCTGCTTACCCGCCTGCTCGATCTGGAACGCTCCGGCGGCTACCAGGTCGATCAGCAGGCTCGCATGAATCTTCGTCTTGTGCCGCAACACGGCGGAACCGTGGCCGGAGTCCGGTTGAGCGCGCTGAAGGAAATCGGCGGCTGGAATGACAACTCGCTGACCGAGGACACGGACCTCACCTACCGCCTTCTGCTGCATGGCTGGAAGACGGTCTACCAGAATCGATCCGAGTGTTACGAAGAAGTTCCGGAGACCTGGCCGGTGCGCATTAAGCAGATCATGCGCTGGGCCAAGGGGCACAACCAGGCCATGATGACCTACGGCCTGCGCCTGCTTTTGGGAAAACATCGCGCCTGTCTGCGTGAGCGCATCGACGGCACTCTTCTGCTCGGCGTTTACATCATGGCACCCATCACCTTGTTGGGATGGTCATTGGCCCTCGCAGTGTTTTACGAAGGCATCGCTCCGCTGCATGGAGTCATCGCTTTGCTCTCGTTGACCGCCTATGCCGCCATCGGCAACCTGGCCGCATTTTTTGAGATCGCCGCCGCGGTCCGCCTCGACGGCAACCGCCGCCGCATCTGCCTTCTACCGTTCCTCATCCTTGGATTCACTGTCAGCATCTTCTCCGTTTCCCGGGCCGCCTTCTCGCAATTGAAAGACGCGCTTACCGGCGCAGAATTTCACTGGGACAAGACCGAGCGCTTTCGAAAGGCGGCCTCGTGAATCCTTATCTCGCGCTTACGGTCTTGCTCCTGCTGGCGGGCTCCATGTTCATGCTGCCCTTGATTCCCGCTTTGGTGGAACTGCGCCGCAAGTCGGACGCATCGCCGCTCAACGTGATTCAGCAATATGCCGGTGAAATCCGGCACTTTGCCGACGGCTTCCGCAGTTACACCAAAGAGCTGGAAATCCTGCTGCGCGAATCCCAGCATTCCAAGGCCGCGGTCTTTGGCACCCTTCCCGACGGAACCGATTACCTGGTGCTGGGCCGGGGCGACGAAGCCTTGAGACTCCCGCTGAGAGAGGAGAACGGTCTTTGTTCGCTGCTGATCGCCACCAATTCCGATCTGGTTTTGCCTCCCGACATCCGGTTCGACAAAGACATCTATGCTGGCGGGCAGTTCGTGGGCGGAAAGAAAAATCACTATCGCGCCATCCTCGGAGAAAAAACCGTGCACTTGAGCACAGCCAGCCGTGTGATGCGCTGGGTGCACGCCATGGGCGAGTTCCAGGCGGATCCCGACTGCGAGCTGCACGGACGCATCTCCTCGGATCGCAGCATTCGCCTGCAAAAGCCCTGCAGCTTCCAGCGGCTCAACGCTCCCAGGATCGAGATTGGCCAGCCTGTCGAGACTGCATCGGACGCGGCCGCCGGGCATCATACAGCGCCCGCCAGCACTCGCCGTCTGCTGCACGACGGGGATTTCGCCATTCCTGCCGGTGACGTTTTCCAGGGAAACCTCGTGGTTCGCGGCACTTTGCGCGTCGGTTCAGGAGCCACCGTGCGGGGCAGCGTCAAAGGCGACAAAGGAGTGGTTCTCGAAGCCGGAGTCAGGGTGGAAGGCAGTCTGATGAGCGCTAACAAGATGCAGATTGGCCCCAACAGCATCATTCACGGCCCTGTCATTGCGGAACGCCAAATGGTGATCGAACGGGGAACTCGTTGCGGCGCAGCCGACCAACCCACGACTGTCAGCGCTCCCTGGATCGATGCGCAAGAAGGAGTCGTGGTGTTCGGCACTTTGTGGGCGCGCGAGCTCGGAAGGGTGGCGGCAAGCTCATGAAAGTATTCTGGTCCATCCTCGCCGCATGCGCTCTGCTGGCTCTCTTGGCTTGGTCCTGGTCTGCCCATGGACGCTTGGATTCCAGCTCGGACCGCATCCTCCTGTTGCTTCCCGATGGCGCCAATCTATCCGATCCCAAAGTGACGGTTTGGTTCGATGCAGCCAGCGAAGAAGGACTTCACGTCCTCCCCATTCACGATTCCGAGTTGGTGCGGCCATTCTTCGGCCTGCCGCCCTGCGCCGGTCTCATCATTCCGGACGCGATTCACCAGCAAGCCAGCGACTACCTCATCGCCGGCATCCGCACCTTTGTGGCCTCGGGCGGCAAACTGATGTTGGTTTACGACGCTGGCACGCTGTCGTCACAAGGCCGCTACGCCGCCGGGGGCTCCAGACTCTCTGACCTGGCCGGTGTCGACTACGCCTTCTACGACAGGCTGCAGGACAAAGCCATTCAATGGGACAGCATCCGTACCAGCAGCGAGATCGTCCGCGAGATGAATATCCCCCCGGGCAAGTACTACCCCTTTCAGCCTGACTCGACCCCATCGTCGCAGCCGACCGCGGCCAACTGGCCCGACGGCGGCTTCGAGGTTCAGCTCCGGCGCTATCTCTACGGCGCACTGACTTATCCCAGCTTCGTAACTTCGGAAAACTATTCCGGGCGTGTATTGTTCCGCTCCAGCGCGGGCGTCGTCGCCGGCGAACACGCCTACGAAAAGGGTCAAGTCCTTTTTGTTAATCTGCCCCTGGGATATCTCAAAGCCAATACCGACGGCCTGCTGCTGCATGCCTTCCTGAAGTATTTTGCCGCGCACTTGCTGTCCGTGCCTTACCTGATGTCCGTTCCTGACGGCATCGGAGGCATGGTCTTGAATTGGCACGTCGACTCCAACGCGGCCATTAAACCGCTACAGGAAATGAGCTCCTGGCCGCTGATGCAGCAGGGTCCCTATTCCATCCACATCACCGCCGGACCGGACGCTATGCGTTTCGGTGACGGAGAAGGCTTCAATGCCGCGCAGAATCCCTTCAGCCAGCAGTTCATCCGCGAGCATGCGGCTCGCGGCGATCAGATCGGCAGCCACGGTGGCTGGATTCACGATTACTTTGCGGCCCATGCCGACAAGGATCCTCCCAAAGATTTGGAGCGCTTTCTCACCCTGAACAAGAACGCGCTGGAGCAGGATTCCGGCAGGCCCGTCGTCGAGTACTCGGCGCCTCACGGCAACCAACCGAAGTGGGTTACGTCCTGGCTTGAAGCCCACGGATTCGTCGCCTACTACTTCACCGGCAATACCGGCATGGCGCCGACCCAGGGTTATCGCGATGGCGTCCGCGAAGGTCAGAACATCTGGTCATTTCCCATACTCCACCTGAATCAGGCAGCTGCCTTCGAGGAAATGGAACAGGAGGGTTACTCCCATTCCGAAGTTGAGCATTGGCTGGAAGCAGTCGCTGAATTTACCACGGACCATCGCACTGTGCGGCTGGTTTACTTTCACCCCCCCGGAGTAATCGCCTACCACGATGTGGTCGACAGGTGGATGGCGCAGACCGCAAGTCTCCAGGCCGAAGGACGATTCCGCTGGTACACCATGACGGACCTGGCCCATTTCCTGAATTCCCGCAAGCTGGTCAATTGGACGACCTCCGACGTAGGAGATCAACTTGCCGTTACCGCAACTCATCCCCAGAACCTGGCGCACGCTACATGGCGGATTCCTGTCAGCCGGTTTTCTGAGCCCGTGGTAGTCAGCGGAATCGCACATGTAGTACGCGACGGTGATGCCTGGATGGTGGTCGCCGGAGACGGAAGAGAAATTCGATTTGAAACCAAACGAGTGAGTAAATAATGACTGTCGAACAATTACGCCATCAAACTGCCGGACTCCTTTTGCTCCTGAGCCTGGTATTCCCATTCGCCCTTCGCGCCCAGGACGACGCCCCCGCGCCGGGTGCCGCTGCTGTTCCTGCGCAAGAGGTAGTCAGCGACCAGCCCGCCGCTGAGACCAAGCCACTGACTAACTTCATCGAGACCGGAGGCAGCTACCAGACGCTGACCAACGGGTACGGCTACTGGGGCGGAGGATACGCGCGCGCGGTTTACGAAAAAGGCCCCGACGTTTGGGACGCGGAAGCAAACGGCCAGCGTGAATTTGGAGATGCGGGAGTTTATTTTGCCGCCGGAGATACCCACACCTTCAGCCCAAGCTGGTATGGCGCCCTGACCGTTGGGTCAAGCGCCGGAGGCTTCTTCTGGCCCCGTTTCCGCACCGACGCTTTCCTCAACAAAAAGTGGCTGCCGCGCAAACAGTGGATCACCACCTTGGGATACGGGTATGTCGCCGCGAAAGATGTGCACCGCGATAACGTTTTCTATCTCGGCTCGACTTACTACTTCGAAAAGCCCTGGATTGTGGAAGAAGGGATGTACTTCAATGTCAGCGATCCCGGCAAAGTTTTCGCCCCCGCAGGATTTGTGGCGGTAACCCAGGGCCACAACAAACAGCAATACCTCACGGTGCGCGCCGGATTCGGCGAAGAAGCTTACCAGTTGATTGGACCAACCGTCACCCTCACCCAGTTCAACAGTCAGGAGCTCACCATAACCTGGAGAAAATGGCTGGGCACCAACTGGGGATTCAACGTGATCGGCGACTACTACCACAGCCCGTTCTACATGCGCGGTGGAAGCAGTTTCGGCTTCTTCAAAGAGTTCTAGAACAATGAACTGAGAACCGGGAACTGATTGATATCTGAAACCAGAACTTTACCGAAAAGTGGTTTCAGCTCCGCCGAAGACAGCATCTCCCGCGGGCATCGCGGTGGTGTCATCGCCATGCACCGCGCTCTCACTCACTTTCGACTCGGCCCTCTTAACGTTGTCACCTCGATCTCGCTCTTTCTCTCTTTCTCCTATATCTGGGTGGTGCTTCTGCCGGTCCTCTGCCACTTTTGGCACTTTTTTCTGGCCGTAAGCCTCCGCTACCTGCCGCTCCGCGGCACGCTTGAAATCGCCACTCATCAATTCGGCCGGTCCTACCGCTTGGATATCCCCTATCTCAGAATCTACTCGGTCCTGCCGAGCCTGTGGACCTGGTCGCTCACCTGCGGAGTCACTCTACTTCTCTTCGCCACCACCTACCTGCTTCCCAAACGGCTGGCTCCCATTCTTTATCTTTCTCGCGGAATCCTCTTGGTACAGGCCACAGCTCTTTTCTATTTCGCCCTCTGGCCATTACATTTTCCCCACGCGCCCGACAGTTATATGGAAGCGCTGATCAGTTCGGGGATCGGCCTGATCTCGGTGGTCCCGCTGCTCTTCGCTCTCACCTACTACATCTTCGATTTCGGCCTCTGGAAAAAAGCTTTGCTGACCGCGCTCACCATCGCCCATCTCACTGCCTTCCTGCCATTCCAGGTGGTGCTGCAGGCTCTGGTGCTTCAGATCACTGTTCTGTTCATGCCCGTGCTTTACATCATTTTCGGCATGCCGGTGGATGTCCTGCTGATCATCGCCTGGTATTCCTGGGGAATGACCTGGTCCTTCCGGCCGCCAGCCAAGCCGAGCCACTGACTTCTGCTACGAGTCATCCTGTGCGCTGAAACTGCCTCGCCTCCTACTGCATTCCTGCCGGCGCGCTCGACGGGTTCTGAAATTCCTGTCCCATCCAACGCTCAAAAGCGGCGGTGTTCTGGTCGCGGCCCAGAAAATCTTTTACCAGGTCGTTGGCTGACATCGATCCTCCCGGCTCCAGCACCGTGCGCCGGTAACGCATCGGAACGTCACCCAATAATGGATTATGGGGATCAAACTGCGCGAAGAAATCCTCGGCAATCACTTTGTCCCACAGATAGGTGTAGTAGGCGGAGGAATAGCCCGCCAGATGGCCGAAAGCATCGTACATGTGAGTATCCGGTGAGGTGCTGATTAAGGCGTAACGGTTCAGATCGCCGAGTGCTACCTTGTCGATATCAATGTCTTTCGGATTCCCCTTGTAAAGATCATAAGAGATCGCGGTAAAGCAATTCTGTCTTGAGACCCAGCCGGCGCGTCCAAAGGCCGAAGCGCGATTCATGCGGGCCACCAGATCCGCCGGGATGGGTTCGCCGGTCTTGTAATGATGAGCGAACGACGCCAGCACCTTCGGGCTGCGAATCAGTTCCTCCAGCATTTGCGACGGCGCCTCTACAAAATCCGATTCCATGGTGATGCCGCTGATCCCGGCCCACTGCTGCTGGCCACCCAGGATCCAGTGCATCAGGTGGCCGAACTCGTGGAAGAATGTCTGCACGTCGTCATACTGCATCAGCCCCGGATCGGACGCCGTCGGTGCCGGAAAATTGCAGATCAAAATGGCCTCCGGCAATTGCCTCCCGCGTATACCGTCCAGCACCGGCGACATTTCCGCGTGGGTAAACTTACCCGGCCGCGGATGCATGTCCAGATAGATACGGCCGATCGGCTTCCCATGGTCGATGACGTCCCAGGTCTCAACCAGCGGGTCCCACGCCGGCGCGTTCTGCTCCTGCTGGAAGCTGACTTGGAAGAGTTTGCCGGCTGCATCCAGAATCCCCTGCTTCACCTGGTCGTACGGCAGATAAGGCCGCACCGATTGCGAGTCAAAGCCGTAACTGGAACGCCTCACCATCTCCGGATAGTAGGAATTTTCGTAATCCCAGATTTCCGCAGCGCCGGCATGGATTTTCTGCTTTTGCTCCAGCAGCATGGCAAACTCGCGCTTGGCAGCCGGACGCGCCGCGGCATCGATCTGCTGAATGAACCCTGCAATATTCTGCCCGTTCCGAATCATCTTGTCGGCAGCGTTGTAGTCCGCCCATGACGAATAACCCAGAAGTGTCGCCATTTCATAGCGGGTCTGCATCATTTGTCGCAGCACATCGCCGTTCTTGGGGTATGCCCGGTTGGCGAATGCCACGCCCAGGCGGCGGCGAAGATCGTCACTCTTGGCAAACGTCATCACCGGGAAATAATCAGGATAGTTGGTAGTGATATGAATCTTGCCGTCCGTACCCGGCTGGTGGCGGTCGATGTAGTCTTGCGGCAGCCCTTCGAGTTCTGAACCGCCGGCTACCTCGACGCTCTTCTGATCGTCCGAGATGTTGCGCTCGAACTGCGACTGCTCTTCGCTCAGCTGATCGTTCAGGATCTTCAGCCGCGCACGGGTGGCATCATCTTTATCCACCCCTGCAAGGCGAAACTCCAGCAACTGGCGCTGCACATAATAACGGGTAGCCGCGTCGGCCGTAGACAAATCGAGGCTGGCGAGCGCGTGATACACATCCCGGTTGAGCGAGAGCGCGACAATGGCGGCGCTGGTTTTCGTAACCATTGCGGTCGCATGGTCCCGAAATCCGGCATCCGGATGCACCGCTTGCATCAGGCGCGCGAAGTAGGTCGCCGCGTTCAACTGCCGCGAAGCCTCATCGTAAGGAGCGAGCGTGTTCTCAATCGTCCACGCCCCTTTCACCGCCACCACTAAATCGACCGCGCGTTGCGCAGCTGCCATCTTTTCATTCTCGATCTTCTCGAATGCCGCGACATCGGGCTTTCCCGCCCACAACGGCGGCTGCGACTTTAGCAAATCCTGTCCCGCCGCATTCGCAACTACCCAGCCAAGCCCTGCAACTATTGCAAAACACCGAATCAACTTCATGCCCCTCTCCTTCTTAGGACCTCAGCGTTGCCGGAATCATCCGCCGCCGTTAGAATTGAAACCACAGCTATTTGCTTGTAGGCCCGTAGCTCAGTCTGGTTAGAGCGCTTCCTTGACACGGAAGAGGTCGATGGTTCGAGTCCATTCGGGCCTACCATAATGGATTTCCAGTTATTCCGGCACGCCGTCCATTCCTTTGAATTCGCGAAGAGTGGATGGCAGTTGCACCGGCGGGACCATGGTTTGAGAGAGGAACTTATCCTCTAAGTTGTGACGCCGCCTCGTCGAGGATTGCTTTGATCCCTTCGGCCGTCCCCGGCCCGCCCTGCGCCATGTCTTTGCTGCCACCACCTCGGCCGCCAGTTCGCCCAAGAACTTCCTTCATCAGTTTTCCCATGTCAAAAGGCTGTCCCGGAGACTGTGCAAAAACTAACGTGGGTTGGCCGGCTGTGGTCCCCAGTAGAGCGACCACATTCGGACCCAGGCCAGAGAGTCTTTGCGCAACCAGTTTGGCAAAAGTCAGGTCACGGTCCGGGAGGATTCTGACAACAATTTTCCGTCCATCACGTTCCGGGGTCTCACCGAACAGTTGATTCGCGCATTGCGCCGCAATCTCTCCCAGCAGATGTTCGCCTGACTTTCGCAGCGTCCTGCCTTCTTCCTGCAGTTTGCGCACCTGCTCTGGAAGCTCCCATAGATGGCTGGAGCATAACCCCGCGGCTTCGGCCAAGGTTGTGTAGTCGCGACGCGCAGTGCTAACCGCGCGTTTTCCGCAGACGAACTCTACGCGCCATCCCTGGCGCACTTTTTCAACCTTGCGCAGTAAAATGGACCCAATCTGTCCGGTCGCCGCCACGTGCGTTCCACCGCAAGCGCTGAGATCGAAGTCCTGGATCTCGATCAGCCTCAGCCTGTCACGCTCCACCGGCGGCAACTTCCGCAACCCCAGTCCTTGGGCTTCTTCCTGGCTGACAAAACGCATCGCGACAGGGCGGTTTTGCATGACGACATCGTTCGCCAGATTTTCTGCAGCCGCTACCTGTTCCTGTGTCAGGTTCTTTGTGTCCAGATCGATGGAGCAGGCCTCCACGCCCATGTGGAACGAAACCGTCGGCAAGTTGAAAAGTCTTATGAAAGCCGCCGACAGCACATGCTGCCCGGAGTGCTGCTGCATGTGATCGCGCCGCCGCTCAATATCAATGACTCCCCGAACCCGCTCCCCGTTCCGAATTCCCCCGCCGTCCTCCAACAAGTGCTCAATCGTCCCATCCTCTCTCTCTGCGACTTCCTTGACGCGCACTTTGTTTTCGCCGGCAAAAATCCATCCGGTATCGAACACCTGCCCACCGCTGGTGGGATAAAACGCGGTCCGATCGAGAACGATGGCTGCCGCCGAACCAGCCGACACCCCAACCACTTCAGCCTCGAATTCGTAGAGGAAAGAATCGTGATAATAAAGATGCTCACTCATAGGTGTTCTTACAAAGATTTGTCATCCTCAGCAAAGCGAAGGATCTATCCATTCCACTGGGGGGAACACTCCATTTCGGGACGACAAACTCTAATGCGGCCCGATAATCCCGCCGATTTGCCGCGCCGCCGGCCGCGGTCCCCGTTTTGCGGCTTCAATCACATCCAGATACTTCAGCCCCGAACCAGTGTTAAACAGCACCACGCTATCGTCAGCCCCAAAAAATCCACTGGCGCGCAGCTTGCGATAGGCAGCCAAAGCTGCCGCGCCCTCCGGAGCGGCGAAAATACCCTCCACCCGCGCCCAGTGCCGCAGCGCGTCCATGATTTCGTCGTCGGTTACCGACAGAGCCACGCCGCCGCTCTTGTGCAGAATTTCGAGAATCAAATAATCCCCGTACGCCTTGGGCACGCGCAGGCCGGCTGCGATGGTCTCGGCATTCGCCCACAAATCGGCAGTTGGTTTGCCTTCGTCCCAAGCCTTGGCGATAGGAGCGCATCCTGATGATTGCACCGCCACCATCTGCGGGCGCTCCGCGCCGATCCATCCCAACTCTTGCATCTCTGCAAACGCCTTCCACATGCCGATCAGTCCGACTCCGCCGCCGGTGGGATAAATAATTCCGTGCGGCACGCGCCAGCCCAGTTGCTCGGCCACTTCGTAGCCCATCGTCTTCTTGCCTTCGATGCGGAACGGTTCCTTCAGCGTGGACACATCGAACCATCCCTCGGCTTCTTTTTGCTCCGCGACCCTACGCGCGCAATCGCCGATCAGTCCATCGACCAGCGTCACCTTCGCACCGAAGCTTTCGCACTCCACCCGGTTCGCCGGCGGCACGTCCTTCGGCATGAAGATGTGCGCCTCGATTCCGGCCGCCGCCGCATAAGCGGCCAGCGCACCGCCCGCATTCCCCGCTGATGGCGCTGCCAGCTTCTTGAGACCGTAGGCCTTCGCCATGGTGACCGCGGCTGACATGCCGCGGGCTTTGAAGGATCCGGTGGGATTTAGTCCTTCATCCTTTATGTAGACGTTGGGATGTTCGCGGCTCGGCAACATGGGCGTGAATCCTTCGCCCAGCGAGACTGGCTCGGCCTCGGGCATTACTTCGGCGTAGCGCCACATCGTGGGGGTCCGTCCGAATAGCGACGCGGCGGTGAAGCTTGGTTTCAGCTCCGCCAGATCATAGCGGACGTAGAGCACGCCGCCATCTTTCGGGCAGACCGTCTGCGGCTGTTCGGCGCTGAGGTGCGCGCCACACTTGGTGCATTCAAGGTAAGCAATCCGGGCCACGACTGAAGTGTAGCACTGGCCGCGCAGGGGCAGGTGTCTCACCTGGCCGACCAGACGTAACTGTTTTTACTTCTTAGGGAACTTCCTGTCCAAATCCAGATTCAGTTCGAGCACGTTGACTCGTGGCTCTCCCAGGAAACCTAACTCCCGCCCTTCCAAATGCTGCTGTACCATCTGTTGGATCTGCTCTTCCGACGCTCCACGTTGCACCGCCACTCGCTTCGCCTGGAACTCGGCGGCAGCGGGAGAAATATCCGGATCGATGCCCGAGGCCGAAGCCGTGACCAGATCGACCGGCACAGCTTCGCCCGGATGGTCCACCTGATTCGCCGTTACATCCGCTTTCACCCGATCAACAAGAGCATGATTTGTGGGCCCAAGCTGGGACCCATTGGAGTTGGCCGCATCATATCCGCTTCCCGCATTCGATGGACGCGAATGAAAGTACGCCGCGCCGGTAAATGCCTGCCCGATAATGCGGGAGCCCACGGTCTGTCCGTTCTGCACGATCAGCTGGCCATTCGCTTTATCCTTGAAGAGAAGCTGCGCCAGCCCGGTGATCACCAGCGGGTAAACGATCCCCAACAAAACCGTCGTAACAATCGTCATCCAAATCGAAATCAGCAAGTTTTTCTTCACAATTACCTCTAAGAATCGTTATTCCGAAGAGCGAAGCGACCCGGAATCTGCTGTTTCTGACCCCGACAATCGCAACCTCGCTACGCCATTCCCACTCGCGTAATGACCATATCAATCAGCTTGATTCCCACAAACGGCACCAGAATTCCGCCCACTCCGTAAATCCACAAATTACGCCGCAGCAGCGCGGCTGCGCCCATCGGCCGGTACTTCACTCCCCGCAGTGCCAGCGGAATCAAAGCAATAATAATCAGCGCATTGAAAATCACCGCCGACAGCACCGCCGACTGCGGAGTCTTCAGGTGCATAATGTTGAGGGCTTCCAGCACGGGAAAAGTCCCAGCAAACATCGCCGGAATGATGGCGAAATACTTGGCCACGTCGTTGGCGATCGAAAACGTAGTCAAGGCGCCACGCGTCATCAGCAGCTGTTTCCCGATTTCCACGATCTCAATCAGTTTCGTGGGGTTGGAATCGAGATCGACCATGTTGCCGGCTTCCTTGGCCGCCTGGGTGCCGGTATTCATGGCGACGCCCACATCGGCCTGCGCCAGCGCAGGCGCGTCATTGGTGCCGTCTCCGGTCATGGCCACGAGCTTGCCCTGCTTCTGCTCGCCGCGAATCAGGTCCATCTTGTCCTTCGGCGTAGCTTCCGCAAGAAAATCATCCACTCCGGCTTCACGGGCGATGGCAGCGGCAGTCAGCGGATTGTCGCCAGTGATCATCACGGTCTTGATTCCCATGGCGCGCAGCTGGTCGAAGCGCTCTTTCATTCCACCCTTCACAATATCCTTGAGATGAATGACGCCGAGCGCGCGTCTGTTCTCTGCCACCACCAGCGGCGTTCCACCAGACCGCGCAATCGTCTCCACCGAGGTCTGAATATCCTTGGGAAGGACTGTGCCGTGCTGGACGAGGTACTTGCCGATGGCATCGACCGCCCCTTTGCGAATTTCGCGGCCGTCAAGGTTCACGCCCGACATGCGGGTTTGCGCGGTAAAAGGGATAAATTGCGCCTCTTGTGCCGCCAGTTCTCTGCCCCGCAATCCGTATCGCTCTTTCGCCAGCACCACAATCGAGCGGCCTTCGGGAGTCTCGTCCGCGAGCGATGAAAGCTGCGCCGCATCCGCCATCTGCGCTTCGGTAATTCCGGGCGCCGGCACAAACTCCGACGCCTGCCGGTTGCCCAGGGTAATGGTTCCGGTCTTGTCGAGCAGCAGCGTGTTCACATCGCCGGCCGCTTCCACCGCTCGCCCAGACATCGCCAGCACGTTGTGTTGCACCAGCCGGTCCATGCCGGCGATGCCGATGGCGGAGAGCAACCCGCCAATCGTCGTGGGAATCAGGCACACCAGCAGCGACACCAGCACAAACACTGTCTGCGGCGAGCCGGAGTAGATAGCAAAAGGTTGTAGGGTCACAACCGCCAGAAGAAAGATGATGGTCAAGCCCGCCAGCAGAATATTCAGCGCAATTTCGTTGGGCGTCTTCTGCCGTTCCGCGCCTTCCACCAGCGCGATCATGCGGTCGAGGAAAGTTTCGCCGGGATTCGAGGTGATCTTGACCTTCAGCCAGTCGGAGAGCACGCGTGTACCGCCGGTCACTGCCGACCGGTCGCCGCCCGCTTCCCGGATCACCGGCGCAGACTCTCCGGTAATGGCAGATTCATCGACGGAAGCAACGCCCTCGATGATCTCTCCGTCGCTGGGAATAAACTCGCAGGCAGATACCATCACTACATCGCCGGAGCACAGCTTCGAGCTGGCTACCTGTTCCGTCTCTCCATTCGCTAGAAGACGGTTGGCGATAGTTTCCGCCCGCGCTTTGCGCAGAGTATCGGCTTGCGCTTTGCCGCGGCCCTCCGCCATGGCCTCGGCGAAGTTGGCAAATAGCACGGTGAACCAAAGCCACAGCGTGATTTGCAGGTCGAATCCCAGCGCTCCCCGGTGCTGCATCCACTCGCGCACCAGCAACAGACTGGTGGCCACGCTGCCGACCTCTACCACGAACATGACAGGGTTCTTCATCATATTGCGTGGTTCGAGCTTCACGACGGAATCGAGTAGCGCGCGCCGCACAATCTTCAAATCCCAAATCGACTTTGTATTCCTACGGTTCTCGGCCATATTTCCTCAGAACGTCTTGCCCGCCAACATCAACAGGTGTTCCAGAATCGGCCCCAGGCTCAGCGCGGGAAAGAACGTGAGCGCGCCCACGATAAGAATCACTCCGGTGAGCAGAACCGTGAACAGTGGCGTGGTTACGGGAAATGTCCCTAACGAAGGCGGAACGTATTTCTTCTTCGCTAAATTGCCGGCTATGGCCAGCATGGGAATGATCATCATGAAGCGGCCCACCAGCATGGTCACTCCGCCGGTGATGTTGTACCACGACGTATTTCCGTTCAGGCCGCCGAACGCCGAACCATTGTTCCCCGCCTGCGAAGTAAACGCGTACAGAATCTGCGTCAGGCCGTGCGGCCCCGGATTGCTGATGCTCGAAGTCCCAAATCCCGCGACCGAGGAAATGCCGGTGAACACCAGGATCACGAGAGGAAACACCAGCACCACCAACATCGCCATCTTCACGTCGTAAGCTTCGATTTTCTTACCCAGATATTCCGGCGTCCGCCCGACCATGAGCCCTGCGATGAACACTGACAACACTACGTAAATCAAAATCCCGTACATGCCCGCGCCCACCCCGCCGAAAACAACCTCGCTTAACATGATGTTGACCAGTGGGACCATCCCGCCGAGGGGTGTGTAAGAGTCATGCCACCCATTGATCGCGCCACAACTTGCGTCCGTCGTAATCGTGGCAAAAAGTGTGGAATCTGCAATTCCGAAGCGAACCTCCTTGCCCTCCATGTTGCCGCCGGACTGGGCTGACGTGACCTGCTGATTCACTCCCGCCAGCAGCGGGTTGCCGCGAGCTTCCGCCCAATAAGCCGTTGTAACACCGGCGAGAAACAGAAACGCCATGCACGCCCACACCGCCCACCCATGCCGCGGAGAGCCCGTCATACGGCCCAGGGTGTATGTCAGTCCGGCGGAGACTGCAAAGATCGCAAACATCTCAACCAAATTGCTCAAAGGCGTCGGATTCTCGAAAGGGTGAGCGCTGTTGGCGTTGAAGAAGCCGCCACCGTTCGTTCCCCACTCCTTGATAATCTCCTGTGATGCCACCGGACCCTGCGCAATGGTTTGGGTGGCCACTACACTCGCCGCAGTTTTCCCGTCAGGGCCTGTGGTCTGCATCTGCTGTGGTTCTACCAGCTTCACCGTGTCATAGGGTTTCAGGTTTTGCACCACACCGGTCGATACCAGGACCAACGCTCCGACCACGCAAAACGGCAGCAACACCCACAGGCAGCTGCGCACGAAGTCGACCCAGAAGTTGCCGATGGTCTCCATCTGGCGCCGCGCAATCCCGCGAATGAACGCGATTGCCAGCGCAATGCCGGTCGCAGCCGATGCGAAGTTGTGATAGGCCAGGCCCGCCATCTGCGTGAAATAGCTCATGGTGGCTTCGCCGGCGTAGTTCTGCCAGTTGGTGTTAGTGGTAAAGGATGCCGCCGTGTTAAATGCCAGCGCAGGTGGATTCACCGCGCCAAACTTCTGCGGGTTCAGCGGGAGATATCCCTGCAACCGCTGGATGAAATACAGCAGCAGCATCGACACTCCGCTGAACAGCAACATGGAGACCGCATACTCGGTCCATGCCATCTCATGTTTCTCATCCACTCCCGTCACGCGGTAAAGCAATCGCTCGAGCGGGCGCAATATCGGGTCGAGAAACGTCTTCTCGCGGTTGAACACCTGCGCCATAAACACGCCGAGCGGCTTGGTGACCGCAAGGATCAGCCCAAGAAACACCAGGATTTGCACCCATCCATTGACCGTCATCTCAAAACTTCTCCGGACGCAACAGTGCGTAAAGCAGATAGACCATGAGCAACGCGCTCACCGCCAGCATGATGATCGATTCCAGGCTCATCTCATCACCTCACTTCACCCGATCGCAAAAGCGCACATAGGCGATCGAAGTCACGAAAAACGCAATCGTCACCACCACCCAAAGTACGTCCCACATATCACTCTCCCAAATCGAGGACGGGCGTCCACGCCCGCCGTACTCCGGCGGAACGGCGACCATAATTCGACTAGAACTTCACCAGGATCGCCAGGTCCAGCCGGTTCTCGTCTTTCACCAGATCCGGCTTCCAGCCGGAAACTACCGACCCCGGGGCCCCAGTATTTCCGTTGGGCGGGGTGATTCCA
>Ga0335078_10001355_pt1 | contig 37203 bp, 37 predicted proteins | sample Lox_Sample_32_FD_206711 | JGI IMG/M metagenome (GOLD analysis project Ga0335078, IMG submission 206711) | Soil microbial communities from Loxahatchee National Wildlife Refuge, Florida, United States - Lox_Sample_3.2 | ecosystem: Environmental > Terrestrial > Soil > Wetlands | place: USA... | reverse complement strand
GACGAGGTTATGCAAACTGCCCGCATACGGTCACTTTTTGTGCAGGGTTGCAGGTGTCGTTGCGGCACTTGCAGCGGGCGCCGCAGACCTCGATAAATCAGTGCGATGAACGGAATCCGCACGAACGCCGCGGCGGTCATGCTCGGCGTCAGCCCCAACACCCTTCGCAGCTGGGAGCGCCGCTACGGGTTTCCCCGGCCGCGCCGGACGGCCGGCGGTCACCGGCAATACGCGCTGAACGAGATCGAGTCGCTCCGCTCCACGCTCGCCGAGACCCACAACGTCTCCTCGGCGATCGCCCTCGCGAGGCAGCGCGGCGAGGGACCGTCGTCGGGCTCGCGCGTCGCCGGCGCCTTCGCCACGTTCGACGAGGAGAAGGCGAACGGGCTGCTCGAAGAGAGCCTCGCGCTCCGCTCCGTCGAGCGGACGATCGAGGAGGTGCTGCTCGAGGCGGTCTCGGCCCACGCGGACGAGGCGACCGCCGCCAACACCCCGGAGTATGAGTTCGCGTGGCGCTACGCCACCGCATGGCTGTCCGCGCTCAAGCGGCTGTCCCCGCCGGCGACCCGCACCGCCGGCGTGCTCGTGCTCGACGCCTCGGTGCCGCTCGAGCTCGACGCCCTGTACGCGCAATCGCTGGAGTTGATGTTGCGTCGCGCCGGCGTTCGCACCCTCGCGCTGTCGACCGCCATCACCCCGACCCGGCTCGCCCGTGCGCTGCCGGCGCTCGCGCCGCGGGCCGTCGTGCTGGCGGGGCGGAGCATCACGCTCGACGCGCTCGGGCGGCTGGTCTACTCGGTCCGGTCGGTCGTGCACGGCGTGCAGATCTTCGATTACCGGGGCTCCGTACCCGACACCGGGGCGAGCACCGTCCGCCGTCTCGGCCAGGCCCCGCTGGCGGCACGCGATCTGCTGGTCGGCCGGCTCGAGGAGATCGGGCCGAGCCGCGCGTCCACGCCGGGGCACGGGTTCCCGGCGATCTCGGCGCGCTAGGAGCGCCGCAACCGCAGATACGGGGAGGGCCGCTCCCTTCCTAGAATCGGGCGTCCATGCCCGAGCCTCACCGCCCCGTCGATCCTCGCGTCTCGTTTCCCGAGCTCGAAGAGCACGTGCTCAAGCGCTGGGGCGAGCGCGACGTGTTCGCCGAGTCGGTCAGGCGCCGGCGGGACGCTCCGCGCTGGGGCTTCTACGAAGGGCCGCCGACCGCCAACGGCCCGCCCGGCTTTCACCACGTGCTGTCGCGCGTATTCAAGGACATCTTCCCGCGCTACCGCACGATGTGCGGGTACTTCGTCGAGCGCAAGGGCGGTTGGGACTGCCACGGGCTGCCGGTGGAGCTGGCGCTCGAAGCCGAACTCGGGTTCACCTCGAAGGACGACATCGAGCGCTTCGGGATCGCGGAGTTCAACGCCCGCTGCCGCGAGAAGGTCCTCAGCCACGTCGAGGACTGGAACGCGATGACCGAGCGAATCGGGTTCTGGATCGACCTCCGCGACGCCTACCGCACGCTCGACCCCGAGTACGTCGAATCGGTTTGGTGGGCGCTCAAAACGATTCACGACAGGGGACTCCTGTACGAGAAGCTCAAGGTCGTCCCGTATTGCCCCCGCGACCAGGTGACGCTTTCGAGCCACGAGCTCGGGCAGCCGGGCGTGTATCAGGACGTGGTCGATCCGTCGGTATACGTGCGCCTCCCGGTAACCAAGGGGAATGACGCCGTCCAGCGCGGCGATCAGCTGCTGGTGTGGACCACCACACCCTGGACGCTGGTCTCGAACGCCGCGGTCGCGGTCGATCCGGACCTCCCCTACGTCCGGGCCAAGGACGAGAACGAGGTCTATGTGCTCGCCGAGGCACTCACGCACCGCGTCCTTGGAGACGGCGCAGAGATCCTCAACCGCTTTCCCGGCAGGCGACTCGAGAGCGTCGCCTACGACCCACCGTTCACCTTCATACCCGCATCCGCGTACGGCCCGCGCGGTCACACGGTCCTGCTCGGCGACTTCGTCACCGCCAACGACGGCACCGGACTCGTCCACACGGCGATCGCGTTCGGCGAGGATGACTTCCGCCTCGGCGAGCAGTACGGCCTCAACGTCATCAATCCGGTCCGCCTGGACGGCACGTACGACGAGCGGATCGGCCTGTACGCTGGCCGAAAGGTCAAGGACGCCGACCCCGACCTGATCGAAGACCTCCGCAGCCGCGGCCGCATCTTCAAAGCGGAGTCGTTCGAGCACTCCTATCCGCACTGCTGGCGCTGCAACACGCCGCTGCTGTACTACGCCAAGCCCTCGTGGTATATCGCGACGAGCCAGGTCAAGGACCGCCTGCTCGCCGCCAACGAGACCGTCAACTGGGCTCCCGAGCACGTCAAGCACGGGCGCTTCGGCAACTGGCTCGAGCACAACGTCGACTGGGCGCTGTCCCGCGAGCGCTACTGGGGGACACCGCTGCCCATATGGCGGTGCGATAACGACCACCTCCACGCGATCGGCTCGCTCGCGGAGCTCAACGAACGAGCCGGCACGCAGCTCACTGACCCCCACCGTCCGTTCGTCGACGACGCCACGTTCCCGTGCGGCGAGTGCGGGGACCCGATGCGCCGCGTCCCCGAGGTGATCGACGTGTGGTTCGACTCGGGCTCGATGCCGTTCGCCCAATACCACTCGCCGCATGCGGGCACCGAGCAGTTCGAGGAGCACTTCCCGGCCGACTTCATCTGCGAGGCCCTCGACCAGACGCGTGGGTGGTTCTACTCGCTGATCGCGGTGTCGACGCTGCTGTTCGACCGCTCCCCGTACCGGAACGTGGTGTGCCTCGGCCTGATCCTCGACGAGCAGGGCCGCAAGATGTCGAAGTCGCTCGGCAACACGATCGCGCCACAGGAGGTGATTGATCGCTACGGTGCCGACGCGCTCCGCTGGTACTTCTTCACCTCCAAGCAGCCGTGGGACGGCTACCGGGCCTCGCTCGAGACGATCGCCGAGGCGGTGCGGCAGTTCCTGCTCCAGCTTTGGAACACCTATAGCTTCCACGTGCTGTACGCCAACGCCAACGGGATCGACCGCGAGCCGCAAGCCGTCGCCGCCAACGCGACCGAGCTCGACCGCTGGGCGATCTCGCGCCTGCACGCCACGGTCGCGGTCGTCCGCGATCGCATGGACAACTTCGACGCCACCAACGCCGGCCGCGCGATCCAGTCGTTCGTCGACGAGATCTCGAACTGGTACGTGCGCCGCTCGCGGCCGCGGTTCTGGGACGGCGACGAGACCGCGTTCGCGACGCTCCGCACGTGCCTGCTCACGACCGCCAAGCTGCTCGCGCCGTTCTGCCCGTTCGTCGCCGACGAGATCTACGACAACCTCGACGGCTCCGAGCCGAGCGTCCACCTGTGCGACTTCCCGACGATCGACGATCGCGACTCAGAGCTCGAGCACGCGATGGCCGTCGCGCGTGAGACCGTTCGGCTCGGTCTCGCGGCCCGCGCCCAGGCCAAGCTCGCGGTCCGCCGGCCGCTCCGCGCGGCGGTCGTGGTCGCGACCGGGGCCGAGCGCGAGGCGATCGAGCGCATGTCGGCGATCGTCCGCGAGGAGCTCAACGTCCGCGAGCTGCGGTTCGTGTCCGAGGCCGACGAGCTCGGCGAGGTCGAGCTCAAGCCGAACTACCGCGCGCTCGGGCCCCGCTTCGGCAAGTACATGCCGCTCGTCGCGGCCGCGGTCGCCGGCCTCGACGCGGACCAGGCCGCCGCCACCCTGCGCGGCGGCGGACACGTCGCGATCTCGGTCAACGGCGCGGACCACGAGCTCACCGCCGACGACCTGCAGGTGTCGATGAAGCCGCTCGAGGGCTATCAGGTCGAGCGGGAGGGTTCACACGCGGTGGCGCTCGAGCTCGAGATCGACGAGGAGCTGCGCATCGAGGGCTGGGCGCGCGAGATCGTCCGCGCGATCCAGCGCGCCCGCCAGGACGCGGGACTCGAGGTCACCGACCGCATCGTGCTGACGATCGGCGGCGACGAGGCGCTCATCGCGGCCGCCCGCGCGCACCAGGATTACATCGCCGGCGAGACTCTGGCCCTACAGGTCAGCTATGAGTCGCTCGACGGATCGATCGCACCCGTCGACATCGACGGGCGCGAACTCCGCGTCCTGGTGGCGCTCGCATCGTAAGCCCGAGTTCGCCGCCAGGCGAACTCGCAAGTTGATCGGCGCCAGCCGATCAACCATCGCCGCCAGGCGAACTCGCAAGTTGATCGGCGCCAGCCGATCAGCCGGTCAGCGCGGGCTCCAGCTCTGCGACGAGCTTGCGCTTCGGATAGGCGCCGATCACGGTCTTCGCCGGCTGCCCGTTGCGGAACAGGATCAGCGTCGGGATCGACATCACGTTGAACTGGATCGCCGTGTTCTGGTTCTCGTCGATGTTGAGCTTGACGACCTTCAGCTCGTCGGCGCGCTCTTGCGCGATCTCCTCGACCACCGGCGCCACCATCCGGCACGGCCCGCACCACGGAGCCCAGAAGTCGACGAGCACGGGGACCTCTGACTCGATGACCTCGGCCTGGAAGTTGTTGTCGGTCACTTCGGCGACGGTGCCTGCCATGTTGGCTCCTTGACGGTGGGTTACTTCAGAAAGTATAGCGAGTGTTGGGTCTCGCTGCGCTCGACATCCGTGGGACCGGCTAATCCGAGTGACCGCGGCCCGCTACGTTACGTATCCAAGATGTCGGATCCGACGAACACCGAGATCGCCGCCGCTCTCGATGAGCTGGGCGATCTGACCGAGCTCGACGGGGCCGCGATCTATCGCACGAACGCCTACCGGAACGCGGCCAAGGTGGTCCGCGAGTCGCCCGTCTCGGTGCTCGGGCTCGCGCGCGAGGGTCGCGCCACCGAACTCCCCGGCATCGGCGGGACGATCCAGGAGAAGATCATCGCGCTTGCACACGAGGGCGCGATCCCCGCCACCGTCAAGCTGCGCGCGAAGTTCCCCCGCGGCGTGATCGAGATGACCCACCTTCCCGGCCTCGGACCGAAGCGAGCGCGCCGGCTGTACGACGAGCTCGGGATCGACTCGCTCGAGTCGCTTCGTGCGGCGGCCGAGGGGCAGAGGATCCGCAAGCTCAAAGGCTTCGGCCCGAAGGCCGAGGAGGCGATCCTCTCCTCGCTCCGATTATTCGAACAGTCGGCGGCGCCTGACCGCGGCGCCTTGGCCGGCGCCGGTGAGCCGCGCGCGCGCGTCGTGCTCAGCAGCGCGCTCGCGATCGGCGAGCCGCTGGTGGCCGCGTTGCGCGAGCATCCGGCGTCGCAAAGGGTCGAGCTCGCGGGCTCGGCGCGGCGGATGACCGACACCGTCAAGGACCTCGACGTGATCGCAACCGCCACCGACCCGCTGGCCCTGGCCCGCGCCGCCGCCGAGCTCGACCTCGTCGAGCAGGCGGGTATGGCGGCTGCCGCGGGCGTCCGGCTGCGTACTCACACCGGGATCGCGGTCGACCTTAGGATCGCCGAGCCCGACCAGTTCGGGAACCTGTTGCAGCACCTGACCGGCTCCAAGCAGCACAACATGGCGCTGCGTGAGGCGGCGGTGCGCAAGGGCCTGCACGTGTCCGAGTACGGCGTGCTCGACGACGCCACCGGCGAGACCCACCGTTGCGCCACCGAGCACGAGGTGTATGCGCTGCTCGGCCTGCACTACATCGAGCCGGAGCTCCGCGAGAACCGGGGCGAGCTCGAGGCGGCGGCCGCCGGCGCGCTGCCGGAGCTGATCAAGTCCTGTGACCTCCGCGGCGATCTGCACTCGCACACCACCGCTTCCGACGGCACCGCCTCGATCGAGGAGATGGCGCTGGCGGCGCGCGACTTCGGCTACGAGTACCTGGCGATCACCGACCACTCGGCGAGCTTCGGGTTCGGCAACGAGGTCTCGCCCGATCGGCTGCGCGAGCAGATCGCCCGCATCCGCGCGACCGAGATCGACGGGCTCAGACTGCTCGCCGGCTCGGAGGTCAACATCCTCCCCGACGGGTCGCTCGACTACCCGGATGAGTTGCTGGCCGAGCTCGACTGGGTGGTCGCCTCGGTGCATTCGTCGTTCCGGATGTCCACTGAGGCCATGACCGACCGGATCGTGCGCGCGATCGAGCACCCGCTCGTCGACGCGATAGGCCATCTCTCGGGCCGCAAGCTCGAGCGTCGCGCGCCCTATTCGTTCGATCTCGAGCGGGTGATCGAGGCCGCGGCCCGTACCGGCACGATCCTCGAGATCAACTCGAACCCCGACCGGCGCGACCTCTCAGACCTGCACGCGCGGTCGGCCGCCGCGGCCGGCGTGCCGCTCGTGATCAACACCGACGCCCACCGCGTGGGCGGGTTCGAGGTCGCGCGCTACGGAATCGCCACCGCGCGGCGCGCGTGGCTGACCGCCGCGCAGGTCGTCAACACCGGGCCGTGGGCGGCGATCGAGGCGATCCGGCCGCGTCACCGGCTAGGGGCCGTCGCCCCGCCGCGAGCCGGCCGAGCGCGACGCCGGTCGCGCGCCTGAGCCGGACTTCTCGCCGGACGCGGACTTCTTCCCGGCTCCGGAGGCGGCGGAGTTCTTTCCCGCTCCGGAGGCGGACTTCTTCCCGTAAGCGGGCGCCGGGGGCTTGCGGTAGGGGGCGGTGGGCTTCCGCCTGCGGACGGCGCGCGCGTCGGCGCTCGGCCCATCGAGCGGCAGCGGCTCGTACTTCCCGCGCTTCTGGATCCGCGCGAACCACCCCAGGCCCGCCAGGCACACCAGCGTCGCAATCCAGAAGTTGAGCCGCATGCCGACGATGTGGGTCGAGTAGTCGATCCGAATCGTCTCCTCGAAGATGCGGAAGCCCGAGTAGCCGGCGACGTACAGCGCCATCAGCCCGGGTGGCTTGATCTTGCGGTGGTTGCCGAGCCAGATCAGAAAACCCGCCAGCGACAGGTTCCAGATGATCTCGTACAGGAACGTGGGCTGGAAGGTTGCGAACTGGGTGTAATGCGGCGGCCGGTGCGCGGGAGCGATCTTCAGCGCCCACGGAAGCGTCGACGGCTTGCCGAACAGCTCCTGGTTGAAGTAATTGCCGATCCGCCCGACCGATTGCGCGACCAGCAACGCCGGCGCCACCGCATCCATGAACCGCAGGACGTCGGCGTGGGTCAGCCGCTTGCGCACGATGTACAGGCCACCGAGCACCCCGCCGAGGATCCCGCCCCAGATCCCCAGGCCGCCGTTCCAGATCGCGAAGATGCCCCAGAAGTTGTGCGGCTCGATCTGACTGGGCGTGGTGATCAGGAAATAGATCCGGCCGCCGATCAGCCCGGCCGGGAAGCCCCAGGCGGCGGCCTCATAGGCGAGGTCCGGGTCCCCGCCGACCTTCCGCCAGCGCCACCGGGTCACGACGATCGCCGCCGCGACCGCGAACACGTACGCGACCCCGTAGGCGTGCACGAACAGCGGCCCGATGTAGAAGCCGTTGTTGGCAGGGCTGGGGATGTACGACGGGATGATCACGCGCGCGGCCGGGCGCGCCGTGAGTGACCAGACGCCCCGTTCAACTCGAACAGGTTAGAGCGGAAGCCAGGCGTGCGGATCAGCCGGATCGGTTTCAGTGGAGATGTCTTCTCGACGTAGAAGCGGGCGCCGTCCCGCTCCTCGATCGCCGTCACCGCCGACGCCTGCCGCCGCCAGGCCAGCGCCCAGATGATCGCGAACCCGGTTGCCACCGCCGGCACCTGCGGCACCAGGAACGCGAGCGCACCGGCGCCGATCGTCGAGAGCAGCAGCGGCCACAACCGGTTGAGGACCGTGCGGGCGGGGTTGACCTCGGGGAGCGAGGCCTGCGTGCGGGCACTCGCCAGCAGCGACCCGATCTGGGTCGTGGTTCCAGCCCGGCGCCCCATCCAGATGCCGACGATGCCGGCGATCACCCACCAGCCCGCGGCGACCGGCACGAGCAGGTCGTCGCTGGTGCTGGCCGCCGCCACCACCGTCACCGCGGCCAGCGCGCTCGCCGCGGCAGCGCTGATCAGGACCGTCGTCCGCAGGAAGTCCGAGAACCGCACGCCGTCGCGCCCAGCCTAATCCGCGGCCAGAACCGCGAGCAGCGTGGCGACGCCCTCCGGGCCGTCGACGACGACGTCGGCCTCGTCGGTGATCGCGGACGGTCCCTCGTCCGAGCGCACGCCCACGCGGATCGCCTTGGAGATGCGGCCCTCGTCAGCGAGCGATACCAGGGCGTGGAACGCATCGAGGTCGGTGACGTCATCGCCGACGTACATGGCGACGTCGACGTCGGTGTCAGCCAGGAACGACGAGATGCCGGCGCCCTTATCGATCCGGACCGGCGGGCGGACCTCGAGCACCTTGCGTCCCCAGTGGGTCCGCAGCCCCGCCGCCTCCGCCTTGGCCGCGATCGAGTCGATCGCCGCACGCGCCGCCTCCTCATCGGGGGCGCCGCGCCAGTGGAAGGCGACGATCGCGCCCTTGTCCTCGAGCCGCACGCGACTCCGGCGCAGGTCCGCGGTGTCGGCCTCCCTGGCGAACCCGTGAATCCGCTCGGTCCAATCCTCGATGCCGGGATCGACGACCGGCTTGTTCCAGCCGGCGCGCAGCACCTCGGCGCCGTGGGAGCCGAGATAGGAGATCGCGCCGATCGCGACCATCGCGCGCGCCTCCGAGGCGCGGCGACCGCTAACGCATGCGACCACGCCGTAGCGCCGGGAGATCTGGGCCAGCAGCGAGCGCGTGCTCTCGGGCACACGGGCGTCGGCGGCGTGCTCGACGATCGGGGCGAGCGTGCCGTCGATGTCGAACAGGATCGCCGCGCGCGCTGGATCGGCGCGAAGCGGCCCGAGCGCGTCGGACAGGAGCGCTGACGTCACCACTCTAGTATGCCCTCTCGGAGGTGTGCGCCGTGTCCAACGAAGGCGCCGCCGTCAGGCGTCGCCGCCCAACCCCTGATCCCGTTCTGCTGCTGCACGGACAACCGGGTGCGGCGTCCGACTGGGAGCACGTCACAGCGTCGATCGGCGACGAGACAACGACGGTCGCGTTCGATCGTCCGGGGTGGGACGGGCGCTCCGCGGTCCGCGATCTCGCCGGCAACGCGAGCGCGGCGCGGACGGTCCTCGATCTCGCGGGTATCCGGCGGGCGACGGTGGTTGGGCACAGCCTCGGGGCGGCGGTCGCGTCCTGGCTCGCGTGGTCGAGTCCCGAGCGCGTCGGCCGGCTCTTGCTGGTGGCGCCTGCGGCCAACGTCGAGTCGCTCAGCGCGATCGACTATCTGCTCGCCGCTCCCGTCGCGGGCTGGCTCGCGAGCGTGGGCGCGATGACCGGCGGGGGTCTCGTGCTGGGCGCGGGCCCGGTCCGGCGCTGGGTAGCGGAGGCGACCGCGCTCGACGATCGCTACCTGCAATCGGCCGGCCGCATGCTCCTCACCCCATCGGCCTGGCGATCGTTCGTGCGCGAGCAGCGCCTGCTGGTCCGTGACCTCCCGGTGCTCGAGCGCCGGCTGGGTGAGATCTCCGCCCCGACCAAGATCGTGGCCGGCACCGCCGACCGCGTCGTCCCGATCGGCGCGGCGCGGCGACTGGCCGGCCAGATACCGGGGGCCCAGCTTGTCGAGATCGAGCACGCGGGTCACCTCGTGCATCGGCACCAGGCCGGGGCGGTGGCGCGGGCGATCCTCCGCGGGGACTAGTACGACTCTCCGGCGTCCGCGCCGGGGAACTCTGCGGGGCCGCGCCGGGATACTCGCCGGGCTGCGGTTCCGGAGTCCGCTCGGGCTCCGGGCCTGGTTGCGGGGCCGGCTCGGGCTCCGGGACCTCGTCCGGACCAGGATCCGGCGCGATCGGCACCGCCGGCTCGTCGGGTCCGGGGACGGTCGAGGGCTCCTCGGGCGCGGCCGGCGTGCCGGGGCCTGGCACCGCCGGCGTAACCGGCGCGTCCGGTACGGCCGGCGTCGCCGGCTCGCTCGGTTGCGGGACCTCGGCCACGGTTGCCGTGGAAGCAGTCATATGGAGGCGTTACCCGGTCCGGGCACGACGAACCCGCGATCGCGGTGCGACAAGCCGGCTGGTCGTGACGATTCGCACATGCTCTGCACCGCATGAGCAGCGGGTGTAGGCTCGACGCATGCCCAATCTGACACGTGCGCCCCGAGCAGCGCTCACCAAGGCCAAGCCCGGCGCCGGGCGAGGGCGGCGACGCAGACGCGGCCCCGGCGGCTGGTGGACGGCGGTCAAGGTCGCGTTCCTTATCGAGCGCCCCCGCCGACGCCGCAGCTCCCCATCGGTCCGACAGATCGCGCTCGTCGTCGTGAGCGGGGGCGTCGCGATCATGGTGATCCGCGCCGTGTCCCGACGCAAGGGCGGGAGCCCGGTGGCCCAGGCGGATACCCCTGGCGCGTCTGCGACCTCGACTCCCGGCCACGACACCGACCTGGCCAGCGAGAGCTCGTTGACAGACACGGTCCAGAGCGAGATGGCCCGGCACGACGATGCGCCGGCGCCCGCCACCGGGGCGGACTAGAAGCCCCGAGGGCGAGTCGGGCGCGGTCATGCGGTTCGTCCTGACCAGCAACCCAGCCGAGTTCGCGGCGCGCACCCAGCGGCTGTTCTCGGAGCGGATCGAGTGCAACGTGCTCGCGACGGTTTTGATGCAAGTGCTTGACGGCGCCGACTCCACGGCTGTGCTCGCCTACGGCATGGGGGACGGCGACGAGGTGCGGTTCGCGGCGATGCGCACCCCGCCCCATCCGCTGCTCGCCAGCCCACTCGCGGGGAGCGCGCACAAGTTCATCGAGCTGTGGCTCGGGGTAGACCCCGAGGTCGACGGCGTGACCAGCGTGCCGGATACGGCACGGGCGATCGCGGCGGCATGGACGCAATGCACAGGGGGCACGACGCGCCGCCGGATCCGCGAGGCGATGCACATCCTCGGGGAGGTCCGCGATCCACCCCGCCCGGCCGTGGGCGAGCTTCGTCCGGCGGACGCGGCCGATCGGTCGCTGCTGATCGGCTGGATGCGCGATTTCGTCCTCGAGGCCGGCGTCTCGGGCGCCGCCCAGGCCGAGGCGATGGTCGACGGTCGGATGCGGTGCGACGGCCTGCTGGTGTGGGAGGACGAGCAGCCGGTGTCGATGGTCGGGGTCACGCCAGAGGTGGCCGGCGTCGTCAGGATGGGTCCCGTCTACACGCCGCCGGGGCACCGGCGCCGGGGTTACGCCGGCAGCGCGGTGGCGGCCGCGAGTCGGCGCGCCCTCGCGCACGGCGCGGAGCGGTGCATGCTCTACACCGACCTCGACAACCCGACCTCGAACAGGATCTACGCCGAGGTCGGCTACCGCCGCTTCGCCGACTGGGACGAGATCGCGTTCGAGCGCGCGGCCGGGTGACGATCAGGATCCGGCCACGCGTAGCCCTGGTCAGGATCCTGGCAGCGGCCGGCCGTCGAACATGCGAAGCGCGTCGTCGACGGCCTCGGCGACTTCGCCCGGCCGCTCGGCCCCGGCCAACCGGAGCGAATCGTGTACCGGCGACGCCCCCGGGATCACGAGAATCAGCGACTGGCCGCGGGCATGCAGGCTGGCGCGCATCCCAAAGATGACGTAGATGCCGACGCTATCCAGGTACTCCACGCCGGACAGATCGAGGATCACGCCCTGCGCCTCATTTGGCGTGGCGCCGATCACCCTCGCCCCGACCTCCTCGGCATTGGACATGTCGACCTCGCCGGTCACGCGCGCGATCAGCGCGCCCGAGTCCAGCGTGATCTGAACGTCGGCCAGGCTCATTTGGGTCCGATCCGCCGGCGCATCACAATCTCGGTCCCTTCAGCGGTCCGATCGATCTGCACATCATCCATTGCCGCGACGATGATCGACAAACCGCGACCGCGGTTCTGGCCCCGCGGCGCGCGCCACCGCCCACGATCGCGGACCGTCACCGTGATCTCCCCATCCCGGACCCGCCCGTGCAGCTCGAACGTGGCCGGGGACGGCGAGTATGCGTGCTCGACCGCGTTAGCGCAGGCCTCGCTCACCGCGATCGTCGTCTCCGCCACGTCGCGTTCGTCCGCGCCGCGGTCGTTCAGCCAACGCCGCAGAACGCGCCGCAGCCGTGCGAGTGTCTTCGGCTCGGCCGGCAGCGTCACGTGCAGCTCAGCCGGGACGGGCGCGTTCTGCAGCGCGACGATCGCGACATCGTCCAGCAGGCCGTCGGGCGGCACCAGCTTCCCGACTGCCAACGCGCATGCTTCCTCGGGCGTCCTGGCGCCGCGCACGGCCGTGCCCAACACGTCGATGCCGGCGGTGAGCGCCACGCCACGGCGCTCCACCAGCCCGTCGGTGTAGAGCAGCAGCATCTCGCCGCTGCCGAGCGACAGTTCGTGCTCCGGGCAGCGACCGTACGGGAACGCCCCCAGCGGCGGGGCGGGGGTCACGTCGAGCGCGCGAGCGTCCGAGTCCGAAATCACAAGCGGCGGGAGGTGCCCGGCGGTCGCGTACTGGAGCACCGAGGTGTACGTGTCGAAAACGGCATAGCCCGCGGTCGCCATCACGGACTCGTTGAGCGAGTGCACGAACCGGTCGACCAGCTCCAGCGTGCGACCCGGGCCATGGCCCTCGATCGAGTACGAGTGCAGCGCGGTGCGCAGCCGCCCCATCAGCGCCGCCGCGGCTATCCCATGGCCGACCACGTCTCCGATCACGACGCCGACGCGACCGCGTGGAAGCTCGATCACGTCGTACCAATCGCCGCCCACCTCGTCGCGGGCCGGAAGGTAACGCGCCGCCACGCTCACACCGACCACGTCGGCCAGCCGCTTCGGCAGAAGGCTCCGCTGGAGCACCATCGACACGCCGTGCTCGTGCTCGAGCTCCGCCAGCAGCCTGGCGTGCTCGATCGACGGGGCCGCGCGCGCGGCCGCGATCTGCAACACGGCGAGGTCGTCCTGGCCGAACGTCCGTGGGTGGAGCGAGCCGACGTGAAGCACACCAATCAGCTCGCCCTCGACGATCAGCGGGACTCCGAGCAGCGATGCGATGCCCTTCTCGCGCAGGATCGGGTTGAGGACATCAGCGTGATCGACATCGGCGATGAAGATCGGAACGCGCTCGGCCGCGATCCGGCCGGCGAAGCCCTGGCCCACCGGAATCCGCACGCCGCGCTCGACCTCCTCCTCGATTCCCCTGGCGGCGCGTGCGACAAGCTCCTGTGACTCGACGTCGAGCAGCAGGATCGCCACGGTGTCGACCTCGACGGCCTCCTGAACGCGGACCAACAGTTCGCCGAGAAGCGCTTCGAGCGGCAGTTCTGACAGCGTGGGATCGGTCAGGCGGTAGGAGCTTCGGCGCTCGAGCACACGCTCGGCGCTCGGCCCGGCCGGCACGAGCACCACCTGGCCCGCGCCCGGCCGCACGCGATCATGTCTCTGGGCGGGGACGCCGGCCACGGCGACAGTGTGCCTGACCGACCCGCCGAGCGACGCATGTCGAGTCCGCGCGCGGACGGACGGACGGCCGGATCAGAGCTGGACAGGATCGCCCGAGGGCACGACGAGCACGGAGCCTCCCGCGGCGGTGTTGAGCACCGTGCGGGTCGCTCCGCTCAGTGAAATCCGTCGCGAAGAGGCGTTGGGCTGCGATCCGACCACGATCAGGTCGACGTCGGGCCGGCCGAGCTCGACGATCGACGCCCCGAGCTTCTCGGCGAGCTCCTCGGCGGTCTGCTGGGCCGCCGTGTCGCCGTCCACGGACGCCACCGCGATCGTCTCGATCTTGGCGCCGTCCACGCTGCGCAGTCCCGCGGCCGCAACCGCGATCGCGACCGATCCGCCCGCGTCGAGCAGCCTCTGCGCGCTCGTGCCGGGCTCGGACCGACCGGGCGACGTTCGGTAATCGGAGCCGAATACGATCACCGATGCCTGCTCGGACTCCGCCAGCTGCTCGAGGCCCTCGCCCGTGGCGCCGCTGAACACGACGTGCTTGGGAATCTCCGGGTCGCCGAGCCAGGCCACCCCGTACTCGAGACGGCGCTCCGCGTCGTGTTGAGCAAGCTCCTCGCGGCGCGGATCGAACTCGCGCGAGTGACGGATGTACGCGAGCGCCAGCGCGGCCCCGGTATCGGCCAGCAGCTTGCCGAGCGCCAGCGCGTCGTCGTCGTTGGGCGTGCCGTCGTAGGACACGATCAGTTCAGGACTCACGGGTGCACATCCTGCGCGAGCGGGAGCGCCGTCGCATTGGCCATTGGGACAAGAATCCGTGCCCGTGGATGTCCAAATGCCCGGTCAGGCGCCGGCGACCGCGGGCGGTCGCCGGCGTGCCCGTCCTTTCGGTTCCCGCTACCGGCGGCGGAGCCGGGACAACCCGGGGCGTCGTCGGTAGGTGACGGTCGTGGCGTCGTTTGCGGCCGCCGGGTCCTCGCGGGCGGCGACCGGCTCGCGCGCCGCAATCCGCTCGGCGTCCGTGTTCGCGGGCGGCGCGTCGCGGGCGGCGATCGGCTCCTCGCGCGCAGCGACCGGCTCGTCACGGGCGGCGATCGGCTCCTCGCGCCCAGCGACCGGCTCGTCACGGGAGGCGACCGGCTCCTCGCGGGCCGCCACCGGCTCGCCGGCAGCGGTGCCTGCGACGGGGGAGTCACGTTCGGCCTCCGCCGCCTCACGTCGGGCGATCGGGCCGTCTCGTTCGGCCAGCGCGCCCTCGTCCGCCTCGCTTTCCGCCACCGCAGCTTCCTCGACGAGCCGCGGGCGCGAGTAATAGCGTCCCATCGCGAACGCCGACAGCGCCGCGATCAACACCCCGAGACCCTGAAAGTAGCCGAGGAGCTCGATGGCCTGGCGGGTATGGCCGCCCATCGGGGCGCCGATCGGGTTGCCCGCGTGGTGCCAGAGCAGGCTGACCGTCGGCCCGATCGCAAACCAGGCGCCGGCGGCGAGAGCCATCCAGCCGCCGAACAAGCCGCTTGAGCGATGGGAGCTGCGGAGCAGCAGCAGCCCGCCGATCGCCGCGACTGCGCCCGGCACGATGCAGAGCCAGAGCCGCTCGGACGTGTAGTGCCACGTCTGGTAACTGCCGAATGCGTAGTGGAAATAGGGACCGACGAAGGGGATGAGCGCGCCCCAGATGCCGAGCAGGATCACCAGGAAGCCGCTCAGTGCTCCGGTCGTTCGCGGAAGCCGCCTCGTCTCGGTGCGACGGATGGGAGTTGTGCCGGTGACGGTAGCCATGCGTTTCAGCTACCCGTCGGGCGTGACGGTGAACCAACGGCGTCCGCACTGATACACCGCCGTGCCGCGGCGCGCCTATGGCACCCGCAGGGACCGCGAATGCGCGGCGTTATGATCGCCACATGCCCGACCGCCTCCACTTCACCGACTCCGACGAAGCCAACGAGCTCGTCGCCACCGACCCGATGGCGCTCCTGATCGGCTTCGCGCTCGACCAGCAGGTGTCCGTCCAGAAGGCGTTCGCCGGACCGCTGGTGATCCGCGAGCGGCTCGGCACGCTCGACGCGGCCGCGCTCGCCACCGCCGATCTCGAGCCCATCTTCCGCGAGCGGCCCGCGATCCATCGCTTCCCCGGCTCGATGGCCAACCGGGTCCACGACCTCGCCGTGCACATCCGCGACGAGTACGACGGCGACGCCGGCCGCGTCTGGACCGACGCGCCCGACGCCGCCGCGCTGCGCGCGAACCTCGCCGCGCTGCCCGGATTCGGCGAGATGAAGATCAAGGCGCTGGGCGCGGTTCTCGCCAAGCGCTTCAACGTCGCGGCGGCCCAGGAGCTCGTGCCGCCCCACCCGACCCTCGGAGACGTCGACTCGGCCCAGGCGCTGGCCGACTACCAGTCCGCCAAGCGCGCACACAAGGCCGAGTGGATGAAGATGACGGCCGGCGCGGGCTCCGGAGTCGGGACCTAGCCGCCGCGCGGCGGAACCGATGGCACGCCTCGTCGGCATCAACCACGTCGCGCTCGAGGTCGGCGACGTCGACGACGCCCTCGCCTGGTACGGGCGTTTCTTCGAGTTCGAGCTCCGCGGCCGGGCGGGCCGGCGGATGGCCTTCGTCGACATGGGGGATCAGTTCATCGCGATCGCGGCCGGGCGCTCGCAGCCGGCCGACGACGACCGGCACTTCGGGTTGGTCGTCGATGGCAAGGAGTCGGTCCGCGCAGCGCTCCGGGACGCGGGCGTGGCCGTTCAGCCGTCGGGCTCGCTCGACTTCGAGGACCCGTGGGGTAACCACGTGCAGGTCGTCGACTACCGCGACATCCAGTTCACCAAGACGCCCGAGGTGCTGCGCGCGATGAGCCTCGACGGGCTCGAGAAGACCGAGGCGGCGCAGCGGGAGATCCGCGACCGCGGGCTCGCGGAGTGAGCGCCGCCGTCACCGCTGCCGTCCGGGCGGGCGGGCCTCGGATCCCTCGGGGATCGACGGGCTCCCGCTGCTACTAGGCGCCTGCGCCCTGCTGCGCTCCGGCGCCCACGCTCGAGCAGCCCTCCCCCGGACCCCGAGCGGCCATCCGACCCGCCCCGACCCCGAGTTTCGCAACACTCGGCAAAGACCCGGAGCCGAATGGCGATTCGATCGGCGATAGCACGCCTTTCGCGTCACTCGACCGCGGGAGGTCGTCGAGTGGCGACTTATTCGCCCTCGCGTGCTCGTCGCGTCGCCCAAGACCGACGTTCCGGGGTGAGGGTCGCGACTTGAGCCGCCACCGCTCACGGATCGCCCCGGATCGTGCCCACCCGGGCACGTCGCCGGACGCGATCATCCACTTGAGCGCGCGCTTGCCGTTCCTGACGAACCTGTCCGGGCAGTCGGTGGTCACGCGCTCAGCGACCCGCGCTGCGGCTCCTCGTCCGCGTCCGGAGGCAGATGCGACGCGCCGAGCAGCGACAGCAGGGACTTCGGTCAGCCCGGCCTTACTCCTGCCAGGCGACGCTCAACCCGTCGCGCCGACCGAACCGCTCGAGATGCGAGCCGATAGCCGCCGTCCTCTCCGAACGACGCATCGACCCTGTGCCCGAAGTGCTTGCAGAGCTGGCGCATGTACGCCACCGGCTTGTCGGTCGCCACCTGCGCGCGTGATCTGATCTCTGCCATCGGCACAAGCCAGGCTATACGGTCTCGTTCCGCTCTCGCTCGGACCCGGGCGCCGCCCCCGGCCCGGGCGCCGCCACCGGCCCGGGCCCGAACACCAGGTTGACCGCCAGCGCCGACACCCCGCACACGCCGATCACGATCGCCATCGGCAGCGCGTCGTGCGAGCCGCCGACGCCGACGACCGGCGCGATCAGCGCACCGGTCCCGAACTGCCCCATGCCGAGGAGCGCCGACGCGCTGCCGAGCGCGCCCTCCTGCTCCGCGAGCGCGACCGCGGTGGCGTTCGGGAACACGATGCCGTTGGACGACAGGATCACGAACAACCCGATCAGCAGCGGCGCGAGCCCGGCATGCGCGAGCGTCACCACCAGCACGCCGATCGACCCGAGCGCGACGCCGAACACCCCGAACCGCAGCAGCGCCGGCGCGCCGACCCGGCCGACGACCCTGCCGCCGATCTGTGACGCCGCGACCAGGCCGGCCGAGTTGACCGCGAACATGACGCTGAACAGCTGGGGCGAGACGCCGAACACGTCCTCGAGCGCGAACGACGCGCCGGCGATGTAGGCAAACATCGTCGCGAACGCGAGCGAGAACGCCGCCGCCGGCGGCATGAAGCTGCGATCGGTGAACAGCCGCCCGAACGTGCGCAGGGTGAAGCCGAGCCCCCCGCCGTGCCGGCGCTCGGGGGCCAGCGTCTCCGGCAGCCAAATCGCCGTCGAGATGAACAACGGGACGCCGATCGCGGCGAGCAGGACGAATACGCCGCGCCACGACGTGATCGCCAGAACCTGCCCACCGATGAGCGGCGCGAACACCGGGGCGACCCCCGTCACCATCATCAGCAGCGCGAACACGCGCGCGGCGGCGGTGCCGCGGAACAGGTCGCGAACGATCGCCCGGGCGATGACCACGCCGGCGCCGCCGAGCATGCCCTGGATGAATCGGAGCACGATCAGGATCGCGATCGAAGGCGCGCCCGCGCACGCCAGCGACGCCGCGACGTAGCCGACGAGCCCCGCCAGCAGCGGCCGGCGACGTCCGAGCGAGTCACTCAGCGGGCCGGTGAGCAGCTGGCCACCGGCGATCCCGAGCATGCAGCCCGTGAGCGTCAGCTGGCCGGTCGAGGCGGATGCGCCGAGGTCCCGCGTCAGCGACGGCAGCCCCGGAAGGTACATGTCCATTGACAGCGGGCCGAATGCCGACAGGGCACCCAGGATCAGCGTCAGCCGCAGCCCGGGCCGGCTCGCCGAGGGCGGGACCGAAGGCGCGGTGGCGGCGGATACTGTCACGCCCGGTACTTCAACACGCGGCGCCCGAGGCCGCAGTCAAGCCTCGGGGTCGCTCGCGATGTCCTGGTCGTCGTGGGACACGTCCTCGGCGGTGACCTTGCGGCCTCGGTGCTGCCGGGATCACGCAGGCGCTCCATCGTCTCCTCGGTCCGCGTATCGGCGGCGGGCGTTTCGAGCTTCGCGGGATCGTCGATCCGTGTGCGGCGCCGCCCGTTCCGGCCACGCGCGCGGCGTAGGACTTGTTGTGGCTTCGCACCTCCTGGTCGCCCGCGTCGATCCCGTAGTGGTCGCGGAGCCGGCGATCGCACTCTGCCGAGCTCCGGTCGCCGCCCTCGAGCCGGGGCGCGTCGCCGATGCGCTGCTTGCCGAGTAGTCGGCCTGATCCAACGGCCTGCGACCCGGCAAGCTGCCCAGGCCTTCAATCGGCTCGGTCATCCTCCCGTTCCTCCCGCGCCGTCGGCTGGTGCGCCCCGATCGCAGCGTCGAGCTCGGGGCCCTCGCCCGCGCCGATCGCCTCGATCCGATCGCGATGGATCGCCACCATCGCGGCGCTGTCGAAGTCGGCGAACTCGACGCGATCGACGCTGAACCCGAGAGAGTCGATCAGCGCCAGGTACATGCCCCGCAGCGGCCCGTTGCGGCACAGCGCGGCGATCCGGCGGTGCAGTGCCCAGTTGCATTCGAGGAACGTCGCCGGGTCGTCGACCGCGGCCTGCATGCGCTTCACGATCCGTTTGAGCTCGCGGATGTCGCGCGCGGTGGTAGCGAGCGGCGTGGGTGTCGATCAGCGGCTCGAGCGCGCCCGGGAGCTCGGGCCACTCCGCGTAGCTCGTGCTGCTGTGGTCAAATGGTCGGCGGCGCCTCAGATCGGGCCGACGCGGATCGCGATCGGCTCCGGCTCCGCGCCCCGGTAGGCGCTCGCCGCGTCCTCGGCTGAGTCGTAGGGCCGATCCCCGAGCCGGCGCGCAGACAGCTCGAGCTCGAAGCCCGTCTCGGAGAACGGGTACGGGTCGAGGACCACTTCGCCGGGCGCGGTGACGCGTAGCGTCACCGTCACGTACGGGCCGCCGGGCGCGACCGGGACAGCGGGGATCGAGCGCACTCCCGGCGGCTGATCGATTTCCGCGAGCGTCCTCGGGACCGAGACGGAGTCGCCGCCCCGCATCGCCTGCGCGGTGTCGATGAGGCCCAGCGCGAGCGACATCAGGTCGAGCGCCTGGAGGAGCTCGTACGCGTACCACGTTTGCCGCTCGAACTCGCTCCGGCGGCCGCGTCCGCCCCAGGCCTCGCGCAGCGCGGCCACACGGCGGTGGTCCTGTTCGGCCACGACCTCGACCGCGAGCGGATGCCGAACCGGGTCGCCACCGTGCAGGCCGAAGCGCGTGTGATAGAGACCGGCCCAGTGCATGCTCACGAGCGCCCCCGCATGGCGATCGCGCGCGTAGACGCTGTCGACGCCGCGGCCGTACGGCCCCACCGTCACCTCGAGCGGCAGCTCGAGGAAATGTGCGGGCCGCCGGTGCTCGGGGTTGAACGACGGGCGGTCGTCGAGCTCGTACCAGCCGTCGTCGTGATGGGTCGCGGCGACCAGCAACGACATGTGATGCTTCGGCGCCTGGAACGCCTCGTTACCCCAGCGCCGGCACAGCTCACCGGCCACGCGCCCGTGCTCGGGATGAGTGATCAGGCACAGGCCGCCATGGCGGCGGGTCACCAACATGCCACGCCTACCTCTTGGGCGGGAGGCTGCGGGCGTAGCCGACGCCCACGTCGACCCACCGCTTCAGGGCGGCGTCGCTCTCGACCCCCTCGGGCTCGACCCGAAGCCAACCGTTCATCGCGCGGCCGCGCATCGCGAACCTGTCCGCGTGGTGCTCGTTCACGAGCGACTCGGTGTCGTCCGGATCGCACCGGACCAGGAGACCGCCCTGCCCGCTGGCGCTCACCGACATGTTCCCCCCGATCAGGAAGGCGAGGCCCCCGAACATCTTCTTCTCGACGACGTCGTGATCGGTCGCGAGCAGCGCCCGGATACGATCGGCGAGATCTTCGTCGTACGTCACGGTTACGAATTATTGCGGCCTCGGAGGTGAGCGAATGGCCACGGGACGATGCCTGTGCGGCGCGGTCAGATATGAGGTCAGAGGCGAGCTTCGCGACGTACTGACCTGCCACTGCGAGGAGTGCCGACGGTGGCACGGGCACTTCTCGGCGAGCACCGCGGCCCGGCGCGAGGACCTCGTGCTGGTCGAGCAGCGTGGCCTTCGCTGGATCGCCAGCCCGGACAGCGACGCCGGCGCCCGCCGCGGATTTTGCGCCGAGTGCGGCTCCAGCTTGTTCTGGGACCCACCGGCCAGGCCGACGATCAGCATCGCGGCCGGGACGCTGGACGGCCGCACGGGTCTGCGCGTGGCCTCCCACTGGTACGTGTCCCAGCCGGGGACTACTACGAGCTGCCCGCGGACGGACTCCCCCGGCACGAGCTGAGCGGTCAGTCGGGCCGCGCCTGACCGCTGTACTCCTCGTTGGGAAGCATGTTGGTGGCCATCGCCATGCGATTCGTCAGGTTGTACATCGCGCTGATCTCGGCCACGTCCCAGGCCTCCTCGAGCGTCAGCCCGACATCGAGAAGGGTTTGAAGGTCGGCCCGCGTGACCTCGCGCGGGCGCAGGGTCAGCTTCTCCGCGTAGGCGCAGATCGCGCTGCGCCGCGGATCGAGGTCCGCGCGGCGCCAGTCATACGACACGCGCTCGCCGAGCACCGGATCGCCGAGTTCCCGGCGCAGCGCGGCGCCGTGCGCGACGAGGCAATACAGGCACCCGTTGGCCGAGCTGACGACGACCGCGATCATCTCCCGGTCGGCCGCGGTCAGATGCTCGCTGGGCTCGTGCAGCTGACGGAAGTGGTTGAACCACGCGCTCAGGCGATCGGGCCGGAACGCGTACACGCGGAACACGTTCGGGACGAAGCCGACCCGCTCGCGCGCCTTCGCGAACAGCCCTTGCAGGCCGGACGGCAGGTCGGCCTCGTCGGGGACGGGGAACCATGAGCCGGTGTCGTTGGTGTTCGCGTCCCGTGACATGCGTGGGAGCGCACATTGTCCCGCCTCGCCACGATGGCCGGCACGCCCAGCTCCGTCCGCATCCGCCGGACCGAGCTTGCGTCCGCGCCCGGATTGGCTCATGGTTGGCCAGTGCCTGCCAAGCGAACCGAGGAGTCAACGTGATCGTCGACTGTGCGCTTTACCGAGATGGGCGCCGTCAGAACGAAGACCCGATGCCGGTCGAGCAAGCCGCCGAGCTTTGCTCGAAGGACCATGGGTTCGTCTGGCTGGGGCTGTTCGAGCCCGGCGAGGCCGAGCTCGACGACGTGCAGCGCAGGTTCGGCCTGCACGATCTCGCTGTCGAGGACGCTCAGAACTTCCACCTGCGTCCGAAGATCGAGCGCTACGAGGACGGCGGCGTCCTGTTCGTGGTGCTGCGCACCGCCCGGTATGTCGAGGACCGCGAGGAGGTGGACGTGGGCGAAGTGTCGGTGTTCCTCTCACGACGCTTCGTGATCACCGTCCGCCAGGGCGAGGCGAGCAGCCTCCACGGCGCGCGGCTGCGGCTCGAGGAGCGCCCGGAGCTCCTCAGGGAAGGCACCGCCGCGGTCCTGTGGGCGATCCTCGACACGATCGTCGATAACTACGCACCCGTGATCGAGGGCCTCGAGAAGGACGTCGAGGAGGTCGAGCAAACGGTGTTCAGCGGCGCGGCGGCACCGACCGAGAGGATCTACCTGTTGCGCCGCGAGGCAACGGACTTCTACCGCGCCGTGCACCCCCTCCTGGCGCCGCTCGAGACGCTCGAGCGAGGCGCCTACATCCAGGTCAGTCACGAGTTGGCGCAGTTCTTCCGCGATGTCAACGACCACCTGAAGCTCGTCAACGAGGAGGTGATCGCGCTCCGCGACGTGCTCGCCACGATCCTTCAGGCGAATATGGCGGTGATCTCGAACCAGCAGAACGAGATCAGCGTCCGCCAGAACGAGACGATGAAGCAGCTGACGCTCGTCGCCACGATCTTCCTGCCGCTGTCGTTCATCACCGGCTTCTTCGGAATGAACTTCGGCTGGCTGACCACGGACATCGGCGGATTCTGGGTGTTCGCCGTGTACGGCATCGGCAGCCTCGCGCTGTCCACCGGCGTCATCTATCTGTGGTTCCGCCGCAGCGGTCACATATAGGGTCACGGGCGGCGGCGGGCTTCACGTCGGGTTCATCGGGTCCCACGCCGCGACCCTGATGACCGGGATCGACCGCGAGCAGGAACCCGACGACCTCCCCGCCCTTCTCGGCGATCCGGGCGGGGCGACGCGTCGGAAGGCGTGGGCCTCGAGGTGGTCCTCGGCGAACTCGCCCAGGGACTCGGCGGCCTCAGGTCTACCCGCCGGCAGGCTCGGGGGACTGCGTCAGGTGGAGGCCAAGAGCTTCAAGCCGGCCTTCACGTCCTTGTTCCCCTGAGTGGCGGTCTTCTTGATGGGGTTCACCTTAGATGCCGGAACCGGGCCCCCGTTCGCGACCTGAACGTCGTGACGGAGCGCCCCGTAGGCCTTGATAACGAGCGTGATTCCCTTGACGATGTCGGTCTTGCCCTTGGCGCCCGGGGCCGAGGAAGCCGACTCGGCCTTGAGCTTTCGTTTCATCGCGTGGAGGGTGGCTACCTCCCGGCCCAAGTCACTGACGAGTCGATGTCTGCTTCCGGGGTATTTGGGAAGGTCCTTCTCGAGCGCGTTCTCCTCGCGCGTGATGATCGGTCCGTAGTGGTTGACCGTGTGTTTGATCGTGTTATCGCTCGCTTGCGCAACGGCGATCGGGCCGCCGAGAATCGCACAGAGCGCTACCCCCGACAGCAGCGAGAAACGACGAACTCCACGTGGCACGTGACTCCTCCTGATGATGAATGGCTGCATTGCCCTGGCCCGTCTTGGCCGTAACCAGCGCTAACAAACTAAGTTGCGCCAGAAATGTATGAAGCGCCGAAGATACGGGACGCGGGAACGACCGAGGCCTCGGCGCTGGAGGCACTTCAACGCCGGTCGTCGGACATCTGGGAGGAATACCGCGAGCAACTGGCCGCTCACCCGGACGCGATCGAGCTGCCGCGGGCGTTCATCGACCACGGCTGGATCCGCGTCGCCGTGGACGCTGCCGACACGCCGATCGGCTTCTCGGTCGTGATCCCGTCCGACGGCGGAGCGCACGAGCTCGACGGGCTGTTCGTCGAGCCCGAGCAGATGCGCCGCGGCATCGGGCGCGCGCTCGTCGAGGACGCCGCCCGGCGCCCGCCGTGCGCATGCGCCGGGACCTGGGTCCCCGACCTCCGCCGGCGGCCCGCCCGCGCCGTGGCGCGATCGCTGGTCCAGCGTCCAGCGTCCAGCGTCTAGCCCCGGCGCGGAAACCGAGGTGGTGCCGACCGGTACGTCGGGGGCGTCGCCGACAGCCGGATCGGGTTGCGAACGAGCTCGATCGTCGTTCCGTCCTCGCGCTCGATGCCGACGACCGGCGACAGGCCGAGCGTACGCGCCAGATCGAACGCCGCCGCGATGTCGTTGACGACACCCGCGGGCACGCGCGCCGCCGTGAGCGAGTCAGCCCAGACGCCGGCCGGACGAGCGGCGAGCCGTTCCTCCAGCGCGGCCCGCATCGCCGCGCGATTCGCGATCCGCGCCGCATTCGTCGCAAACCGCGGGTCGTCCGAGAGCTCCGGCGACCCGAGCACGTCGCACAGCGCGGCGAACTGACGGTCGTTGCCGACCGCGACGACGAGCTCAGCATCCGCGCACCGCAGCGGCTCGTACGGCGTGATGCTCGGATGCGCGTTGCCCATCCGCTCCGGGACCACGCCCGCGACCGTGTAGGCCGAGGCCTGGTTTACGAGCGCCGCAAGCACCGAGGACAGCAGATCGACCTCGACCAGTTGGCCCTCCCCGGATTCCCGGCGGTACTCGAGCGCGGCCAGGATTCCGACCGTCGCGAACAGGCCGGCCAGCACATCCACGAGCGCGACCCCGACCTTCTGCGGCTCGCCATCCGGCGGCCCGGTGATGCTCATCAGCCCGCCGAGCGCCTGCACCAGGAGGTCATAGCCCGGGAGCGCCGCCCCCTTGCCGGCGCCGAAGCCGGTGATCGAGCAGTAGACCAGCCCGGGATTCGCCTCCCGCAACGATCCGTAGTCGAGACCGAACCGTTCGGTCACCCCGGGACGGAAGTTCTCCACTACCACGTCCGCCTCGCGCGCCATCGACCGCGCCCCCGCCAGATCGGCCGGGTCGGCGAGGTCGAGCACCACGCTCCGCTTGTTGCGGTTGACGGACTGGAAGTACGTCGCGTCGCCGGCCGCGTCGTATGGTGGCCCCCACTGCCGGGTGTCGTCGCCGGCGGGCGATTCGATCTTCGTCACCGCCGCCCCCAGGTCCCCGAGGACCATCGTCGCCAGGGGGCCGGCCAGCACGCGCGAGAAGTCGAGGACGTTGAGTCCCCCAAGTGCGGTCGGCATCAGCTCGTACCGGCGCTCACGGCTTCAAGGCCGGCGATCAGCACGTCGAGGCCGAACTCGAACCGCTCGTCCCCGTCCGGACCGGTCATGTCGTCGGCGACCGAGGCCAGCGCCGGAAAGCGATCGGCGGGCAGTCGCGAGTAGAAGGCGTGGACGTCGTCGTAGTAGCGCTGCACGTCCTCGGGACTCATCCCGCCATGCTCCATCAGCCCCGTCTCGAACGCGTCCGCCGCCACGTACAGCGTGAGCTGATCGAGCCCGAGCGCGATCGCGCGGTCGGACAGACCCCCCGCCCGCAGCGTCGCGACCAGCGTCTCGGCGGCGGCGAGCGTCTTCGGACTCGTGGGGATCCGCCCGAGACCCGCGAGCGCGGCGTCGCGGTGGGAGATCAGGACCGCGCGCCAGTCCCGGAGCATCTGACGCACCTGCTCGCGCCAGATCTTCGGATCGGGCTCGGGCAGCGGCACCTGCCCGACGAGGTCGTCGAACACCAGCTCGAGCAGCTCCTCCTTTCCGGTCACATGCGCGTACAGCGAGGCGGCCCCGGTCCCCAACCGATCCGCGACGCGCCGCATCGACAGCCCGGCGACGCCGCCCTCGTCGAGGACCCCGATCGCCGCCGCCACGATCGCTTCCACGGTCAGCGCGGTTCGGCGTGTCGGGCGCTTACTCGGCCGCGGGAAGCGCGGTGGCGGCGGGAGCGCGGCGCTCGCGGCTGCGGCCGCCTCGGTCGGCGAGTAGCCGGTCGGGCTGGCGGCGGCTGACGGACGGGACTTGGGACTGCCTCTTGACGCGCTCACGGACTTAGCATATAACACCGTTCGTTGAACGAACATTGTTCCGAACGTTATTCGCCAAAGGAGGAGGCCGAGATGTCAACCCGAGTGAGCCATCCACGCAAGTGGGCGATCCTCGCGCTCGTCCTGGCGGCCGAGTGCATGGATCTGCTCGATGGCACGATCGTCAACGTCGCCGCGCCCACGATTCGCGGCGACCTGGACACCAGCACCTCCGCGCTGCAGTGGGTGATCGGCGGCTACGCCCTCGCGTTCGCCGTCGGGCTGATCACCGGTGGGCGACTCGGCGACATCTACGGCCGCAAGCGCCTGTTCGTGCTCGGCGCCCTCGGGTTCGTGGCCGCGTCGGTCGCGTGCGCGTTCGCGGCCAGCCCGGAGATGCTGATCGCGTGCCGGCTCGCGCAGGGCGGGGCCGCCGCGCTGCTGATCCCGCAGGGGCTCGGGATCATCCGCGACACGTTCGCGCCCGCCGAACAGGGAGCGGCGTTCGCGATCTTCGGGCCCGTCATCGGACTCTCGGCGGTACTCGGGCCGATCATCGGCGGCGCGCTCGTCGACGCCAACCTGTTCGGGAGCGGCTGGCGGCTGATCTTCTTCGTCAACCTGCCGCTCGGCCTGATCGCCGCGATCGGCGCGGCGCGCCTCATGCCCGAGTCCCGCGCGGCGCAGACCCCACGCCTGGATCTCGTCGGCACCGCACTGGCCGCGCTCGGCATGGGCCTGCTCGTCTATCCCTTGATCGAGGGCCGCGAGTCCGGCTGGCCGGCGTGGACGTATCTGATGGTCGCGGCGAGCGCGCTGTCGTTCGCGACGCTCGTGGCGTGGACCAGCCGGGTCCGCAGCCGTGGCGGCGACCCGCTGGTCGAGGCGAGCATCTTCGGCCACCGCGCCTACACCGCCGGTATCTCGATGATCGTCGTGTTCTTCGCGGGGATGCTCGGCACGATGCTGGTGCTCACGCTGTTCATGCAGTTCGGTATGCACTTCTCGGCGATCCATGCCGGCCTCACGCTCGCGCCGTTTGCCGCCGGCACGGCGGTGGGCGCCGTGCTCGGCGCCGCCGTGCTCGTTCCCCGGCTCGGACGCACGACACTGCAGCTCGCCGCGGTGATCGCCGCCGGCGGCGTGTGGTGGCTGCGGCAGGTGATCCTGGCCCACGGGCTGGACACGACCTCGCTCGCGATCGTCGGACCCGAGCTGCTCGTCGGGATCGGGATCGGGATGATCGTCTCGCCGCTGTTCAACTTCATCCTCGCGTCGGTCGCCGACAACGAGGTCGGGTCCGCGTCGGGCGTGCTGAACGCGATGCAGCAGCTCGCAGGGGCGGTGGGGGTCGCCGGGATCGGCACGATCTTCTTCAGCACGCTCGCCCACCAGGGTTTCGTGACCGCGGTCAGCCACTGCCTGCTCGTCGAGCTCGCGACGATGCCGGTGCTCGCGACGCTCGCCTTCACGCTTCCGCCGCGCCCGCGCGACGAAGGCGAGCAAGTGCCCGCGGCCACGGACGCCGAGCGAGACGGGCTCGTGTCGGCCGCGGTGGTCGGCGCAGGCGAGGCGCTGTAACGTTCCACCGTGAGCGGATAGCCTGCGCGCACCATGAGGCGGCGCGCCGGTCGGCACACGCGTTCGGGGCACGGGGCTCGGCGGCGACGCCGGGCCCTTGCGCTGGTGTCTGCGGCCGTGGCGGCACTGACCCTGGCGGGGGCCGGGAGCGCGACGGGGGGCGGCCTCGCGTACACGGACCTCGTAACGGTGTCCGCGAGCGCGCTCGGCGCGCCGATCCCCGCGGGGTTCGTCGGCGTGTCGCTCGAGTACAGGACGGTGTCCGGAGCCGAGCGGAGCGGCCGGCGCGGGAACGATCTCGTGCTCGCGCAGCTGATCCGGAATCTGGCGCCGGGCCAGACCCCGGTCGTGCGGATCGGAGGTGACAGCAGCGACTGGACCTGGTGGCCCGTACGCGGGCTGCACAAGCCGCGCGGGATCACCTACAACCTGTCGCCGGCGTGGGTCGCGGCCGCCCGCGAGCTCGCCCGCTCGACTCACGCCCGTCTGATCCTCGGGATCAACCTCGAGGCCGATGACCCCAGGATCGCGGCCACCGAGTCCGAGCAGCTGATCGCAGGGATCGGGCGGCCGCACATAGCCGCGCTCGAGATCGGCAACGAGCCCGAGCTGTACCCGGCCCTCCCGTGGTATCACACGCGCGCGCGGGCGCCCGTGTTCGGCCGTCCGCCGACGTACGATCTGGGCGACTACGCCGCCGAGTTTGCGAGGTTCGCCGATGCCATCCCGGCGGTGCCGTTGGCCGGCCCATCCACGGGCGCCGATGCATGGATCGCCGGTATCGGAAAGCTGATCGCCGCGGATCCGGGACTGCGGATGGTGACGTTCCACGCCTATGCCCTGAACCCGTCCGGGGACGCGTACCGCGGTCATGACTGCTCTACCCCACTCGGGGACCCGGCGCATCCCACCGTACCCGCGTTGCTGGCGTCGTTTGCGTCCCAGGGCTTGATGGCGGCCGTGTCCCCGTACGTGGCGATCGCCCACAGCCACGGCCTGCCGTTTCGCGTGGACGAGATGAACGCCGTGACCTGCGCCGGCACCCCGGGCGTGAGTGACACCTCCGCCTCGGCGCTGTGGGTGCTGAACGCACTGTTCACGCTCGCTCGTGCCGGCGTCGACGGAGTCAACATCCACACCTGGCGCCACTCCGACGGCAAGCTGTTCGACTTCCACCACGTCGGCGGGCGCTGGGTCGGGGCGGTGCGACCCGAGTACTACGGGCTGTTGCTGTTCGCGCGAGCGGCGCCCGCGGGCTCCCGTCTGTTGCCGACCGAGCAGCCCACCGCGGGACCCGTGCAGTCGTGGGCCGTGCTGGCGCCGGACGGGAACACGCACGTGGTGCTCATCAACGACAGCCTGACCCACGTTCGCTGGGTGCTCGTACGGCCGCCGGTGCCGGGCGGGCCGGCGGAGCTCGAGCGCCTCGAGGCGCCGAGCGCGTATGCGAGGACCGGGGTCACGCTCGCGGGACAGAGCTTCGGCGACCGCACCACCACCGGGCTGCTCACCGGACGCGCACGCGCCACGTTGATCCTGCCGTCGGCGGGGGCCTACCTCGTGCGGCTGCCGGCCGCGAGCGGCGCGCTCCTCACGATCCCGCCTCCGGCCTAGCGCACCTCTACCACCGACGTCCGGTTGGACCCGTCGCTAGCCGAGCTCGGTCGTGACCGGCGGCCCAGGCCCTGCACATCCGAGCGGCTCAGCGCGGTCTTCGGGCCGGGTCGGTCGGCGCGAACACCACCGCGCTCGCGCCGCCGGTGTACGCGTGGAGAGATCTTGCGAGCCGCCCTCGTCCTCGGCGCGATCTTCACCGACGGGTAAAGCCTCGTCATTCCAAGGGCGGTCACGCAGATAACCGGACCCGCCGGTCCGCTACGATGACGGGATGGCCGAGTTGGCAGCGCAGGAATCACAGCCCGAAGGGCTTGACCGCGAGACGCTGATCGTCGCCGGCGTGGTGATGCTGGGGGCGGTCATGTCGATCCTCGACACGACCGTGGTCAACGTGGCCATCGATCACCTCGCGGTCGCGTTCCACTCCTCGCTGACCACGATCCAGTGGGTCATCACCGGGTACACGCTGGCGCTCGCCGCGGTCATCCCGGTCACCGGCTGGGCCGCGGACCGGTTCGGCACCAAGCGCATCTACATGACCTCGCTCGTGCTGTTCACGCTGGGATCGGTGCTGTCCGGCCTGGCGTGGAGCGCGGGCTCGCTGATCTTCTTCCGCGTCCTGCAGGGCATCGGCGGCGGGATGATCATGCCGGCGGTCATGACGATCCTGACCAGGAAGGCCGGTCCCCACCGGATGGGCCGCGTCATGGGCGTGCTCGGCGTGCCGATGCTGATCGCCCCGATCCTGGGGCCGATCCTCGGCGGCTGGCTGGTCGACGACGCGTCCTGGCGCTGGATCTTCTTCATCAATGTGCCGATCGGGATCGTCGCGTTCATCCTCGCGCTGATCGTGCTCGAGCCCGACCAGCCACAGCCCGCCCACCGGCTCGACTGGCTCGGGATGCTGCTGCTCTCCCCGGGGCTCGCGGTGTTCATCTTCGGCCTGGCCGAGTCCTCGACCTACGGGTTCGGCTCGGCGCGCTCGTGGGCCCCGACGCTCGCCGGCGTCGTGCTGATCGCGGCCTGGTTCGTCCACAGCTGGCGCAGCCCGAATCCGCTGATCGACCTGCGGACGTTCGCGCACACGCGCGCGGGCGCCGCCGCGGGCACCTTCCTGCTGTTCGCCATCTCGGTGTTCGGCACGATGCTGCTCGTTCCCCTGTACTTCCAGGCGGTCCGGGGCGCCTCGGCACTCCAGGCGGGCCTGCTGATGGCGCCGGGCGGGTTTGGGGCGATGTTGATGATGCCCCTTTCCGGCCGGCTGACCGACCGGTACGGACCCACCTGGCTGCCCGCCACCGGGCTGCCCCTGGTGGCCGTCGGGCTGATCCCGTTCGTGTTCGTCGGCGCCCACACCCCATACGTCCTGCTGTGCGCCGGCAACTTCGTCCAGGGCCTCGGGATGGGCCTCGCGATGATGCCGAACATGACCGCCGCGATGCAGGCGGTACCGCTCGCCGCGATCGCCCGGACGAGCACGGCGATGAACATCATCCGCCAGGCCGGAGCCTCGATCGGCACCGCGGTGCTGTCGGTGATTCTCGCTTCGGCGATCACCAGCAACCTCAGCGGCATCCTGGGCAGCCGCGCCTCGGGCTCGCATTCAGGCGGGATCGCGGCCCTCCAGCACTTGCCCGCGGGCGCCCACGCCGCGATCGCCGGCCCGCTGGCCGACGCGTTCTCCTCGACCTTCCTGTGGGCGCTCGTGCTGATCCTGGTCGCGCTGATCCCCGCCGTGGGAATGGCGTTCTCGGGCTGGCGCCGCCCGGTCGCCAGGCCCGTGGCTTCCAGCCCCGTGGTGCTGGAATAGCCGCAGCCGGCGCCGGCGGGCCGATGGACGTCGAGGACGCGATCCGCAGCAGGCGCACGCACAAGGCGTTCGCGGCAGACCCGCTGCCGCGCGAGCTGGTGGACGAACTGCTCGAACTCGGGCGCTGGGCGCCGAACCATCACCTCACGAACCCGTGGCGGTTCCGCGTCCTCGGACCGGTCGCGCTGGAGCGGTTGAAGCGGGCCGCCGGTCCGGAGGCGGCCGCCAAGCTCGATCGCGCGCCGACGCTGGTCGCCGCGACCGTGGTCCGCTCAGAGGACCCGGCCCAGGATCAGGAGGACCTGTGCGCGACCGCGTGCGCGGTCTACGCCGTCCTGCTCGCGGCCCACGGGCGCGGCCTCGCCGGCTACTGGCGTACGCCCGCCGTGCTGCGGACCTCGCCCGGCCTCGAAGCGCTCGGCATCACACCGGAGGAACGGTTTGTCGCGCTGATCCACCTCGGGTGGCCGCGGCAGGAGAAGGAGCCGCCGCCGCGGCTGCCGGCGGCGGACGTCGTGACCCACCTTCCCTGACAGATCATGCATTTCGCCGCAGCATCTCGACGACCAGGAAGGCGAGCTCGAGCGCCTGTTGGGTGTTGAGCCGCGGGTCGCACGCGGTCTCGTAGCGCGAGGAGAGCTCGCTGTGGGAGATCATCTGCGCGCCCCCGAGGCACTCGGTGACGTCCTCGCCGGTGTGCTCGACGTGGATCCCACCGGGGTGCGTGCCGAGCTGCTGATGGACCTCGAAGAACCCCTCGACCTCGTCCATGATGCGGTCGAAGTGCCGCGTCTTGCGACCGCTGGGCGACTCCTCGGTGTTGCCGTGCATCGGGTCGCACTGCCACACGACGCGATGCCCCGACCGGGTCACAGCCTCGACGACGGGCGGCAGGAGCTCGCGGACCACGCCGTTCCCCATCCGCGAGACGACCGTCACGCGGCCGTCGATCCGCTGCGGGTCGAGTCGCTCGACGAGCTCGACCGCCTCCGCGGGCGTGATCGCCGGGCCAAGCTTCACCGCGATCGGGTTGGCGATCAGCGCGCCGAGGGCCACATGGGCGCCATCGCGCTGGCGCGTGCGCTCCCCGATCCAAGGGAGGTGGGCCGAGAGCAGGTACAGGCGATCGTCCTCGGGTCGCAGAAGCGCGCGCTCGTAGTCGAGCACGAGCATCTCGTGACTCGCGTACAGCTGGACCGTCCGCAGCGAGCTGTCCTCGACACCGCACGCCGACATGAACCGCAGGCTGCGGTCGATCTCGGTCGCGACCCGCTCGTAGCGCTCGCCGGCGCTGGAGCGGCGCACGAAGTCCATGTTCCACTCGTGCAGGTGATGCAGATCGGCCAGGCCGGCGCTCGTGATCGCGCGGGCCAGGTTCATCGCCGCTGCCGCATTCGCGTACGCGCGGATCAGCCGGCCGGGATCGGGCCGACGCGCCTCCGGCGTCGGTTCCAGCCCGTTGACCATGTCGCCGCGGTACGACGGCAGACCGTCCACATCGGTCGCCAGGCTCCGTGGCTTGGCGTACTGGCCGGCGATTCGCCCGACCTTGACGACCGGCATCGAGGTCCCGTAGGTCAGGACCACGGCCATCTGCAACAGCGTCCGAATCGACCCGCGCAGGTGCGACTCGGTGTTGTGTACGAACGTCTCCGCGCAGTCGCCGCCCTGCAGCAGGAACGCCTCGCCGCGGGCGACCATCCCCATCCGCTCCTGGAGCCGGTCGATCTCGGCGGGTACCGCGATCGGCGGGACGCTCTCGAGTACCCAGCGGACGCGCTCGACCTCCTCAGGATCGGGCCATTCCGGCTGCTGCGCTGCCGGGCGCGCCAGCGCATCGCTCACAGCCGCCGCCAGCACCCCCGGCAGGGGCGGCGCGGGGGGCGGGGTCACGGCCACGTCCACGGTCCACGTCACCCGATGAAGGCTATGGGATCGGCCAGCGGATCCGTGCGCTAATCGTCGAGGTTCTCGACGATCTCGTTGGCGCGCGACCACTGCTCGGGCGGGACGACGAGATAGATGTCGCCGCGACCGAAGCGATCCAGCGGATCGTCGGCGACGCAACAGGCGTCGACGCCGAGCTCGCGGAGCCGATCGCGCCAGGCCACGGCGGATGCCTGCTCCTCAAACGTGCTCACGGTCTCCCAGCCCTCCAGACGCGGGTCGCCGATCGTTACCGCGGGTTCTTTGGTCCTGACGGACTTGCGGAAGCGAGGCAGTGGCACGCCGGAAGCGTACGCCCCCCCGGGCGTCAGTGGCCCGCGGTGACGGTCACGCGGAAGACCGGATGATCCGGCGCGATCCGGCGCAACTCCTCATCCGATGAATCCGGTCCGACGCCGCCGAAGAACACCCCAACCTCGAATTTCCATTTCTTCAGGTACGCCCGCAGGAGCGGTGGCTTGTCGTCGTCGGACAGCTCAACCGCACTGAACGGCTGTGCTCGCCTACCGACGCGGAGTCTCCCTTGACCGCTGACGCGTAGGTTCTTGACCCACTGCGTGTGGCCGCGCGGCGCCACCAGGTATTCGGCGTCCTGATAGCGCAGAAGGTTGACCGGGGTCTGCCGCCACTCGCCCGACTTGCGACCCTTGACCTCGAGCACGCGGGAGCCATACACGCTGACGCCCAGGCGGGTCAGTCCGGCGACGACGCGGTTGAACACGTTGGTGGTGAACCATCCGGGACGCTGGTAATCGTCCGCCATCGCGGTCATTGTGTCAGCTCCGGATCGCGATGCCTGGTCGCCGCACTACAGCGGCGGGACCTGATTGTTGACCTGAGGACCGTGGTACAGGTGGTTGTGGTCCTCGCAGGCCGCCGGGAAGAAGAACTGGACGCTGTCGCTGCGCACGCCGTTGTAGCTGGCGAACAGGGTCACACGGCCGCGGGTGCCGACCTTGCACCCCGGGTCGGTGCTGCTCTTGATGCGGACGATGATCTTCATGATGTTCCCGGGGTAACCCCACATCTGCGCGTAGTGCGAGTGGTACACGAGGTGGTGCTGCACGGTCATGATGATCAGGCGGTCAGGCTGGTTGCGGACGCGGAACACTTGGCAGAGGATCCCGGAGACGGTGTTGGCATTCAGATCGATGCCACCGTGGCCGCGGGCGTAGCTGCCGGTCGCGCCGGTGATCGGCGAGCCCGTGTTGAACCCCCACGGCGGAGTTCCGTAGACGATCGGAACCTGGGAGCAGTACTCAGTCTGGTATCCACTGGCCGACCCGGCCATGCCCATCAGCGCCAGCAACGATGCCGGCACCAGGAACGCGAGTCCGAGGCGTCGCGCGACGTGGTTCCTGCCCATCGGGTGGCGACTATAGCCGTCGAAATCGGGATCGGCCTACGTCGGTGCGCCGTTCTGTGACGGTTCTGCAAGGAACCGTGTGAAATGATCGGGTCTTGCCGCGCTCGGACCTGACGCTGATCGCGAACGTGGCGCTCGACCGGGTGAACCGCGGTCCGTGGACGTGCGGTGGCTGCCCGACGTTTGCGCCGTACGCATTCGCCCGCCTCCGGGCTCGGGGCGTGATCAACGCCGCCTGCGCGGACCAGGACCTCGCCAGGTTTTGCGCCTTGGAGACGACCGGCGGCTCGGTCTCATTCCACTTCAAGCCAGCGGCGACGACGACCCGGTTCGACCTCAACTACTCGGGCGAGTTCGGCGACACCCGCTCGATGGTTCTCCACACGATCGGTCACACGTGGTCGCCGGAGGACATCGACGGGCTCGAGATCGAGAGCGAATGGGTGCATCTCGCTCCGCTGGTGCGCAGCGATTTCCCGGTGGCGACCGTCGCGCGGCTGGCCGCCCGCGGCCACCGGGTCGGATACGACGGTCAGGGGCTCGTTCGCGTACCGCAGATCGGCGAGCTGACCGTCGATGCGCGGTACGACCCTGAGCTGCTCCGGCACCTGACCGTGCTCAAGCTGTCCGAGGACGAGACCTCCGTGGTCGCCTCCGAGCACGAGCGCGAGCGTGCTCTCCAAACGTTGTCGGACATCCCCGAACTGCTCCTCACGCACGGCTCCCGGGGCGCGGAGATTCGCGCGGGCGGCACGCTCAGTCACGTCGAGCCCGATCAGGTGGTGGCGGACGTGCAGACGACGGGCGCCGGCGACGTGTTCATGATCGCGTACCTGATCGGACGCGCGCGCGACCTCGTCCCCACCGCCGCGGCCACCGTCGGCGCCAAGGTCGCCGCCGCGATGCTCGCCGAGCGCAAAGCGGGACTCTGACCGAAACTCAGGTGGGCACGCCGTCGGACAGGTCGACGTCCCACCATTGCTTGTGCGCGAGCGAATGATCCGCGGCGAACCCGAGCGACTGCGCGGCCCCCGCCCATCGCTCCTGAACGAGTCGACACAGCGGCGCATCCACACCCGACCGTTCGGCGATGCCGGCCGCGATCGTCACGTCCTTGGTCAGCAGGCCGACCGCGAACCCGGTGGCGTAGCGGCCGGTGACGACCTCCTCGGGAAACACCACGTCGCTGCTGAAACTGCGCCCGGTCGAGTTGTTGACGATTTCGACCATGGTCGACGGAGCGAGGCCGAAACTGCGACCGAGGACGAGCGCTTCCGCGAGCGCGGTGTACTCGGCCGCGGCGCAGAAGTTGTTGAGCGCCTTCATCGCGTGGCCCGACCCGAGCGGACCGGTTCGAAAGACCCGACGCCCGATCACGCCCAGGATCGGCAGCGCGCGTTCGAGGGCCGCCTCATCGTCGGCCCCGGCCATGATCGCCAGGGTTCCGTCCGTCGCCCGCGGGACTCCACCCGACACGGGGGCGTCGACCAGCGCGACCGATCGCCTGCCGAGATCGCGACCGAGCCCGCGCGTGTCGTGAGGATCCGACGAGCTCATGTCGACGATCACCGCGCCGCTGGGAAGCGCGTCGGCGACCCCGTCGCCGAGCACCGCGTCCCGTACGGCAGGACCGTCCGGAAGCATGGTTATCACCACGCTGACGGTCGCGAACGCGGTCGACTCCCGTCCCGACGCGGCCCCGAGCTCGTCGGCGAAGCGCTGTTCGGTATCGCGATCGGCGTCGCGTATGACGAGCCGGTATCCCGCCCGCACCAGGTTGGTGGCCATCGGCCGGCCCATGCGCCCGAGGCCGACAAATCCGATTGTCATTCGCACCTCCCCGCCATCATCGTTCGTCCCCGCAGGCCGGGCTACGGTTCGGTGTGCACGACGACATCCTGCATGTGTGGCTGGCCGGCGCGGATGTCGTCCTCCAGGCGACTGGCCAGGTCATGGGCCTGCGGCAGCGTCACGTCTCCCGGCACGGCCACGCTCACGAACACGACCAGCCCGCCGGCGGCGTGGAGCAATCGCAGCTGCCGGGGCCGCTGTCCGGTCCTCGCGAGCACGAGCCGGGAGATGCGGTCGCGTTCCGCGTCGTCTGGATGCCGACGATTCTCGTCGGGACGGGCGGCGACTGGCTGTTCGAGCGGCTCCAGATGGGTCTGGACATCCTGAACGCCGCGTTCCGCCCTCAGGGCAGCCTCCACTCGCTCGGCTACTTCGTGGGCTTCGTCGATGGCGACATCGGGCGCCATCTTCAGGTGCAGCGACACGCTCACCACGCCGTCGTGCTCGTAGATGGTGATGTCGTGGGCCTCGCGCACCAGCGGTTCGGCGAGTGCGATCGCCAGCACGCGGTCGCGGAGGTCGAGTCCCTCGCGGCGGGGCTCCAGGTGCACCACGACATCGGTGTCGGGTAACGCGGTTCGCACGGCCGCCTCGACGGCATCGGCGGTGCTGTGGCTCTCCACAACCGCCTGCCCGGGTGGCACGCCGACGACGGCGTCCGCGAAGTAGCGACCCCCCGACTCACGTACTCGCAAGCGGCGCAGCTCGACCGCGTCGCCGAGGCCGCTGATGGCCGCCTCGGCCTTCTCGCGGGCGTCCGCGGGCGACGCGTCCATCAACACCCGCGCGTTCTCGTAGATCAACCGGCTCGCCGCGGCGAAGATGATGCCCGCAACCAGGATCGCGGCTATCGCGTCCCCCTGCCTGAACCCGGCGGCGACGGCGACCAGACCGCAGAGCACAGCCAGCGACCCCGCCATGTCGCCGGCGAAATGGAACGCGTTCGACCGCAGCGCCGCTGACCTGTAGACGCGAGCGGTACGAAGCGACACGCCGATCCGTGACGTGTCGACCAGCAGCGCGACCCCGATCACGGCGAACACATACCACCGAGCATCGAGCTCGTGTCCGCCCTCGGCCAGCCGGATGGCCGCTTCGACCACGATGAACACGCCACCGCCCGTCAGGATCGCGGCCTCGCCGAGCGCGCCGAGGTTCTCGGCGCGCCGGTGTCCGTATGGATGATCTCGATCGGCCGGACGGACCGCGAAGCGGATCGCGAAGAACGTCAAGACCGCGGCGACCACGTCGCCCGAAGACTCGATGCCCGCGGACACGAGACCCAGGCTGCCGGCGACGATCCCCG
>Ga0335078_10001354_pt1 | contig 37207 bp, 32 predicted proteins | sample Lox_Sample_32_FD_206711 | JGI IMG/M metagenome (GOLD analysis project Ga0335078, IMG submission 206711) | Soil microbial communities from Loxahatchee National Wildlife Refuge, Florida, United States - Lox_Sample_3.2 | ecosystem: Environmental > Terrestrial > Soil > Wetlands | place: USA... | reverse complement strand
AGGTCTGGACGCTGCTCGTCTTCTCCTTGTGGCACCAGATCTACCTGGAGCAGGCCTTCGATCAGCGCTACCTGCGGGGGGACGACCCCCCTGCACCCCCCGATCATGGGGGGCCCGCGCGGCCCCCTATTGCCCCCCTGCGGTGAGGACGGCGCAAAGGACGCGCCGCCCCCACACGCTGGGCTTGGGTTAGAGCCCTTCGGCTGGCGCGGGCGGGAACAGGCCAGTCTCCGCGAGCTGCTCGCGGATCTTGCGGCGGCCGCGGTGCAGGCGGGACATGACCGTGCCGACCGGGGTGCCCATGATCTCCGCGATTTCCCGGTACGGGTAGCCCTCGATGTCGGCCAGGTAGACCGTGGTGCGGAACTCGTTCGGCAGGCCGCGCAGCGCGCGCAGCAGGTCCGAGTCGGTCATGTGGTCCAGCGCCTCGGTCTCCGCGGAGGGTACAGGCGGAGCGAGCCGGTCGCCGGACATCTGCCATTCCTGCAGGTCGCCGCCGAGCGCCTGCTGCGGCTCCCGGCGTCGCTTGCGGTAGACGTTGATGAACGTCGTGGTAAGGATGCGGTTGAGCCAGGCCCGCAGGTTGGTGCCGGGACGGAACTGGTGGAAGGCGGCGTACGCCTTGGCCGACGTCTCCTGAACCAGGTCCTCGGCGTCGGTCGGGTTGCGCGTCATCCGCAGCGCCGCGGGGTAAAGCTGGCTGAGCTGCGGCACGACGTCGCGCTCGAACCTGGTGCGACTGTCGTCGTCGTCTTCGATCAGGCTCATCCCTGGCTCCGGGGGTTAGTTGTTTCCCTGCTCACTCATATAGACGTACGAAAGGGCTCCGACGGTCCAATGTGTGACCTAGATCACCTCAAGATATGTCGCGTCATCGCGAATAGTCTTAACCTACCCTGAAAAAAACCTCATAAGCCGGAACGACCAGTGCCGCGCGGAAGGTTCCTAAGGCGGGAAGTCGCTCGCGCCAACGGGAGGAGCCCGCGAGCACGCCGGGACAACCCCGGCAAGCTCGTGGGCAGGCGCACTATATCCAGCCGCTGTACCACATGTGGCTCAGCCAGTCCGAGTACGGGATGATCTTGCCCGCGAGTATCGGGTAGAAGTACCAGAACACCACGAGCACGGCGAGCACGTAGAAGCCTGCCGCCGCGCTGCCGATCACCCTGCGCTGCAGCCCGGCGGTGGCCGGGCCGATGATCAGCCCGAGGCACAGCACGATGCAGATGATGAAGAACGGCTCGAACTCGAGCGCGTAGTAGTAGAACTTGGTCCGGGACACGAACGGCAGCCAGCTCGCCCAGCCTGCGGCCACGCACAGCAGCGCGGACCCGGCCCGCCAGTCCCTGCGGGTCAGCCACCAGCCGAGGCAGAACGCCATCACCGGGAGGGACATCCACCAGATCGCCGGGTTACCGATGGCGAGCACCTCTTGCACCCACGGCCCCGTGGTGCCCGCCTTGGCCACGTGCAGCCCCGCCGCGTCGGTGTAGCTGTTCCAGTAGAAGGCCACCGGGCGGGTGATCACGAACCAGTCCCACGGCTGGGACATGTAGGGGTGCCGCACGTTGAGGCCCACCCCGAACTGTGCCATCTCCCTGTGGTACACGAACAGCGAGTACAGCTGGGAGATAACCGGGATGTTCATCCCGTTGAGCTGCGCGTAGTCCCGGTCGTAGCCGGTGTTGGTGACGAACCACCCGGTCCAGGTGAGGGTATAGCTGACCAGCGGGATCACGCCGAGGGTGAGCGGCAGCCACTTGCCGTCCCGCACCAGCGCGCCGCGCACGTAAGCGCGCAGCCCGACGGTGCGGCGCGCGCCGATGTCCCAGGCGATGCACAGCCCGGCGAAGGCCGGGAGGTACCAGACAGCGTACTGCTTGGACGCGCAGGCGAGGCCGATGAGGATGCCCGCCGCGACGCGCCACTTCCTGATCCCGAGCAGCGGGCCCGCCTCGTCGCCCGGCTGGAGGACCATGGCCTCGGCCAGCCGCCCGCGCGAGACGTCCCGGTCGACGACGAGGGCACCGAACGCGGCGAGCACGAAGAACATCAGGAAGATGTCGAGGATGCCGGTCCTGCTGAGCACGAACTCGAGGCCGTCAAGCGACAGCAGTAGCCCGGCCGTGCAGCCGAGCAGCGTGGACCGGGTGAGCCGCCGCGCGACCCGGCACATGACGAGGATGGCAAGCGTACCGAAGAGCGCCGGTGCCACCCGCCAGCCGAGCGTGGTGAGGCCGAAGAGCCACTCGCCGACCGCCATGAGGAGCTTGCCGACCGGCGGCTGCACCACGTACTCGCCGCAGCCGGTGCCCGAGCATGCCTGGAAGATGTTGAGATGCCCGTTCTGGGCGATGATCAGGTTGTTCAGCCAGCTGGAGTTGTTCGAGGGGTTGGGGAGCATGTTCCACTCAACCCCGTGCTTGAGAATCGACCACGCGTCCTTCGCGTAGTACGTCTCGTCGAAGATGATCGCATTGGGAACCGATAGCCTGTTGAAGCGCATGAAGGCGGCGAACGCCGTCACCAGGAGCGGGCCGATCCAGCCCCACAGCCCGTCGCCGGGCATGGGCGTCATCAGCCGGGCGCGCAGCGCGGCGATCCGTTCTGCGGTCCCGCCGCCTGCCCGCTCGGCGTCGTCGTAAGTTAGCCGGGTCGGGCCGGCCTGGGCGGCGCCGTGCTGTGCGATGCCGGCCTGTGCGGCATCGGTCGTGACGGTGCCATCGACGTCGGTACCGGCGGTCCCGCCGTCGTCGGGGTCCTTGGCCGGCTGGCCGGCCTGTGTAGCGGTCATCGAACGCAATGCTATGTGGAGGGAAGCACGCGTGGGGACCAGAATTGTGCCCGATCGCGTACCCGATGAGGAACGCGCAGGTAAGGGCGGCCCGGGAGTCCTCACGCTGGCCGGCGTTCCCATCGGCCAGGCGGAGGATGCCCCGGCCCGGCTGGCGGAGGCGCTGGCGAGCGCCGACGTCATAGCGGCCGAGGACACCCGCCGGGTCCGTCAGCTCGCCGTCGCGCTCGGCGTGCGGCTGGACGGGCGTGTCGTCTCGTACTACGACGTGATCGAGGTGCGCCGTGCCGCGGAGCTGGTGACCGAGCTTACGGCGGGCAGGGACGTGCTCGTGGTCACCGACGCGGGAATGCCCGCCATCAGCGACCCCGGGTACCGCCTGGTCGCCGCGGCGGCGGTCGCGGGGATACGGGTCACCGCGGTCCCCGGCCCGTCCGCGGTGACCACCGCGCTCGCCGTCTCCGGCCTGCCCACCGACCGGTTCTGCTTCGAGGGGTTCCCGCCGCGCAAGAGCGGGGAGCGGGCGCGGCGGTTCGGCGAGCTCGCGGCCGACCCGCGCACGCACGTGCTCTTCGAGTCGCCCCGCCGGGTCGCGGCGACCCTGGCGGAGCTGCGGGCCTCGCATGGCGATGACCGGGCCGCGGTCGTCTGCCGGGAGCTGACCAAGACCCACGAGGAGATCGTGCGCGGCTCGCTTGCCGAGCTTGCCGCCTGGGCGGCCGGCCGGGAGACGTCAGGTGGCGTCCGCGGTGAGATCACGCTTGTCGTGGCCGGCATCGGCCAGGCGGCCGTCAGGGCCGCCGCTCGCGCCGCGGCGCGTGAGGCCCGCCGTGCCGAACGCCATCGCGGCGGCTAGGCAGGCGAACGGCGCCGCGGTGGTGACGTACCGGTAGTCGAACTCCGCCGTCGCCGCCGGCACCACGACCAGCGTCAGCGAGCACAGCCAGGGGAGTAGCGCGGCGCTCCCGGCTCGCCGCCACCGGCGCGTGATCCCGAACAGGCCGACGACCAGGATGAGCCCGTAGACCGTGCCGGGCAGCCAGACGTACCGCTGGTAGCCCCTGATGACCTGGGCGAACGGGCTTACAACGACGGTCGCCGGGTTGCCGCGCACGTAGTATGCCGCGGCCGACGGGTACCCGCCGTACGGGCTGGCGGGAATGGGATAAGACTGGTAGCCGAACAGGTAGGCGTCGTAGGTCTGCCCGTTGGGGAAGACGGAGCGGTTCCACTCGAAGCTTCGCACCGTGTCGTCCCACACCGCGCGCGCGTAGTCGAGCGGTTGCGCCTCGATGGCATGAATGGCGAACCGCTCGGCGAGATTGTCGACCGCGGGCGAGAACATCGGCTCGGGGAGCCGCAGCAGCGGGCTGGCAGGCGTCCAGATGTACGCCTGTGCGACCGGCCGCTGATCCGGCGGCACCGACGTGCACAGCGGCAGCAGGTCCGTCGGCAGGGACATGCGCGAGCAGTCGGCGAACGTCATGACCCGCGAGTAGAGGAAGACCCCGGTGGAGTCGGTCATCGCGAACTCGCCATGTGCCGAGGAGTACCAGCCCTCGTAGCCGGCCACCGGCACCGCGAACGCCAGCGCGCACGCGGCCACGGCGGCCGCCGCACCGAGCAGTTGTTTCCGCACCGGGCGCGCGGACAACAGCCTGATCAGCAGGTACACCACGAACACGGCGAGCAGCGGCAGCCCGGTGGGCCGGACGGTCGAGGAGAGACCGAGCAGCAGGCCGGCCGCGAGGCAGGCCCGCACGGACGGACGCGGCGACCACAGCATGAGGGTGACCGCCGCCATCGTCAGGAACAGGAACAGCGTGTCCGCCATGATCAGGTGCTCAAGCTGGATCTCGAAGCCGTCGAAGAGCACCGGCAGCGTGGCGAGGACCGCGATCCAGGCAGGAGCGGCGAACCGGTGCCGGGCGAGCGCGTAGCTCATCACCGCGACGAGCAGCCCCATCAGGTGCTGTGACGCCGTGACCAGCAGGTAGCTGTGCGCCGGTGACAGCAGCCACAGGTACACGGGGTAGCCGGAGGGCCGGGTGGTGTTCGGCGTCAGCGTCACCGCGGCGCGGACGTAGCTGAAGGAGTCGTTGAACCAGGACTGCCAGCGGTAGCCGAGCTCAGCGTCCGCGCGCAGCGCGATCGCGGCCACGAGCGCGGCTGCGAACAGGCGGTTCCCGGCGATTAGCCGGGCGATCGGCCGCCATATCACCGCAGGCATTACCCTCAAGCCCGTATCCTCCTGTTTCTGGGGGCGCCAGCCGGTGACCGGGCGCCCCGTACCCAGCGCCCGTGCAATCTACGGCAAATCAGGCGCTAAGTGTTCAAGTGTCACCGTAATACGGCGAATGGAGTCCACGTGGAGTTGACCGTCGTCATGCCCTGCCTCAATGAGGCGGAAACCGTGGCAACCTGCGTGCGCAAGGCGGTTGCGTTCATCTCGGACAGCGGTGTCAGCGGCGAGGTCCTGGTGGCCGACAACGGGTCAACCGACGGCAGCCGCCAACTCGCGCAGGACGCGGGCGCCCGAGTGGTGCCGATCCCCGAGCGCGGCTACGGCAACGCGCTGATGGGCGGCATCGTCGCGGCCCGAGGCGAGTACGTGATCATGGGTGACGCCGACGACAGCTACGACTTCACGAACCTGATGCCGTTTGTCGAGGAACTGCGCAAGGGCGCCGACCTGGTGATGGGGAACCGTTTCAAGGGCGGCATCGCCCCGGGCGCGATGCCGCCGCTGCACCGCTACTTCGGCAACCCGCTGCTCTCCTTCATCGGCCGCCTGTTCTTCCGCTCCCCGATCGGTGACTTCCACTGCGGCCTGCGCGGCTTCCGCAGGGACAGCGCGATCAGCCTTGGCCTGCAGGCCACCGGCATGGAGTTCGCGAGCGAGATGGTCGTGCGCGCCACCCTGGCAAAGCAGAAGATCACCGAGGTGCCCACCACGCTCGTCAAGGACGGCCGCAGCCGCCCACCGCACCTGCGCAGCTGGCGCGACGGCTGGCGCCACCTGCGGTTCCTGCTGCTGTTCAGCCCGCGCTGGCTGTTCTTCATCCCCGGCCTCGTGCTGCTTGTCCTCGGCCTCGGGCTCGGCGCGGCGGTCGCGACAGGCCCGCTGACCATCGGCGGGGTATCCCTGGACGTGGACACCCTCGTCGCGTGCGGCGCCATGGTCGACATCGGCTTCCAGGCGGTGCTCTTCTGGCTGTTCACCCAGGTGTACGCGGGCGCGGAGGGATTCCTGCCGACCGAGCCCAGGGTGCAGACCCTGCTCGGCAAGCTTTCACTTGAGCGCGGCCTGCTGGCCGGCGTCGTGGTTGGCCTCGCGGGCCTGGTCGGCCTGATCTTCTCGCTGACCTACTGGCAGGGCCACGCCTTCGGCCACCTGAACTACGAGCACGCGCTGCGCCTCATGGTGCCGTCGGTGACCGCGCTGGTGCTGAGCTGCCAGATCATCCTCGGCACGTTCTTCCTGTCGATCCTGGGCATCAAGCAGACCAGGCACGTCCCTGTCGGCGCGAGGGCGGAGCTCAATGTAAGCGACGAGCCCTATTCTTTTGGCTCTTCGACCAGGTAAAGCCCTGCGGCAACGGCAAAAGAATAGGGCTCGCAGAGCATGCCACAGCCCGTAGGCTTTAACTATGTCATCCGCCAGCCATAAGCACATCCTGACCGCGGCGGCCTGGCCCTACGCCAACGGCCCGCGGCACATCGGCCACGTCTCCGGCTTCGCCATCCCGAGCGACATGTTCAGCCGGTACCAGCGGATGGCGGGCAACAAGGTGCTGATGGTCTCAGGCACCGACGAGCACGGTACCCCGATCCAGGTTCAGGCGGACCGGGAGGGCGTTAGCACCCGGGACCTCGTCGACCGGTACAACGGCATCATCGGGACCGACCTCGCCAACCTCGGCGTGAGCTACGACCTGTTCACCAGGACCACGACAGGTAACCACTACGCGGTCACCCAGGAGATCTTCCTTACCCTGCTCAAGAACGGGTACATCTTCCCGCGTACCACGCTCGGCGCGATCTCCCCGTCCACCGGCCGGACGCTTCCCGACCGCTACATCGAGGGCACCTGCCCGATCTGCGGCTACCCGAGCGCGCGCGGCGACCAGTGCGACAACTGCGGCAACCAGCTCGACCCGACCGACCTGATCGACCCGAGGTCGAAGATCAACGGCGAGACGCCGCTGTTCGTCGAGCAGGAGCACTTCTTCCTCGACCTGCCCGCCTTCACCGACGTGCTCGGCGACTGGCTGAGGTCCAAGGAGGGCCAGTGGCGGCCGAACGTGCTGAAGTTCTCGCTCAACCTACTCGACGACCTCCAGCCACGCGCGATAACCCGCGACCTGGACTGGGGTGTACCCGTCCCACTCGACGGTTGGCGCGACCGCAACGACAAGCGGATCTACGTCTGGTTCGACGCGGTGATCGGCTACCTGTCGGCCTCCATCGAGTGGGCACGCCGGTCGGGAGACCCGGAGGCCTGGCGCGCGTGGTGGAACGACGAGAGCGCCGAGGCCTACTACTTCATGGGCAAGGACAACATCGTCTTCCACTCGGAGATCTGGCCCGCCATGCTGCTCGGCTACGCCGGCCAGGGGGCGAAGGGCGGCACGCCGGGCGTGTACGGGGAGCTCGGCCTGCCGTCTGAGGTGGTGAGCAGCGAGTACCTGACCATGGAGGGCCGCAAGTTCTCCTCCTCCAGGCAGGTGGTCATCTACGTGCGGGACTTCCTTGACCGCTACGACGTGGACGCGCTGCGCTACTACGTCGCGGTGGCCGGCCCGGAGACGCATGACACGGACTTCACCTGGAGCGAGTTCGTCCGCAGGAACAACGACGAGCTGGTCGCGACCTGGGGCAACCTGGTCAACCGGTCGGTGTCGTTCGCGGCGAAGAACATCGGCTCGATCCCGTACGCCGGCCAGCTCACCGACGCGGACCGGGCGCTGCTCGCCGCCATCTCCGCCGCGTTCGGCTCGGTCGGCGAGCACCTGTCCCACTCCCGGTTCAAGGCCGCAGTCAACGACGCGATGCGGGCGGTCGGCGAGGCCAACAAGTACTTCTCCGAGCAGGCGCCGTGGAAGCTGCGCAACGAGGACCCGGAGCGGATGAAGACGGTGCTGCACGTCACGCTGCAGGCGGTGTCGGACGCGAAGACGCTGCTCACCCCGTTCCTGCCGCGCTCGTCCCAGGCCGTGCACGAAATGCTCGGCGGCGCCGGCGACTGGTCGGGCATGCCGCGGATCGAGCAGGTGGACGAGGACGGTGGCCCGTCCTACCCGGTGATCACCGGCGACTACGACTCCACGTTCCGCTGGGAGTCAAGGCCGGTCGCGCCGGGCACGCCGCTGGCCGTGCCCGTCCCGCTGTTCACGAAGCTGGACCAGTCGGTGGTCGACGAGGAAATCGCCCGGCTGGGCAATGAGTGATGAGCAGAACGGAGGCGTAGCCACGCCCCCGTTCGCGGCTGACCCCCAGCGCCTCCTGCCGGATCCGGGCGGCTTCGATGCGCACACCCACATGGACATCCTCGGGCTGCCGGTCGACGGTGTGCTCGACGCTGCCCGCGCCGCTGGCATCACCCGGGTGGTCAACGTCGGCTGTGACCTGCCCTCATCACGCTGGTCTGTGTCGAGAGCCGAAGAGCACCCGGAGGTGTACGCGGCGGTGGCGATCCACCCCAACGAGACGGGGGCGGTGTACCGGGAGCGCGAGCCGGTACTCGCCACGATCGCGGCCCTGGCGGAGTCCCCGAGGGTGGTGGCGATCGGCGAGACGGGGCTCGACTACTACCGTGACTACTCGGCACGTGACGTGCAGGAGGCATGGTTCCGCGCGCATATCGAGCTCGCGCGGCGCACCGGCAAGGCGCTGATGATCCACGACAGGGACGCGCACGAGGACGTGCTGTCGATACTTGAGGAGTACGCGCCGTGGCCGCCGTACTCGGTGATCTTCCACTGCTTCTCCGGCGACGCGGCCATGGCGGAGCGCTGCGCCGCGGCGGGCTACCTGATGAGCTTCGCCGGCAACGTGACGTTCAAGAACGCGGACGCGCTGCGCGGTGCCGCGCTTGTCGCCCCGGCCGGGCTGATGCTCGCGGAGACCGACGCGCCGTACCTCACCCCGGTCCCGCACCGCGGCAAGCCGAACTCCCCGGCGATGACCGCCTACACGATCCGCTACCTGGCGGCGCTCAAGAACCTGGACATCGCGGACTTCTGCGCCACCCTGCAGGCGACGGGAAGCCGTGTCTTCGGCTGGTAGCGGCCGCCCGGCCGCCTTGCGTTGCGCTGAAGCCGGGATAGTGGACGTTTGCATACATCAGGGTGTACCCGAACGTCCACTATGTTGCCGGGCCGGGGCGTGGCGGCCCACGTGAACGGGGGGGTACGCCTGCTAGGCGCGACTGACGTTCGCAACATGGCGGCCAAACTCGGGGTGCACCCGACTAAGAAGCTCGGTCAGAATTTCGTCGTCGAGCCGGGGACCGTCCGGCAGATCGCGGCGCTTGCCGCGCCGCGGACTGGCGACGTGATCCTCGAGGTGGGCCCCGGCCTCGGCTCGCTGACCCTCGCGTTGCTTGAGGCCGCCGGGCCGGCAGGGGCGAGCGCGGTGTGCGGGACTGCGGTGCGCGATGGGGTGCGGGGAGTGCCGCCTGGGTCGGGGCTCCCGCTGCGGCTGTTGGCCGTCGAGATCGACCCGGTGCTCGCGGCCGAGTTGCCGAAGACGATCGCCGATCGTGCCCCAGACCTGGCGAACCGGGTGCGGGTGCTCACCGCCGACGCGCTCGCGGTCGGCGAGCGGGAGATCGGGGAGCCGGCGCCGACCGTGCTCGCGGCCAACCTGCCGTACAACGTGGCGGTGCCCGTCATGCTGCACCTGCTCGCGGCGCTGCCGTCGCTGCGCCGCGGTGTCGTCATGGTGCAGGCCGAGGTTGCCGACCGGATGTGCGCCGGGCCTGGCAGCAGGGTGTACGGGGTGCCGTCGGCCAAGCTCGCCTGGTACGCGGACGCCAGGCAGGCCGGGACGGTGCCGCGCGGCGTCTTCTGGCCGGTGCCCAACGTGGGCTCCAAGCTGGTGGCGTTCAGCCGCCGCGAGCCGCCGCCTACGACGGCAAGCCGCGAGGAGGTGTTCTGGGTGATCGACGCCGCCTTCGGCCAGCGCCGCAAGACCTTGCGCGCGGCACTCGCCGGCTGGGCCGGATCCGCGGCGCAGGCCGAGCGCGCGCTCCGCGCGGCCGGCGTCGACCCGGGGGCCCGCGGCGAGACCCTCACGGTCGCCGACTTCGCCCGCGTCGCCGAGGCACGCCGCGGCTGAGCGTGCGCGCCTTCGCGCCAGACTGTGGCGAGTTGTCAGACGGTGGCGAGCAGGGCGGCGAGCGGTCGCGGTACCTGGTCGAGGTCGACCGCCTCGGTCAGCAGGCGAGCGTAGCGGAGCTTGCGCTGCGCGCCCGCGCCCAGGAAGCGCCGCAGTTGCGCCGCCTCGTACCTGCCCTGCCATGCGGGCTGCCGCTGGATGGTGCGGAACGCACGGAGGTCCCCGTGCGCGGCGAACAGCTCCGTCACCCGTGCCGGGCCGGCGGCGCGGATGAGCTCGTCCTCCAGGTCCTCGACGCAGCTGAAGAAACCGAGCCGCTCCAGGTCCGCACGCGAGGCGGGCGCCCCGAGCCCGGCCGCGGCCAGCCCCCGCCCGACGATGTGCGCCTCGCCCGCGTCGCAAAGCCCGGCGAGTCGTGCGCCAGCCCAGGAGGGACCGAATCGCCGCAGGTAGCGGCCGAACCCGTGGGCGCCGCCTGTGGGCAGCACCGCCACGCACTCGGCGGTCAGGTCCCTGCCGAGCCGTCCGGCGAGTGTCTCGACGGCGATCTGGTCGCTGACCCCTTCGACGAGCACCACGGTGCGGGCGTCCTTGGCCCGGGTCAGCGCCACGGCGGTCGCCTCCGTCGCGGCTGCCGGCCCGCTCACGTAGCCGGCGAGGGGATCCTCGGCGTCGCCTGTCCGCATGCACCCACTGTCCGCCATGGCCGCGTGCAGGCGCCACCAGGTTTCGCCGTCAGCTTGGGGCCTTGCGTCCCACGAGGTGGAAGACGCGGCTGAGCTGGCGGTAAGGGTCTCGCCTGCTGGCCTCAAGTTCGACCGCGGCCGTCGCCGCCACCTGCTTCTTATCGGCTGGGTCCAGCTCCGCGCCGCTGAACTCGAGCCAGTCGACGAACAGCCACACCCCGTACCAGCGCACCGGCTGCACGCCGTGGCCACGGATGAGCTCGCTGAGCTCCTCAACCGTGTCGGCCCGGCCCGGCACGCCGAGTACCCCGATCTCGGTCCTGGCGTCGAAGGACGCGAGTGCGTCCGCCCAGCGCCGTTCCATGGCCGGGCGCACCGCGCCCGCCCTGGCGTTGCCCGTCATGATGGACACGACGCCGCCGTCGGCGGCGCATCGGCACAGCTGGCCGACCAGCGGCTCTGGCTGGTCCAGGTAGCCGAGCACGCCATGGCAAAGCACCGCGTCGAAGCGCTCGCCGTTGACCGCATCGTCGGCGTTCTCCCCGTCGGCCGCAAGCAGCGTCACCCGCCGCCTGGCCTCGGCGGGCAGCCGCTGCAGCCGCTCCCGTGCCTTGTCGAGCATCGCCGGAGACGGATCGAGCAGCGTCACGTGGTAACCGGCCTGGGCCAGCGGAAACGACTGATGCCCCGCGCCGCCGCCGACGTCGAGCACGCGCGCCGGGACCGGCGGCAGCTGCTCGAGCAGCTGCCGATGCATCACGTAGGTACGCACCAGCCCCTTCACCGATGCGTAAGCCTTATCGGCGAACTGGTCGGCCAGACTGGCCCAGATGTCCTCGCCCACCCCGCCAACATATCGGGGTCGGCCGTCCGCATGCCGTCGCCTGGAGGTTCTGGAGCGATGGTTGTGGCAACGAGCCGCCGATGACCGTATCGCTGCCACAACCATCCGGCCCGCGGCCCGCGGCCCGCGGCCCGTGGCCCGCGTCCCTGGGCACCCTGGCCTCGTTGCGACGAAGTAGGCTTCCATGTTCGTGACGAGTGTGACAGTCCGGGTCCCCGCGAAGATCAACTTGCAGCTCGCGGTCGGCCCGCTGCGCCCGGACGGCTACCACGGCCTGGTGACGGTGTTCCACGCGGTATCCCTGTTCGATGACGTGACGGTCGCCCCCGCCAAGACCGACAGCGTCACGGTTACCGGCGAGGGCGCCGGCCTGGTGCCGGAAAACGCCGACAACCTGGCTCTCCGCGCGGTCCGAGCCCTGCGCGAGGCGCTGGGGAGCCGCGTCGTCGGGACTCCCGGCTCCGTCGGCGGGCTCGGCGGGGTCGCCGTGACCATCGCCAAGCGGATCCCGGTCGCCGGCGGCATGGCCGGCGGCAGCGCCGACGCCGCCGCAGCGCTCGTCGCCTGCGACGAGCTCTGGCGGACCGGGCTTACCCAGCAGGAGTTGTGCGCCGTAGGCGCCCGGGTGGGCAGCGACGCGGCGTTCCCCGTGCTCGGCGGCACGGCGGTAGGCCGGGGCCGTGGCGAGCAACTTGCCGCCGCGCTGGCCTCCCCCGCCGAATTCCACTGGGTTCTCGCCTTCGCCGACGGCCACCTGTCCACCCCGGCCGTCTTCCGCGCACTGGACAAGCAGCGCGCAGGCCAACAGGTCCCTGAGCCAGAACTGAGTAGCGAGCTCATGACGGCCCTGCGTGCCGGCAACGTCGCGGGCCTGGGCGCCGCCCTCTCCAACGACCTAAAGGAACCAGCGATCGCGTTGTTCCCCGCGCTGCGCAAGACGCTAGACGCCGGCCTCGAGGCAGGCGCGCTCGGCGCCCAGGTCTCCGGCTCGGGCCCGACCTGTTACTTCCTGGCCGCCGATGCAGACCATGCCGCGGACCTAGCGTTCAACCTTTCCTGTGCCGGAGTCTGCCGCTCGGTAGCCACCGCCACCGGCCCTGCCCCAGGCGCTTCCGTAATAGCGAGTTAGCCCCGGTCCCGGTCAGTTAAGTGATTGCCCGGCTGTCAAGGCGGGTGTCGCGTGAGCTGCCCTGGCACGCACGGGCGGTGCTGCCGTGCCCGGCACCGCCGCGTGCCGTTGTGGTCCCAGCCGGCGGTGCCGTGCCCGGTGGCGCCGCGTGCCGTTGTGGTCCCAGCCGGCGGTGCCGTGCCCGGTGGCGCCGCGGGCCGTTGTGGTCCCAGCCGGCGGTGTGGTAACGCGACGGTGCCGCGCACGCGCCGGCAAAGGCGGTGACGTTCGGGTTACCGGTAAATTTTTCACAACCGGTAAGAAAAAGACGTGTAGAACGTCTTTTTCTTACATCCGGTGAAAAGTTTACCCGCTACGAAAAATTTACCGGTAAAACCGTGCATCGCAGGGGCGCGTGATGCGTTGGCCCGTGCGGCGTGATGCGTTGGCCCGTGCGGCGTGATGCGTTGGCCCGTGCGGCGTGATGCGTTGGCCCGTGCGGCGTGATGCGTGATGCGTGTGGCGTGTGGCGTGTGGCGTGCTCGCCTGGCCGTCAGCTGGCCCGGCCCGTGGTGGCACGCTCAAGCCCCGGGCCCACGGAGTACCCCATGAGACACCCCAAGGGCAGCGCACAGCACATCCGCGCGATCCGAATAGCCTGGAACTGATATGGCGCATCTCCTCGGGGCCGAGTCCCTTCATCTTGAGTTTCCTGCGAAGGTCGTCTTTGACTCCGTCACCCTTGGCCTGAACGAGGGTGACCGGGTCGGCGTGGTCGGCAGGAACGGCGACGGCAAGACCAGCCTGCTCGCGATGCTCGCCGGCCGGCAGCGGCCCGACGCGGGCCGGGTCACCGTCCGCGGCGGGGTGCGGGTCGGCGTGCTCGACCAGGGCGACACGCTCGACGACTCGCTCACGGTCGAGCGCGCGGTCGTCGGCGACACGCCGGAGCACGTCTGGGCCGGCGATGCCCGGGTGCGCGACGTCATCCGCGGCCTGCTCGACGACATCCCCTGGGACGCGCCGGTGACCGTGCTCAGCGGTGGGCAGCGCCGCCGCGTCGCGCTTGCCGGGCTGCTGACAGGGGAATGGGAGGTGCTGCTGCTTGACGAGCCCACCAACCACCTGGACGTAGAGGGAATCACCTGGCTGGCCGAGCACCTCAAGCGCCGCTGGCCGGCCAACGCGGGCGGGCTGATCGTGATTACCCACGACCGCTGGTTCCTTGACGAGGTGTGCACCGCCACCTGGGAGGTGCACGACCGGATCGTCGAGCCGTTCGAGGGCGGCTACGCCGCCTACATCCTGCAACGTGTCGAGCGTGACCGGATGGCCGCCTCCGCCGAGGCCAAGCGGCAGAACCTCGCCCGCAAGGAGCTTGCCTGGCTCCGCCGTGGCGCGCCCGCCCGCACCTCCAAGCCCAAGTTCCGCATTGAGGCGGCCAACGCCCTGATCGCGGATGTGCCAGAGATCAGGGACAAGGTGTCGCTGCGGTCACTCGCGGTCGCCAGGCTCGGCAAGGACGTGGTCGACCTGCTCGGCGCCTCGGCCGGCTACGACGGCACTGAGGTGCTGCACGCGGTCGAATGGCGGATCGCGCCCGGCGAGCGCACCGGCGTACTCGGCGTCAACGGTGCAGGCAAGTCCACCCTGCTCGGCCTGATCACCGGCGCGATCGCGCCCACCGCCGGCACCGTAAGGCGCGGCAAGACGGTCAAGGTCGCCGCGCTCACCCAGCGCCTCGGCGATCTCGAAGACCACCTGAACGAGCCTGTCGCGGCGATCATCGGCCAGCTCCGCACCAGCTACACGATCGGCACCGGCTCGAAGGCGCAGGAACTGACGCCGAGCGCGCTGCTCGAGCGGCTCGGCTTCTCCGCGGCGCAGCTGTCTACCCCGGTCAGGGACCTGTCCGGGGGGCAGCAGCGCCGGCTCCAGCTGCTGCTTATCCTGCTCGGCCAGCCCAACGTGCTCATACTCGACGAGCCGACCAACGACATGGACACCGACATGCTCGCCGTCATCGAGGACCTGCTCGACTCCTGGCCAGGGACGCTCATCGTGGTCTCGCACGACCGGTACTTCGTCGAGCGGGTGACCGACCAGCAGTACGCGATCCTCGGCGGGCGGCTTCGCCACCTGCCCGGCGGCATCGACGAGTACCTGCGGCTGGCGCGGGCGCAGCCGGCCGCGGGCGGCTGGCCCGCCGCGAGCACCGCGCCCGCGGCGGCCGTGGCTGCGGCGGCCGGGCCGGCCGACGGCGGGATCGCGCCCGGGTCCGCGGCCGAGCGCACGGCCAAGAAAGAACTCGACCGGCTCGACAGGCAGATCGCGCGGGCCGGGGAGCGCGAGGCGAAGCTGCATGCGGAGCTTGCCGCCAACGCGACCGACTACGCGAGACTGATCGAGCTCGGCGCTCAGCTCGCCGCGGCCGAAGCCGAGCGGGCCGAGCTCGAGGAGCGCTGGCTTGAGGTGGCCGACGCCCTTGGTGGCTGAAATCTCCGATTTATTCGGTTATGTGAAGCTTTTTGGTGACTTTGTTGTCTCAAAGTGCTTGACCGGCGAGATTACCGAAGAGTAACTTTCCGGGCAATGCCCCGGTGTGCGCTGCCTCACACCGGCACAGGCCCGCCAATGGTGACGGCGTCGCGGCCCGGCCCCCGGGCGGACGTGCACCAAGCACACCCGAATGGGAGCGTCATGTCGGTCGGTAAGAGCAGCAATTCAGCACGAGGCAAGGTCAACTGGCGGCGGTTCGCGATCGTCGCCGTCCCGGCCGTCGCGGTCGCCGGCGTCCTCGTCGGACTCACCGCCGAGGGAGCGCTCGCGTCGAGCATCTCGGTCTCAGGCCAGGAGTTCATCATCACCGCTGACCAGCTGAAGGGCACCGGGTTCGCGCAGTTCGGCGGCTCGCTGCCGAACAGCAAGGGAGACCAGACCCCGGTCATCGTCTCCTCCATCAAGAACGCGACGATGACCAACCTGTGCCAGAGCGTCACGGTGCTCGGCATGACCGTTCACCTCACCGCGGGTGGCAAGGGCAGCCCGGTCAGCGCGTCCGACCTGGTCGTCGACGCCAGCGACCAGACCGCGAGCTCCGCGGTCTTCGACAACATCAGCATCGGCCAGGACGCGGGCACGCTGGGCGGCCCGGCGGGCACCTTCGGCGAGGCGGCCTCGCAGGTCACCATCGACAACCTGGTACAGCACACCTGGTACACCACGGCAGGCACGTTCACCCTGCCCAACCTCAGCCTCGGTTTCGGCGGGAGCTGCTGACGCCATGACAGCGGACGATGCGGGCACCCCTACAGATGCGGGCACCCCTACAGAAGCGGGTTCCGGCCGGGCCCTCCCGGTGCCAGCGCCACGGCACAGGCGGGCCCGGATGAAGCAGTGGCAGGCCTGGCGGCGCAGCCGCCCCTTCTGGGGCGGCCTGCTCATGATCGCGTCCGGCCTTGAGCTGTTCGCCCTCCCGCTGAGCGGCGTCCTGGTCCATGGGGCGGTCAAGCTCGTCATCTACATCGGCATCGGCGGCGTGTTCGGCGTGCTGATCGGGGCGCTGCTGATCGTGGCCGGGCTCGTGACCTGGTTTAACCCCGCACACAAGACCTTCTACAGCATCGCGGGGGTGGTGCTCGGCATCGTCTCCTTCCCCGCCTCTAACCTGGGCGGACTGTTCCTTGGCATGCTGCTTGCCATCATCGGCGGTGCGATCGCGTTCGCATGGACTCCGGTCGTGCCCGTACCGGCCGCGGTGCCGCGGGGCGAGGCCGCGCTGCCATGAGGCGCCTGGCCCCGCTGGCTGTCACCCTGCTGCTCGTCGCCGGGCTGATCGGGTTCACCGGGGGACTGGCGTCGGCCGCTACGCAAGCGACGCGGCCGACGCCAAGTCAGACCTGCATCCTGGTCATCTTCTGCTTCCCCTCGTCCCCGAGCCCAAGCCCAAGCCCGAGCGCGAGTCCGCCGGCGGCGGTCGCCCCTTCGCCGTCGGCCTCGCCGTCGCTGCCCACCCCGGCCGTCGGACTGCCCGGCTTGCCGGGCACTTCCGCGGCGGCCGCCGCGCCGTCCGCGAGCGGCACGTCGGCGTCAGGCAGTCCGTCGCCCTCGGCGACCACGCCCAGGGACGCCACCGCCGCCCCGGGGCTCGTGGTGTCCGATGCCACGTGGACGATGACCGTCGACTCGGCGACGATGACCGGCTTCACCTATAAGGGCAACGTCAGCCTGCCGCTCGCGGGCGGCGGCACCGTCCAGATGATGGAGTTCACGGTCGACTCGATGACCATGACGCACGCCGTCACGCAGATCACAGAGGACGGGCAGACCGGCACGGAAACCGACGCGTCGTTCTCCGCGAGCGGCGTCACGATGTACGCGACGCGGTTGTCCGGTTCGATTCTCGGCGTACCGGTCACCTTCACGCCGTCGACGACGAGTGCCGTACTGCTCAGCGTCGCGAACCTGGCCACCGGCCTTGTGCCCATCACGATGACCGGCGTCACCGCGGACCAGACGGTCATCCTCGCCGGCCAGGCGCAGAAGACTGCCGTGGGGGTAACCGGCTAGACCAGAACGGCCGGGCCAGGGCGGTTCACCTACTGCCGGGCGGGCTGCCCTCGTCGAAGGGGACGAGCAGGGTGCGGAGCAGGCCGGCCAGCACCTGGCGCTCGTCCGGCCCGAGACGGGCAAGCAGCACCCGCTCGCGCTCGAGCAGGTCGGTGAACGCGGCGTCCACCACCGCGGTACCGCGCCCGGAGAGGGTAACGAGCACGCCGCGCCGGTCGCGCGGGTCGGGTTCGCGGTAGACGAGCCCGGAGGCGGCCAGCCGGTCGATGCGGTTGGTCATCGTGCCGGAGGTGACCAGGGTGGCGCGGAGCAGCGCCCCCGGGGTGAGCTGGAAAGGCGGCCCGGCGCGGCGCAGCGCGGACAGCACGTCGAACTCCCATGGCTCAAGGCCGTGCGCCGCGAACGCGCCGCGCCGCGCGATGTCCAGGTGCCTGGCAAGCCGGGAGACCCGGCTCAGCACCTGCAGCGGCGCCACGTCGAGGTCGGGCCGCTGCTCTCGCCACGCGGCGACCAGGTCGTCGACCTCGTCGCGCTCCACGCCGGTGACTTGCTCCATCGGCATAGCTTATCTCTTGACGTCAAGATGCTTGATCTGCTAAAAATATCTTAATATCAAGATTCTTCATGTGGAGATTATGAATCATGTGGGATGCCGGGCAGTACCTGCGATTCGGCGGCGAGCGAGCCCGCCCGTTCTTCGACCTGGTCGCGCAGGTGAGGGCAACCGGCCCGCGATATGTGGCCGACCTCGGCTGCGGCCCGGGCAACCTCACCGCGGCACTCGCCGGGCGCTGGCCTGGCGCGACGGTGACCGGCGTGGACAACTCGGCGGAGATGATCGCCGCCGCGCGGGCAACGGTACCTGCGGCCGCCAACCTCTCCTTCGAGGTCGGCGACGTGCGGGACTGGCATCCCGAGCGGCCGGTTGACGTGCTCGTCTGCAACGCGGTGCTGCAGTGGGTGCCCGGCCACGACGAGATACTGCTGCGCTGGGCAGACCTGCTCGCGCCAGGCGGGTGGCTCGCCTTTCAGTTGCCGGGCAACTTCGACCAGCCGAGCCATCAGATCGTCAAGGAGATGGCGTGCTCACCGCGCTGGCGCGCGCCGCTCGCGGACGCGGCGCTGAACCGGCAGGCGGGCGACCCTGCGGAGTACGTGGCCCTGCTCGCCAGGCCCGGCTTCGAGGTGGACGCCTGGGAGACCAGCTACCTGCACGTACTGCACGGGGAGAACCCGGTGCTCGAATGGACCAAGGGCAGCACGCTCCGGCCGGTGCTCTCCGCGCTCGACGCGGAGCAGGCCGACGCCTTCCTCCGCGAGTACGGGGAGCGGGTGCGTGACGCATATCACCCGCACCCGTTCGGTACCGTCTTCCCCTTCCGCCGGGTGTTCGCGGTCGTGCACCTGGTCGGCCAGGCCGGGGCTGACTAGCCTCCTCGCGTAATGGGTTGCGCCGCCACCCGCAACTCAAGATATAGTCAAGATATAGTCGAGATATACTCGCTGCCGAGTAATCGGGATTGAGCAGGTGGCCACCGGGATGAGCGACGACCGTCAGCGCAGGCGGCAGCGCCCGCTGCCGCGCACGCCCGTCGCCCTGTCGGTGCTCAGCCTGCTCAACGAGCGGTCGATGCACCCTTACGAGATGCGCACCCTGATGCGGGAACGGGGGCATGACCGGGCCTTCCGTATCAGGGAGTCGTCGGTGTACGACACCGTGGCACGGCTGGCCGAGCGTGGCTTCATCGAGCAGGTCGAGGTGAACAGGGAGGGCCGGCGGCCCGAGCGGACGGTGTACGCGATCACCGAGACGGGGCGCGACGAGCTCATGGTGTGGCTGTGGGAGCTGGCGAGCGAGCCGTCCGCCGAGTACCCGGCGTTCGCGGCGCCGCTGATGTTCGTCTACTCGCTCGGCAAGGACCGGACGATCGCGGCGCTGCAGCAGCGCGCGGCGCGTCTTGAGGCGGAGATCTCGTCGGCCGACGCGTTCCGGCGGGCGGTCTTGGCCGACATACCCCAGTTTCCCCGGATCTTCGGGATCGAGGACGAGTACGCGCAGGCGATGCGCCGGGCGGAACTCGCCTGGGTGCGTGCCACGATCGCGGAGCTGCGGGACGGCAGGCTTCCGTGGCCGGCCGCCGACGAGCTCAAGGAGGAGGGCTTCATGGGCTGACGGGCCAGAAAAAACGGTCTCCGGGGCGGCAACCCCGGAGACCACGGGAATCCATGAGCGCACGGCTGGCCGGCTGCCCGAGGACTCATCCACCTTCGAGGATATGCCCGTCCGCCGCGCGTGACTCACGCCGCAACGCAGATGAGGAGTTACCGGCATGTCCGCACCACCAATGCCCGCTGTCCAGGTCACTGGGCTGCGCAAGTCGTTCAGGGCCGCGGGCGCGGCCATCGAGGCCGTCAGCGGCATCGACCTTACCGTCACCGCGGGGGAGATCTTCGGGTTGCTCGGGCCGAATGGCGCGGGGAAGACGACCACCCTGCGCATTCTCACCACCCTGCTGCCCGCCGACGCGGGAACCGCTGCCGTCGCGGGAGCCGACGTCGTTCGCGCACCGGGGCTCGTCCGGCGGCGGATCGGCTACGTCGGGCAGCTAGGCGGGGCCGACAAGGAGGCGACGGGGCGAGAGAACCTGCTGCTCGCGGGCCGGCTGTACGGGCTGAGCGCGGTGGACGCGAGGCGGCGCTGCACCGAGCTCTGCGCGGTCTTCGACCTGGAGGCGCTCGCCGGCAGGTCCGTCCGCACCTACTCGGGCGGGCAGCGGCGCAGGCTCGAGGTCGCGCTCGGGATCATGCACCGCCCGCAGGTGCTGTTCCTCGACGAGCCGACCACCGGGCTCGACCCGCAGAACCGGGCCAACCTGTGGGAGCAGCTCCGGCTGCTGCGGGACGGCGGCACCACGATCTTCCTCACCACGCACTACCTGGACGAGGCCGACAAGCTCTGCGACCGGGTGGCGATCGTCGATCACGGCCGGGTCATCGCGCTCGGCAGCCCAGATGAGCTCAAGCAGCGGTACCCGGCCGGCACCATCGCGGTCACCGTGGAAGCGTCGCCGGCCCTACTTGACGCCGTCACCAGCGAACTTGCCGGCGACCCCGCCGTCTCGTCCCTGGCCGTCGAGCACGGGACGATCCGGGTGACGGCCACGGACGCGACGCGGGCGATGGCGGCGGTCTTCGGCGCGCTGGCTCGGCGTGAGGTACCGACGCGGGCCGCGTCGGTCGCCCGGCCGTCCCTTGACGACGTGTTCCTGCGGGAGACCGGGCGTTCGCTGCGGGACGCGGGTTCCCGGCCGGCCGGCGCCGACGCGGACGCCGCTGGGGTGGCGGCATGACCGGGTTCGCCGTGCAGTCCGGCCTGTTCTTCCGGCGCAAGCTGCTCGAGGCGCTCCGCCAGCCGGTCTGGATCGTCACCGGGCTCACCACCCCGGTGCTGTACCTTGCGCTCTTCGCGCCGCTGCTCCGGTCGCTGGCCGGCGTTCCCGCGTTCCCGCCAGGGCACGTGCTTGACGTGTTCGTGCCGGGAGTCATGGTGCTGATCGCGTTCGGTGCGGGCATGGGGGCCGGCTGGCCGGTCATCTGGGAGCTCGATTCCGGCGTGATCGAGCGGCTGCGGGTTACCCCGGCCAGCCGCCTCGCGCTGCTCCTCGGCACGGCGGCGCGGGACATCGTCATGTTCGCGGTGCCCGGCGCGGTGGTGATCGCCGTCGGCGCGGCCTTCGGCTACCACGTGCACTGGGCCGGGCTCGCCCTGCTGTTCCTGCTCCTCGCGCTGCTCACCGCCGCCTGCTCCGCGACCTCGTCCGCGCTCGGTCTCAAGCTGCGGCAGATCGGCTCGCTCGCCGCCGTGGTCACCGGGGCGCAGTTGCCGCTCACGCTGCTCGCGGGCATCCTGCTGCCGCTGTCGCTCGGGCCGGCCTGGCTCCGCGTGCTCGGCCACCTCAACCCGATGTACTACGCCGTGCAGGCGGCTCGCTCGCTGGCGGCGGGCTCCGTCGCCACCGGGACCGTGGGCGTGGGCTTCCTCGTCACCGGCGCCGTCGCCGCGCTGGCGATATGGTGGGGGACCCGTGCTTACCAGGGGGCGATGGCATAGCGGCGCGAGCGGGGCACGGCTGCCGCGGGTAATTTCCGCGCATCGGGTAAGGAAGGCATCCCGGTACGTGCCGGTTAGGCCTTGGCGTCGAGTTGCGCGAGGCCGTTCCATGCGAGGTCGATCAGGTTGGCCGCGACCTGCTCGAGCTTGGGCTTGCGCGCGTCCAGCCACCACTGGCCGGTGAACGCGACCATGCCGACCATCATCTGCGAGTACATGGGCGCCAGCTTGGGATCGCGTCCGCGGGACTTGAGGAAGTCGGCCATGATGTACTCCACCTGGCCCGCGATGTCGGCGAGCAGCGTGCCGTAGGTGCCGCCGGATCCCGGGCTTGAGTCGCGCACCAGGATACGGAAGCCGTCGGCGTTCTCCTCGATGTAGCGGAGCAGGGAGACCGCCGCCGCCTCGAACTTGGGCTTGGAGTGCGGTCCCTGGAACAGCAGCATGGTCACGGTGGTGAGCCGCTCGACCTCGCGGTCCACCACCACGGCGTACAGGCCTTCCTTGCCGCCGAAGTGCTCGTAGACGACGGGCTTGGAAACACCCGCCTGCGCGGCGATCTCCTCGATCGAGGTGCCCTCGAATCCCCGCTCGGCGAACAGCCGCCTGCCGATGTCGAGCAGTTGCTGCCGCCGCTCCTGGCCAGTCATCCGTTTTCTGCTGGTTCTAGGGGAGGGGTCGGTCACCGAAACATCATGGCTTTACGCCGCCGCCTTGTCAGCCGGCTTTGCCGCCTTTGCCGCCTTTTCGTTACGCTTGGTCATGCTGCCGAGGCTGCGCGTCGCGTCCGCCGCGCGCTTGGCGTTCAGCCGCACCTCGTCCGGCCAGCGCACGTCGTAGGCCCAGCCGGCCTTCTCGAACCACTGGATCACCCGGGCGCTCTGGTCGATCTGCCCCTTGAGCGCGCCATGCCTGGCGCAGGTCGGGTCGGCGTGGTGGAGGTTGTGCCAGGACTCACCGAACGACGCGATCGCCAGCCAGGCGACGTTCACGGACCGGTCGCGGGACTGCCAGTCGGTGTTGCCCCACGTGTGGCAGATCGAGTTGATCGACCAGGTGACGTGGTGCAGCAGCGTGACCCGGACCAGCCCGGCCCAGAAGAAGGCCTCGATGGCGGCATGCCAGGAAAATACTCCGGCGTAGCTCCAGAAGCCGCCGATCACGGCGGGGGCGAGCAGCGTGAACGCGACGATCGCGGGGAACCAGGCGTCCACCTTGCGGATCTTGGAGTCGGCGAGCAGGTCGGGTGCGAACTTCTCCTGCGAGGTCTGGTTAGGGTCGAGCAGCCACAGCGTGTGCGCCCAGGCCAGGCCCTTGGCGAGCGCCCGGGTGTTGTCGCCGTACCGCCAGGGCGAGTGCGGGTCGCCCTCCTTGTCGCTGTACTTGTGGTGCCGCCGGTGATCGGAGACCCAGGTGACGACCGGGCCCTCCATCGCCAGGCTGCCGGCGATCGCCAGTGCCACCCGCAGGCCGGGCTTGGCCTTGAACGAGCTGTGCGTGAAGTACCGGTGGTAGCCGACGGTGATGCCGAGGCCCGACACCCAGTAGAAGACGGCGCCAATCACGATGTCGTGCCAGCCGAGGCCCCAGCCCCAGAAGAAGGGGATAGCGGCGAGCAGCGCCAGCATGGGAGCGAAGACGAAGACCCCCACCGTGATCTGCTGAGCCCTGGTCATCGGCGTCTCGTCGATGTCAGGCACGGCCTTGCGCAGCAGCGGCGCCGCGCTCGGATCGAGCGACAGCGCGGTGTCCTCGCTCGGCGCGAGTGTGGCGCCGCTTGTCTCGAGTACGTCCGGAGTCCTTGCCATGTTCTCCCCTGAAGTAGGGCGCCCGCAGGCGGTGACCTTATACGCTTACGTAACCGTAGCCTACGAAACCGTAGGTTGCGCAAGAGCCCGAGATGAATTCTTGGATATGCGCAGGTAAAGGGCCTCTGTCGGGTCCTGGTCGAGCCCCTCGCCAGGCCTTCCGTCAACCCCACTACCCGAGCCTGCCGGACAGACACCTGGGCTGGCCGGCTCCTGCCAGGTACGCGAATTCAGCGTGCGCACTGGAGTTCCCTATAGACTGGGCCCGAACAGTCCCGGATCGTCTAACCAGGCAAGACAGCGGATTTTGGTTCCGTCAATGGAGGTTCAAATCCTCCTCCGGGAGCCTCGGCGAGGCCCTGCGGCGCGGTGCGGCCCGCACGGCCCTACTGCTGATGGCGGCGCGGCGGGTCGCGCAGCGGGTTGCGGGTCATGTTGAGCATGATCTGACCGAGGCCAGGGTCGTCTTCGTCGTCATCGAGCAGGCTTGCCACCTTCTCGATGTCGACGTCGCTGACTGCCTGGGTCTGCCCATGGGAAAGCGCCGCGACCCGGAAGGCCTCCTGCTCGGCGGCGGCGCGCTCGGCCGCCGCCTCGCGGTCGGCGAATTCCTGCGCGGCGGCCTCGCGTGCGGCAGCCTCCCTGGCACCGGCCAGCAGATGGGGCTGGGTCCACATGAAGAAGGTGATCCATGCCGAGCCCGTCGAGGTCGACCAGATGTTCGCGCTGAGGTAGTGCACCGTCTGGATGAGCGCGTGCGCCACGCTCGCGTACTGCGCGTCAGGGAAGCCCGCGAGCCAGTTGTGCGCGCCGAGCTGGCGCAGCGCGTCGGCCACCGCGCGGTGCGGCTGATCGGTGAGGGCCACCCACAGCAGCGCCTGTGCCATCCGGTCGCAGAACGCCCACATGTCGAAGCCCGGGGGTACCGCCGTGCCGGGGATCAGGTCAGTCACGTCGAAGTGCAGCTGCCTGATGAAGGCGTCCCTGTCACGAGCGAGCAGGACGGCCGACTGGCGGATGGCCGCAAGCGCGCCGTGGTCGAGCCCCTGCTGCCGCGGCGCTGCCCACTGCGCCTCGTGGCCCATGTCGCTCGCCATGCCGGACTCTCCTCCCTGTGTCCCCCCGCCAAGGGCGGCTGCCTCGCGAGATCTCTCCTCAGGAGCGGGTGCTCCGCTCCGCGCCCACCCCGGTGAGCGCCCGCACCTGCATCCTGGCGAACCGGACCGCGTCGGCGGGGTGCCGGTCGGTCACTGTCCCGAGCCAGCCGAGGAAGAACGCCAGCGGGATGGACACGATCCCTGGGTTGTTCAGCGGGAAGAACGCGAAGTCAACGTGCCGGTCGGTGATCAGCGACGCGCCGGCCGCGCCGGCCGCGCGTGCCTGCCCGGAGAGCACCGGGGAGAAGATGATCAGGCCGACCGAGCTGATCAGGCCGCCGTAGATGCTCCACAGCGCGCCCCGCTGGGTGAACCGCGGCCAGAACAGCGAGTAAAGGATCGACGGCAGGTTCGCGGACGCGGCGACCGCGAAGGCCAGGCCGACGAGGAACGCGACGTCGATGCCCTTGGCGCAGATCCCGCCGATCACCGCCACGATCCCGATGACGACCGCGGTGATCCGCGCGACGCGCACCTCGGCGACGGGGTCGGCATCCCCCTTCCGCAGCACGCTGGCGTACACGTCATGCGCGAAGCAGGCGCTGGCGGTGATGGTAAGGCCCGCCACCACGGCGAGGATGGTCGCGAAGGCGACCGCCGCCACGATGCCGAGCAGGATGGTCCCGCCCAGGTGATAGGCGAGCAGCGGCACGGCGGAGTCGCCACCGCCGGGCGCGGCCTCGATCTGCCTGCCGCCAACCAGCCACATGGCGCCGAACCCGAGCACGAGCGTGCACAGGTAGAACAGCCCGACCACCCAGATGGTCCAGATCACGCTGCGCCGCGCCTCCCTGGCGTTCGGTACGGTGTACAGCCGCATGAGAACGTGCGGCAGGCCGGCGGTGCCAAGCACGAGCGCCACCGCGAGCGAGATGAAGTCGAACTTGGAGACGGTGTTCGCACCGTACTCCAGGCCGGGACCGAGCACCGCGGCGCCTGCCGGACTTGACGCCGCGGCATGACGCAGCAACGCGGGCAGGCTGAACCCGGAACGCGACAGCACCCAGACCGTGGTCATGGCGGCTCCGGCCGCGAGGATGCTGGCCTTGACGATCTGCACCCAGGTGGTGCCCTTCATGCCGCCGACCAGCACGTAGAAGATCATTAGCAGGCCCACCACGGCGACGACGATGTCCTGGCCCGCCGTGCCGCTCACCCCGAGCAACAGGCTGACCAGGGCGCCGGCGCCGGCCATCTGAGCGAGGAGGTAGAACAGGCTGACCGTCAGGGTGGAGATCGCCGCGGCGGTGCGCACAGGGACGGCGCGCATGCGCAGGTCGATGACGTCGGCCATCGTGTAGCGCCCGGTGTTCCTGAGCGGCTCTGAGACAAGGAGCAGCACGAGCAGCCAGCCGACGAGGAAGCCGATGGAGTAGAGGAAGCCGTCGTAGCCGGCCAGGGCGATAATGCCTGCGATGCCGAGGAACGAGGCGGCCGACAGGTAGTCACCGCCGATCGCGATGCCGTTCTGCCAGCCGGTAAAGGCGCGCCCGCCGGCGTAGTAGTCGGTGGTCGACTTGTTCTTCCCGCCCGCGCTGACCGCGATAACCAGGGTTACCAGGACGAAGAAGGCGAAGATGGCGAAGTTGATTACGGGTGTCCCGACGGTTTCCGCGGCGGCGACGGGCATCAGTAACGACCTCCCTCGAGCCGCCGCCTGAGCCGGTCGGTCAGCGGGTCAAGCCTGCGCTGCGCCCAGCGGCGGTAGCCAGCCGCGATCGCGAATGTTGAGGCGAACTGCAACACGCCGAAGCACAGCCCGACGTTGACGTCACCGAACACGCTGACGCGCATGAAGCCCGGTGCGAATACCGCGATGATGACGAAGAGGAAGTACCAGCCGAGAAGGAAGGCGCAGGCCGGCACGATGAACGAGCCGAGGCGCCGCCGTATCGTCCAGAAGTCTCGGCTGGCGCGGACGGCCTCGTAGCCGCTTGCCCTGCCGTGGGCGGGCTGGGTCGGCTTGGCGGGCTGCGTGGGCTGGGCAGGGCGGACTGCCCCGGTTCCGCCGGCACTCCCGCGAGCGGGTTGGAAAAGGGCCATGCCTGGTTCCTCTCTACCAGGAGGAGGGTCATGTCAGGCCTCTGCGGGTGCCTGGGTTATATCACCCCTTTGGTAGCCGTGTGGCCCGCTTTGCGGTAAGAAGATAGATCTTCGGCATCTTTTTGGGCTAAGGGGTAACTTCTTAAGTTTGTAAATCGAATGCGCAGTCGGTGACTAGTCATCACAGGCGCCCGGGCCATGCCCGCACGTGCGCCGGGGCCGCCCTATGCGGAGGCGGGCTCCGGCGAGTTATGGTTGGTTGAGGGCAAGCAAGTTCTGGGCCCGTGCATAACCTCTTGGCTCTTACCGATACTGACTAGGTGGGGGGCATTTCCGCCCATGACGGGTACCTCCGAGGTGGCTGGCGTGTCGGGGTCGCCAGCCCCCGCGCTCGGGCCGCACTACAAGTGGATCGCGCTGTCGAACACCACGCTCGGCGTGCTGATGGCGACGATCAACCAGTCGATCGTGCTGATCGCGCTGCCCGACGTCTTCCGCGGCATCGGGCTGAACCCGCTGAGCCCCGGCAACACCAGCTACCTGCTGTGGATGTTCATGGGGTTCCTGGTGGTTTCCGCCGTGCTCGTGGTGTCGTTCGGCCGGCTTGGCGACATGTTCGGCCGGGTCCGCATGTACAACATGGGCTTCGCGGTGTTCTCGGTCGCCTCCATCTTCCTGACCGTGACCTGGATGCACGGCACGGCCGGCGCGCTGTGGCTGATCATCTGGCGCATCGTGCAGGGCATCGGCGGCGCGTTCCTGTTCGCCAACGCGACCGCGATCCTCACCGACGCGTTCCCGGCCAACCAGCGCGGCACCGCCCTCGGCCTGAACTCGATCGCCGCCATCGCCGGGTCGTTCATCGGGCTGATACTCGGCGGCGCGCTCGCCCCGGTGAACTGGCACCTGATCTTCCTCGTCTCGGCGCCGATTGGCGTGTTCGGCACCGTGTGGGCGTACTTCATGCTGCGCGACATCGGCGTACGCAAGCACGCGCGGATGGACTGGTGGGGCAACGTCCTGTTCGGTTGCGGCCTGATCGCGCTGCTCGTCGGGATCACCTACGGCCTGATGCCGTACGGCGGGCACCCGATGGGCTGGACCAACCCGTGGGTGCTCATCGCGATGACCGGCGGCGCGGCCCTGCTTGTCGTCTTCGTGTGGGTGGAGGCAAAGGTCGCTGAGCCCCTGTTCCGCATCTCGCTGTTCAAGATCCGGCCCTTCGCGGCCGGCAACATCGCGAGCCTCTCGATGGCGATGAGCCGCGGCGGCATGCAGTTCATGCTGATCATCTGGCTGCAAGGGATCTGGCTGCCGTTGCACGGCTACAGCTTCAGCCAGACGCCGCTGTGGGCCGGCATCTACCTGGTGCCGCTCACCATCGGATTCCTCGTCTCCGCGCCGCTGTCCGGCATCTTGTCTGACAAGTCAGGCGCCAAGGCGTTCACCATCGGCGGGGCGCTGCTGACGGCGGCGACCTTCCTGCTGCTCGCCTTCCTGCCGGTGAACTTCAGCTACTGGCAGTTCGCGGTGCTCGTGGGCCTCAACGGCTTCGGTAACGGCCTGTTCACCGCGCCGAACCGCGCCGAGATGATGAACGCCGTCCCGGCCAGCCAGCGGGGAGCGGCCGGCGGGATGATCGCCACGTTCATGAACTCCGCCGCCGTGCTCTCGATCGGCATCTTCTTCTCGCTGATGGTGGCGGGCCTGTCGAGCAGGCTGCCGTCCACCTTGTTCGGCGGGCTGACCGCGCAGGGCGTCCCGGCCGCCGCGGCCGCGCCTATCTCGCACCTGCCGCCGATCGGCGTGCTGTTCGCCTCCTTCCTCGGCTACAACCCGATGCAGCAGCTGCTCGGCCCGCTGTTGTCGCACCTGCCGGCCACGCACGCCGCGTACCTGGTCGGCAGGCAGTTCTTCCCGAGCCTGATCACCGGCCCGTTCCACGACGGAATCGGGGTCGCGTTCGGCTTCGCGATCCTGGCCTGCGTTATCGGCGCCGTCGCGTCGGCGTTTACCGGCCGCCCCAAGGGCGGGACAGCTGCGCGCGAGTCGCTCGGGTCGGAACTGGCCGCGGTGTCCGGGGAGGGCACGTTCGAGCCCGCAGAGCTCGTCATTCCCGACGTGGCGGAAGACACGTCGGAGAAGGCGGAGAAGGCGGACAAGCCGGGCATATCCGGTTAGCATGGCGCGTCAAAGGCACGTCCGGCGCGGCGCGAGCGCGGTGCTGGATGCGGGTCAGAAGGAACCACGCTGTGGTTCGCCCGTCCGGGGCGGGCCGGCCCGGCGGCGGTACCCGCCGCCGGGCCCGCCCCGGACGGCGCACCCCCGCGGTCATGGCGGCGCGGCTACGGGCAGGTATCCTGCGAATGAGGATCTGGTTAACAGATTTTCGTGACTTCGGCTTTCAATGGGTACGGAAGGTTATCTCCGGTGCCGCAGGAGACAATGGCGACCTACCCGTCCGTCCGGCACGTCGACCGGTCCTGCCGTCGCGGCCCAGGCCGGGGCAGGGCGTTTTCCCTGGGAGACGATGGCCGGCGCGATACCCGAGGAGATGCGTTTACTCGTGAGCGAAACTTCGGTGGTGATCCTTGCCGCAGGCGAGGGGACCCGGATGAAGTCCCGCACCCCCAAGGTGCTGCACACGCTGGCCGGCCGGTCGCTGCTCGGTCACGCGATCGCGGCGGCGGGCGACCTTGAACCGCGACAGCTCGTGGTCGTGGTCGGGCACGCCAAGGACCAGGTGAGCGCGGCGGCCGTCGCGGCGGCGCCGGAGGCAGCCATCGTCGTCCAAGAGCACCAGCTCGGCACCGGCCACGCCATGCGGATGGTCATCGAGTCCCGCGGGGTCATGCCAGGCACGGTCGTCGTCACCTACGGCGACATGCCGCTGCTGCGCGGGCGCACGCTCAGCGAGCTGGTCGGCCGCCATGCCCAGGCGGGCAACGCCGTCACCGTGCTGACCGCGCGCGGTGAGTTTCCCGGCTTCGGGCGGATCGTGCGCGACGCCGGCGGCGCGTTCCTGCGGATCGTCGAGGAATGCGACGCCTGCGAAGCAGAGCGGGCAATCGACGAGTTCAACTCGGGGTGCTACGCGTTCGACGGCGCGCTGCTCGCCGACGCCATCAAGCGGGTGACCACGAGCAACAGCCAGCACGAGGAGTACCTCACCGACGTGGTTGAGATCCTGCGCGGCGACGGGCATCCGGTCGGCACCCTGATCGCCGCCGATCCGGCGGAGATCATGGGCGTCAACGACCGGGTCCAGCTGGCGCAGGCGCGGCGGGCACTCAACGACCGGATACTCACCGACTGGATGCTGGCCGGCGTCACCATCACCGACCCCGCCTCCACCTGGGTCGACGCCGCCGTCACGATCGGCATGGACGCCGAGATCGGACCGCAGGTCCAGCTTGCGGGCGCCACCGTGATCGGCGAGGGAGCCAGGATCGGGCCAGGCTGCCTGCTTGAGGACACGACCGTGGGCGAGGACGCCGTGCTGCTGCACGCGGTCTGCCGCCAGGCGCAGGTCGGCCCCCGGGTCACCATCGGCCCGTTCGCTTACCTGCGGCCGGGGGCAAGCATCGCCGCCGACGCGCACATCGGTACCTACGTCGAGCTAAAGAAGGCGCACGTCGGGCCCGGCGCGAAGGTTCCGCACCTCAGCTACGTCGGCGACGCGACCATCGGCAGCGGGTCGAACATCGGCGCCGGAACGATCTTCGCCAACTACGACGGGGCGGCCAAGCACCACACCGAGGTCGGCGAGAATGCCTTCATCGGCAGCAACACGGTGCTCGTGGCGCCGGTCGAGATCGGTGACGGCGCCTACACGGCGGCCGGATCCGCGATCACCGAGAACGTCACGGCCGGCGACCTGGGCGTGGCCAGGGGCCGGCAGCACAACTCCGACGGGTGGGTCCTTCGCAACCGGGCAGGGTCACGGTCGGCGGAGGCAGCGAAACGCACTCGTTCGGAATAATTCAATTGGTAGTCCGGGCCTAAGGGAGATCTGTCCAGGTGAGCGGCATGACTGCGCCCAGCCAGAAGAAGATGATGTTGTTCGGCGGGCGGGCCTTCCCCGAGCTGGCCGCCGAAGTCGCCGATTGCCTGGACATCGAGCCGGCGCCGGCCATGCTGTACGACTTCGCCAACGGCGAGATCATGGTCCGGTTCCTCGAGTCGGTCCGTGGCTGCGACGCCTTCGTGCTGCAGAGCCACACCGCGCCGATCAACCAGTGGATCATGGAGCAGCTCATCATGGTGGACGCGCTCAAGCGGGCGTCGGCCAAGCGGATCACCGTGGTCATGCCGTTCTTCGGCTACGCCAGGCAGGACAAGAAGAGCCGCGGCCGTGAGCCGATCTCGGCGCGCCTGGTGGCCGACCTGTTCGCGACGGCGGGCGCCGACCGGCTGATGGCGGTGGACCTGCACACCGCGCAGATCCAGGGCTTCTTCGACGGGCCAGTGGACCACCTGTTCGCGCTGCCTATCCTCGCAGGGTACCTGGAGAGCAAGCTCAACGTACGGAACGTGACCGTGGTCGCGCCGGACGCGGGGCGGGTCCGGGTCTGCGAGCGGTGGACCGACCGGCTCGGCACGCCGCTCGCCATCATCCACAAGCGGCGCGATCCCGACGTGGCCAACCAGGTCAAGGTCTTCGAGGTGGTCGGGCACGTCGCGGGGCGCACCTGCATCCTGGTGGACGACATGATCGATACCGGCGGTACCATCGTGAAGGCCGCCGACGCGCTGTTCGAGCAGGGCGCGGAGCGGGTGATCGTCGCGGCGACCCATGGCGTGCTGTCCGGTCCCGCCATTGACATACTCAAGAACTCGCGGATCAGCGAGGTGGTCATCACCAACACGCTGCCTGTGCCGCAGGAGAAGCACTTTGACAAGCTGAAGGTGCTGTCCATCGCGCCGCTCATCGCCCGCGCCATCCACGAGGTATTCAACGACGGCTCGGTTACCAGCCTTTTCGACGGCCAGTCCTGAGAAACGAGCGCTCTTGCCCGGTGACAGAAAGGGCCCCGTCCCGCTATTCCCCGGTCTAACGGGACGGGGTTCTCGCGGCGGTCCGGGACCGGCCACCCCTCGGTCCCGAACCGCCAGCTCTGTCGGCCGCTGGCACATATCCCGCGTCGTACCGGACGATGCCCCGGTTATCGTCTGGTCCGACGCGGGCTGTGCCCGGTGCCGTTCTATCCGGTGAGATGATCGTGGCAGGCACCTATTGAGCGGGGATTGAGCCGAGCGGGCTAGCCGCTCAATCGGGATTCGCCCAGTGAGCTTCCGCCCGGCCGGGCCACGTACGCCGCAACGGAAACATGAATACTGCTGCACTCAGCGTTAGGAAGGCTGCGGGTACGCCACATCATGCCGCATCCGATTTACCGTGCGGTTGAGTCGTGATTGAGTAGGTGTCGAGAAACTCAGACATTCCCACGGCCCTAGACATCCGAGCGGACGGCATCCGGTCGGCCGGACTTGCGGGTCACCCGGAAGCGGAGGAGAACGTGCGTTCGGACGGGCCGGCCTGATGCGCTTTCGCATCCTCGGGCCGCTTGAGGTGCTGTCCCCCGACGGGTGGACGGCGATCAGCGCCGCCAAGTGGCGGTCGCTGCTTGCCTGCCTGCTCGTGCGGCCAGGGCAACTGCTGCCGACCGACAGCCTCATCCATGAGCTGTGGGGCGATAACCCGCCATCCACGGCGAACAACCTGGTCAGCATCTACGTTCACCGGCTGAAGAAACTGATCGGTGACACCGAGGGCCGGATGCTCGTCTACCGGGCACCGGGGTACATGCTCCGTGTCGCGCCGGGAGACCTGGACCTGGAGCACTTCGAGTCCCTCGTGGCCGAGGGAACCGGCGCGCTTGCCGCGGGCCAGCGGGAGCGCGCCGCCGAGCTGCTCGGCAAGGCGCTCGGCCTGTGGCGCGGGCGGCCGCTCGCCGACGTGCCGCAGACACCGCTGCTCGCCACGCACGCTGACCGGGTCACCGAGCTATGGCTTACCACGACCGAGCTGCGTATCGAGGCGGACCTCGCGTGCGGCAGGGCAGTCGGGGCGGTACCTGAGCTGCGCGGCCTGGTACTTGAGCATCCGTTGCGTGAGCGGCTGTGGGCGCTGCTCATGCGGGCGCTTGAGTATGCAGGCCGGCGTGCCGAGGCGCTGGAGACGTACGCGCAGGCGCGGCAGGTGATCGCGGATGAGCTTGGCGTGGACCCGGGCAGCGAGTTGCAGCGGCTGTACGCGGAGCTGCTCGCGGCCGACGCGTCGTCGCCTCGGCCGCCGTCCGCGCGACCCGCGGCGAGGCCGCGCCGTCCGCGCGCCTTCGCCGACGTTCAAGCAGCGGCGGCCGGTGACGCGGCGCGGTCAACGGGACCGGACGGCGGGCCGGATACGACGTCAGTGACGGCTGCCGCCGCCGACCTGAGCGATGACGCCGCCGGCGACGCGGAACCGCCGGGGAGCATCGCGATAGGTACCTTCGCTGAGCCCGCAGCGAGCGAGGCCATGGCCGAAGCCGCGGCCGTGCTCGGGGTGGCGGGCGCGGCATCCGCACCGGGTATTCCGCGCCCGGCGCAGCTGCCGGCGGATATCGGAGACTTCACGGGGCGCGAGACGCATGTGGCTCGCCTGTGCGCGCTGCTTGTCGGGGAGGAGGCGGCAGGCGGCCCTGGCGCGGTGCGGATCGCGGTAGTGAACGGGTCGGGCGGGCTTGGCAAGACCACGCTCGCCGTCCATGCCGCGCACCAGGTGGGTGCTCGGTTCCCCGACGGCCAGCTGTACGTTGACCTGCTCGGTGCCAGCTCCCAGCCGACGGCACCCGGCGAAGTCCTCGCCCGGTTCCTGCGCGACCTCGGGCTCGAAGGCGACAGGATCCCGGTGGGCGACGACGAACGGGCGGCGCTTTACCGGTCAACGCTCACCGGTCGCCGGGTGCTGGTCCTGCTCGATAACGCGAAAGACGCGGCGCAGGTCCGGCCGCTGCTGCCGGGGAGCTCGTCGTGCGCGGTGCTCGTGACGACTCGCAACCGGACTCCGGACCTGGCAAGCACCCGGTTCGTTGACCTGAACGTGCTCGAGGACACCGAGGCGCTCGCGCTGTTCTCCAAGGTCGTGGGCGAGGAGCGGGCGGCGGCCGAGCCGGACGCCACCGCGGAGGTGCTTGTGGCCTGCGCGGGCTTGCCGCTGGCGATCAGGATCTGCGCGGCGCGGCTTGCGGCGCGCGGGTCGTGGCAGATCGCGACGCTTGCGGGCAGGCTGCGCAACGAGCACCGCCGCCTTGACGAGCTGAGGATTGGCGACCTCGCGGTCCGGGCTAGCTTCCAGGTCAGCTACAACAGCATCCGGACGTCCGGCCACGGCACCGATCCGGCCCGCGTATTCCGCCTTCTCGGCCTCTGGCAGGGATCCTCAATCAGCCTGCCGGCGGCAGCGGCGCTGCTTGGCGAGCCGGAAGACGGTATCGCGGACGTGCTTGAAGGGCTCGTCGACGCCAACCTGCTCGAGTCGCCGGCCCCGGACTTCTACCGCTTCCACGACCTGCTGCGGGTCTACGCCACCGAGCGTGCCCAGGCAGAGGAGTCGGAAGCGGACCGTGCCGCCGCGGTGCGCAGGCTCCTGCACTGGTACCTGTGCACCGCGGACGCCGCCGCCCAGCTGGTGGCGCCGCAGCGGTACCGCGTTCCCCTGGAGGAACGCCATCACGTGGTGTCCCCGCTCGCGCTGGCCACCCCCGCGGACGCCCTTACCTGGTACGACCAGGAACGCGGCAACGTGCTATCCGCTAGCCGCCAGGCGGCGGCCATGGAGCAGCATGACCTCGCGTGGCGCCTGCCAACCGCGCTGTTCCCGCTCTTTAACCGGCGGGACAACTGGGCAGACTGCATCGCGGCGCACCGCATCGCGGTCGGCAGCGCCAGAATCGCTGAGCACAGGCTAGGAGAAGGCTGGGCCTTGCAAAACCTTGGCCAGGCCCTGGTGCGGGTCAGGGACAGCGAGGCACTGCAGCATATCGAGCAGGCACTCGTCGCTCGCAGGGAGGCGAAAGACCACGTGGGGGAAGCGCAGACCGTTCTCTCCCTGGCGGACGCGTACCACAAGCTGCAAGGCCCCCAGGCAGCATGGGAGCACCTGCTGCGAAACATCGATTTGTTGCGCGGTCATCCGTCGCTGTACGGAATAGCGCTCAATAACCTTGGCGAATTCGGCCAGGAGCTTGGGCGCCTGCCGGAGGCAGCGGATTACTTTGAACAGGCACGGGAGTACTTCGCGAGTGTCGGCCCTAGCTACGGGCAAGGGTACGCACTTCATAATTTGAGTCATGTCTATCTTGATCTAGGTCGCCCCGGGGAGGCTCTGGACAAGGCATCCCTGGCGCTTGACATCCATGAGGATGCCGGTGACCTGCTAGGACAGGCCCTTGCTCTCAAGTTCCAGGGCGAGGCGCAACATGCGCTTGGACGCGACACCCTTGCCAAGGCGGCATGGAATACGGCGCTTGCTAGATTTCAGCAACTTGGCGAGGCCGCAGAGGCCGCGGAGATCGAGATACAGCTCGCCTCCATTGAATCTAGGTTTGGCAAATTATCCGCTCCGCCGCCTCATGGCAGGTATAGCCTTTCCGGTGCAGTTAGGTATGCAGCGTACATTCAGCTTCCGGAGAATGTGAGGAGTGGGAATAGTGGGAACTTCCAACCCTGATGAGCACCCTGAGACGATGGTGCCGGACGACGAGCCGGAGACGATGGTCCCGGACGATGACCCGGAGACGATGGTGCCGGACACGATGGTGCCGGACACGATGGTGCCGGACGACGAGCCGGAGACGATGGTCCCGGACACGATGGTTCCCGACACCATGGTGCCGGACGACGAGTCCGACGCCGACAAGTCTTAACCGGTAAGGCGCCGCAGGCAGGTCTCCAGTGCACCCGGGCACTGGAGATCGGGAGTCAGCCTTCCGCGAGCACCGCCGGCTTGGGGAGGTCGGTAAGGCGCCGAATCGGCGAGAAGAACAGTATGACGCTGGCGGAGGCGACGATCCCGCAGGTAACCCACAAGGCGGGCCTGACGCCGACCAGCGTTCCCAGCGCTCCGCCAAGTACCGTGCCCAGTGCCAAGGACGAATACGGCATCGTGTAGTAGCTAGCGCTGATCCCCCCCGGCATCTGAGCAGGGCACCGTGCTTGTCTGAACGACAACGATATTACGTTCCCAGAAATAATCCCCACCGTCACCACGAACCAGCCAACGCTGAATATCAGGCCGATGCCGCGGGTGGTAAGCGGGAGCAGGAGTGCGAAGGTCAAGAGAATCCGGCATATCAGCATGCCGCGAGCGCTGCCGTACTTCCGCACAAGACGGGCCGAGATGACGGCGCCGAACAGGCCGCCCGTGCCCATCAGGCCCAGTATCACCCCTGTCAGGCTCGACGTTACCCCGAGAGTACGGACGTAGAAGATGATCATCAGGGAGTCGGTGCTTGAGATCCCGAGGCTCAGCGTTGAGGTAAAGGCAGCCAGTGGGAGCAGGTAGGGATCGCGCAGGAGGAACCTCAGCCCCTCCCCGATCTCCTTGCCGAGCTCTCGCCTTGGCCTTGATGACGTCGGGTCCGGCGCGCCGGGGCGCGTTGCGAGCAGGCAAGCAGCCGGTACGGCAAAGCTAGCGGCGTTCAGCATGACGCCGGTAGCGATGCCAAGGAATTGGGCTATTGCGCCGCCTATTCCCGGACCACTCACTGTCGCGAATGCCGCGCTCGCCTGGAGCTTGGCGTTCCCGTCGACCAGTTCATTTTTTGTGAGCAACTGAGGTATGCAGGCTTGGAATGCTGCCTTGAAAAAAACACTGACAAGTCCGGCCATCAGGGAAGCCGCTAGCAGTTGTGCGAGCGTAAGCACTCCAAGCCAGGCGCAAATCGCTATGATCGCAAACAATATTAGTGAAATTAGGAAGGTTATTCACGGCCCATGAGTGATGCGCCGGCGGCGTTGCCGGACAATCCGGGCATATCGCCCCGCGGCCCGCGGGCTTCCCGTCATGGTGGATGTCTGGGTACACCCGGGTGTACCCAGACATCCGCTATCTTCGGAATCATGGCCGCATGCGGGCATGACCTGGGCGGTACGCGGGCCCGCCGGGCAGCCAGGTAACGAACCGGTCACGGAACGAGCCCCTGAATACGCCTCATGGTGCTGCGCATTTGCTGCTCCTTGGCGGTCTGCCTGCGGTGTCCCTGGCGGGTACCTGTAAACAAGACTGGCTGGCGCCACTTGCGTGCTGAATGATCCGAGTGGGCCGTCCGCGGACGTCCGCGCCGCATCCCATGCCCTTGCGCCAGCAACGCTCAGCCCGATTTACGGTGCGCTTAAGTCATGATTAAGTGGGGTTTACACCAGCCAGGGAAGTCGATCCGGCTGCGGAAAGAGGTGATCGGCGACACGGAGGGCAGGGTGCTCGTGCACCGGGCGCCCGGCTACCTGCTGCGCGTCTCACCGGGAGACGTGGACTTCCAGGTGTTCGAGTCCCTCGTCGCGAGTGGCAGGGCCGCGCTGGCCTCCGCCGATCCGTAGCGCGCCGTCGAACTGCTCGGTGAGGCGCTCGGGCTATGGCGCGGGCCGCTGCTCGCCGTGGATGCGCTGGAGGTAGAGGGTCAGGTAGAACAGCAGGCCGTACATGGTGAAGCCGGTCGCGGTGACGACTCCGGCGCCGGCGTCGAAGCCGGCTGCCCGGAACAG
>Ga0335078_10001353_pt1 | contig 37223 bp, 36 predicted proteins | sample Lox_Sample_32_FD_206711 | JGI IMG/M metagenome (GOLD analysis project Ga0335078, IMG submission 206711) | Soil microbial communities from Loxahatchee National Wildlife Refuge, Florida, United States - Lox_Sample_3.2 | ecosystem: Environmental > Terrestrial > Soil > Wetlands | place: USA... | reverse complement strand
GTTCGCCGGGCTTTATGGGTTGGTGCGCCCGGTGCTCACCAAGCTCGGACAACTGTTCGAGCCGCAGGCGTCGGCGCTCGCCGGCGCGCTCGGGATCGCGCCGTCGACCGATCCGGATCGATTGCTTGTGTCGGCTGCTGTGCTGAGCTTGCTCGCCGCGGCCGCCGAGGAACAGCCGCTGCTGTGTCTGATCGATGACGCCCAATGGTTGGACCGCCCGTCCGCCGACGCGCTGGTATTCACGGCGCGCCGGCTGCGTGCCGAGCGGGTGGCGATGCTGTTCGCAGCACGCGAGGGCGACGCGCGCCAGTTCCCGGCAGTTGGGCTACGGGAGCTCTGGGTCGACGAGCTTGACGAGCGTTCGGCGGAGGCGATCCTCGGTGTCGGCGCGAATGCTGCCGCGCCGGTCGTGCGCAGACGCCTGCTGGCTGAAGCGGCCGGTAACCCGCTGGCGCTGCTGGAGCTGCCGGCCGGGCTGACCGGCGGTCAGCTCGGCGGCGATGAGCCACTACCTGATGCGATCCCGCTGACACCGCGTCTTCACGGCTTATTCCGCGAGCGGATCGCGCAGTTGCCCGCGATGACGCAAACCGTCCTGCTGATCGCCGGGATCGACAACACCGGCGAGCTTGCCACCGTCTTGCGGGCGGCCGCCGGGCTCGGGCTCGCAGCGGACGCGCTTGATCCCGCCGAGAGCGCTGCGTTGATCCGCACCGACGGTGGGTCGATCACGTTTCGCCATCCGCTCGTGCGCTCGGCGCTGTGTGAGGCTGCACCTCTTGGTCAACGGCAGCGGGTGCACGCGGCGCTTGCGAGCGCGCTGGCTGGGGACGAGCACGCCGATCGCCGTGTCTGGCATCTGGCGATGGCCACCTTGACGGGCGACGAGGAGGTCGCGGCGGCGCTCGAGGCCTCGGCGCGGCGGGCTGCGAGACGTGCTGGTCACGCGTCGGCCGCCACCGCGTTCGAGCGTGCCGCCGAGCTGACGCTCGATGAGGCCCGGCTCGTTCCGCGCTTGTTGTCGGCCGCGAGCGCGGCGTGGGACGCCGGTCAACCGGATCGGGCGCGGGGGCTGATCACTCGAGCGATGCCAAGCGCCGAGGGCGGAGAGCGGGCGGGGCTGCTGTGCCTGCGCGGTGTGATCGAGGCACGCTGCGGCGACATGCGCGACGCCGCAGCAACCCTGATCGAGGGCGCCGACGCCAGTGACGATCCCTCGCTGACACTCGAGATGCTGCATCAGGCCGCCGAAGCCGCCGCCGATACCGGCGCTCGGGCAACGGTCGGCGCGTTCGGCGCGCGCGCGCAGGCGGTGCCGGCGCAGACCAGACGCGATGAGTTCTGCAAGCTCGTGCTGACCGGCTTCGCGATGCTGTTCGCCGGCGAGCACGCGCGGGCGCGCGCGATCTTCGACGATGCGCTGAACCTGGCTCGCGAGCTCGACGATGACCCACAGGCGCAGATCTGGGCCGCCAACGCCGCCTCGGGCGGTTCTGACCTTGGAGCCGGGCGGGAGTTCGCGACCCGCGCAGTGCAACTCGCGCGCGGGCGCGGGCTACTGAGTCTCCTCCCAGTCGCACTCGAGCAACAGGGACTCGAGCTGCTCGCGAACAGCAATTTCGAGCAAGCCTACGCCGCCGCCCAGGAGGGATACCTGCTCTCGCTCGACCTGGGCCACGGCTGGGGATGGCATCTGGCGACGATGGCCGGGGTCGAGGCGGTCTGGGGTCGCGAACGGGACGCTCGTCGTCACGTCGACGAGGTGCTCGCCCTGACCGAGCGAAGCGGTGAGACGTTTCTCGCCACGCTCGCCCGGGCGACGCTCGGGCTACTCGAACTGACCATCGGCAGACCCGACAAGGCAGCCGAAGTACTGCTCGAGATCACCGCAGCCGAGCGACCGGACATCCATCCGATCATCGCCATCAACACGGTGCCGGATCTTGTCGAAGCGATCGTGCGGACCGGTGAACGCGTCAGCCTTCTCGAGCAGCCGCTGGCCCGGTTTCGCGAGTGGGTCCTACACGCACCGACCGACGCCCGCCGCTCGCTGCTGGCGCGTGGCGAGGCTCTCCTGGGGCTACGCCCGCCGGGTGACGCGTTCGCCGAAGCAGTGGAGCTGGGGAGCACGCTCGCGCCGTTTCAGCGGGCGCGCAACCAACTGCTCTACGGCGAGTGGCTGCGGCGCGAGCGCAGACGAATGGAGGCCCGCATTCACCTGCGCGCCGCGAGCGAGCGGTTCCACGTGCTGGGTGCCGCCCCCTGGCAGGAGCGGGCCGCGGCGGAGCTGCGCGCAACCGGCGAGACGGCGCGCAAGCGCGATCCCTCGACGTTGGATCAGCTGACACCGCAGGAGCTGCAGATCGCCGATCTCGTCGCAGAGGGACTGACCAATCGCGAGATCGCCACCCAGCTGTTCCTGAGCCCGCGAACCATCGAATACCACCTGCGGAAGATATTCAGCAAGCTCGGGATCGCATCCCGCAGCGAACTCATCCGACGCGGACGCGGACCCGAGAACGCCCGCTGACGGCCCCGGGACTGGGGATCTCACCGATGCGAGCCGCACTCCCACGCGGCACGGTACAGAGATGGACCAGTACAGCGCCGACGCTCGACGCATTCGCGTCGTGATCATCGACGACCATGAGATCTTCCGTGCCGCCTGCCGCGCGCTGCTGCAGACCGAAGGGCTCGACATCGTCGCGGACCTCCCGGTCGACGAGCAAGCGATCGCGGTGACGGAGGCCATGTCTCCGGACCTTGTGATCGTCGACGTCACCCCGGGCCAGCCACTCGCGGTCGTGATCGCCGAGCGGCTTCGGACGCTGCCACACGCTCCGACCATCGTGCTCACATCGAGCTCAACCGGCCTGATCTGTCGCGAACAGCTCGCGGGGGTTCGCTTCGTGCCGAAGGCCGACATCTGCCGCGAGCGACTTCTCCGACACCTCCGGTCCTCGACGCAGCCCTAATCCAAACCGCCGCGAGCTGAGAGGTCGGAGCCCGTCACCCCTCGACCGGTGACGGCAAGGTGGGACTCGGCGATCCGTCGATCCATGGATGGCTCCCAATCTGAGGGAAATCGCCACAACGGCGACGCGGCCCGATTCCTCGCCTGGTGTGACGACCGGCGTTTTCCCTGGTGCGATCGCCTCCCTGCTGGGCGACCCTGCCGGACATGTTCAACAACTCACCATCACTGAGGACCGGCCCGAGAATGAGGAGGACAGCTAGATGACACCAACCATCGAGGCCCAGGGCCTCACCAAACGGTTTGGCAAGACGGTGGCGCTCGACGGCCTGGACCTGGTCGCCGACGCAGGTCAGGTGGTCGCCGTGCTCGGCCCCAACGGCGCCGGGAAGACGACGTTCGTGCGCGCGGTGGCGACGCTGCTCGCGCTCGACGAGGGAACGTTGCGGGTCGCGGGGCACGATGTGCGTAAGCGGCCGGCTGCCGTCCGGCGCGCGATCGGGCTCGCCGGCCAGTTCGCGGCCGTCGAGCCGGCGATGACCGGCCGCGAGAACCTCGAGATGGTCGCCAGCCTGTTCGGACACAGCCGCAAAGGCGCCAAGGCAAGCGCCGCCGCGGTGCTCGAACAGCTGGGTCTCATCGAAGCAGGCGACCGTCTCGCACGCACGTACTCGGGGGGCATGCGCCGGCGGCTCGACCTCGGCGCCAGCCTGGTCGGATCACCCCGGCTGCTGCTGCTCGACGAGCCCACCACTGGGCTTGACCCGCCCAGCCGGATCGAGCTCTGGGACGCGATCAGAGGACTGGTGCAAACCGGGACCGACGTACTTCTGACCACCCAGTACCTGGACGAGGCCGACCATCTCGCCAGCCAGATCGTGATCGTCGATCACGGCCGAGCGGTCGCGACGGGCTCCCCCACCGAGCTCAAGCGCCGGGTCGGCGGCGAGGTCGTCGAGGTCCACGTCCGCGACCACCGAGACCTGACGATCGTCGCCGAGCTGCTTGGACGGCTCGGCCACGGCGCCGCAAAGCTGGACGAGGCAACGCGCCGAGTGAGCGTGAGCGTCGACACGGGCGGCAACGGACTGATGACCGCGGTGCGGTCGGTCCACACCGCCGGCGTCGAGATCGACGACATCGCCATGCGCCAGCCAAACCTCGACGAGGTGTTCCTGACGCTTACCGGACTTCGGCCGGACACCGGTCACGGCGCAACGACCGTCCGTGCGGCGGCGTAGCGCGCAACCAGGAAAGGCAAATCGCAAATGACGACCATCGCATCGACACTTGACTCGCCCGCGGCGGGCACCACCGGTCACGCGGGCCTGGTCAGGAGCACCTTGACGGTGACCCGGCGCGCGCTGTTGCGCTACGTGCGCACGCCACAGCTGATCGTACTCGCCACAGTCCAGATGGGGCTGTTCTTCCTGATCTACCGGTACATGTTCGGCGGCGCGATCCACATCAGCGGTTTGCGCTACGTCGACTACCTCGTCCCCGGGTTCATCGCGACCGGCGTGCTGTTCGCGGGGATCGGGAGCGCGGCGGCGACGGCCGAGGATCTCGAGCAGGGGTTCATCGACCGACTGCGCTCGCTGCCGATCCCGCGCTCGTCGGTTCTGGTCGCGCGTGCCGCCGCGGACACCGCGATCTTCGCCTGGAGCACTGCGGCCACCGCGGCGATTGCGTTCGCGGTCGGGTTCCGCCTCCACGGTTCCCCGGTCGACGGGCTGGCCGCATTCGGGCTCGTGATCCTGTTCGGGTTCGCGTTCGAGTGGTTGTTCATCACCATGGGCCTGTTCGCCGGCAACGCGCAGGCTGCCCAGGGCATGGGCATGATCGTGTTCCCGTTCGCGTTCGTCTCAAGCGCCTACGTGCCCGTCAGCTCGATGCCGAGCTGGCTGCAGACATTCGCCCAGCATCAGCCGCTGACCTACATGGTCGACTCGGTCCGCTCGCTCACGCTCGGACCGCACGCCCATGCGCTGCTCGGGCACCCCACCTCGTACTACGCAACCCGCGCGCTGATCTGGACCGCCGTGATCATCGCGGTGTCCCTACCAATCGCCGTCGCCAAGTACCGGCGCGGCTGAAAGGAATCTCAAATGACAGTCGACCTCGTCCATTCCGGCGTCCACCCGGACGGTGGCATTGTCCCCGCGAGACTCGAGTTCAGGCGCAGCGGCTCGCACATCACGATCAAGGCCGCCGAACACGTTGGCCGCCTGTGTCGCGCAAGCTTCGGAGGTCCGCCTCCGAAGCTTCGCGAACACGACCGGACGATTACGATCGAATACCCGTTGCTGGCGCGCGCCGGCTGGGTTCACCGCACGCGCCGAGCGGCGACGGTCACGCTCGCCATCGGGCAGCCGTGGGAGCTCGTGTTCGCCCGAGGCGTCGCTCATCTCCACGTGGACTTCACCCCCGGCGAACTGTGCTCGCTCAAGATCGCCGGTGGCGTGAGTGGTGCGAAGCTGCGCCTCCCCGCACCCCGCGGCTTTGTGCCCCTGCGGATCAGCGGCGGCGCGCGCGAGCTCGAGATCATGCGACCGCAACGCTCCGCCGTGCGACTGCGGATCGGCGGCGGCGCGCACCGACTGACACTCGATGACCAGCGCTTCGGAGCCATCGGCGGCACGACGGCACTGGATACGCCGGGTGCGGCGGATGCGAGCGACCGCTACGAGATCGAGATCGCCGGCGGCGTCAGCCACCTCGCTGTGATTCCCGAGGCCGGCAGCGGGCTGGTATCTTGACCGGTGGCCTTCCGGCCGTTCGATGCGTGACGCTCGCTGACATCCGCCACGACCGATCCCACCGCACTGCGGCGGGCTCGCGGATGTCCTGTGCGAGTCTCAAACCGGAAGGAGCTGTATGTCCGCGCCTCTGCTTGTAGCCCAGAACATCCATCGCCGGTACCGCGACCGGATCGTGCTCGACAGCGTCAGGCTGCGGATCGACGCCGGCAGCCGTATCGGGCTGATCGGCCCCAACGGGTCGGGCAAGACCACCCTGCTGCGGATCCTGGCCGGATCCGACCGGCCCGACGCCGGATCGGTACGGGCGCTGGCGACGATCAGCTACCTGGGCGCACCGCAAGACTCGTCACTGACCGGCCGCGAGGCGATCCTCGGCGCCGTCGGGCTGACGGCTGCAACCGCCCGGCTGGACCGCTGGGCGCAGCGGCTGCAGCACGGTGATCTGGACGCGATCACACCGCACGCCGCCGCGCTTGAGCGCTGGCTGGCACTCGGCGGCGCCGACGCCGAGGGTCGGCTGGCCGCGGTCGCCACCGAGCTCGGCCTGCGATCGGACCTGCTCACCCGACCGGTGGGCTCGCTGTCGGGCGGGCAGGCAGCCCGGGTCGGATTGGCCGCGATCGCGCTGGCCCGCCACGACGTCGTGCTGCTCGACGAGCCGACCAACCACCTCGATGCCGACGGCCTGGTCCGGCTGCGCAAGCTGCTGGACGCACGCGCCGGCGGAATCGTGATCGTCACCCACGACCGCCAACTGCTGGCCGACATGTGCACGCAGATCATCGCGCTCGACCGACACACCGGCGAAGCGAACACCTACCACGGCGGCTATCAGGCCTACGAACGCGAGCGCGATGCCGCCCGTGCACGCGCGCTCACCCAGCGCGAACAGGCCGTCGCACGGCGCGAGGAGCTGATCGCCGCCGAGCGCGAGATGCGGCGCCGGAGCCAGTCCAGCCTCAACCGCTCGCGGATCGGGCAGGACAACGACAAGCACTCTCGTGAGTGGGTCAAGATGCGGGCTGAGGAGATGGCCGGTCGGGCGCGGAAAGTCGGCACGCGACGCGCGCGGGTCGAGATTCCGGACAAGCCGCGGATCGACTCGCCCCTGCGCCTGCGCCTCACCCCGAGCGAGCGGCGGCGATCCTGGGTGCTCGCGCTCGAGGGAGTGCGGTGGCAGCGAGGTGCCTGGACGCTCGGCCCGATCGACATGGCGATCGCCGATGGGGAGCGCCTGCTGATCAGCGGCCCGAATGGGAGCGGGAAGTCGACCGTGATCGCCACCCTCGCCGGACATCTGGAACCGATGGCGGGCGTTTGCCGCGTGGCCCCGGGCGCGGTCGTCGCTCAGCTCGGACAGATGCGGACCAAAATGAACACGGAGCGTCAACTCAGCACCGTGGTCCGCGAGCTCACCGGACTGGACGAGACCGCCGCTCGGGGCGCCCTGGCCTGGTTTGGGCTCGTGGCCGATCAGGCCGATCGCGCAGCGGCGACCTTGTCACCGGGCGAGCGCACCCGGGCCGAGTTGGCCGTGCTCGCCCACCGGCGGGCGGCCTGTCTGCTGCTTGACGAGCCCACCAATCACCTCGACGTCGAGTCGATCGAGGTGCTGGAGGCCGCGCTGGCGGACTGGCCCGGGGCGCTAGTCATCGCTACACACGACGCCCGCCTTCGGGCGAGTCTAGCCGCCGATCGCGAGGTCGCGCTGTGATCCCGCCAGCAAAGCCGCGCTGGTCCTCCCCGCTCTCGACCAACGACTTGCGACCCGCGCACGCCCCGCTGACCCGACCAGCCGACACCGGCTCCCGCACACGCTCCCGCTCCAGGTCGAGCTCCACCAGCCCACGATCGATTCGATCGTCCGCCGCGAGACCCGTCACCCGTTCATCGAGCGTCGAGCTCGTCGCATCCCACCGCGCAGCAATCGCGCGCTCATCGATCACACCACCAGATTCAACACACGACCCCCCACCCCGGCGTTAATAGAGTCGTGGCCGCTTAGCCCCGCGTCGGTAAGGCCCCGACAGCGTCAGCGCGGTCCCGTGCGGTGCTCCCGGCGCGTGTCAGCATGAGCGTGCTGGCGATCACGCCGAGGCTGCCGAGCGCAATGAGGCGGGGGTCGGAGCTTCGGATCCCGTACAAGCCCCAGCAGGTGAGCTCGGCGAGGATGAGCAGCCAGGTCCCGCGTGAGATCCCCGCCGGATGGCGAGTTCGGTAGGCGCGCCACAGCGACGGGGCCACCTGCAGTACGAAGGCCCCGGTCAGCACCGCGCCGAGAGGCGCGCGGCCGAAGCCGACGCCGACGATCGCCAAGACGGGACTCCACGCAACGATGACAGTCGTGCCGGCGCTGCCGGTCTTGCCGCGCTTGGCGAGCTGTGCGGCGAGCGCGCCCGCGGGCGATCGTGACGGCTCCCCCGGGGATGAGCGCGGTCCAGTAGTGGGAGAGCACGAAGTAGGCACACCATGCGGCGTTGTTGACGCTGGTGAGCGCGGCCCATGCCCACGACACCCCGCTGATGTCCTCCTCGGTGAGCGCGATGCGCAGCTGCGGAACGAACTGGGGGACTGCGCAGACGCCGGCGAGGACGGGAGCGAACACGAGCAGCTGACGGAACATGACGAAAGAGTACGTCGCGAGACGCGATAAATGGTTGCGTCTTTATCGCGCTTTTGCGGCGGTTGTGGAAGAATCTTGCTTGTGGACGACATTGATCAACAGATCCTTGCCGAGCTGCAGGTCGATGGGCGCGTCACGGTGACCGAGCTCGCCGAGCGGGTGAAGCTGACCGCTCCGCCGTGTCACCGGCGGTTGCGGGAGTTGGAGCGCAGCGGGGTGATCACGGGCTACCGCGCGGTGGTCGACCCGGCCGCCGTCGGGCTCGGGTTCGAGACTCTGGTCAGTGTGGTGATGGCACGCGAAGATGCGAACACGGTCGACGCGTTCGAGCGCGCGCTGGTCGAGGTCCCCGAGGTCCGGCACGCCGAGCGGCTGTTCGGCGATCCGGACTACCTCCTACGAGTCGTGACCGCCGACCTCCACAGCTACGCCGCGTTACGCGATGAGCGACTCGCGACGCTGCCGGGCGTACAGCGGCTGACCTCGACGATCGTGATGAAGCGGGTCGTCGAGGAACGCCCCCTTCCGCTCACGAACGCCCCGCGGCGTCGATCGCCTTGAGCCGGGCAAGGCCGGGGCGTAGTGGCGAACGTGCCCTGCGATCACCCGTCGCGCAGGGTTGACCGTCAGACGCCGGTCAAACGATCCGAGCAAAGCGCGCCTCCTCGGCAGGCAGGTCAAACGGCGGCGATGGCGGCGCGGGCGGCCGCCAGAGTCGGTGTGTCGAGGCCGGTGGGTGGTGCTCGACCCGCGAGCAGGTAGCGGCGGATCGCCGACGCCGGGAGGTCCAGTAGGGCGAAGGTCATCGCGCGGCGACGGTCGGGGGTGACGTCGGTATACCAGCGGGCGGTGAAGGTCGCGACCGCCGCGGCGAGGTCGTCGTTGACGGTCGCGAGGGCGGCAGCGAGTTCGCCGGGCCACCGGGGCGTGAGCTGCTCGCGTCCATACGCCGCCAACACCCGGGCGGGCGCGGGGTTCTGGCGCGACCAGCGGGGATAGTGCAGCACAGCGCCTTCCAGTGCCGCGTCGAGGTCCTCGCGCGCCAACGTGTCGATTAGCCCGGCCTGTCCGGCGCGGGCGCATCGCAGCCAGAGGGCGGCCAGAAGGTGGTCCTTGGTGGGGAACCGGTAGTAGATGGAGCCGGCATGGCCGCCCATCTCGGTGGCGACTGCCTCGGTGGTCGTGGCGTGCGGTCCGCGCGTGGCGACGACACGCAGGGCGGCGTCGAGGATCGCGTCGAGGTCAAACCGTGCGGGCCGAGCCACCGGCTCACCCTACCCATTTTTGATTCCAGCATCAAAAACGGCTACGGTTCTTTCAGCAAGCGAAGGCACCGAACCCGGCCGGGCCGGGAGGAGGTCGGATGTGAGCTGGGAGATCGAGCGGCGGGATCGCGTGGCCGTCGTGACCATGAACACCAACAAGGTCAACGCGCAGAACCACGAGTTCTTCGCCGACCTGCGCGAGGCGTTCGACACGCTCGAGCGCGAGCACGCGCACTCGCCGGTGGTGCTGACCGGCCGGGACGGCCGGTTCTCCGCCGGTCTCGATCTCGACCGGCATTTCGAGCCGTTCGCCGGCCATCGCGATGCCGTGGCCGAGTGGTTCGCCGAGTACCGCGCGACGAACATGCGACTGTTCACCTATCCGCGGCCTGTGGTCGCGGCGGTCAACGGGCACGCCTACGCGGGCGGCCTGATCACGGCCGCGGTCTGCGACTACCGCGTCTGCGTCGACACTGGGAGCAGCTGAAAGGACGACCGGCGCCATGGTGATCGACGCGTGGATGCAGCACCCCGGCCAGACCTGGCTGGATAACGAAATCTTCGATTCTCTGCGGCGCTGGAAGCCGGGGCCGTGGTCGGAGTCCGCCCAGCCGATCGAGAAGACCCTTGAGGCGATGGACGCGGCGGGTGTCGAGCGCGGGATGCTGTGTGCCTGGTGGGGGCCCCAGGGCGAGATGATCTCCAACGACGCCGTCGCCCAGCTGTGCGCGGCGCATCCGGACCGCTTGGTGGGCGTTGCCTCCGTCGACATCGCTCACCCCATGAAGGCGGTCAACGAGCTCCGCCGCTACGTCGAGGACCGCGGCTTCCGGGCCCTGCGCGTGTTGCCGTGGCTATGGGGGCTGCCGCCCGACGACCGACGCTACTACCCGCTGTTCGCGGCCTGCTGCGAGCTGGACATCACGTTCTGCACCCAGGTCGGGCACTCCGGACCAATGTGCGCCTCCGAACCGGGCCGGCCGATCCCCTACCTCGATCACGTCGCACTGGAGTTCCCAGACCTGCGGATCATCGGCGGCCACATCGGCGTCCCGTGGCTGGACGAGATGATCTCGCTCGCCACCAAGTACCCGAACGTTTACATCGACACGTCGGCCTACACGTGCGCCCGGTACCCAACCGAGCTGGTCCAATACATGAAAGGCCACGGTCGCCGCAAGGTCCTGTTCGGATCCAACCACCCGTTCTGGCCCGCCACCGACTGTCTGCGCGGCCTCGACGACCTCGGCCTGGGCGACGAGACCCGGAAGGCGTTCCTGCACGACAACGCCCTCACGGCATTCGGGTTCTAAGCGATGGGCGTCCACGAGCGCCGCGACGGCGCGATCACCGTCATCACGATCGACCGCCCGCAGGCCCCCACGCCGTCGACCACGCCACCGCCGTCGATCTCGCCGACGCGATCCGACGCTTCGGCGCTGACGAGGACGCCGCGATCCTGGTCCTGACCGGTGCCGGCACCACATCGTTCTGTGCCGGAGCCGACCTCAAGGGCATCCCCGAGCTGCTCGGCGACGACGAGTTCTGCACCGCGGTTGGCCCGATGGGGTTCGCGAAGCTCGACCCCGCCAAGCCCACCATCGCCGCCATCAACGGTTATTGCTTCGCCGGCGGCCTTGAGCTCGCCGTCTGGTGCGACTTCCGCATCGCCGAACAGCACGCCGAGTTCGGCGCGCTCAACCGCCGCTGGGGCGTGCCGTTCTTCGACGGCGGCACCCAGCGCCTGCCGCGGATCCTCGGCCTGAGCAAGCGATTCTCGACTCCTACGGACGGAGCGTCGACGAGGGCCTGGCGCTCGAAGACGAAGCCCGCCGCCGGTCACTGTCTGACGGCGTCACGTTCGAACGGCTGCACCGTTCGCACGTGGCGAGCCGCCGACCCCACCCAGTGCGAGATGACCGCAGACCACAACCCGTCCCCCGCCACACGATTTGCATCGGACGCGACGGTCGTGCGCGCTACCGGCACACCGCGGCCGGAACTGCAAACGGACTGCGGCCCCTCGGCAGCTACGTCATCCGCGGCAACGTCGAACGCTCAGTCGAGGTGCTCGAGGGCGGTTTCGTTCTCGACGTCTTCACGCCGCACAGAGGCGACTACCGCGGACGCACGCACAGCCACTACGAGCCGGCGGGCTGGACCCGTTCAGGTGTGGACGAACATCAGACGGAACCGGCGTACGCTGGGAGCAGCTTGCAGTCCCGGCGCCGTCGACACGGTGGCTAGATGGACCAGAGGGCTTGGGTGGGTGAGAGGCGTGCGGCGCGTAGGGCGGGGATGAGTCCGGCGACGGCGCCGACGATGAGGGAGGCGGCGATGCCGCCGGCCCAGGCTTCGGTGGGGATGACGGTGGCCCAGTGTTTGGTGTGGGCGTAGACGGCGGTGGCCGCGGCGCCGACGGCCACGCCAACGACGCCGCCGAGCGATCCGAGCACGACGGCTTCGGAGAGGAACTGGCTGCGGATGTGGCCTTTGGTGGCGCCGAGGGCGCGGCGCAGTCCGATCTCAGAACGTCGCTCCAGGACGCTGATGATCATGATGTTGGCGACGCCGACCGCACCGACGAGGAGGGCCACCGCGCCGAGGCCGAGGAACAGGCCGTCGAAGGCGCCCCTGGCGTCGGCTTGGGCGACCAGGGCGGCGGAGGGTTGACTGACGTTGACGCCGCCGGGGTTCTCCGGGTTGGCGGTGCCGGCAAGGAGGTTGTCAACGGCGTTGACGCGATCGGTTTGGGCGCGGAGGTAGACGGTCGAGGGGTGGCCGTCGAAGCCCAGGTACCTCTCTGCCGCGGGATATCCGACCAGGACGGAGGTGTCGACGGTAGAGGCGAGCACGGCGGGTCTGAGGATGCCGGTGAGGTAGAACCATTGGCCGCCGACCCAGATGCGTTCGCCCGGGTAGACGTGGTCGATGCCGAGCAGTTGGGCGCTGGTGGCGCCGAGCACGGCGACGGGCTCCCGAGCGGTGGCGGCGTTGAGGTAGTGGCCTTCCGCGAGGGTGGTTGCGATGACCGGAAGAAGGTCGATGGATGTAGCTTCGACGGTCAGGCCGTTGGTGTCGACCGGCGGGATCAAGGGGCTGCGGAACGCGCCGACGCCGTTGATCGTCCCCGTGCTCTGCACCTGCTGCACGCCGCTGATACGGCCGATCATCGCCGGTGCCGTGGTCGGCAGCTCGACAATGCCGCCGGTGACGCTCTGGCCGTTGGTGGCGGTCAGCAGGTTGGTGCCGAGCTGGTTGATCTCGGCCAGCAGGCCGGCCTGGGAGGAGGCCGACAGGCCGAGCACGGCGACGAGCGCGGCCACACCGATCGCGATCCCGAGAGCGGACAGCCCGGCGCGCAGCTTCCGTGTCCGCAGTCCGATGGCGGAGAGCCGGGTGAGGTCGGAAACCGGGAGACGTCTGCGGCCCGGAGCGGCGCTCGCGGTCATGACGGCACCACGCCGACCGGTCGGGTGTCGGCGACGATGCGGCCGTCGAGGATCTCGATCTTGCGGGGCATGCGCTCGGCGATGGTGTGGTCGTGGGTGATCACCACGATGGTCGAGCCGGCCTGGTGGAGCTGGTCGATCAGGCCCAGGATGGCGTGACCGGTGGCCTGGTCGAGGTTCCCGGTCGGCTCGTCGGCGAGGACGATCGTGGGCTGACCGACGAGCGCGCGGGCGATCGCGACCCGTTGGCGCTGTCCGCCCGAGAGCTGGGTGGGACGGGCATGCGGACGCTCGGCCAGACCGACCAGCTCGAGGGCATCCAGGGCCCGCTGCCGGCGCTGTTTGACCGGGATGCCGGCGTACAGGAGCCCGTCGGCGACGTTGTCGAGCACGGTGGCGTGCTCGGCCAGGAAGAACTGCTGGAAGATGAACCCGATCCGAGTGGCCCGCAGGTAGGCCACGTCGTCGTCGGGCATGGTGGCCACATCGAGCCCGGTGATCCGCACGTTTCCGTTGGTGGGCCGGTCGAGGGTGCCCATCAGTTGCAGCAGGGTGGTCTTGCCCGACCCGGACGGGCCGACGATTCCGACCAGCTCCCCCTGATCGACTGTTAGGTTGACTGCGCGCAGGGCATGGACGGGCGGCTCGCCGGGATAGGTCTTGGTGACGCCGTCGACGTCGAGCACAGGCGTCCCGGCGGCGCCGGTCGCGACGCCGTTGTCGGCTGCCGCGGCGGTGTTGTGCGATAGGGGGGATCGAGTGCGGGTCATGTTGACGGCACCACCACTTTCTGGCCGGCGGTCAGGCCCGCGCCGGTGATCTGCACGAGCCCGTCGGCGTCGTCGAACAGGCCGAGTGAGACCGGGACGAGATGGTTGCCGGCACCGGCGCCTGCGCCGACGACCTCGACGGAGTAGCCACCGCTGGACTGGGCCAGCAACGCGGTCACCGGCACGACCAGCGCGCCCCGCACGCCGGCGGTGGTGATACCGACCTGCACCGGCGCCTGATCCCACGTGCCCGCGGCCGCCGGACCAGACGGGGTCACGTCCACCGTGATCGTCGGGGTGCCGCTCTGAGAGCCGCCTGACGAGCAGGTGTCCGTTCCCTGCGCGGCGGCGCTCGACCCCGACCCTCCCGCCCCGGAGCTCGACGGGCAGGTGGCGACCGCCCCCACCGAGGAGACGACACCCGGAGTGGTCCGGTTGTCGGGCAGGGTGATGCTGACCTTGTTCCCCACCGCCACACTGGCCTGTTGTGAGGCGTCCAGCGCCACCTGCACCTCGCGAGTGGTCGAGGTGGCCTGCAGCACCGTCTCGCCGGGCTGGGCGCGACCCCCTGGCTGGGCTGACACGCTCGTCACCCGCATGGCAATGGGTTCGAAGGCCGCCTGGCCAAGAGTGAGTTTGCCGTTCTGCGTCACTCCCAGGGCGGCCTGGAGCTTCTCCAATGCCGCAGTGGTGACCGACCCGAAGAAGGCGGACCACGGATGCAGCTGAGCCCGGGTGGCATAGCCGAGCGCGACCAGATCCGCGTTGAGCTCGGCGACGTCGGGGCCGCTGGCGCCGGCCGACAGGGTCCGATAGGCAGGTGTCGAGCCATCCAGCAACACCACCGGGCTGTTGTTCACCCGGTAGACGACGTGACCCTGACGGATCACCTGGCCGGCCGCGGGTAGCCTGGTGTATGTCCCGCGGGCCTGGTTGATCACCGAGTACGGCGAGCCGTCCGATCGCGCCCGGTAGGTCAGGATCCCAGCCTCGGAGACGATCGCCGAGAGCGTCCGCTTCTCTACCTGCGCGGTATTGGCCGGCGGCTGCTGTGCGGCCATGGCCTGTTGCTTGGCGCCCGACGCGGCAAGCACGCCGCCGATAACGGCTGCGCCGGCCAGGACAGCCGCCGTGGCAAGCGCCCAGATCTTGCGTCCCATCTACTGGCTCGCGATTGCCTGTCGCGCGATGCTGCCGCACTTATGCATCGCGGCGTTGAGGATGCTCATACCACCGGGCTGGTTAGCGGATGGGATTCGATTCGTGTCGACAAGCGGCTGGCCGTTGATGGGATCCGGGACTGGGCGAACTTCACCGCCTTCTCCTGCTTCGTGGCGGCCTGCCCGTTCGCGCCGTTGCTCGCGCTGCCGGAGCTGGCCCCGCTCCCGTTGTTGCTACCGCTGCTGGCGGTGCCAGCAGCCGCGTTCGAACCACAGCCCGCGCCGATCAGGGCCATCAAGCTGACGAGCACCAGGGTGACCGACGGCCGACGTTTTCTGATCATGCGTGCTCCTGTGTCTTGTGTTGACATCGGTGCTGAGCCGAGCGAGCGGGACCTGGTACCGGCGGCCGGCGCCGGCTAGCCAACGACTCTCATCGGTGCGCCACCCGGGCCGGGCGCGTCCAATGTGCTCGTACCGCTCGTAGGGACAGCGGACTGGACCAGTCGCTCGGCGGCACTGCCGGCAGCGGCGAGGATTTGCGACGTATCGCCGCCCTGCCCCTGCCCCAGCACCACACCGACGGCGGTCACCCGGCGCCTGCCGACAGTCACGTCGGTGAAGAACGCCAGGCATCCCCCGGCCGCCGAATCTGACCCCGTCTTGCCGCCGTATCCGTCGGCGATCAGTGGGTTGAAGGTCGTGACCGTGCCGGCGACCGGCAGGGTCACGGTGGCCATCGAGACGATCTGGCGAAACACCGCAAAGCGCATCGCCGCCCGGAAGACGCGCAGCTGGTCGGCGGCGGTGGAGATCGTGCCCGTATCCCATCCGCTGGGATCGGTGTAGGTCGTGTGGTCCATCCCGAGCACGCGGGCCTCGGCGTTCATCTCGGCGACAAATCGGGTCTCGCTGCCGGCGATCTGGCTGGCGAGCAGCTCGGCGATGTTGTTGGCCGACGGGATCAGCAACGCCTCCAGCAGCTGACGCTCGGTGAGCTGCTCGCCGGCCGCCACCGCCGCGACCGACTGGTCCTCGGCGGCGTCCTGGGCCTCCTCCTGCGCCTCGGCCTCGCTGATCGTGACCGTGAACCCGTCCTCGGTGCCGCTCAGCGGATAACGATCGAGGAGCAGATAGGCGGTCATCACCTTCGCCACGCTGGCGACCGGAACCGGCTGCTGGTGCGGGCTCGCCGCCGGCCGGCCATTGCCGATCACCAACGCCGCCTGCCCCTGCAGCGGCCAGCTGACCGCCGACACGGAGGTGCGGCGCTGGTCGTTGCGCGTGCGGGCCGTGGGCATCCGCACCTGGCCCGTGTCGTTCAGCAGCTGGCCGGCCGTGTACGCGAGAGGCAGGACCAGGACAAGACCGGCCAGCAAGCGCCGGCGACGCGCGCGGTACACCGTCGGCCGGCTCCACCGGGCTGCTGCTCGTGCTGGCTGGCTGTAGGCCACGCCCCCAGTGAAGGCACCGGCGTGTTGCCAGAACGTATGCGTTTTTCGATATGCCGACGATATGTCCGGCCTGACAGCATCCGGCGGGATGCGCGTGTTGATCGTCGAGGACGAGCCCCTGATGGCCGAAGCGATCCGTGACGGCCTACGCCTCGAGGCAATCGCAGCAGACATCGCCGGTGACGGCAACACCGCGCTGGAGCTGCTGAACGTCAACGCCTACGACATCGCCGTTCTCGACCGCGACGTCCCCGGACCCTCAGGCGACGAGATCGCCCGACGTATCGTCGTGTCCGGCAGCGGCATGCCGATCCTGATGCTCACCGCAGCCGACCGGCTCGACGACAAGGCCACCGGGTTCGAACTCGGCGCCGACGACTACCTCACCAAGCCCTTCGAACTGCGAGAGCTCGTGCTCCGCCTCCGAGCGCTCGACCGCCGCCGCGCCCACCACCGGCCACCCGTGCAAGAGCTCGCCGGCCTGCGAGTGGATCCGTTCCGCCGCGAGGTCTACCGCGACGGGCGCTACGTGCCGCTGACGCGCAAGCAGTTCGCTGTGCTCGAGGTGCTCATCTCCGCCGACGGCGGTGTTGTGAGCGCCGAAGAGCTCCTGAAACACGCGTGGGACGACAACGCAGACCCGTTCACCAACGCCGTGCGCATCACAGTCTCGGCACTGCGCAAGCGACTCGGCGAACCCTGGATCATCGCCACCGTGCCGGGCGTCGGATACCGCATTAACAGCCAATCAGATCACGAGCCCGAGGGAGACGAGCGTGGATAGAGTCCCCGGGGCTGAGCGGCCGCCTCAAACTCACCCTCAAGCGCGGCGACCAGGCCTGACGATGTCGCGCCTCTCGCTTGCCGGGCTCGCGGCACGTCGGATGCTCCACCTGCCCTCTCGGACGGTGCGTCTGCGTCTGACCCTGCTCTACAGCGGCCTGTTCCTCGTCTCGGGTGTGGCGCTGCTCGCGGCTACCTACCTGATCTTCCGCAGCACCACCGGGGTTGACCTGATCGTCCCGTCCGGGACTTCGCATCGGCCCGCCGTGCCGGGCGCAGGCAGCGGTGCGTCGCCGAACCCAGACGTCCTCCGGCAAGTGCGCCAAATGTACGCCCAGGCCCTCGCACGTAACACCCACAGCCTCCACCAGGGGCTTCTCGAGTCCGGGGTCGCGCTGGCGATCATGACCATCGTCTCGATCGCGCTCGGCTGGCTGGTCGCGGGCCGGGTCCTGCGCCCGCTCCGGACAATGACGGCGACTACGCGGCAGATCTCCGAGCGCAACCTGAACGAGCGCCTCGCGCTCTCGGGGCCCGACGACGAACTGAAGGATCTCGCCGACACCGTCGACGGCCTCCTCGCGCGGCTCGAGGCACACGTCGCCGAACAGCAGAGATTCGCAGCCAACGCCTCCCACGAGCTCCGCACCCCGCTGGCGCTCACGCAGACGCTGCTCGACGTCGCTCGCAACGATCCAAACCGTGTCAACGGCGAACTTGTCGAGACCCTTCACGCCGTCAACACCCGAGCGATCGACCTCACCAAAGCGCTGCTGCTGCTCAGCCGCGCCGACCAACGGTCCTTCACTCCAGAACACGTCGACCTGTCTCTCATCGCGGAAGAGGCCACGGAAACGCTCCTCCCCCTCGCAGAGAAACGCGGCGTCAGCATCGAGACCTCCGGCGAGGAGACCCCGACCACCGGCACGCACGCGCTCCTGCTGCAGATGACGACGAACCTCGTGCACAACGCCATCGTCCACAACCATCCTGAACACGGCACCGTATGGGTCACCACCAGCACTCACCCCGAGACGGTGGAGCTCACCGTCGAGAATACCGGCGAGACGCTCACCCGACAGCTCGTCGCGACGCTTGCCGAGCCGTTTCAGCGCGGCACGCAGCGGATACGCGCCGACCACGCGGGCGTCGGCCTCGGCCTGGCGATCGTCAAAAGCATCACCCGAGCACACGACGGAATCCTCACCCTCGCCCCCCGGGCCGCCGGCGGCCTCTGCGTCACGGTGCAACTACCCGCCGCACCACCGCACACCAGCAGATAACGGTCAGCCCGGGGCTGGTGCGAGCGGCGTATGCGTCCGATAAGTGGCTTGTTCGGGCGCTCAGCCGTGTGCTCGTCGAGTGGCGTCCGGCCAGCGCCGACGGCCCCAAAACCGGGAAGCACGACGATGCATGTGTCCCCGCCGGTGGCGGGAAAGGTGCCGCAACCGGCGCTGACGGTGTTGTCCTGCTCCCCGAGGATCGAGCTCAGCTCGCCGCTGGCGATGTTGCCCAAGCCGCCGCTGATCGAGCTTACCGACCCGCTGGCGACGTTGCTCAAGCCGCCGCTGATCGAGCTGAGCAGGCCGACTGCGTTGTCGTCTTCGCCACCGCTGACCGTTTGGCCTCCGTGCTGGTCGCACCCGCCAGCGGGCGGCGTGGTGCTCCCGGTCCAGTTATCGCAGCCGCCGGCGATGCTAGAGGTTCCGTCGAAGGCGAGATTACTCTGGCCGCCGCTGACGGTCGCACCCGCCCCCGCGGCGGTGTTTCCTGCGCCACCCGCGACCGAGCTCGCACTTCCGTTCGAGATGTTCTGGTAGCCGCCTGCGACCGTTTCGTACCCGTTGGTGTCACACGTGTTGCTTGCGACGTTGCCCGAGCCGGTCAGGTTGTCGCACCCGCCCGAGATCGTCGAGAACCGGTCCGTGGCAGCGTTGCTATAGCCGCCACTGACCGAACTACCAGTGGCGCCGGTGAAGTTGTCGTCGCCGCCGGCGATCGCGCTCTCACCACCACTGGCGTAGTTGTCCGCGCCGCCGCTGACCGAATCATAAGGAAAGACCGCGTTGTTCTGGTAGCCGCCGCTGACCGAAGCGTTCTCGCCCGGGAAGAGAAAGTTGCCCGCGGTGTTTTCGCTGCCACCGGTCACGGACGCGTAGGGGCTGAGTGCCTGGTTCTCGGAGCCGGCGACGATCTGACCGTAGCTCGCCCATCCGTTTTGGGAGCCTACGATCAGGTCATTGGAGCCGGATTGAGAGTAGCCCTCCGGGTCCTCGGCGTAGCCTACGATCAGGTTTCCCTTCCCGTTGAGCGTGCCGCTGGTCGAGCCTGACCCGGACACCACCTGCACGTTGACGGCCGAGAACTGCACCGTCGGCTTGCCGTTCACGCCCGAGGAGACGTACGTCGGCGCGAGCACCGGGGTGCTGCCAGTCGCGCACGAGGGCGCGGATCCGGTTCCGCCCGAGGTCACCGCGTCCCCCGCCCGGGTTGGCACACACTCCCATCCTGGCGTGAGCGCCATCGCCGCCGAGCACACACTGCAAAGCACGGCCAGGAGCACGGCCACACCCAAACCAACGCGAGCTCGCATCTGCTACCGGACCCGCTTAGAGGCGCACGAGCTGGGCTCGATTGGACGCAACACACTTTCACGCTGAAACATGAGGTGAGCAACAGCCATCCGTCTTTCTCCTTGGCTCGCTGTGCCGATGCGGCTCACGTTGCCGTCGGTGAGCAGTACGCGCGGCCGCACACACTGGTTCGCGAGCGCGAACAGAGACCTACCCGGGTCGCTCAGCGGTAGGAGGCGACCGGCGATCGGCCGACCTCGCGGACATGAGGTGCCCAGGTGTCGGCGCTGCCGCGAGCGCGTGCCGCCAAACGCCCACAAGGTCGCCGCGATCGCCGCCACGCCTGCCGGATCGCCGCCGACAGGGCCGTGACCGGCAGGCTTGAGCATCGGCTCCGGGCTGATCAGGAGCAGAAGTCACGAGCCCAAGCAGGATTGCAGGAACGGCACGTGGCCGATTCGGCAGCGAGCTGGTTGCGTCTCGGCCGGGGCGATCGAGCCGCAAGACGACGGGATCTCGGCGCCGGGATCGTGCCGATATCAGCGGTGCTCGACGTTTGTGAGAAGACTTGACCGCGTCCGCGGACGGCCCGGATGGCTCGTGGAGTCGGCGGCCGGTCAGCCCACCGGCGAGCGGTCGCGAACGATCCGGATGTTGCTCGTCCGGGCTTGGAGCCGGTCGAGGGCCTCGTCGATGTCGCTTGGCGGTGGCTCCGTCGACCAGCGCTTGCCGACCTCTCGGATTTCGCCGGATGCCGCCAGTTGGCGCAGTCGTCGCAGCGTCTTGGCGTGGTTTAGCCCGGCGGCTTTGGCGATCCGCGCGGTGGTGTGCTCGCCCCTCGGTAGCTCGCGCAGCACCCTTCTCACGCGATCCTCGCGCTCCGCGGCGGGTCGCTCGGGTGCGGTCGAAACCGACTCAGCGGCGCGCGCAGGCGCATCGCTTGGCTCGCGGACGGGTCGTGCGGGGGGAGCGTCTCCGTAACGGGCTCGGCAGGCGGCGCACATGATCACCTCGCCGCGCTCCGCCCGCACAACCGTGAACTCGCGCCAGTGACGCCCGCTGCGGCAAACCGCGCAGCGGCGTCCGGCGCGCTCGATCGCAGCCAGTTCCTCGGCATCCAACGTCTTCACTGTCCCCACGATAGACGGTGTCCGAAGCAGCCGCGCTACTTTTCTTCGATCACCGACCGAATGACCGCCGGAGCGATGAGCGAGTCGCCGCGGGCGATGACCTCGACCGCGGCGAGCAGCTGTTCGCCTCACCGGGAGGGCCTGGTTTCAGACCCCTGATGTCTGGCGACGCGAGCGTGCGCGTCATTGGGGCTGGGGCCAGGGTCGCCGACGGGCGCGGAGCCACGTCCGATTGCGGCCGGGCGCGGTCCGCGTTACGCGGTCCATGGAGGTGTACCCGGTGTCGTTGGCTCGTCGGGGACGGTCACCAGCGCGTCGCCGAAGCCGCAGACGAGCATGATCGCGTCGGCTGTCGCGTCGATGTGGCGGGCGACGTTCTCGGGGATCACGAGCGTGTCTCCGTCGGTCAGCTCGAAGCTCTCGTGGCCCACAGTGATCACGACTTCCCCGTGGAGGACGTGCCAGATCTCCTCGGAGTCGACGATGTGGCGTGGTCGACGTTGCCCTTGGTGGATCTCGACTCGCCACAGGCTGAGGGCCATGGTCTGGCCTTGGGTGGGTGAGGCGAGGGTGGTCATGGTGGCGTTGGGCGTCTCGGTGCGCCGTTCGCTGCCAGCGCGGATGTGAGTGCCTGCAATCGGTCGCTTCTGGTCAGGCACGGGTTTCACCGAGGTTGGCGCGCGCTTGATCGAGCAGCGCTCGGCGGAGGCCGGTGAGCCGGTAGTTGATCTGGTCGATCAGCGCGATGACGACGAATGAGACGGGGAACAGTACTGTGGTGAGCGCGGGGACCACGTCGATCGGAAGCGTGTAGGCAAAGAGCACGCGCAGCGCTGCGTCGACGAGCATCCCCACGCCCCAGATCACGCTCGAGATCCGGAAGGTCCGATAAAAACGCTCCAACAGCGCGTCCCATGACTGGCCAGGAGGAAGCGGGGGCTGCCTGCTACCAGTGACGCCCCGACACCGACGAGCAGCGTGGTGAGCATGAACGCTCCGAGGCCGTCGACCGTGCGCGTGGCGATCAACCCGGCAAGCGTTCTGATGCCCGGCACGATGGCGCTGAGCAGGAGCGCGAGGTAAACGCTGGCTCCTGCGCCGCGCAGCACGTAGTAGAGCGCGAGCGGGACGAGCACGTCGAGGACGATCGCGCTCAGCCCCGAGCTTGCCGATCGACGACCGGCACTCGGAAGGGAGCCGCTGGTCACTCGGCTCTCGCTCTCCGCGGCGATGGCCTTGCTCTGCTGCACGTCGCTCACCGTGTCCGTCGGTTGAACAGGGTGGCTGCGAGCGCGATCGAGACGACCAGGATCGCGACACACCAGGCGATCGCCTGCCATGGGTTCGAGCCCGCGGGAGTGCCGAGCAGCAGGCCGCGATCGTTTCGGTCACCGGCGTGATCGGCTGGTGCGCGACGAGGCCGTGGACCCAGCTGGGCATCGTGTGAATCGGAACGAATGCGCTGCTCGGGTACGGCAGGAACATCACGAAGAACGTGAACCCGTTCGCGCCCTCGGGGGTCTTCGCGACCAGGCCGACCACGGGCCGGGCCTCGTCGAAGTGGATCGCGCGGTCCCCGACCGCCATCGAGACCTCGTGGTATGCGCGCGAGTCTGTGAGCGTGAGGTCAAGGCGGGACCAGCGACCCGCCGCTCGAGCTCGCGTGCGGTGCGTTCCGCCACCACCCGCCCCGCGTCGAGCACCGCGATCCGAACAGCAAGCCGGTCTGCCTCCTCGAGGTATTGGCTGGTGAGGAACACCGTCAGCCCACCGCCGACCAGCTCCGTGATCACGTCCCACATCTGCTGGCGGCTGCGAGGGTCAAGCCCGGTGGTGGGCTCGTCCGAGAACAGCACCACGCGCCCGGTCACCAGAGTGGCGGCGAGGTCGAGCCGGCGGCGCATCCCACCGGAATAGTTCGCGACCCTCCGCCTCCCGGCGTCGACCAGGTCGAAGCGCTCCAGCAGCTGATCGGACCGGCGGCGCGCCTCCGCGCCCGCCGACGCGTGCTCATGACCGGCTGCTCGACCCAACATCGCGTCCGGGCCTGGCGCAACAGCTCGTCGGTGCGAGCTGTCGCGAGGATGCGGCAGAGGTGAGGATTCATGCGGACCTCGTGCGGTCGGGGGATAAGGTCGGTGCTCGCCGCGAGCAGGGCAACCACGTTGCCATCGCACCGCCCCGGTCGCATCGGCGAGGTCACCGGTGTTACTCGCCGGTCAACCCTGCGGGCAAGATCGATCCAACCGCGAGGACACACGCGCTCGCAAGATGCGCCGCGACCCGCGCACGGCGGCCAGCGCCTCGCGCTCCGTCGTTAGGGCGTCATACTCCCGGCCTTCGGGCCGGACGGGGACGACGCGACGCGCCAGCAGAAGCTCTGGTCACCCAGATCAGATCTCGGCGGGGTCGCCGAGATCCAAATCAGCGAGCTCCGTCCGGGGGGCGATATCGAGCTTGGCGAAGAGCTTGCGCATGTGGTAATCGATCGTGCGCGGACTGAGGAACAGCTGCGCGGCGACGTCGGGGTTGGTCTTTCCGGTCGCCACAAGTCGCGCGATCTGAAGTTCCTGTGGGGTGAGCTGATCGCGTGTCGAGGGGTCTCGTCGACGGGCGGTCTCACCGCTGGCGCGAAGCTCCGCGCGTGCGCGTGCCTCCCAGGGCACAGCGCCGAGGCGCTGGAACAGCTCGAGGGCCGCGCGCAGCTGGCGCGGGCATCGATGCGCCTGCGTTGCCGGCGCAACCACTCGCCGTACAGCAGCGCGGTCCGTCCCTGCTCGACCGGCGCGAGCGCATCCGCGAGCTGGACCGCCCGCGCCCAGCGCGGCTCGGGATCACCGGGCTCCACCAGCGCTTCGCAACGCGCCAGCAGGGCGAGACCGATTGGATGCTCGGAGCGACGCGCCCAGGCCCGGAAGCGTTCGAGTTGCTCAGCGATCTCGTTGGTGCGGTCGGTGCGCACGGCGGCCTCCACGGCGTCCGGCACGCCGAAAGCGAGGGGCAAGGGGTTGTACTCCAGGCGTGCCGCCGAGATCATCCTCAGGAGCTCATCGAGCGCCTCACCGGGCCGGCCGTAACCCAGATGCAGCAGCGCCAACGCGTACTGGGCGTGTTGCTCGACCGCGATTGCGCCGCTTTGGGCCACCCACGTGTGTAGCTCGGCGACGTGTGACCGTGTCTGGTGACGTCGCCCTGGTCGCGGGCGAGGGCGACGGCCCGGTTGCCGTGGTGCAGGCTGGCTTGGCGCAGTCCGGCACGGGTCGCCGCGAGTGCGGCCCAGATCATGCAAATGGATACCTCGAGTGGCTCTGCCAGTTCTCCGAGCTCAGCCGACAGCTCGTTCCCAGATACGTAATCGCCGGACAGATCGGCGGCCCACGCGGCCAGCGATGTTTTCGTGAAGCGTTCGAACTCGGTGGCATCAGCGACTCGCGCAGCTTGCTCGGCGACCGCTCTAGCGTCATCGTGGGCGCCGGCTTGGCTGGCCATGGCGCAACCGTCCCGGAGAATCTCCAGGGTCAACGATGGGTCCTCGCTGAGCGCGAGTGCCTGCTTCATCGTGGCCGCGCCGTCGAGAAGCGAGCCGCAGTTGCTCTCGATCACGCCATCGGCCGGATCAAGCGCATCCGGCGGCAGATCAAGCTGCGCCGCGGCGCGAAGCGTGACGGCCAGTTCTCCTGCCTCCTCGGCGGCCCCGATCAGCAGGACCGATCGGGTCGGTTCGGGCAATCGCTGGATCCGGTGTTCGAACGTGGCGCGTAGTCGCTCGGTCAGCGGCAGCGCCGCGGGCAGCGGATCGCGCCCCGCGAGCTGTGCTGGAGTGAGTCGCGCCGGAAGCTCGAGCAGCGCCAGCGGGTTGCCTCCGCGTCCTCAATCAGCCGGGAGCGGACTGGGGCGGAGGGCCCTGAGACCCGGCGCGTCAAAACGGCGCATCTCTCCCTCGCGCGCGGCGAACAGCATCACTACCTCCTCGGCGCCGAGGCGACGTGCCGTGAACGCCAGCGCATCGGCCGAGGGCCCGTCGAGCCATTGGGCGTCGTCGATCAGGCACAGCACCGGACGACGATCCGAAGCCGCCGAGAGCAGCGACAGCACACCCGCAGAAACAAGAAACCGGTCCGCCCCGTCCGCCGGAGCAAGACCCAGCGCTGCCGCCATCGCCTGCCGCTGCGGCTCGGGTACACGAGCCAGCTCGTGCTGAATTGGTCGAACCAGGCTGTGGAGACCGGCGAAAGCAAGCTCGGACTCGGCCTCGATCCCTGTCACCGAGAGCACGGTCATCCCGCCCGCACGCTGCGTCGCGTAGCGCAACATCCGTTTCGAGCAGGCGCCGCGCATGGGGGAAGCCGACAACCAGCGGTCCGGAGTTGCGGATGGGCCATCGATGGGCCGGTCGGCTGCTGCGGACACCTGAAGGAGCAGCTTCGCGGCAACCGGCAGGAGCTGCTTGGTGATCCAAGGAGCAGTCCTTGAACGTGGGCTCGCGCGCGGTTGGCGCTGTAACTCGCCGGGGGCAGGTTCCCCGTTTTGTGAGCTGAGCCGCCGTGACCTAGTTGGGGGGTTCGGTGTGCCGACGTCCGGGCAGCGGGCGCGGTCGAAGCGTGGGGGTCGAGCTGCGTGAAGGAGGTCGTCCGTGTGAGATGGGGTTCAGCTGCCCGGTCGCTTGCGCTGCGGGGTGCCCCGCTGATATGACTGCATCCAGACTGCAGCGCTAACGAGGGAGATCGCCATGGGCCTCAAGATGGTTGCGGCGCTGGTCGCTGCGGCGGGAGCGTTGGCGGGAGCGGCCGCAACCGCTTCGGCAAGGCCCTTCATCATCAGAGCGCCGCACCGTTTCTCCCAGCCGCCGTCGAGCGCGCAGTGCGAGCAGCTGTGGGGCATCGCCTGCTATGGGCCCAAACAGATCGAACAGGCCTATGACATGGGGCCGCTGTATCGCGCCGGGCTCGACGGGGCGGGCAAGACGATTGTGATCGTCGACTCGTTTGGGTCGCCGACGATCCGGCAGGACCTGCAGACGTTCGATCTGGCCTACGGCCTGCCGTCGCCGCCGTCGCTGCGCATTATCACCCCCGACCGGCCGGTCAACTTCAACGATCCCGACGCGCCGGGATGGGCTGGGGAGACGACCCTGGACGTGGAGTACTCCCATGCGTTGGCGCCGGGGGCGAACATCCTCCTGGTGGAGACGCCGGTTTCCGAGACCGAGGGGATCACCGGCTTTCCACAGATCGTGGAGGCCGAGAACTACGTGATCGACCATCAGCTGGGAGACGTCATCTCGCAGAGCTTCGGCGCGACCGAGGAGACGTTCTCCAGCCCGCAGCAGCTGCTCAGCCAGCGTTCCGCCTACGTCAACGCCGCGCAGCACCGGGTTACGGCGCTGGCCGCCAGCGGCGATGCTGGCGCGACTGACGTGGAGCTGAACGAGACGGACTTCTATCCGTTCCCGGCTATCGACTGGCCGTCCAGCGACCCGCTAGTGACGTCGGTGGGCGGCACCCAGGTGCACCTGGATCCCTTCGGTAACCGGACGCAGCCCGACAACGTCTGGAACGACCCCCCGCTGCCGCTGCTCGGCGTGTTCCCGCCAGCCGCGGGCGGGGGTGGCCTGTCGTCGGTGTTCCGCCGGCCGTTCTACCAGAACGGGGTCGCTGGCGTCGTCGGCGATCGCCGGGGAACGCCCGATGTCAGCATGAGCGCGGCCTGCGACGGCGCCGTTATCCAGTACGAAACGTTCCCGCCGCCGGCCGGGTGGTATCCGAGCTGCGGGACGAGCGAGGCATCGCCGTCGTTCTCGGGGATTGTCGTGATCGCCGACCAGGCGGCCCATCGCGACCTCGGACTGCTCAATCCGGCCCTGTACGCGCTCGGGGACAGGTCCGGCTCCGGGGTCGACGACATCACCCGGGGCGACAACACGGTGACGTTCGTGCAGCCGAGCACCGGCCAGACGATCACCGTGCCGGGCTACGCCGCCATCCGAGGCTACGATCTGGCGAGCGGGCTCGGGTCACCGGACGGCGCCCGCCTCGTCGCCGAGCTGGCTGGATTCAGGCCGGCGTTCGGTCGCCGCTGAAGCGCTCGGCCGGGCCGTCCCGTCTGGGCCCGCCGGTCAGTGCTGATCCAGTTCTCGAGCCGCGCCACCAGCTCGCGGCTGCCGGGCGTCGCGAACACAAGAATCTGCTGCGCCGAGGTCGCCGACCGCCGAGTAGCCGTTCGGCTGGATACTGAACCCGTTCGCCTGGCTCGTGAAATCGGCGTCGAAGTCGATCGTCACCGACGCGTCGATCATCGGCTCCCCGCCACGCTCGAGGAAGTAGTTGTGGTTGCTGACGAGCCCTGTGGCCGGCGGCGGCGCGACCGGCGGCCCGCCGCCGTACAGCGCCGTGCCGATCCCCTTCTAGCCGAGGCGGCCCCAGTTCCTACGCCGCCCCACCCTGCACCGGGTAGATGAGCCGTTGCGCCTCCCACGCGAGCGGCCGCCGGCGTACTGGCGCTCGATGAGACAGCTCGCTCAGCGCCCGCCCCGCGGTCTCAAACTCGGGCTCGCCGCTCGCGTCGCGCCTGATCGGCGTCCCCACGCTGGCCAGCTTCTGCCGCTGAGGTGCGGGGTCCGTTCGACGGAAACGCCCGTGCTGGCCTACTCTCGAGGGCGATGGAATCGCTTTCGGATCGACCGCCGACCAACCACGAGCGGATGAGCGGTCAGCCCTGGGACGCGTCATACCACCACGGACCGGCCCCCTGGGACGTCGGCCGGCCTCAGCCGGCCGTGGTGGACCTGGCGGCGGAGGGCGCCTTCGCCGGAGCGGTCCTCGACGCCGGCTGTGGCACCGGGGACAACGCGCTTCACATCGCCTCGCTGGGGCTGGCGGTGCTGGGTTTCGACGTGGCCGAGACCGCGGTGGCGATGGCCCGAGGGAAGGCCGAGGAGCGGGGGATCGACGCCCAGTTCACGGTGGCCGACGCCCTGCAGCTGGCGAGCCTGGGCCGGAGCTTCGACACCGTGCTGGACTGCGCGCTGTTTCACGCCTTCGATGCCTCGGAGCGGCGCGCCTACGCGGCGAGCCTGGCGCCCGTGACCGCGCTCGGGGGGACCCTGCACCTGCTGTGCTTCAGCGATGCCGGTCCTGATACCGGGCCGCATCCCGTCGCCCGCGACGAGCTGCGCGCGGCGTTCGCCCAGAGCGGGCAGTGGCGGGTCGACGCCATCGGCCCCGCTCGCCTGCTCACGCGCTTCCACGACGAGCGCGGCGCGCCCGCCTGGCAGGCCAGGATCAGACGCGCCTGAGCACGCAAGTCAGTGGACCCCCGGCGAGTGTCGTCGGAGACCGACACCGCGGCCCGGTACCCCGTAGACCCACCGGGTGGCCGCCGGTGCTCGCCGAGCGATCCTTGGCCGGAACGGACGTCGCCGTTCTGCGCCCGGGCGGGGATCACTTCGGCACCCGTAGCTCCCGCGCGGCGACAAGGGAGAAGCCACGTTGGTGCCTAATCCGCGGGCTTCTCGACCGCGGCGAGGGCGGCGGCGTGAGCGGCTATGGCCTCCTGGGCGATGACTTGCGCGTTGTCGGTCGCGGCGTTCGCCTCGTCGATCAGATCGCGGTACTTTGCGCTGGTCTGCTCGGCGCGCTTGAGGACTTCGGCACTGACATAGATCGGGGCGCCGGTGACCAGCGCGAGGGTCAGCGCGTCGCTCGGCCGAGCATCGATGCTGGTCTGATCGGTGAGGATCGCCTCGGCATAGAACGTCGACTCGGTCAGCTCGGTCACCCGGACTTCGCGCAGACTGGCGCCCGCGGCGGCCAGCAGCGAGGCAGCGAACTGGTACACCCCCGGTCGCGGAAGGTCGACCTGTTCGAGGATCAGCGCCATCGCCGTCGCTTCTGCCTGGCCGATCCAGATCGGCAGGCGCCGCCCCTGGTCGTCCTCGAGGAACATGATGTGTCGTTGGACGCCCGGCTCCCGGGCGTGGGCGCGGCGCAGCTCGGCGAGCCGCATCGGTATCAGTTGGGGGGTCTCGTCGGTCACGTCGATGTACTCCCGGTAGGTGTCGTGCAGTGATGCGCGCAGTGACCTGCGTGCCTTGTGCAGACGGGTCTTGATCGCTCCGGGGCGAGTCGCGAGCTCCTCGGCTATCTCGGCCTGCGTCAGGCCGCGTAGGTAGAACATCGCGACTGCCTCGCGCTGTCCGGCTGGCAGCGCGGAGATCGCCTGGCGGACTCTCGCTGCCAACTCAGCAGCGGTGATCAGCTCAACCGGCCCCGGGTCCTCGCCGGCCGGCTCGACCGCAGCGGTGCGTTCGCGCAACGCGTCCAGGGAGACCAGCCGACGTCCGCCGGTGAGCAGACCCCGACAGACATTGAGGCCGATCCCGATCAGCCAGGACCCGAACCCACTCTCGTCGCGAAGCTGCCCAAGCCCGAGCATCGCTCGCAATGTCGCCTCCTGCGCGGCGTCGCCCGCCAAGTCCCGCCCAGCGAGCATCCGGTCACAGCTGCCCAGCAAGGCCGGATAGTGGCGGGCGACGAGCTGAGCAAACGCCCGGTCATCGCCCGACCGCGCCGCACGCACCAGCTGCCGATCCTCGAAGCCACCCATCTCTCAACCAGTAGTGCGCGCCCGACTGCGGAAGGTCACCCTGGCACATGAATCGGCAAGGGTCCAGTGATGCCTGCTGTTACGAACACCCGGCCGCGAGGCGTCGGGTCCGTTTACAGATCCAGCTTCCGCCTAGGGTCGCGTCGCAGCCAGAGCCCAGGCTAACTCCTTGCGCCGGCCGTGGAGCGCGGGTAGGTGGGCATTGGCGGCGTGATCGTGGCGGCGCCGCATCGCGGGCACGGGGCTTGGCTGGCGCGTCATTTCAGACGATCTTGGCGCCCTACAACCGCGCGGGCGCTACACCCTGGGATCACGTCGGGCTGCGGACGCCTGATTCGGCACTCGTCGGCCGAAGTGCCATGGTTGCGCCGCTACCGTGACAGAACCATAGGATGGCGATCGCCTGCAGGGTCGAAAGCGGTGTCAGGGAGGCCGCGTACACGGTGCTTTGGGACGACTTGGATCGTGAAGCCGCCGTCTTCGTCGGGACCAGGTTGCCACAAAGCGCAGGCGCCCCTTGCTCCCCGCCACCGGACCCGCTGCCCCTCCCGAGGGAGTTGTCGTAGGCGCCGTTGCGGTTGTAGTCGATGCCGTGCACCACGACGAAAGCGTCACCCTCGCTTATATATTTGGCGACATATCCAGGCACCGGAATCGCCCGCTTGTACTGGATGGTGCTACCCACCGGATATCGGGCTGGAGCGAGGTGGCTCTGCGCCGAGGTGTCGCCAGACGTCGTCAGCGACGTAACCGGTGGACCGTAAGCCTTGTCCCCGTCGGGCCCGCTGATGAATCGGTGGCCGTTCGTGACGGTCGCAGCTGACGCGGAGGGGCATCCGAGCTGTCCCCCGGCGTGGATATGCATCCAGTGCATTTGGTCTACCAAGCCGTGCGCGTCCACCGCAACGGTTGCGACATCGCCCCGGAGCTGCACGGTTACCGTACCGCTGCCGGTGACGCGGTTCGTCGGCACCGGGCTCGCTGCGGAGCTGAATACGCTGCTGTTCGCCGAGGCGTTGGCCGACGTCGACTTGGAGCCGCCGCTGCGCGAGGACACGAGTACAACGACTCCGGCCGCGACCATCGCGACCACGAGGACTCCGACAGCTGCCAGTGCACGTCGTCGGCGCGGCGGGCGCGGTGCCGTGGGCCCGGGCACAGGCCCTTCGGGGTCGGGCGGCTCAACTCCCATGCCGCCCGATTGATCCTGTGGCGAGGAGGGACGGACGACGCTTCGTGGCCGGGTCGGTTGGTCCCGCGGGATCGGTCGCGCCAACACCGTGGGCTGGTTGCTGATCGCGGCGTGGGTCGAGTCAGGTCTCTGCGGGACCCGTTCGAGAGCGGCGCGCGCGGCGGCGGCAAACTCGCGGCAGGTCGCGTAGCGGTCATCGGGATTCTTGGCCAGCGCGCGCGTGATCACGCCATCGATCGCTGGTGGCAGCTCGGCCCGACGCGCGCTGGCGCTCGGCGGCGGGTCCGTCAGATGAGCAAAGAGGATTGCTGCTTCAACCTCTCTGGCAAACGGGGTCTCGCCGGTGAGACATTCGTAGAGCACGCAACCAAGCGAGTACACGTCCGCCCGGCCATCTACGTGCTGGGATTGGATCTGCTCCGGGGCCATGTAATCGATCGTCCCCACGTACTGGCCCGTCGCCGTGAGCCCGCTCGTCGAGCTCGCGTGCTTTGTCACGCCGAAATCGGCGAGGTAGACGTGGTCTGGCTCATCGTCGGCGCCACGCTCGATCAGGATGTTGGCGGGCTTGACGTCGCGGTGAACGAGCCCGTGGCGGTGCGCGGCGTCGAGCGCACGGGCAACCTGCTGGATCAACGGCAGCGCCTGCGTCGGGGTAAGGCGGCCCTGGATCTTGAGCACCGCACGCAGATCCGAGCCCTCGACGTAGCGCATCGCGATGTACAGCAGATCACCGGCGGCGCCCGTATCGAAGATCGGTAGAACGTTGGGGTGATTCAACGAGGCCGCGATCCGCGACTCCTTGAGGAAACGCGTGCGAAACATATCGTCGGCCGACAGCTCTGGCGCAAGGACCTTGAGCGCGACGACGGTACCGAGACGCGGGCTCACGGCCTCGTAGATCACGCCCATCCCTCCGCGCGCGACGACGCCCTGCAGCCGGTACCCCGCCAAATCCTGCCCGACGAGAGGCAGTCCGGGCGTCACGACACCTCGGAGTGCTTGTGGTCCTGCTCGTCGCTGAATTGACGGTTCTCAGAGCCGGTAGTCCGGTGCCCGAGCAAGCGGAGGACAGCGGATCGAGGCCTCGGCTGCGTCGCGCGCGGAGAATCCGGATAAGGCGAAACCGGCATCGGCCTATAACTGAGCGCGCGAACGGAGACGTGATACGACGCACACGACGAGTTGGTCACGTCTATCACTCGCAAAGTCAAGCGGTCGCCCTCGGTGCTAGCTCTCAGCGAATTGTCTCAAACCGCACGAAGTCGCGCAAGCGCTCCAAACCCGCGATAAACCGCGACTCGCCCTACTTCGAAGCGTAAGACTACAGTGTTTTGGTGCCGTGGACCGGGGTCCCGCCCCGGACTCGCCCATGGGGCTCCAACTGAGTTGAGCCGAATCGGCGCAAGCAGCTGGCGGCGGTGAGAACCGGGGCGCGTGGGCGTGCTGATGTCGAGCGGAGACTGGTTTGGTGGCCTACCGACACAAGCCGAAGCGGGGCGACCTCGCCGGCGCGCCGCCCAGCCGCGACAACAAGCCCGCCTGACCGGGGCAGCCCAGCCATTTGCCCCGGAGCGGCTCGGCATGGGGCCTGACCTGGCGCGGGGCCCAGACCGAGGCCGGCCACACCACCGGATCGGCGGTTGGTCTCCGTCTCGGGTCCGGGGCACGCGGTTCAGGTTGGGTCAAGGACCCGTCGGTCCGCCAGATCCTGGGTCGCTTCCTGGGCGGGTAGTACGCGGGCTGTGGGTCCACCGAAACGGTGGACCCACCTCCCTGAGCCGGTGCTAGCCGGCGGCCGCGTCGATCTCGCCCAGCAGCCCATGGCTCTCGTCGCCGATGCCGGCGGTGAACACCAGCGTGTTGGTCGAGGCGAAGGTGCCGTTGCCGAACCGCAGCGCCCACAGCCCGTTGATCAGGATGGGGTTGCCGTCGGTGTTGGTCAACTCGCCCTTCTCGGCGCCCGTCGTCGGGGCGTACGCGTGGATCGCGCCGTCGCCGAAGTTGCCGACGAGCAGGTCGCCGCCGAACGCGCCGAAGCCGGGCGGCGCGATCACCAGGCCCCATGGGGAATTGAGATCTCCATGGGAGATCAGACGCGTCAGCAGCTTCCCGCTTGTGTCATACACGTCGACGAATCCGTTCCCGGGCCCGGCGACGTCGTCGTGCTTCGCCGCATCTTGCTTGGCGTAGGAGACGTACAGGTCCCCATCGAGCAGTTGGACGTCAAACGGAGCAAACCCGTCGGGGATCTGAGCGTCCTTGAACGCGCGTGGCAACTTAACCAGCCTGAAGTGGTCGTCAAACACGTCGATCCGGGCCTTGCTGAAGTTGGCCGCGTAAAGGAGCGATTCGCCGTCAGTCGAAGCCAGCGCCAGGCCCTTGTACACGTAGTGCTTGTTGCTGAACTCGACCCCGGCGTTCGTGCCCGACACCGCGCCGCTCCAGGCGCTGACTACTCCCGCCTCGGAGTCGAAGATGAAGTTCGCCGGCGCACTCCCGGCCGCGGTCTTGACGACAAAATCGCTCGTCGAGTTGAACACCACACCGGTCGGAGCTCCGCCCGGAATGTTCACCGTCAGCGGAACGATCTGCGGGATGCTCCCGCTCACGCCACCGCGGTACAGCGTCGAGACATCGGCGCCGTTGTCGGCGACCCACAGCGGCGACGTCGCGCTCGCGGCTTGCCCCCAGGGGTTGACGAGGTTCGGGTCGGTGATCCGAGCAACCCCGGCGATGTCCGAGATCAGGTTCGTCTGTTGATACTCGGCGCCGGTTTGACCCACCGCCGTTGCCATCGGTATCGCCACCGCCGCGGCGGCTGCGACGACGGCCAACGCGCCGCCCGACCACAGGCGTTTGCGTTGACGGAATCGCGCGACATGAACACCCGCGCGCGCGTCTACTGCACCCATCGTGCCACCTCCATTGCGCGCAACCGAGCTCGCGCGCGGTCGAGCCGGCCCTTCGCCGGCAACCACTTCTAATGACGCTTCTGGGACGGGAACCTTCCCGCGCGCACAGTCAGGCGTCTGCGCCGCCGAGCCCGCCGCCACTGCTGCCGTCGCCATACCACCGCTGCCGCCGGGTCTGCGGCCTCGGCCTCCACCGTGGTTCGCCCCCTGGCGCTGCCCGTGTCGTCCCGGGGGCCGTCATGACGGGCGGCGTCGTCGGGTGAGGCAGTCCGGCGGGCGTTCGCGGGCCCAAACACTTTCCCCATTCACGAACGCGCACTCGATCGGGCCCGCCGGGCGTGCTCGTGGTGTGACGCGGGGCGACCGTGAGATCCCGCGTTTAGCCCGGGAAGCATGAGAGAAACCTCTTGAACGAAGGTTCGTCGATCTTCCACACGGAGGGAGAGATTCCATGCGACATGGAGACATCAGCTCAAGCCCCGATCACGTCGGCGTCGGCGTGGTCAACTACAAGATGCCCCGTCTGCACACCAGAGGTGAGGTGGTCGAGAATTGCCAGGAGATCGCGCGGCGGATCCACGGCTTGAAGCGCGGCTGGCCGGGTCTCGATCTTGTGATCTTCCCCGAGTACTCGACTCACGGCATCCTCTATGACCGCGATGAGATGTTCGAGTGCTCGGCACAGATCCCGGGCGACGAGACCGACATCTTCGCCAAGGCCTGTCGCGAGGCTGGCGTGTGGGGCGTGTTCTCGCTCACCGGCGAGCGTCACGAGGAGCATCCTCGTAAGAATCCTTACAACACCTTGATCTTGATGAATCCCGAGGGCGAGATCGTGCAGCGCTACCGCAAGATCTGTCCCTGGTGCCCGATCGAGGCGTGGTATCCGGGCGAGCAGACGTACGTAAGCGAGGGCCCTAAGGGCTTGAAAGTGAGCCTGATCATCTGCGATGACGGCAATTACCCCGAAATCTGGCGCGACTGCGCGATGCGCGGCGCCGAGCTGATTGTCCGCTGCCAGGGTTACATGTATCCCGCCAAGGAGCAGCAGCGGATGGTCGCCCAGACCTCCGCATGGCAGAACACAGCCTATGTCGCCGTCGCGAACGCCACCGGCTGGGACGGCGTCTATTCGTACTTCGGACACTCGGCGATCATCGGCTATGACGGTCGCGTCGTCGCCGAGTGTGGCACCGAGGAAAACGGCTGCCAGTACGCCGAGCTATCAGTGTCCTCGATCCGCGACGCCCGGGAAAATTGGCAATCGCAGAATCACCTGTTCAAGCTGCTGCATCGCGGCTACACCGGGCTGTACGCGTCCGAGGAAGGGGACGCCGGAGCGCAGGAGTGCCCGTTCGAGTTCTACCGGACCTGGGTGAAAGACCCGGAGAAGGCCCGCAAGCAGGTCGAGGCAATCACGCGCAGCACCGCCGGAGCGGAGACCTGTGCAGTTCAGGGAGTGCCCACGCCGGAGGAGTCCCGGCGCCAACGAGAGCTAGCTCAAGCGCGGTAGCACGATCACCGTCGGGCTCTTCTCGTGGACACCTGACGACGGGTGTCGGCGAGCCCAAGCATCTCCGCGAGGCCGCCGGATCTCGCGCGGGAGTCCGGTCCGCGCGCGGGCGGACCGGGAGCGCTTCTCAGCCGTGGTTGCCGAAGTCCCGGGCGAGCTTGGCCAGGTTCGGGTAGCCGAGTCCGGCGCCCTGGTTGTAGACGGTTCCCGGCGTGCCGGTGCGGTAGATGTTGTCGTTGCTGGTGCCCTGTTGGTCGAGCGGCGTCACCGGCGAGCTGGCGCTCGTCGGGGCCGCGTACAGAGTCGGGTTCCAGAACCCGATGCGACGGCCGAGATAGGAGTCGATCACCGCGGTCGAGCCGTTGAACTGCGGTGCCTGCGTGCTGGCGCCGGCGCCTGCCTACCCTCGGCGCCCGCGCAGGTATGCGCCCATCCGGGTTAGCAACACCGGCGGAATCGGCCGCTCGTATTGCGGATCGAGCTCAGCGTAGATCGTCTCGATGTTGACGACGATCCGCTCGCGATCCCCCCAGTCGGCAAATTCGCCGAGGTTGATGTCCAACGCCGCGTCGGTAGCCGACATTCCGGCGGCGTGACGCTCTGTCGCCTGATCGCGCACGTACTCGAGGTAGCGGCGGACTTGACGCGGTCCCTCCTTGTCGGTCAGGGGGCCGTGTCCCGGGACAATCATGTCGACATCGAGTCGCTCGATGTGCTCGCACGCGCCCAGCCAGTTGGAAACTGGTCCTGCCCACATGATCGGCGTCCCGCCGATGAACAGGATGTCGCCCGTGAACACGGCCCGAGCGTCGGGAACGTAGGCGATCACGTCCCCGCGCGTATGGGCGGGTCCGAGCTCGAGCAGCTCGACCTGCCTGCCGCCGACGTCGAGCGTCAGCGATCCGGTGAATGTCCTGGTCGGGAGGCGCAGGTCGATCCCGTCGAACTGAAACGGAGCAAACGCGTGGCGCACGAAGGCGCTCAGGTTCTCGTCGAAGTCGGCGCCTTTGAGCGCAGCCATCAGCGCCGGAGGAACGTCATTCATGTCCTGCACCGCGGCCTCCGACGCCACGATCTCCGCCCGCTCGGGGACGAGCTGGTTCCCGTACCAGTGGTCCCCGTTGCCGTGCGTGTTGAGGACCTGGCGGATCGGTCGCGGCTCGGTGAGCGGGCGCATCGAGTCGAGCATCTCCTGCGTCAGCCGCAGGTCGAACAGCGTGTCGATCAGGAGTGAGGTGTCATCGGCGACGACGAGACCGGCGTTGCTCCACCCCCAGCCGCCATCGGGCTGCAGGAACGCGAACAGGCCGTCGCCAAGCTCGTGCAGCCCGCGCGTGTAGGAGGTTTCGCGGCTGCCGTTCACCCCTCGGAGGCCCCCACCACCCGATTTCGCAGCACGCCGATTCCCTGGACTTCCAGCTCGACCACATCGCCTGGCGAGAGGAAGCGTCCCTGCTCGAGCCCGCACCCCATCCCCTCGGCTCCCGAGCAGGTACCGGACCCGATGAAGTCGCCGGGATACAGCGTCTCGTCGCGGCTGATGTGCTCGATCAACTGCTCGAAGCGCCAGTAGGCCTCCCCGGTGTTGCCCCGCGACCACTCCTCACCGTTTACGCGCGCCCGCATCACCAGGTTGTAGGGGTCACCGACTTGCCCAGGCGTCACCAGGTACGGTCCCATTGCGTTGCCCGTGTCGAAGTTCTTGCCCTTCGCCGGACCAAGCCTACTGCGCATCTCCGCCAGCTGGATGTCGCGCGCGGAGAAATCGTTGAAGATCGTGTAGCCGGCGATGTGCTCGGCCGCGCGTGAAGCCGGGATGTCGCGCCCCTCGACACCGATGAACACGCCCCATTCCAGCTCATAGTCGAACTTCCGGCAGCGCTTCGGTATCCGCACCTCGGCATCGGGGCCGACCACCGAGCGGTTGTTGCTTCGGTAGTGAGGGGGCTGGACGTAGAACTCGCGGTTCAGCAGTCCCGACAGCGTGCGCCGCGGTCCGAGCACACGCTCCACGACCTCGTCGAGGCGGGCAAGCGGACCGAGTCCCGCCGCC
>Ga0335078_10001352_pt1 | contig 37228 bp, 36 predicted proteins | sample Lox_Sample_32_FD_206711 | JGI IMG/M metagenome (GOLD analysis project Ga0335078, IMG submission 206711) | Soil microbial communities from Loxahatchee National Wildlife Refuge, Florida, United States - Lox_Sample_3.2 | ecosystem: Environmental > Terrestrial > Soil > Wetlands | place: USA... | reverse complement strand
ATGAATAAAGGCGTTGGTGGCCGGATTTCAAAAATCCATTCATCCATCAATCCAATAATCCACGTCAGTTTTTATCCGTGTCCATCCGTGTTCATCCGTGGTTCAAATCTTCCCGGTTTTCAACTTGTTCGATGGCCCAGCGGGCGTGTTCGGCGATGAGCGGTTCGGGGTCGGCGGCGGCTTTGGCCAGGGCGGGCAGGGCCGACCGGTCGCCGACGTTGCCCAGGGCGACGCACACGTTGCGCAGCAGGCCGCGGCGTTTCGTCCGCAACAGGGGCGTGCCGGCGAAGCGCGATTTAAAACCGGCTTCATCGAGCCGCAACAGTTCTACGAGGTCCGGCGCGGCCAGGTCCGGGCGGGCATGGGTTTTCATTAATTTTCCCTCACGGGCAAACCGGTTCCAGGGACAAACCGCCAGGCAATCGTCGCACCCGAAAATCCGGTGGCCGATGGCCGGACGCAATTCAACCGGAATTGATGCTTTCAGTTCGATGGTGAGATAGGAAATGCAGAGCCGGGCATCGAGCTGAAACGGGGCGATGATGGCGCGGGTGGGACAGGCCTCCAGGCAGCGCACGCATTTGCCGCAAAGATTTTTTTCCGGCGCATCCGGTTCCAGTTCCAGCGTGGTGACAATTTCCGCCAGCAGGATCCAATTGCCGGCATGCCGGCTGATGACGTTGGTATGTTTGCCAATGAACCCGAGGCCGGCGCGTTGGGCCAGGTCGCGTTCCAACAACGGCCCGGTGTCCACGTACCAAAGCGAGCGCGTTTCCGCGCCGCCGAGTTCGTTCACCAATGCAGTCAGGAGTTTGAGCTTCTCGCCGAGGACATCGTGGTAGTCGGTGAACCGGGCGTAACGGGCGATGGTTCCGTGACAGGTGACAGGTGACAGGTGACAAGATGATGCCGGTGACCGATTCGTGTCACCTGTCGCCTGCGACTTGCCACTTTCGGCATAACTCGCCATCAGGCAGATGACGCTTCGTGCGCCGGCCAATACGCGTTGCGGATCGAGGCGCTTGGCCGCGGTGCGTTCGAGCCAGGCCATGGTGCCGTGCTGGCCGGCGGCCAGCCAGCTTTGGAATGCGTCCGTGCCGGCGGGGGCCGCGGCGGCGGTGAACCGGCAATCGTCGAAGCCCAGTTCCTGCGCCCGCTGCCGGATGGCTGCTTTCATCGTTTGGCCGACGTTTCGAGACGGAACTGGTGCACGACCTGTTGCGCGACTTCGCGGACCGACCGCAATTCGGTGTTCAGCAGCACGTCGGCCTGCCTGTAAAACGGTTCGCGCGCCGCCAGCAGTTCGCGGATTTTTTTCTGCGGATCGGGATTGTGGAGCAGGGGGCGATGCGTCTGGTTTTTCACCCGTTCCCAGATTTTTTCCGGCGACGCCCAGAGGCAGACAACCAGCGCGTGGGATTTGAGGGCGGCCAGGTTGTCCGGGTTGGTGGGCAGGCCGCCGCCGGTGGCGATGACGGTCTTTTTCCGGTCCGCCAGTTCGCGGACCAGGCCGGCTTCTAGTTGCCGGAAGGCGGGTTCGCCGTCGGCCGCAAAAATGTCCGTGATGGCGCGTTTCGTCCGCGACTGGATAAGGTCGTCGGTGTCGAGATAATCAAAATGCAACGACTCGGCGACGAGATGGCCCACGGACGATTTGCCGGTGCCCATGAAACCGATGAGCGCGATATTGGTGATATAGCGGTTGCGATGCACGGCTATGGATTAAGGGATTTTCCGGTGTGGCGCACGCCTTTAGTTCGGTGGAGGGTGGTGGAATATTTCGGCAGGGACGCCGCGGCGCATTGTCCCTACCTTTCGGAAACATGTCACTCCCCCGCCGCCGGAGCCACTCGACACAATCGGCGATTGTGCTTAGATTTGTTATATGGGACTGGCGCCAATCATACTCGCTTCCGCTTCGCCCCGGCGTGCGGAATTGTTGCGGCAATTGCGGCCGGATTTTCAGGTCGTCCCCAGCGCCGCGGAGGAAATCTGGGACGAGCATCTGTCGCCGTTTGAAATCTGCCAGCTCAATGCGCATCGCAAGGCGCGGTTGATCGCCAAAAAGAATCCCGACCTGCTGGTGCTGGGCGCGGACACGCTGGTGTTCCTGGAGGATGAAGTCATGGGAAAACCCGCCGATCACGCCGAGGCCGAACGCATGTTGAATCAGTTGCAGGGGCGCACGCATCGGGTGGTCACCGGCGTCAGCCTGATCCATCTCCGCGCCCATCGCGAACGGATGTTCGCCGAAAGCACCGACGTCAGCTTTCATCCGCTGGGTCCGCGGCAGGTCCGCGATTACCTGGCCAAAGTGGATCCGCTCGACAAGGCCGGCGCCTATGCCATCCAGGAACACGGAGAAATGATCGTGTCGGAAATTTCGGGTTCGTACAGCAACGTCGTCGGACTGCCCCTGGAAAAACTTCGGGCGGAACTGGAAACCTGGGACGAGCGTTGAGCGAGGCGCAACAGGTCTATGACCGCCTCTGGTCGCAGGCCGTTCCGGCCCTGGAAACCGGCCGCCCGGGAATCGATCCCCATCTGCCGGACAAGGCCAACGATCCGCGGCGCGGCATCAGCCTGTTGTTGCGACTACAGCCGGCAGTACGGGATGTTCTCGAGGCTTTCGTCGGCCGATTGAAGACGGCGGCGCCCGGCCAATATTTTTATCAGCCCGAGGAATTTCACATCACGGTATTGGCCATCATTCCGGGATCGGAATTCTGGCGGGACCGACTGCCGCATCTGCCGGCTTCCCAGGCTTTGATTCGACAGGTGTTGAAGGCGCACCGGGAATTTTCCATCGTTCTTCGCGGAGTGACGGCGTCGCCCGGCGCGGTCATGATTCAGGGATTTCCCGGAGACGACACGCTGGAACAGATCCGGGCGCGTTTGCGGGAGGCGTTCCGGAGCCGGCAACTGGGTGAGGCACTGGACCGCCGATACAAAATCAACACCGCGCATGTCACCGTGATGCGGTTTTGCCGGCCGGACGACGACTGGAAACGGCTCAAGGCGGTGCTGGAAGCCAGCCGGGCCACGCCGTTTGGCGAGAGCCGGGTGCAAACGCTGCAACTGGTCCAGGGCGACTGGTACGCGTCCGCCGACCAGATTCGGGTGCTCGAGGAATACCGGCTCGGAAACCAGAGCGGTGTAATAGAAATAACCTAGTGTCGTCCTCGAAAAATCCGATTACGAGGACGAGGACGAGGACGAGATCCGGCGTCAGGAATGGCGAACCCACCAAGCGTGTCTTTGCGCGCTAGCAGCTTTTTGCGAGTTCCGGCCACAGCAATGCGCTCATGGCCTGGCCTTTGGCGAAGCAGTCCAGATTGAATTTTTCATTCGGCGAATGCGCGTTGTCGTCGGGCAGACCCAATCCCAGCAACAGCGAATCGGCCCGGAGGATTTTTTTGAAATCGTTGACGATCGGGATGGATCCGCCCTCGCGCATCAGGATGGGCGGGCAGCCGAAGGCGGCCTGGAGCGCGCGCAAGGCCGCCCGGGCCTGCGGACCTTGCGGGGAAACCAGATAGGCCTCGGCGCCGTGGCCGGCCTGGATCTCCAGCCGGACGGTGGGCGGACAGATTTTGCGGATGTAATCGCAGACGATTTTGCGGATGCGGGCCGGCCGCTGGTTGGGAACGAGGCGGCAGGTGATTTTCGCGCGGGCCCAGGCCGGCACGATGGTCTTGCTGCCGTGTCCCTGGTAACCGCTGGTGAGCCCATTAATTTCGAACGTCGGGCGTGCGCTGCGCTGTTCGGTGGGCGTGAAGCCGCGTTCGCCAAACAATTTGGTCACCCCCAGCAACTTTTCCAGGTCGCGGTCTTTGATGGGAAAGCGGGCGAATTCCTTGCGCTCGAACGCCGAAAGCGGCGCGACGTCGTCGTAAAAACCGGGGATGGCCACCCGGCCATTGGCATCGCGGATCCGGGCCAGCAGGCCGGCCAGGGCCATGGCGGGATTTTCAACGGTGCCGCCAAAAATGCCGGAGTGCAGGTCGCGGGCCGGGCCGTGGAGGGTGATTTCGAAGGCAATGATGCCGCGCAGCGCATAGGTGAGCGCCGGATGTTTCGGGCTGGGCATGCCGGTATCGGAAACGATCACCGCATCGCAGGCCAGTTCGCGCCGGTGCGATTTGAGAAACCGGGCGAGATGGGCGCTGCCGACTTCTTCTTCGCCTTCGATGACGAAGGTAAGGTCGCCGGGCAGGGGGGTGCCGGTTTTGAGATAGGCTTCAACGGCTTTGAAGTGGGCGAAGTTCTGGCCTTTGTTGTCGGTGGAACCGCGGGCGAAGATGGAGCGGCCCTGGATACGCGGTTCGAACGGCGGCGTTTTCCACAGATCGAGCGGATCCGGCGGTTGGACGTCATAATGACCGTAAATCATGAAGCGCGGCCGGCGTGGCTTCCGGGTGCGGCCGGTTCCGCCACGTTTCGACGCGGGCGGGGTTTTGGCGACGACGATCGGGTGGCCGGCGGTAGGGCAGAGGCGCGCCTGGAGGCCGATGCGCCGGGCGTGTTTCACGAGCCATTCCGCGCAGGCGTGCATGTCCTTTTTGTGCTGCGGCTGGGCGGAGACGCTGGGGAAACGGAGGTAATCGCACAACTCGGCCACAAACCGGGCCTGGTTGCGTTTCAGGTAATCGAGCAGCATTTGCATGCCATCCAGTGTGATGAAACCGGCGTGCCTTTACAATCCCGGGGATGCTTACGGCGCTTTCTCGTTTCGGAGGGCGGAGCTCGCCCGTCCGAATCAAGACACCATTCAATATCGCCGGCTTGACAGGACCGACGGTGATGATTCAGCCTTGAAGAAAGCGGGGCAACGGTCCGACATTTAACGCTATGAAAGTTTCCGACATTTTTGGCCTGTTCGTCCGGGCGACCGGTTTTCTGATTGTCATCTACAGTCTCTGGGACATTTGGGGAGGTTTTGACAATGCGTTCGAGAACCTGCTCCAGTTGAACCAGGGCGGTGACAACAGCGACAGCGCGTCGACGCTTTCTTATTTTATTTTCGGCGTGCCGGGGCTGGTGTTTGGCGCGCTTTGTTTCTTTCTGGCCGATTGGATTGTTAAACTGGCTTATCGGAACGGGACGCAGTAGCACCGGCCCGGCTTTCCGGCAGTATCTTCATTTGACTGGCAGGGCCGAGCTGCCGCTCGGCCAGGCGGCGCAGCAGGGCCCTACCATTCAATTTTGCCAAAGCCGATATCAAATTCAGACGCTGCCGGCTTTCCGGCTGGACGGTTTTGATGGCCGTGTTACATTGTTCAGCATGTCAACAGCGCCTGTTGCTCCGAAAGTAAACCTTCGCCGGCCCGACATCATGGAAGCCGTGCAAGCGCAGGTCTTGTCGCATTACCGCAGCGAACTGGTCGAGCGGATCCGCGCCAACGGCCACGTGCTGGCGGCCGGCGACCTGACGGTCAAGCTGGCCAAGGAATTCGGTTTTTGTTACGGAGTCGAACGCGCGATTGACCTGGCGTATGCGGCGCGCAAGTTTTTCCCGCCGGACAAACCCATCTATCTCCTCGGCGAAATCATTCACAATCCCGAAGTCAACGACCAGATCCGCAACATGGGCATTCAAATCATTTCGCCCAAGCCGACGGAAGCCGAACTGGCGCGGTTGAAGGCCGGCGACGTGGCGATCATTCCGGCTTTTGGCACGGAGGTGGCGACGCGCAAGCGGTTGGAGGAAAAAGGCTGCGTACTGGTGGACACTACCTGTGGCGACGTGATGAGCGTCTGGAAACGGGTCCGGCAATATTCCAAGGAAAAGGTCACCAGCATCATCCACGGCAAATCCTGGCACGAGGAAACCAAAGCCACCAGTTCCCAGGCGCGCGCCTATGGCAGCGGACATTACCTGGTGGTTTTCACGCTGGCGGAAACGGATTATGTCTGCGACTACATCATCCACGGCGGCAACAAAAAGGAATTCCTGGAAAAATTTAAAGGCGCCTATTCCGATGGTTTTGACCCGGACGTGCACCTGCAGGCCGTCGGCGTGGCCAATCAGACGACCATGCTGCGGGGCGAGACCGAGGAGGTGCAGAACCGGTTGAAGGCGGCGATGATCCGGAAATACGGCGCGGCGGACATCGACGAACATTTTCGCTTTTTCGACACGATTTGCGGCGCCACCCAGGACCGGCAGGACGCGCTGCAGAAACTGTTGCGCGAGCCGTTGAACCTGCTCATTGTCATCGGCGGCTATAACTCGTCGAACACGTCGCACCTGGCGGAGATGGGCGAGGGCAAGCTCCCGACCTATTTCATCAAGAACGCGGCCAAAATGGAATCGGACCGGCTGATCCGCCATTACGACCAGCACGACAAGCGGGAAATTGAGACGCGCGACTGGTTGCCGGCCGGCAAAATCGTCGTCGGCGTCACCGCCGGCGCATCCTGCCCGAACAATCTCATCGAAGACACCATTCGCCGGCTGTTCGAGCTGCGCGGCATCTCGGTGCAGGAATTGGTCAAAAGCTGAGTGACACGTGACACGTGACACGTGACAAGAAATTCCGGCTGGCGATCGGACACAGGTTCGTGCCACTGGCCACCTGACACGGTTACCCCCTTTAGGATATGCCCCGCACCCGGCAGGAACTGGAGCAGATTGAGCGGCAGACGCTGGCGCCCTACGCGCAGTTCAGCGGCGACAGCCGCGGCCGCGAGCATCCGGAACCGCCGCCCGAATGGCGCACGCAGTACCAGCGCGATCGCGACCGGGTCATCCACTCGCGCGCCTTCCGCCGGTTGGAATACAAAACCCAGGTTTTTCTCAACGGCAGCGGCGACCATCTGCGCAATCGCCTGACCCACACGATGGAAGTGGCGGCCATTTCGCGGAATCTGGCCAGTGCGTTGCGGTTGAACGCCGACCTGGCGGAAGCCATCGCGCTGGCGCACGACCTTGGCCATTCGCCGTTCGGGCACAAAGGCGAGGCGGTGCTCGCCCGCCTGATGGCCGGCCACGGTGGATTCGAGCACAACCGCCAGAGCCTCCGCATCGTCGAGCAGCTGGAACAGAAATATCCGGATTTTCCCGGCCTGAACCTGTCCTGGGAAGTTCGTGAAGGCCTGGCGAAGCATTCGACCGCCTACGATCATCCGGGCCGGCGGAAGGGATTTGCGGCCCGAAATTCCTCGCTGGAAGCGCAGGTCGCCAATCTCGCCGACGAGATCACCTATTACAGCCACGACCTGGACGACGGTTTGGATTCCGGATTGTTGTCCGAGGAAAAACTGCGGCGGGACGTGCGGGTCTGGGCGCAGGCGGCGCGCCTGGTGAAAAAGGAACACGGCAACCTGCCCGATGAATGTCGCCGGTATTTCATCATCCGCACCATCATCGACGTGCAGGTGCAGGACGTTGTGAATCACAGCGAACGGCTCATCGAAGCGGCCGGCGTGCAGTCGGCGGACGCGGTCCGGCTTTATCCCCGATTACTGGTGCAGTCCGGCGCCCGGCAGCGGGAATTGAACCGTGAATTGCGCCGTTATCTTTACCGGCACCTGTACTACAACCCGGCGGTCAACCAGCCGCACATCCGGGCGAAACAGTATTTGCGGGACCTGTTCAGGTATTACGTGAAACATCCCGCGGAAATCGGCGAGCGGGCCCGGAAACGCATCCGGCAAACCGGACGGTACCGCGCCGTGTGCGACTATCTGGCGGGAATGACCGATCGTTATCTGCTGCAGGAACATCAGCGGTTGTTTGGCGGGAATGCGACGCCGGGCAGGCATTCAGACTGCCGGTAGCGAAGCTTTCCAACTTCGCTGCCGAAACGCCGGAGAAACAGCCAGGTGCGGAAGCAGGAAAGTTTCCGGAACCGGCAGGCAGGAATGCTGCCCCGGGGCGGACGATTTGTTTTGACTCCGGCCCGGCGGAATCATATCACAACCGGCAAGTCTCAGGTTCACTATGCCCAAACTTGTTGTTTTATCAGAAGGGTTGGCGGGCTTGTCGCATGAATTGAGCGGGAATTGGATTACGATTGGACGTGCTGCCGGCAATACGTTTCAAATTGCCGATCAGTCCGTTTCCGGCAGGCATTGCGAAATCCTCCTGCGCGGCAACGAGGTGATTGTCAGCGACCTCAATTCCACCAACGGCACTTTCATCAAAGGCGAACGGATCACCAAGGGTATTTTGCGGCCCGGCCAGTTGTTGCGTTTGGGGCAGGTGGATTTGTATCTGGAAGCGGCGCCCTCGGCCGCGCTGCCGGCAGCGGGCGGCTTCAATGAAGCCGCGCCGGCCAAACCGGGAATCCAGCCGGGTGCCGCCGCCCGGCCGGCCAGAAAATATCAGGTGCTGTTCGTGGATGACGACCGCGCCCTGTTGGAGGCTATTTCGGTGTTGTATGAAATTCTGGGCGACAAAACCTGGGAGATTCACCGGGCCACCACGGCGGACCAGGCGCTGGCCCTTTTGAATCAAAAGGCGGTTGACCTGGTGGTGCTGGATATTGGCATGCCTGTGTTGGACGGCATCCAGTTGCTCACTCTGATTCACCGGCGGTATCCCGACGTCAAGAAGGCGGTTTTGACCGGCAGTGACGCGCCCGGCCACCGCGAGACGTGCCTGGCCAACGGGGCGGAGTTGTTCATTCGCAAGCCGGTTTCCGGCGAGGGGATGAAGGCGGTGTTCACGGCGTTGAATGAGCTGATTTCGTGGGCGCAGCGCAAGGGTTTCTCCGGCATGCTGCGCCAGGTGGGATTGTCGGATGTGATCCAGATGGAATGTCTCGGCGGGAATTCCTCCATTCTGGAGGTCCGCAATCAGCACATGCAGGGGCAGATTTACATTGAGTCCGGCGCCATTGTCCACGCCACCGCGGGCACACAGGCGGGCGAGAAGGCGTTCTACCGGTTGTTGTCCCTGACCGGCGGCGAGTTTCGTCTGCAGTCGTTCCAGCCGCCGGCCGAGCGCACCGTACACGGCCAGTGGGAATACCTGCTGATCGAGGCCGCCCGCGTTCACGACGAGGAAACTACTACGTTCATCTCCAAAAAAGCGGACGGGGCGGCACAATCACCGTCGCCGGTTCCAGCGTCTGCCGCCGCCCGGACGGAATTTCACGCCGTGGGCGATCATCTGGTCGAAGTCATCATCGGCGACGGCAAATGGCATCCGGCGGAAGGTACAAAGACAACCTCCGGGAGCGTGTCGCCGAAGTAATTTTCCGCTGTGCCCGACGCCGCAGCGCGGCGTCCCTGCCTGGGGTGAACCATTACCCACGCCGCCCTGGTTTTAGGCCAATCGCGTGACCATTTCTCCGGCCGGCACCCCGGCCAATAACCGGGAAACGGTCAGGGACTGTCCGGGCAGGACGAGGTCGGGCGCGATTTCGCTCAAGGGTTCGAGTACAAACCGGCGCAGGTGCGCCCGGGGATGCGGCAGCGTGAGTTCCGGCGTATGGCGAATTTCGGCGCCGAAGGCGATCAGGTCGAGGTCCAGGGCCCGCGGCTCATTCAGATTTTTCCTGGGCGGCCGGCCGGCCTTTTTTTCCAGCGCGCGGAGTTTGTGCAACAGCGATTCCGGGGTTTCGTCGGCAAACGGCACCAGCGCGGCCGCGGCATTGACAAACGGCGGCGATCCTGGCGGGCAATCCACCGGCGATGTCTGCCACAGCGACGATTTGAGCACCGCCCGGTTGGAAAATCGTTCGAGGCGTTTCAGGGTGTCCCGGACGATTTTTGCGGATTCGCCGAGATTGGAACCGACTGCTACGACTGCCAGTTTCTGAAATTCTGAATTCTGAATTCTGAATTTCGAATTCATCTCAATCCCAACACGTCCTGCATGTCGTAAACGCCGGGTTTCTGTTCGGCCACCCACAGGGCGGCGCGCAGGGCGCCGTTGGCAAAGGTATCGCGGCTCGATGCCTTGTGGGTCAATTCGAGCCGTTCGCCGGTGTTCGCAAAAATGACCGTGTGATCGCCCACCACATCGCCGCCGCGCAGGGAATGGATGCCGATTTCCGACGGTGTGCGTTCGCCGACGATGCCGGCGCGTCCGTGGCGCGCGGCTTTTTCCAGTCGCAACCGGCGCACGCTCGCCAGGATTTCGGCCAGCGTCCGGGCCGTGCCGCTCGGGGCATCTTTCTTCAGGCGATGATGCATCTCAAGGATTTCCAGGTCAAAGCCCGGTCCCAGGATTTCGGCCGCCTTGCGGGTGAGCCAGAACAGGGCGTTGACGCCGGTGGAAAAATTGGAGGCGCGGACGACGGGGATTTTCGCCTTTTTAAAAGCCGCTTCGAGCGCTGCCGGATCGGGATGACCCGTGGTGCCGGTGACCAGCGCTTTGTTATGCCGGGCGCACAGCTCGACGATGCCGGGGGTGGCGGTGTGCGAACTGAAATCAATAACCACATCGCCCCGGACAATCGCCGCGGCCAGATCGTCGTTCTGATCGACCTGTCCGGCGACCTCGAGGTTGCGGAAATTCGGCGCGCAGTCGAGCAGCGCCCGACCCATGCGGCCTTTCGAACCGGTGATGATGATCCTGGTCATGTGTGTGATGCGTGAGACGTGAGACGTGAGACGTGAATCAGCCCTTGCATTTCACGCATCACGCACCACGGCTCCCGTTTCATTTCAATATTCCGCACGACTTCAACGTCGCCCGCAGTTTCGCGCGGTTGGCGGCGCCCATGGGCACCAGCGGCAGGCGGTATTCTTCTTCGATGCAACCCATCATGGCCAGGGCGGCTTTGACCGGCACCGGGTTGGTTTCGATGAACAGATCCTTGAACAAAGGAGTGAATTTTGCATGCAGCCGGGAGGCGGTCCGGACATCTCCGGCCGCAAAGGCTTTCACCATCGCCGCCACTTCGCGCGGGATGACGTTGGACGCAACGCTGATAACGCCCTGGGCGCCGACTGCCATGAACGGCAGCGTGAGGGAATCGTCACCGGACAGAATGGCGAATTTCGGGCCGAGCGCGGCGCGCAATTGCGAAACCCGATCGCAACTGCCGCCGGCTTCCTTGATGCCGACGATGTTTTTGCATTCGCGCGCCAGCCGCCGCGCGATATCCACGCCGATTTCAACACCGCACCGGCCGGGGATGCTGTAGAGCACGATCGGCAATCTCGTGGCGCGCGCGATGGCGCGGAAATGCTGGAACAGGCCCTCCGGCGATGGTTTGTTATAGTAGGGCGCAACCTGCAACGACCCGTCGGCGCCCACGTCCTCCGCGCGCCGCGTCAGGTCGATCGCCTCCCGGGTGGCATTGGCACCGGTGCCGGCGAGCACTTTGATCCGGCCGCGGGCAAACACGACCGATCGTTCGATGATCCGGAGGTGTTCATCGCAATCGACCGTGGGCGATTCGCCGGTGGTGCCGACCGGGACGATGCCGTCCACGCCGCCCTTGATCTGCTGTTGAATCAGGTGGTCCAGGGCGGTTTCGTCCACCTCGCCGTTTTTGAACGGGGTGACGATGGCGGTATAAGTGCCGGTGAACATAAAGCGGCGGGTAAAATCAGCTAAAATCGACCGTTTGGCGAGCCTGATTTTTGGCAGGGACGCCCGCGCTGCGGCGTCCGGACAGCACAGCGCGCTGTCCCTACCTATTTCGAGGGCCGTTCAATGCCGGCCCGGTCAGGCCATTGCCGGCGTTGGTGTCAATGGGATGTTTTCCGGCGCTACGGGATGGTCCACGAGGCAGTGGCGGACTACCTCGAGCAACCGGCTGGGCAGGTACGGTTTGGCCAGAAAGGTAATGCGATTGTTGGACGGCAGGTCCCGGTCGATATATTCGGGAGTGTAACCGCTGGTGCAGATGACGTGCAGGTCGGGTGTGTGGGCCTGCAGAGTTCGCGCCAGCGCACCGCCGCTCACGCCATTGGGCATGACCATGTCCGTCACCACCAGGTCAATATTGGCGGAACTGCGGTCCCAGATATTCAAAGCTTCGCGGCCATCTCCGGCTTCGATGACGCGGTATCCGCCGTCTTCAAGCGTGGCCCGGGTCATTTCCCGGACGGTGGGTTCATCCTCGACGAGCAAGACCACTTCGCCTTCGCCGCGTTGGACGGTTGAATCGGCCGGTGCGGGCGTTTCCGCCGCCGGAACGGCAATCGCCGCCTGGGCTTCGACCGGCAAAAAGATCCGGAACGTGGTGCCCCGGTGGATTTCGCTGGTGACGGCGATCCAGCCGTAGTGCTGCTCGACGATACCCTGCACGGTTGAAAGTCCCAGTCCCGTTCCTTTGCCCATTTCCTTGGTGGTAAAAAATGGATCGAAAATGCGATGGATCATTTCCGGCGGAATGCCGCAACCGGTATCGCTGACGGTGAGGCAGACGAACTGGCCGGCGCGGGCGCGGGGATTGCGGCGGACGTCGGCGTCGGAAAGGACTTCATAGCTGGTGCGGACGGAGATCACACCGCCGTTGGGCATGGCGTCGCGGGCGTTGAGGGCCAGATTGATCAGGATTTGTTCCGCGCATCCGTCGCTGTAGCGGCCGTTGGGAAGATTGTCGGCCAGGTCCATATGCAGCTGGTAATGTTCGCCCAGCGACGCCGTCAGCATGGAATGCACACTCCGGATGAGATGGGACAGGTTGCCTTTTTTGAAACTGGGCGCCTGTTTGCGGCTGAAGGCGAGCAACTGGCCGGTGAACGTGGCGGCGCGCTGGCTGGCCTGGAAAATCCGGTCGATGGATTCGTTGGAAGCCTCGGGATCACCCATGTTGGCCTGGAGCAGGGTGGCGTGGCCCTGGATGACTGTGAGGATGTTATTGAACTCGTGGGCGACATTGGCGACCAGGCGGCCGACGATTTCCAGTTTTTGCGATTGGCGCAACTCCGCTTCCAGTTTCAGTTGATCGGTCACGTCGTTGGCCACGACCATCAGGCACGGCCGTGCGTCCGAAAACATTGGTTCGGTCCAGAGAACGATATGGCGCGTGGAGCCGTCGCTGCGCCGGAGCAGGCAGGCCTGGTTGCGGATCCGGCCTTCGCTGGAGACCATGGCGAGCGTGGTTTCGCCGCCCCACAGGTTCAGGTCCTGGCTGCTGTGATGCAGCAACTGGTCGGTGGTGTAACCGGTCAACTCGAAGAAGCTCGGGTTGGCCGCCAGGAACGAGCCGGACGGCCAGCTTTGGATGGCCATCGGCATGGGATTCGAATGGAAAGCCGTGGAAAATTGTTGCTCGGAAACGCGCAGAGCTCCCTGGACGCGGGTGCGTTCTTCGATTTCCAGCTGTAATTTTCGGGTTCGCTCCTCCACCATCTGTTCCAGGTCGCCGAGGCGGAGCCGGGCCTGTTTTCCCAGCATCCATTTCTTGGTCAGCGCATGGGCCAGCTGCAGCACTTCCACCGTCTCGAACGGCTTTTTCAGGATCAACAGGTTGTCCTTGTGGCCGCAGCGGCTGATGATGTCGTCCCACGAATAATCGGAGAAGGCGGTGCAGATGACCGCCTGCAGGTCGGGATGGACGCGCCAGAGATTTTCAACGGTTTCGACGCCGTCCCAGCCGGGTGGCATGCGGATGTCCACAAATGCCAGGGCGTAGGGGTCGTTGGCCTGCAACGATTTTTCCACCAGTTCCAGCGCCTCCCGGCCCTGTCCGGCGCAGTCGATTCGAAAACGTTCCCGTTTCGCCCCGGCCACCGGTTCGCCGAAAATGTCGGCCTCCGCCTGTTTGAGCGAGGTGACCGGCGCGGACTGGCCGCCGAGGATTTTCCTGAAATCGTCGTGGATCGCGGTGTTATCGTCGATGACCAGGATGCGCGGGGCGAGGTTGTCAGCGGGGGTGCTCATGATGCGGTGGGGGTGGGGGCTGGTTGGACCGGGATTTCCAGCGTGAAGGTTGCGCCCAGGCCGGGGCCGTCGCTATGGGCAACCAGTTGGCCGCCCATTTCCTTGGCCGCGAGCGCGCCGCTGTGCAGGCCAAAACCGTGTCCGCCTTTTTTTCGGGTGGTGAATCCGTGGTTGAAAATCTTCCGCAAAATCGGCGGCGAGATGCCGATGCCGTTATCGGTCATCGCGATGCGCAGACGGTTATCGCCGTTGGTTACCCGCACGGTCACCTCTTTGCCGTTGCGGCCGGAATCCACCACGGCATGTTTCGCGTTGCTCAGGAGATTCAGGAGAATCTGCAGCAGCTTGTGTTTGTCCACGACGATTTCCGGCAGGTTCAGCGGAATTTCCTGGTGAACTTTCACGTTGTGCTCGGCCAGTTCGCTGGCGTGGATGCGAAAGACGTCGTCGATGAGGTTCTGGACCTTGACGCGTTCGGCGACGGCGGCGACTTTGCCGTAATTTTGCTGGGCGGCGACGATTTCCTTGACGTGCTCGATCTTCATTTTGACGAAACCGATTTCCTTGATGAGCAACGATTGTTCGGTGGAAAGGTGGGTGGCCAGCTGGGCGAGATAATCCGGCAATTGTTTGCCCCGGGGGTCCTTCGTCATGAAATCGCCGATTTGATCGCCCTTTTCCTTCATGAGGTTTGCGGCTTTGGCGATATTGGCGATATTGAATTCGTTGAGGTGCTCGGACACGATGCTGGCGGAGATATTGATGCTGTTGAGGACGTTGCCCACGTTGTGGAGGACGCCGGTGGCGACCTCGGACATGCCGGCGGCGCGGGAAACCTGCAGCAGTTCCTTGTGGGTCTTTTCCATTTCCGCCTGCGCTTTCTTGCGCCGGACGATTTCCGCCTGGAGTGTGGCGGCGGTCTCCTGCAATCCTTCGTTGGCCTTGATCAATTCCGCGGTTTGTTCCTTGACGCGCGATTCCAGCTGGGCCTGGGCCTTTTGTTCCGCTTCGTCGACGCGCTGGCGTTCCTTGAGCAGGGCTTCCAGATGAAACATCCCGGTGAGCAACAGGATGGCGGTGAGCACATAGACGATTTCTCCCCGACCGCCTTCGATGGCGCCCCGAAACAGGTTCAGGTACAACAGCAGGCGCAACAGCGCCATGGCGGCGAACGCGGCGAAGAGAGACCAGCCGACGCGGCGGGCGCCGAAAAGACGGTTCAGCCGCAGGGCATAGCAGGCGACTGCGAATTGCAGTCCGCCGGCAACCAGGCTCATGATACCCGGGAAATCCATACAGTCAGCGTGCCCGGGTTACCTGGGATGCGACAGGGCGTCCCCTCGTTGTATTAGTTGGTTCGTTCGCATTATTCGTCAGCGATAAATCACTGTGCGTTTTGCTTTACCTCTTCTGATATATGATTCGTCGACGGATCGGACATCCGCCGATGGGAGCAAAAAACAGCTACTTGCATACCAGATGAACCGGTAAAACCCGTATAATTGAAACAAAGAAAAACGGGCGATATCGGGTCCGAAGAAAGCAGCGGTTTTGTCCCGGATTGAGGCGTCGAGTTCCAGAAACGGGACAGGATTGGGGCGATGGCTCGGGGCGGCTTTAATTTTTCGGCTGGAACTTGCCGCGCAACACGTGGATGAGGGCCTTGATGGTCAGCTCAATAAACAGAAACGGTTTGGCGATGAAATCGTTGCCGCCGGCCATCATGGAGCTGGCCCGGTTGTCAAAATCGCTGAGGCCGGTGACGAAAACGACGGGAGTTTTCTGGTGCAACGGCAGGCGGCGCAGCCGGGCGCAAAGCTCGTAACCGGTCATGCCCGGCATGTCCACATCCAAAAAGATGAGGTCAAACTGCCGCTCGGAAAGCATCTGGATGGCCGCGTTCGGATCGTCCACGTTGAGGGACGGGAGCTGCGCCTTTTCCAGCGCATAAATAATTGCGCGGCGGGAAATCAGCTCGTCGTCCACGACCAGAATGTTCGCCGGGGGCATTTCCTGCTTTTCGGGCTGCGTGCCGCGTTCAAACAGGAAACCGAGGAAATCCACGGCGGCGGCCACAGTGCGCAGGCTGGAGGCGTTGATATTTTTGGGTTTCTCGTACAGTTCTTTCAGCAGTGCTTCCAGCGCGGCGGCCAGGTGCGCGATCTGGTTGAGGCCGGAGATGCCGGCATTGCCGTTGAGGGCGTGGACGCGGCGGTAGAGTTCATGAATATGTTTAAGCCGGGCCACTTCGGTGTCCGACTTGACCAGGCTCTGCAGGCTGGCGCGCAGGGCGCCCAACGTACCGGGCAGGCTGGCGATAAACGTCTTCCGCAGGTCCGCCTGAAACGCGGCATCCGCGTCGCCATTGACCATGACCACGGGTTTGCCGGCCGACCTGGGACGGGAGTGCGGCACGGAATCGCCGCCGCCGACGGTCTGCCGCAACAACTCGAGAAGTTCCTTGGGCGGGCAGTTGATTTTCGAAACGCATTTGGAAGCTCCGGCCTTCCAGGCATCCTGGACCAGGTTGGTCAGGTAGGTGTTGGAAAACACAATGACCGGCAGCCTGGAGAATTCCGCCTCGCTGCGGATCTCCCGGATGACGTCCACACCCGACATGCGGGGCAGCAGCAGGTCGAGGACGATGGCATCGGGCCGGAAATTGCGCATCAGTTTCAATCCACCTTCCCCGTCGAGGGTGACTTCGACCTGATAACCTTCCACGGCGAGTTTGTTGCGGTAGATATTCGCCACGATCTGGTCATCTTCGATGATCAGAATTTTTTTCATGAAATGGTGGCGGCCGGCGGCAGGGAGACGTTCAGCTGCAGCGCGAGGAACTGCTGAATGAGTTTGAATTCGTGTGCGGTTTTTTCGTAGATCTCCGCGGCGTTGGTCAGCGTGCCGGAAGCGCCCTGCTTCTCCAGTTCGCGGAGCAGCGGCACGAAGCGGGTCATGCCCAGGGTCGCGCTGGCGCCGGCGCAACTGTGCGCCACCCGCCGGACGTCGCCCGCGTTGTTGGCGCGCACGGCGGTTTCCAGTTGTCCCAGTTGCTGCGCCGTTTGCTTGAGAAACAGATCCACCAGTTCGCGGATGCTGTCCGGGTTGCTGTCGGTGAGGTCATTCAACCGTTCCATTTCCACCGGCGGTTCCGAGGAAGATTCCGGGCCGGAAGCCGGCGCGGGTTTGGGGACGGCGGTGTTGGGATCGGGTGTGGGTGTAGGTGTGGGTGTTGACATAACAGGTATAGGCACGGGTATGGTTGCTGGTTTAGGGATGGGGGCAATCGGTGGAGCCGGCATCGGAGCCGAAGCGGCTGCCGGAACCGGGGCTGGAGCCGTGACCGGAGCCGGTTCCGGGGTGGGGGATGCCGCCGATGCGATCTGGGCGCCCCAACGTTCAATGATGGCACGGACATCTTTCGGCAGGACCGGCTTGGAAAGATAATCGTCCATGCCGGCGGCCAGGCATTTTTCACGGTCACCCTGCATGGCCTGGGCCGTCATGGCCACAATAACGATGCGGTTTTGGTAATGGGGATACGTGGCCGCGTCCTTCTGCCGTTCGCGAATGTTTCGCGTGGCTTCCAAGCCGTCCATTTCCGGCATCATCACGTCCATGAAAATCAGGTCGTACCGCTTTTTATCGATCGCTTCCAGGGCTTCCCGCCCGTTGCCGGCGAGATCGGGCTGGTAGCCGATGGTGGCCAGAATCCGCGCGGCGACCTTCTGGTTGATGGCGTTGTCGTCGCACAGAAGAATGCTCAGCGGCAGCTTTTCGGTGAGCGGCTGGGCCGGACGGGCGGTGGCTTCCGGCCGCGTTGCGGCTTTGGGACTGAGCAGGGCGCGCACCAGCATCTCCGAAAGCTGGGCCGGTTTGACCGGTTTATTGACCGTGTGGGCGAACACGATATGGGTGCTGCCGGGCGTGTCCGAGTGCAACCCCAACGGCATCAACAACACCAGCGGCATCATCGCCGTGCCAGGCAGTTTGTGAATTTCCATCGCCAGTGACAGGCCGTCCATGCCCGGCATCTGCAAATCCAGAACCGCCAGATCAAAGGATTCGCCTTTCTTCAACAGGTCCAGGGCCTGCGCGGGGCTTTCGGCGCCGGTCGGAACCATTCCCCATTTGGCCACCTGTTCGGCGATCACCCGGCGGACGGTGGCATTGTCGTCCACGATCAGCAGTTTCAAATCGGCGAGTTTGGCCTGGCGGCCGGCGAGGGCATACGGCATCGGCTGCGGCTCGGCCTGCACGTTGATGGTAAAATGAAACGTCGCGCCGGCGCCGGGCAGGCTTTCGGCCCACATTTTGCCGCCCATCAATTCGACGAGTTGCTTGCTGATGGCCAGGCCCAGGCCGGTGCCGCCGTAGTGCCGCGCGGTGGAGGCGTCGCCCTGGGAAAAAGGTTTGAACAGGCGCGAGAGCCGTTCGGGCTGGATGCCGATGCCCGTGTCGCGCACCGAAAAATGGAGATGCAACGTCGAGTGGTTCTGCGCCTCATCCGGTTTGGTCGAAAGCAGTTTGGCCTGGACGAGCACGTCGCCTTTTTCGGTGAACTTGATGGCATTGCTCAACAGGTTGGCGAGCACCTGCCGCAGGCGCAGCGAGTCGGCTTCAATGATGGTGGGAATTTCCTCGTCCATTTCGTACGCCAGGTCGAGGTTTTTCCCGAAGGCGCGCGCCGCCTGCAGGTCGAGGGAATCCTCCACGGCCGATCGCAGGTTGAACGGCCGGGCGTCCAGTTCCAGTTTGCCGGCCTCGATTTTCGAGAAATCCAGGATGTCGTTGACGATGGCCAGGAGGGATTCGCTGCTGGTGTGGATGGTTTCCAGGTAACTGCGTTGCTCGGCGGTGAGCGGGGTTTCGAGGAGCAGGCTCACCATGGCGATGACGCCGTTCATCGGCGTGCGGATTTCATGGCTCATGGCCGCGAGGAATTCGGATTTGGCCCGCACCGCCGCCTCCGCCGCCGTCCGGGCTTCGGTCAGATTGAAGTTGTGCCGGTCCAGGGCGTCGTGCTTGCGCTTGCTTTCGAGGTGGGCCCGCAACTGGGCGCGGCAGACCAGGTCCTCGAACGGCCCGCTCAGGCAGTCGCTCACGCCGTAATCGAACGCCCGCAGCTTGTCCGCTTTCTTTTCCGGCTCGGTCAGCGCGATGACGACCGTGTAATTGGCCGGCGGCGAGGCCTGGAGCTGTTGCAGCATCTCGAAGCCGTCGGCGTTCATCGACACCAGGTCCACCAGCACCAGGTCCACCGGACGGGCGTTGAGCGATTGCAACGCTTCCCGGGCGTTCGGTTCCAGCGCAAAGGTGGTGTTGTCGGCGTGCAACACCTTCGACAACGTGGCCAGCAGCTTGGGGTCATTACTGACCAGCAGTATCTGGAACGCCGGTTGGCTCATGATTCAAAATTCAACATTTGTGAGGGAAAGGCAGCACGAATCATTCCTCAGTAAAACCGATTTTCATTATTAAGCCAACCCGTATTTTTATGGGGAAATTGTGCATATTCCCGAAAGAAATATTGCTGGCGCGCGGGGCGGGCGGTAAACTGCCGGCATGCTGCAATCGGTGCTCAACCCGGGTCCGGTGAGCGACGGAGTCACTGCGCGCGATACTCATCTCGCCGCCTATCGCCATATGTTGCTGGCCCGGTTGCTGGATGAAAAATTTGCCGGGCTGTACCGCGCCGGAAAAATCCATGGCGGCGTCTTCATCGCCCGTGGACAGGAAGCCTTGAGCGTGGCGATCGGTTCCGCGCTGAAAAAAGGGGACGTGTTCGCGCCGTTGATCCGGGATACCGCCGGGCGGCTGGCGTTCGGCGAGCCGGTTATTGACGCGGTGCGGACCTACCTCGGTTCCGTCCTGGGCCCGATGCGGGGCCGGGACGGCAATGTCCACCGCGGCCGGCCGCGGGAAGGTTATCTGCCGATGATCAGCCACCTCGGCGCGATGATTTCCGTGGTCAACGGCACATTGTTCGCCCGCCGCCTGAAAGGCATCACCGGCACCGTCGGCGCCACGTGCATCGGCGACGGCGGCACGGCCACCGGCGCCTTCCACGAAGGGTTGAACCAGGCGGCGATTGAAAAATTGCCGCTCGTGCTCGTGATCGCCAACAACCATTACGCCTACTCAACGCCCAACGACCGGGAATTCGCCTGCCGCGATCTTGCCGACCGCGCCGCCGGTTACGGCGTGGAAGCATTGTCGGTGGACGGCACGGATTTATCCGCCTGCCTCAAAACCGCCGGCGAGGCCGTGAGCCGCGCGCGGTCCGGCCGCGGTCCGCAACTGATCGTCGCCACGCTGCTCCGCCTTTGCGGACACGGCGAGCACGACAAGGCTGAATACATCGATCCGAAATTGAAGAACTCTCCGGTCGGGCGCGACTGTCTGAAAGTGGCCGAGGAACTTCTGTTGCGCCAGGGCTGGACGGACGCGGCGGCGCTGGCCGGGTTGCGCAGCGACGTGATGCGCGAAATCGAGGAAGCCGTCGCCCAGGCCCAGCGGGAGCCGGTGCCGGATCCGTTTGCGGAAGACTGGTGCGCGATTTCATCCCGGCATCTGAGCGAAACGCACACTGAATGAAGAATTCAGAAATGAAGAATGTGGAAACCAGGATGAACGAGGTTGAGCGCGCGGAATGGATTTCCGCCTTCCGCTTATGAGTATTACCTATCTGGAAGCCATTTGCGAAGCGCAGGCACAGGCGTTGCGCGATGATGACCGGGTGTTCATTTACGGCCAGGACGTCGGCGCGTTTGGCGGCGCGTTCAAGGCCACGAAAAATTTGCATAAGGAATTTCCCGGGCGCGTGGTGGATTCGCCCATCAGCGAGGACGCCATGATGGGCCTGGCGGTCGGCGCGGCGATTGAAGGCATGCGGCCGATCATCGAAATGCAGTTCGCGGATTTTTCCACCGTCGGTTTCAATCAGATCGTCAACCAGGCGGCCACGCTGTTCTGGCGCACCAACCTGGCCTGTCCGGTTACCGTGCGGCTGCCGTTCGGCGGCACCTCCGGCAGCGGCCCGTTTCACAGCCAGAGCCTGGAGGCGATTTACGCGCATTATCCGGGCCTGGTGGTGATGACGCCGGCCACGGTCGAGGACGCCTACAGCATGCTGCTTGAAGCGGTGGCCATCGACGACCCGGTGATTTTTTGCGAGCACAAATTTCTATACTACCATCTCAAGGCCGACAAATTGCCGAGCGAGGCGCTGCCGGTCGGCAAAGCCCGCATTGCCCGCGAAGGCCGCGACATGACCATCGTCGCCTACAGCGCCATGGTCCACGAAGCGCTGGAAGCCGCCGCCGAACTGGCGCCGGAGGGCTGGGAAGTGGAAGTGGTGGATTTGCGAACGGTGAAACCGCTCGACACGGACACGGTGGTGGCGAGCGTGGCGCGGACGGGACGGTTGCTGTGCGTGGGCGAAGCCTGGCCGTGGGGCGGGGTGACCGCGGAAGTCATTGCCCGGGTTACCAGCGAAGGATTCGGTCTGCTGGATGTCCCGCCGCAACGGCTCAATGCCAAGGACACGCCGGTCCCGTATCACCCTAATTTATGGACGGCGCACCGCCCCACGCCGCAAGCCGTGGCCGCCGCCGCCCGGAGGCTGTTGCGCCTATGAAAACGTTTCTACCACAAAGACACGAAGGCACAAAACGGGAATTTATTCCTCTTTCGGCCGCGCTGGAGCAAACTGCGGCCGAGGTTGTGGACAGTGCGTTTAGAGTGCATTCGACCCTGGGTCCGGGTTTGCTGGAATCGGTGTACGAAATTTGCCTCGCTCACGAGTTGAGCCGACGCGGACTTGAATTTCAAAGCCAGGTTGCGGTACCGATCATTTATGGCGATATCCGCTTGGATGCTGCATTACGCATGGATTTGATTGTTGAACAGCAGCTCATTGTTGAAATAAAGGCCGTCGATAGCCCGTTACCCGTTTTTGAGGCTCAATTGTTGACCTATCTGAAGCTCACCGGCTGTCGCCTGGGTCTGCTCATCAATTTTAACGTGCTGCGAATCAAAGACGGCATAAAACGACTTATTTTATGAATTCCCGGTGTCCTGGTGCCTTCGTGGTTTAATTTCTTATGCCGCGCATACCGATCATCATGCCGCAACTGGGCGAGTCCATCGCCGAGGCCAATATCATCAACTTCCTCGTCAAACCCGGCGATGTCGTCGAGGCCGACCAGGACCTGATCGAGGTTGAAACCAACAAGGCGAGCATGAACGTCACGTCGCCCTGTCGCGGGCGCATTGAGAAATTCACCGTGCAACTGAACGAGAGCTACGCCGTCGGCGCCGTGCTCGGCCATATCGAAGCCACCCGCGAAGAGGCGGTGCGACTGGGATTGGACGTGCCGCCGGTTTCCCGGGGCAGTGACACCGACCGCATTTCCGCGCCCGAGACCAACGGCCGCAAGCGGGTGCAACCGACGGTACGAGGATTGCCGGTGCCGGCCAATGCCGCCGGTGCCAGTTACCTCTCACCGCGGCTCAAGGCGCGCATGAACGAACTTGGCATGCATGCCGCCGACCTGGCGGGCATTGCCGGCAGCGGCGCGGCCGGGCGGGTGACCGTCGAGGATTTCGAACGGTTCATCGCCAATCTGGAAAAACAGAAGATGACTCCGGCGTCGTCGATGCGCGTGGCCGTGGCGGACGCCATGCGGCGCAGTTGGACGCGGCCGCTGGCACATGTCGGATTTCCGGTCTGTCTGGATCCGCTGTTTGCCTATCGCAAGGTTGCCCGGCCGAAGCCCGGCCCGGCGTTGTGCGCGTTGCGCGCGTTGGCGGTGGCGCTGGCGGAAAACAGCGCGCCGGCCGGCCGCCTCGTCGGCAGCAAAATCGTGCATCCGTCCGCCATCGATATCGGGTTCGCCGTGGAAGCCGAAGACGGCGTGCTGGTGCCGGTCATCCGCAACGCGGACAAACGGTCGTTGAAGGACCTGGTGGAACCCTATAACGAACTGGTCACCCTGGCGCGCGAACGCAAACTGCCGATGGAAGCCACCGGCGGGTCCATCGCCACGGTCACGAACTTCGGCACTTTCGGCCTGGAATGGGCGACGCCGATTCCGCTGCCGGAACAGACGCTGGTGCTGGGCATGGGCGCCGCGCGCCATGCGCCGAGCTGGGATTCGGTCAAAGGCCAGTTCGTGCCGGTGATGGAATCGAACCTGACGCTGAGCTTCGATCACCGCGTGCTGGACGGCGGCGCCGCCGGGCGGTTATTGCAACGCATCGCCGAGCTGATGCGGCAGCCGGACAAATTGTAAAAAAATTCGAACCTCGCGAAGCGTATGGAGTGCGTGCGGTTTACCGCCGCTGTTCACCTGGAAGTGATGGTGAACGAACCGATTTAAAAGCGGTGTTGAAGCACGCGCAGTCCAAACGCTGGCGCGATGAATTATCAACTTCCCCGGGTTCGCGCTGGGTTCTAATTCGCCCTGAACGTTGCCAGGATCGGCCGGTGATCGGAGCCGGTGCCCCAGTTCGGGATGGTTAAGATATAAGTCTCCTTTTGCACCCAGGCCCGTGCCATGGCCGGGCTGAGCAGGATATAATCCACGCGGCTGTAGGTGTCCTCCTTGCCGTAATAATGCGTCCAAGTCACATTGCGGGGTTCGAACCGCGCGATTTCGTTCGGATCAGTGTCACCGTTGCGCTCGGCCGGGCGGGTGTCCACCAGCTTGAATTTGCCGCGGCCGGTGACCGCTTTTGTGGAATCGGAATCTTTGACATCGTTAAAATCGCCCAGGACGACCAGTTTCGCGTTCGGATCGGCCCGGAAATGTTCATCCACAATCCGGCGCAGGATTTTCGCCTCCTCCAGCCGCAACTGGGCCTCATCGGCTTCGGGCACGGGCCGGCGCGATTTCAGATGCGCGGCGATGAGGGTGAAGGTGAAGTTCGTGGCCGCCCGGATTTTCACCTCGGCGAAACCGCGACTGACGGAAAAGCGGCGGCCATCGAGCAGAAAATGATCGTTCGTATGCGCCAGGCGGGCCACGAACGGCAGCCGGCTCAAAATGGCGACGTGGATATTCGTGTCCCAGCCCTGAATGTGTTCCCAGTATGGAAAATCAAGGCCCCCGGCCTTCAGCGAATCGCGCAATTCCAGCAGCGCGTTGGTGCTGCCCATTTCTTCGAGCGCGATGACGTCGGGCGCCAGCGCGCGGATGCTCTCGCAGATTTTTGCCCGCGCGGGAGCGGACTTGGCGGACGGACGTGATTCGGTGGGACGGTCCAGATAGTTTTCAACGTTGTAGGTGGCAACGCGGAAGGTATCGCCGGCCACCGCCGCAGAGCTCAGAAGCAACAGGACCAGGAGCGGCAGGGAACAACCGGATGAGAAAGGTTTCCGCATGGACGGTTGCCAAGCTTAGTCCCGATTTTATCGGCGTCTCAACGGATTTTGGCCTGGCGTTTTGGCAAATTTGGTACAGCCGCCGAAAGGAGGCTGGCCTGATTCGGAAGTGCGGGTTTCCCAACTCCTGTCTTTAACGCCAAAGGCGCCAGGACACAGAGAAATCCAACCCAGATCAACCCGGATTCGCGCCAACTGAAAACTGAACGCGGGAAACTCCGCCCTTCCCATGGCACGGCTGAGGGAAAGGCCGGCGATTACTATCGTGCCGGCAATCATTATCGGGTCTGCCGTTCGCCTGACCTTCGGTCAATTCCGAGAGAACCTTTGCCAAATCCGGCAAAGCTGGTACTGTTTTTACATGCTGAAAATCCGCCAAAGCGGTTTGCTGTCGCGTCCGGCAAAAAAGCGCATGCCGAAGCCGCTGGACGACATGCAGAGTCAGCGCGACCATCGCGAGTTGCGGATCGACAAGGTGGGCGTGCGCGGGTTGCGTTTCCCCATCCAGGTGCGGGACCGGGCGCACAGTGTTCAGAACACCGTGGCGACCATCGGCATGTTCGTCGATCTGCCCAAGGAATTCAAAGGCACCCACATGAGCCGGTTCGTCGAGGCGCTCAACGCCCATGGCAACATCATCCATGTGGAAAACATCCCGGACATTTTGCGGTCGCTGCAAAAACGACTGAACTCGGCCACGTCGCACCTGGAAATCGAGTTTCCGTATTTCATGACCAAGAAGTCGCCGGTGTCGCGCAAGCGCAGCCAGATGGATTACGTGGCGCGGTTCGACGCGGCGGCGTGCGGCGCGGACATCGATTTCGTCCTCACGGTCAAGGTGCACGTGACGACGCTGTGCCCCTGTTCGAAGGCCATCGCCCGTTACGGCGCGCACAACCAGCGCGGGCTGGTGACGGTGGCGTTGCGGTTTTCGAAGCCGGTCTGGATTGAAGACGTGGTGGCGATGGTGGAAAGCTCGGCGAGTTCGGAGCTGTACGCCCTGCTCAAGCGGCAGGATGAAAAGTTTGTGACCGAGCGCGCCTATGAAAACCCGGTGTTCGTGGAGGACCTGGTGCGGAACGTCGCGCTCCAGCTCAATGCACATCCGCGGGTGACCTGGTACAAGGTGGAGGCGGAGAACTTCGAAAGCATTCATAATCACAATGCTTATGCCAGCATTGAGAAAGGCTGACCTGGACCGGAAAATTTTTGAAAATTTTTGTGGCATATTTGCCTCCCTCTGCTACATTCCCGCCCCTTTGATGAACTGAAACAGATTTGACATTGTGACAGCGAAGAAAAAAGAAACTGGAAAAACGCAGGTCTCAGCCACCGCGGCGGCCATTCTGGGCCGGGCGACGGCCAAGGCCGGCAAGACGGTCGCCGACCCCAAAAAAGTTAAGCCCGAGTGGCAGAAATACTGCCAGCGGCTGTTGGAACTGCGCGAGCAACTGCTCCGGCAGATGAACGGCCTGGCCAAGGAATCCGCCCAGGAACTCCCCGGTTACAGCCTGCATATGGCCGATTCCGGCACGGACAATTTCGACCGTGATTTTGCGTTGAGCCTCCTGTCGTCCGACCAGGACGCGGTTTATGAAATCGAGGAAGCGCTCAAGCGCATCGAGAAGAAGACCTACGGCGTTTGCGAATTGACGGGCAAAGCCATTCCCAAGGCGCGGCTGGAAGCGATCCCCTGGACGCGGTTCACGGTGGATGCGCAGGCGCAATTGGAACGCGAAGGCGCCCTGCGCTCGCGCCGGCTGGGCCAGCTGGGTTCAATCGACAGCGCCGGCGGCAGCGAGGTGGAAGGCGAGGAGGACGAGCCGGAGGAGAAGGCCAAGGAGAAGGAATAAATTTTATGCCGCGCGAAATCATCACCATCGAATGCACCGAAGCGCGCAAGGAAGGCAAATCGCCCTCGCGCTACACCACGACCCGCAACAAAAAGCTCAAGACGGAGAAGCTCGAAATCCGGAAATACAATCCCGCCCTCCGCCGGCACACGTTGCATCGCGAAATCAAGTAATCCTTTATGCCCCGCAAGACGAATACCGACAAGGACCGGCGCGGCAACCGCCGCGGCCAGATGGAAAACCGCACGCCCCGTCCGAAGCCGAAGATTGACTTCACCGCTGACGCGCTTGATTTCAAGAACACCAACCTGCTGCGGCAATATGTGACCGACCAGGGCCGCATTCTGCCGCGCAAATACACCGGCATGCCGGCCCATTACCAGCGCCGCCTGACCCGCGCCATCAAACGCGCCCGCCAGATGCTGCTGATGAAGTAACTGATTTTTTTCCTCCGCCGCCCGAGTCTTCGGGCGGCTTTTTTTTCTCCTGGAGCCGATTCAATAAACCTGTAGCTGTGAACGGATCACAATCGCTGCGTGGCTGGCGGAAGCCGGAAGCGGCGGTCAACCGCCGCAGTCCAGACGCTTCGCGGGATTTGTGGGAGGCCGGCAATCGCGAAGCGTCTGGACTGCGGTGACTTCAGCACCGCTGTTGTTCGGCCAGAAGTTGCGGGCAAAACCGGTCGATTGGAATTTTTCGGCCCTGGCTGGCATGCCCGGGGACGCGCCGTCACCAAAGAAAAAGCCGCGCTAGCGCGCGGCTCACGTATTCCGTAAGGGCAAATTTTATCATGCCATTTCTTCCTGCCAGTCGCCGAGGTGCAAATACTCTTTCACCTTGCGGCGTTCATAACGATTTTTCAGTGTTTTTTTAGGTTGATGATCCAGCTTGCGGAATGGATGCTTGGGATCCCGTACTGCCTCCGTGATGACTTCCATCATTCGTTTCATAACTCAACTTTTGTTGCCGAGTTCCGCGGTGGCCGGCCTTCCTTGACCTTTCGGCCCCCGCTTATGCTCTTCATTATACGACCGTTACCGGCATTTGTCATTCAATTTTTTCCAAATTGTCATTTGGAATAATCAAATGACCCGGAACACCATTCGTTCGTGCCTCGGGAGACAGCAAGTTTCAAACCAAGTTCGATGAACGCTTTTTGGAGGCTGGAAAATTCCGATTTCAAAATCCCGGCCAGGACCAGGGTTCCGCCCGGGCGCAGCCGGTTGACAATGCGCCGCCGTTCGGAAATCAGCAGCGTCGATATCAGATTGGCGCAGATTAAATCGTATTGGCGGGCCGGTCGGAGCGGCAGTTTGGCCACATCGGCGCGGGTGATCCGCAGTTTCCGGCGGACCCCGTTCCGGCGGGCGTTGGCCCGGGCAATGCGTACCGCCTCGGGATCGAAATCAATGGCATGGACCGGCGCATAACCGAGCCTGGCCGCGGCGATTGCCAGGATGCCCGAGCCGGTGCCGATGTCGAAAAATGACCGGGATGAACGAAATTTTCCACAACGCACCAGTTCCTGCAGGCAGAATTTCGTGGTGGGATGCCGGCCGGTGCCGAAACTGAGGCCCGGATCCAATATCACGACGGCTTCGTTTCTCCGTGCCCGGCGCCGGCTCCAGCTGGGTTTGATGAGCAGCGAATCGCCGATTTCCAGCGGTGGAAAATGCCGTTTCCAGGATTCCGCCCAATCTTCGCGGCGCATTCGGGCCAACGCGATCCGGGCCGGGCCGGTGGCGAGTCCACAACGCCGGATCTTTTTCAAACCGGAGGCCAATTTTTCCCGGAGATCATTCCAGCCGGCAGGTTTTTCCTCAAGGTAAACCGAAAGGGTGTTGCGACCGGTTTCTAGGTCGAGATAGCTGGAAACCGGCTGTTGAAACCGGCCGCCCATCAGTTCCGCCACGGCTTCGTCGGCTTCGGGCAGCGTGACGATGGAAACGCGCCAGAGCGATCGGGGTTTCATGCGGGGCAATCGCGCCACGGCGTCAAGTTGAGCAGCTCGATCTCGTTCAGGTGCGAATGCAGCGCCACCTGCGTGAGGCTGGCATATTCGATATCGAACGAATTGGTTTTGGGCAGCGGCAGTTCGAGCAGGATGGCCAGGATCATGCGAATGACGCCGCCATGGCAGAAAATCGCCGCCGTGCCGCCCGGATGCCGCCGGATGATCTCGAACAGGCATGGCTCGACCCGGGCGCGGAAGGCCACGCCGGATTCGCCGTGGGGCACGCCGCCGCGTTCGATTTCGTCGAGCCAGTCGTAGGGATGAATGCCGAATCGCTTCTGCACCTCGAACCAGTTGTAACCGGTCCAGTCGCCGAAATCCACCTCGTGCAATTCGGGCCGGATGACTTGCGGCGGGGCGCCGTTCCGCAGCAGCGGTTCCACGGTCTGCTGGACGCGTTTCATCGGGCTGGCGTAAACCGCGTCGAGCGGCCGGCCGTGCAGGTACCGGGCGAGCGCTTTGGCCTGGGCACGACCGCGCGCGGAAAGGTTCATGTCAATCCGGCCGCCGAAGGTGTGATGGTAACGTTCCTCCACTTCGGCATGGCGGATGAGCCAGAGACGCGTCACGACCGCGGCCGGCGGCGCGGCTTTCCAGGAAGGTTTCGATGAGGATTTGCCCACGGAGAATCAGCCTCAACCCTGGGCGATGGCCCGGGTCTGTGCGGCCAGCAGTTCACGGATACCGGCCTTGCCCAGCGCCAGCAAATCGGCCAGTTGGCCCTCGGTGAACGTGGCTTCTTCGCCGGTGCCCTGGACTTCGATGAATTCGCCGACGGCGTTCATCACCAGGTTCATGTCCACCGCCGCCGCCACGTCCTCGGTGTAACACAAATCCAGCAGCGGCCGGCCGCCGACGATGCCGACGCTGACGGCCGCCACGGCGTTGAGGATCGGTGTTTCGGCCAGTTTCTTTTCCGCCAGCAATTTTTTCACCGCCAGCGACAGCGCGACAAAGGCGCCGGTGATGGCGGCGGTGCGCGTGCCGCCGTCGGCCTGGAGGACGTCGCAATCGACGCAGATCGTCCGGGCGCCGAATTTTTCCAGGTCCACGGCGGCGCGGATGGCGCGGCCGATGAGGCGCTGGATTTCCGAGGCGCGTCCGTCGAGCTTGCCCTTGCTGATGTCGCGCGGTTTGCGGGTGAGGGTGGAGTAGGGGAGCATCGAATATTCGGCGGTGATCCAGCCGCCGGTGACGCCCTGTTCCTTCATCCAGCGCGGCACGGATTCCTCGACAGTGACGCCGCAAATGACGCGCGTATTGCCCCACTCGATGAGCGTGGAGCCGGCGGCATAAGGCGCAATGTGGTTCTGGAAACGGATGGGCCGGAGCTGGTCCGGTTGCCGGCCGTCGGCGCGAACAGGAAAATCAGCCATAAATCCCGGGAATGGTAGTCGGCGGCGAATTCAAGGAAAGGCAAAACCGCCGAAGCTGGCACTAAGCCAGGCTGGCGAAGCAGGACCTTACGGATCACTCTTGGAGTGCGGTGACATGTCGACGCTTTCAAAGCGCAGACATGTCTGCGTTCCAAGTGACACACATGAACGGGCAATCGTGTTACTATCAACTGTTACTTCTTCTGCCCCGTCTCAATTCCGGCGAACAGACTTTCCAGGCTGTTGAGCCGCGCCTGCTGGGTCTCTTTCTGGGGATTCAGGACCTGGCGCAGATATTCCACGCCGTCGGCGATGTTGCGGACGGATTTGGGGAGGATGGCGCCGGCGGCGTTGGCGTGGCCGCCGCCCTGGAATTTTTCCGCCACCTTGAGCGCCTCGCCGTTGCGGCTGCGGAAGCTGGCAAACACCGCGTTGCCGCGACGGAACAACGTCACCAGCACCGGATATTTCGTCGCCTGCCGCTCGAGCAAGGCATGAACGATCAGGTTGTTGTTGCCCACCACCGTGTCCACGTACCCCGCCGTCGGGCTGAGTTCCGTGATGTTCGACCGGCTCCATTCGAAGCCGAGCGGATTTTCGATGCGGCGCTTCACCGCCATCACTTCGAGCAGCGGATGATCGATCAATTTCTCGATGTCGTTGCCGATCAACGCGTGCAGGTTCCAGAACTGGTAGATTTTGACGAGGTTCGCGTAATCGCCGGCGATCTCGAAATCCGGGTCTTCGTCGAGGAACAGGTCGGCGACATTGTTCAGATGCACGAGGCGGTCGAGGGGGGCTGATTGGATGCCGTGCTGGCGGCAGAGCTCGTAGCAGAGCGACCCGGCGGATTTGTTGATGTCGTGGATGAGCATCGCCTGTTTCGGCGCCGTCTCGGTGACATGATGATCGATGATGACCCAGTCCTGGCGGTCGAGGCGGGGTTCGAAGGTGAAATCGGCGACCCAGGCGGAGCGTTCGCGGAGGTCGCGTTGCTTCCAATAATTGTAATGGTACGCTTCCAGCGGGACATCGGTGCCGAACAGGGCTTTGGCCAGGCGTTGCAGCAAAACACCGGACAAGAATCCGTCGAGATCACTTTCGTGGGTGAAGATGACTTCAGGTTTAGGCAGCGGCGCCATGACGAGAGCAAGTTACCTCAACCGGAAAGGTGTGGCGAGCAGGGAATTTGCCGGGTGTGGCGCAGACATCCCTGTCTGCCGGTTTCCCGGGCTTTCCCGCCCTGCATGTTCGCGCCTTTCAGGGCAGCTTGTGGCCGGGAATGCTGCAGGTGGGCGGCTGGCCGACGGCGTTAATGGTGTAGGTGCCTCCGGCCGGACAGACGGGAGATTTATGCAGATACGGCTGGATATCGTCCCAGGTGGGGACGTCGCCGGCCGATTTATTTTTTTCCAGCGCCCATTGTTGTTTGGCGGCGTCAATGATCCGGAGATTATTGATGCAGGCGTTTTGTTGCGCGGTGGCGCGGGCTTTGACGAAATTGGGGACGGCGATGGCGGCGAGCATGGCGGGTACGGCAACGGCGGGCAGGAGCGCGACGTTGGCGTAACTCTGGTTGCCGTTACCGATGGTCAGGCAGCCTTCCGGCGTGTTGATGCCGACCGAATAACCAAAGCCGGTCTGGTTGCCGGAAAGTTTTTGCATCCATTCGGTCATTTGCGCCTGTTGTTTGGCGTTGGCGGCCATGACCTGCTGTTGCACCTGCATCACGGTGCGGGTGAATCGCTGGCTCACATAGACGAACTGGTTGCCGTTGTCCGGCAGGCCTTGCGAAAGGTGTTTGAATTCATCGGTCGCCTTGAGCCCGGCTTTCTTGCCGCTTTTCACCGCGAGCGCTTCGTTGATCAAATCGTCGCTCGTGGCAATAAACAGATAACCGCCGGTGGTGGCGGCACTGGGCCGGAGCTCGCCGACGAACGGAAGCGGTACGGGCACGGTCCGCATCTTGAGACCACCCTGGTCCGCGCTGATGACGTTGGGCAGGGCTTTCAGTTGGGTGTCGATGCGGTTGAAAATGATGTCATTGTTCACCTTGACCGCCAGCAGCAGGCCGGGCGAGGGGATATGCAGCGCGGTGCCCGGCACCGGCACGGGGATGTTGTTGGACGGATCGAGCGTGACGAGCAGGCCAAACTCGCCGCCGAGCGAATTGAGAAAGTCATCCCATTTGACCTGCGTTTTCTGTTCGAATTGAGCCGGGACCTGCTGCAACCATTGCCGGGCCTGGGGCAGATCGGCTTGCGTCACTTCCTTTTGCACGGCGGTCCAGAGCACCGGCAATTCCAGGTCCGAGAACGCCGCGAGCACCGTGTCGGCCGGCAGCAAATCGAGCCCGGCGAGCGGGTGCGGTTCCTTGCCGGCGAGTTGCCAGAGGAAGCCGTTGCCTTTGCCGGGATAATGATGCAACAACGCCTTGTTTCGAAACAGGCCTTTCTCGACCTCGACCGAACTCATGCCCACGCCGCTGATATCCTCGATGCCGCTGTCCTGGACGACGTGGGTGACGATGTCAAACGCCTTGTTGATATTGGCGGCGTCATCCGGCTTGAGGTCTGGCATGGAGGTGAAGGCCTCCCGCCAGCCGCCGATTTTGGCCGACAGACCGTCGAGCCACTGCGCGGTGCCCAGATAGAGATAGAAATTTCCACCCGGATCCAGTTGTGACGTGACTTCGGTGAAGCTGGTTTTCTCCGCCGAAACGACGGTGGAAGCGCCCGGCGCGCCGGCGGCGGGATTCGATCCGCCGGCGGGCGTTGCTTTTTTTCCGCAACCATAATTCAACGCGGCAATCAGGCCCAGCAGAGCCAGTGGAGTTGCATAAAAGAAGAGTCGATTGATTTTCATGATGTGAAATCCTTTGCCATTTGGTGATCCTGTCAGCCTCCAGCCAACCAGTTTTGCGGGAAAGGTAAAGCAGAAAAGATTGTCGGACCTCCGGAACTGCATCAGGCCGGCTGAAGAAAGGCTTGCCAGGCACAGCGGATGCGCATAGTTATTGGGGCATGACCTCCGCGCCGGATCATCGGACCAATCGGGGTTTTACTTTCGTTGCCTTGATCGTCATCATTGCGGTCCTGGCGGTTCTGGCCGCGTTGCTGCTGCCGGCGCTGGCTTCGGCCAAACGCAAGGCTCAACGCATCAATTGTGTCAACAACCTGAAACAGGCGGGACTGGCGTTCCGGCTTTGGTCTGGTGATCAAACGGACAGATTTCCCATGGAGGTTTCAACCAATAGAGGCGGCACAGCGGAATTTGACACTGGCGCGGATACCTTCCGCCCTTTCCAGGTCATGTCGAACGAGTTGAGCACGCCCAAAATCCTGGTTTGCCCGGCGGACATCCGAACCGCCGCCGCTGAATTCGTCCGCTTGAAAAATCAAAACGTCAGCTATTTTGTCGGATTGGACGCCAGTGGGGAGTTTCCCCGGAGGTTTCTGGACGGCGACCGCAATCTGGCCGGCAACTACCTGCCGGAAAACGGCATTCTCCGGCTGATTCCCGGAGAGGACGCTCGCTGGACCGGGACGATGCACGTTAACGCCGGCAATGCGGGTTTTGCCGATGGCAGCGTGCAGCAGCTTTCCAATTCGGGAGTCCGTGAAGCGTTAAGAAGCTCCGGCGGCCATACCAACTTGTGGCGAATTGCCCTGCCGGAATGACGCGAATCAGCGGGACACCATACTGGCGGCGTCCGGACGGAGTTTGAGGGCGGACCGCGCCCCAATCCCGGCCCGACCCAAAATTCTCTTTGAATTCCGCTGCATTTCCCGCCAGTATTAACATTCACTTTATGATTGGTTCGGTGGGGCGAGACTCCGTCGAGCCCTGATTGAATCCAGTCCGAATGAACTTGGGCTCGAGAGGACTCTCGTCCCACCGGATGATTAACATGAAACGCACACATCATTGCAACGAACTGCGCCCGGCCCACATCGGCCAGATGGTCACCTTGCACGGCTGGGTCCATTCCCGCCGCGATCTCGGCGGATTGATTTTCATCGACATCCGCGACCGCGAAGGCCGTACCCAGACGGTGTTCGATCCTTCGGATCTGCCCAAGGAACTGTTCGAGCGCGCCGCCGCGTTGCGCAGCGAATGCGTCATCCGGGTCACCGGCAAGGTCCGCCAGCGGCCGGAGGGAACGAACAATCCCAAAATCCCCACCGGCGAAGTCGAGGTGATGGCGAAGGAGCTGGAAGTATTGAACCTGGCGGAAGTGCTGCCGTTCCCGGTGGACGATCCGGAAGCGGCGAGCAAGGTGAATGAGGAATTGCGCCTCAAATACCGCTACCTCGACCTGCGCCGGCCGGAGATGGCGCGCAATCTGCGCCAGCGCAGCCGCGTCGCCACCGCCATCCGCGTGTTCATGGAGGAACAGGGCTTCCTCGAAGTCGAGACGCCGATGCTGTTCAAATCCACGCCCGAAGGCGCGCGCGAATTTCTCGTGCCCGCCCGCACCAACCCGGGCCTGTTCTACGCGCTGCCGCAATCGCCGCAGCAGTTCAAACAGATTCTCATGGTCGCCGGCGTGGAACGTTATTATCAACTGGCCCGCTGTTTCCGCGACGAAGACCAGCGCGCCGACCGGCAGCTGGAATTCACCCAGCTCGACATCGAAATGTCGTTCATCGAACGCGAGGACATCTACGCGCTGATTGAAGGCGTGCTCAAGCGGGTCTGGAAGACCGCGCTGAACATCGACATTCCGACGCCGTTCAAGCGCCTGACGTTCGAGGAGGCGCTGAACCGGTTCGGCATCGACAAACCGGACGCGCGTTTCGGCATGGAGCTCGTGGATTTCACCGGGGATTTCCGGGCCAGCACCTTTAAGGTCTTCAGCGGCGCCGTCGCCGCCGGCGGCGTGGTGAAGGCGATCAATGCCAAGGGCCTCGCCGGCGCCACCCAGGGCCAGATCGAGACGATGACTGATTACGCGAAAAGTTTCGGCGCCAAAGGCCTCGCCTACATCAAGGTGGAAGGGGGCGAATGGAAATCACCGATCGTCAAATTTTTCAGCGACGCCGAAAAGGCCGCGCTGACGACGAAACTGGCGATTGAGGAGGGCGATTTGATCCTGTTCGCCGCCGACCAGTGGCTGAACGCCTGCGAAATTCTCGGCAAGATCCGGTTGTACTGCGCCGACGTCCTGAAAGGGCAGGGGAAGCTGGTGATTCCGGCCGACCGTTTCGATTTTCTCTGGGTGATTGAATTTCCGCTGCTGGGTTTCGACCGTGAGCAGAACCGCTGGTACTCGAGTCACCATCCCTTTACCGCGCCGGTCACGGAAGACATTCCGTTGCTCAAGAGCGATCCCAAAAAAGTCCGCGGCCAGCACTATGACGTGGTGGTGAACGGTGTGGAACTGGGCGGCGGCTCGATCCGTATCCATCAGCCGGAAGTGCAGAAAACCGTGTTCGAGGACGTGCTGCAGATTCCGCCGGACATGGTCAAGGCGCGGTTCGGTTACATGCTGGAGGCGTTTCGTTACGGCGCGCCGCCGCACGGCGGCATTGCCCTGGGTTTCGACCGGTTGATGGCGATCCTGTGCAACACCCTGAGCATCCGCGACGTGATCGCGTTTCCCAAGACGGCCAAGGGCACGGACCTGATGACGGATTCACCCGGCAACGTCGAGCCGAAGCAGTTGCGGGAACTCCATATCGAGATGAAAGTGGCGAAAAAGGAGTAGGCCGCTCCCGGTCATGTGCCGCCGTCCCCAACCCATTTTCGGCAGCGTGTCCGTCGCATGTTTCTGGCGCTGGTCATAGCGTACGGATTGCTGGTGCTGGTGGCGGCGGTTTTCCAGCGCCGGCTGATTTATTTTCCCCGCCTCATCCCGCCCGACCTGGCTGAACCGGCGGCGGCGGTGAACGGTTTTGTGCCCTGGCGCAATCCGGCCGGGCAGATCATCGGCTGGAAACTGCCGTCGTCAGCGCCGCCGGCCGCCGGCGTTTTGATCACGCATGGCAATGCCGGTTGCGCCCTGGAACGGATTTATCTCGCCGGTCCGATCCATGAGGCGGCATCGGTGGATGTGTACGTGCTGGAATATCCCGGTTACGGCGCGCGTGCCGGTTCGCCGGACAAAAAATCATTGTTCGCCGCCGGGGAAGAAGCCTGGAATCTGTTGCCGGCCGGCCGGCCCAGATATCTCGTGAGCGAATCGATCGGCACCGGTGTGGCGTGTCACCTGGCCGGTACGCATCCGGGCGAAGTGGCCGGTTTGGCGCTGTTCGGGCCGTATCATGACCTTGCCTCGGTGGCGCAACGGCAGATGCCGTTTCTCCCGGCGTACTGGCTGTTGCTCGACCGTTTTTGTCCGGCCGACGATCTGAAATCCTACCATGGCCCGGTCAAAATGGTGGTCGCCGGCGCCGATGAAGTCATTTCGCCCGATTTCGGCCGGAAATTATTTGCGGCCTACAACGGCCCCAAGGACCTGCAGGTCGTTCCCGGCGCCCGGCACAACGAGGTGGCGGCGCAATCGCCGGACTGGTGGCGGCAGGTTTTTTCGTTCTGGCAACAAAACGGTCCGCCCTGAGTCCAACACCGAGGAAGCCCGCCGGCGCTAATGACAGCTTTAGCCGGACTGTTTCTTCAGCCGGGGGGCCGGATTCATCTTGCGGGCCGGGTTCGGCTATGAGATGACTCATACACACAGATGTGTGTTGTGTATGAATGATTTGCTTCAAAGTTTGCTTCAGCTGCAGGCCCTGACTTTCGGTGAAAAACAGGATTCATCCGTCGAGACAGCCCGGAACGGGTTGCGGGCGAAAATTCCGGCGCAGATCCTGGGTCATTTCGACCGCCTGGTGGCCCGCGGGAAAAAGGGTGTGGCGGTTGTCCGCAACCAGGTTTGCACCGGCTGTCATATGCGGGTGCCCATCGGCGCGATCAATACGCTCCGGCAGGGACAGGACATCCAGCTCTGCGAAAGCTGCGGGCGTTATCTCTATCTGCCGCCCGAGGCGAAAAGCGGATCGCCGGAACCGGCTGCCGCTCCGAAGCCGGAAAAAAAGCCGCGGAAATCCAAAACCTCCGCGGCGGTGCCTTGAAGTCGTGGCGACGCGACGTCCGCCGTCGCCGGTCCAATTTGCGTTTCGAAAAACAAAAAATCCCGGCAGCGCATCGCCACCGGGATTTTGAAAGAATCTCTGTTTTATTCGCCGTAAACCGTCACCGTGGTCTCGACATACAGACCGAGAACGCTGGTCACATGACAATCCACGTGATTGATTTTGGTAATGCCGCCGTTGTCGCAGGCAGCCTTGATGCTGGAATCGCCCGTGGCGATGAAGACGATACCGGTGGATTTGGCGGTACCGACCTTGCTCATGCCGGCATTGGGATTCATCGGCGCGCTCGTGGCGATAAGCGGAGCGGAGACATCGGTGTAAAGCCCACCCACGCAACCGCCAACCGGACCGCCCATCGGGCCGACACAACCGGTGATCAACATGGACAACGCACCTGCACACGCACAACCAATCAGTTTTCTCATAATATAGTTCTCCTTTTCGTTTTGGTTTAGTTTCGGTTTAGTTATCTGCTCCGGGAACACACCGGCCCTTTCTTAAAAGAGCCCAACTTTTCTGTCAAGGGATAAAATCAGCCGGCTAATCGGAAGTGCATTTCATTTTCTGCATACTGCCGGCGAGTCGAGGTGTGGGGCAGGCTTTCCAGCTGCCCTGTTGAAAACATTCTGATTGAGGGAGTGGTCCGCTAACGGCGGAGCACATAGGCCAGCACCCGGATGGCCGCCTCGGTTAATTGAGTGGCCTG
>Ga0335078_10001351_pt1 | contig 37240 bp, 14 predicted proteins | sample Lox_Sample_32_FD_206711 | JGI IMG/M metagenome (GOLD analysis project Ga0335078, IMG submission 206711) | Soil microbial communities from Loxahatchee National Wildlife Refuge, Florida, United States - Lox_Sample_3.2 | ecosystem: Environmental > Terrestrial > Soil > Wetlands | place: USA... | reverse complement strand
CAATGGATTGGGACAGATTTTACAATCAACCCGGGAAATGCCGTGGACATATATCCAAGCGGGAATACTCCAACATTCAACTGGACACCGAATCTTGCGGCGACTCCGGTACCATAAAAAGGAGATAACTGATGAAAAAGGTAGTTTACCTTATAATTTTAACAGCTGTTTTAGGTATGGTGCAATTGTACGCAACTCCATACTATTTGATCATGCACATTTTTAACGCTGATGGAACATCCGGTACAGCTACAACAGCAAATAGTTTTTCAAGTGTAAGCGCTTATAGGATAGGAATAACCGGTCAAATTGGACATGAGGAATCAGGACCGACAAATCCGCAGGAAGTATATCCTGCAGACGGCGCCGGGACACCAGCTTATCTTTATTCCGATGTTGGGGATATCGATTGGGCAACAACGCAAGCTGCGCTTGGGCAGACAACATCAGCGGTAGCAGAAGTTTATAGCCCGCAATTCGGGTGGGCAGGAAGTTCTTATGTTGGGTGCACGGGTACTGTCATATCAAATATTAATGAAACATTATTGCCGGATTGCGCGCTGCAACTTATACCGCAACCGCAGATAATATCGCAGGGCACAAGCTCGATTACAATTGGATGGACAGGCATGAATAATACATATATCAGTGGGTACTCAATATTCAGGACTACATCCCCGACTACAGGACCTTCAAGCTCTTATACGTCCATAACAGGTGTCCCACAGAATATAAACGGACCGATACAGTATACAGACACTGACGCGAGTTTGCAGCAGGGTGTTACATATTATTATGAAATATCACCAAATTTTGCATGGGGAGGTACAGGGAATACTGTAACAGCCTATGTGTCAAATCCGATGTCGGCAAGCAACGGCGTACAATTGGAATCTCCGGCAAATGCCACAGCGACACAGGTAGTGATCGCTACACAGACAGCAGTGGCAGTTGAGACGCAAACTGCTGTCGTGCAGGCTACTCAGACTGCAATTGCGCAGCAGACAAGCACGGAAATAGCGCAGGAGACTGCGACAGCCGTGTTAATAGCAACAAATACAGAAATAGCAGTGGCAACGCAGACAGCCGCAGTACAGGCAACAAATACAGAAATAGCAGTGGAGACAGGTACGGCAGTTGCGCAGGCGACTGCGACAGCAATAGTAATAGCGACAGATACGGCAATAGTAGCAGCTACGCAGACAGCTGCTGTAATAGCAACAAATACAGAAGTAGCAAATGAAACGGCAACGGCAGTGGCGCAGGCAACGCAGACAGCCGCTGTAATAGCAACAAATACAGAAGTAGCAAATGAAACGGCAACGGCAGTGGTAATAGGAACACAGACAGCAGTATCACAGGAGACGGCTACAGCTGTTGCGCAGACGACTGCGACAGCAGCAGTAATAGCGACTGAAACAGCTATTGTAGTAAATACACAGACAGCGGTTGCAGTTGCCACACAGACAGCAGTAGTGGCAGCAACGCAGACAGAGGTCGCAAACGAAACAGCAACAGCAGGAGCTATAGCAACACAAACAGCAGTTGCCATAGCAACCGAGACAGCGGTTGTAGCAGCAACGCAGACAGCGGTAGCAGTCGCGACAAATACAGAGGTCGCAAATGAAACAGCAACAGCAGGAGCTATAGCAACACAAACAGCAGTTGCCATAGCAACCGAGACAGCGGTTGTAGCAGCAACGCAGACAGCGGTAGCAGTCGCGACAAATACAGAAGTCGCAAACGAAACAGCAACAGCAGGTGCAATAGCCACACAAACAGCAGTTGTAATAGCTACAGATACAGCGGTTGTAGCAGCAACGCAGACAGCGGTAGTACAGGCAACAAATACAGAAATAGCAGTGGAGACCGGTACGGCAGTTGCGCAGACGACTGCGACAGCAGCAGTAATAGCGACTGAAACAGCTATTGTAGTAAATACACAGACGGCGGTTGCAGTTGCCACGCAGACAGCGGTAGCAGTCGCGACAAATACAGAAGTCGCAAACGAAACAGCAACAGCAGGTGCCATAGCAACACAAACAGCAGTTGTTATATCGACCGAGACAGCGGTTGTAGCAGCAACGCAGACAGCAGCCGTACAAGCTACAAATACAGAGGTAGCAATTGCGACAGGTACGGCAGTTGCGCAGGAAACGGCGACAGCTGCAGTGCAGGCGACAAACACTGCAATAGCAATAGCTACGCAGACATCCATAGCAGCAGCGACACAAACAGCAGTCGTGGTTGCAACGCAGACGGCAGTAGTTCAGGCTACAAACACAGCCATTGCGCAGGCAACAGTAACAGCAGCTGTACAGGCTACGCAAACAGAAATAGTTATACAGACCAGCACAGCAGTAGCGCAGGCTACATCTACAGCTGTTGTGCAGGCTACAGGGACTGCTGCAGTGCAGGCGACAGAAACAGCCGCAGCCGCAGCATGGACGGCAACAGTTACCCAGACGCCTCTGATGAACGCGACGCCAACACCACCGATATCAAGCCAGCCGTACGCATATCCGCTGCCGGCTTCAAATACAATTACTTTTTGGTATCAGCTTTCCGCGCCATCGAGCGTAAAAATATATGTGTACAACCTGTTAGGTATTCAGGTTGCTGTTTTTGAACAGAGCGGTGGGATTGCAGGAGTAAATACTTCGCAGGCGTTCGATATAAGCAAATTCGCGCCGGGAATATATTTCTATATAATAAAAGCGCCTGACATAGGCGTGAGTTTCGCAGTAAATAAATTTGATGTGGAAAGGTAGGAGGCAGCCATGAAAAAAATACTTTTTGTAATCGCAATGATGGTTTTCGCGGCAGCTTCCGCTTTCGCCGCGGTAAATGACAGCGCTTCGATAATGTTCCCGATGCTTGACATGGGCGTAGGGGCAAGAGCGCTCGGTATGGGAGGGGCATATACAGCCGTGGCCGATGACGCAAGCGCAATATACTGGAACGCTGCAGGGCTTGGAAATTTAAATAATATTCAACTTGGGTTGACATATGACAAGTGGTTTATGGATACATACTTCAGCCAAATATTGTTAGCATGCCCGCTTCCTGCTGGTACCATAGGCGCTGACATTGTTTACCTGAACCTTGGTTCGCTGCAGGGCAGGGATGCTTACGGTGCTCCGACACAGCAATTAAACCCATATAATATGGGAGGCAGCCTGGCATACGGTATAAACATGGGAGATGTTTCGGCAGGCTTGACATTGGAAATGATAAACCAGTCTTCGGGCACATTTTCAAATACAGGTATAGGGTGCAATGTCGGTTTATTGTACAAAACAGGCATTTTTTCTGCAGGGCTTGATATTCAAAATATAGGCAGCGAAAGCGCGGGCAATGGATATACCCTGCCAATGAATATAAAAGCAGGTATTGCCCTGAAAATACTGGATACAACCCAGAACAGCCTGCTTGCCGCGATTGACACGCAGTATCTTTTCAACGACGCTGATTATTTAAGCGTGGGTGCCGAATATGTTTACGACCAGATGCTTGCTATAAGGGTGGGGTACAAAGCCGGGTTTGAGCAGACAAACCTTCAGGGTTTGACAGGAATAAGCGGGGGCGTAGGATTAAAATTTGCGAATTTCAACCTTGATTACGCTGTAGTGCCGTACGGGGAACTTGGCACAACCCAGTGGATGATGCTGACATATATGTTTGGCAACAATACTCAGAAGGGCAATACCCAGGCCGGTAATGCAACGGCTGTAAAGCCAGCGGCAACCGGGAAGGTTTCAAATACAGTAAAAACAACAACAACCGCAGCGGTCCATGACCAGGATTTCGACGATGGCTTGAAACTGCAGGCAGCCGGCAAGGTCAAGGAGGCAATTGAAAAATTTACGAAAGTGGTAACCGCGAATCCGAAAAACGTGATGGCGTGGAATTACCTTGGCCGGCTCTATTACATCCAGAAGAATAAAAAATATTCAATCGTGTGTTATGAAAAATACCTAAAACTGAAACCGGATGACAAGACAACAGCCGCGTGGCTGAAAAAATATAAGGCGGAAAAATCAAAGCCTGCAAAATAGCAAATAAATAACTAGCAAACGGAAAAGCGCTGAGGCTCATGCAACGCCCTGAAAATAAACCTGATCAAATTGTTGGAGTTAATATGGCCGGGAGAAATTATTTTTTAAAACAAACAATTTTGCCGATCAAAATATTTTTGATTTTTCTTATAATCCTGCTTTTTTCTTCAAACGCTTTTTCTGCTATAACTTATAATGCCCACAACAACACGGATAGCGTCAGCAACAGCAATGTCCTGACTATAACCTTTACCGCGGCGACCGCAGCTACCGACGTATTAATGCTTGGTTCGGTGGTGAATTCAAACACTGCGATTAACAGCATTACATGGGTGACCGGAAGCTTTTCGCAGGGGTTTTCTTCATCGCCTGCGATGCAAAATAACGGCACGGGCATAAGAAACGAAATATGGTATTTGATGGCACCTGAGGCAGGAACAGGCACAATCACGGTAAATTACGCCGGCAATGTAAACGCTATTGCCGGGGTTATAGAATACACTAACGTTGATGCGCTTGTAAATACCGGCATGGCAGCAGGCAACGTTGCATGGCTTTCGACAAACATAGCCAACAAATACAGGAACAGTTGGATTTTTTCGATTTTTGGCCAGAATACAAGTACTGGCACATACACGTGGGCTGCCCCGATGCAGGCAAGAAAAAGGTGGGATTTAAACCTTACCGGTGTTTTACACGCTTCTGTATCTGACAGGACAACCACGACAATAAAAAGCTATCCTGAAACTTGCACGTCAAGCGCTGTTGCGCAATCTGATATGGTATCCGTAGAAATGCTTTTTAAACCAACTATAAACTCGAGCATTTATTATGTTGCGCCTACAACCCTTGAGATCGGACAGATTATAACAATTGAAATCAGCGTGACAAACGCAGGCGGAGTAACGGCAGATAATGTTTTGCCTGTCACGCCGGCGGCAGGCGCATTAACTGCAGCCGGGGATGTGTCGGTTTTAAGCTCGCCAGCTCCCCAAACCCTCGTTTATGATGCTGCCGCCTATTTTACATGGACATTTTCAGCGGCATCATTCGGCACTATAACGTTTACTACAGCGGCAAGCGCCATTGATGATTATACCGGACTCCAGGTATCGGGCGCCAAATTAACTTCAGCAAAGATTACAATTTATGCCCCTGCTTCATTAAGCGCGAACATAATAACGCCTTCACTGGCGCTTTTAGGAAATAATATAACAGTAGTTATGAACGTGACAAATGTTGCAGGCGGAGCCACTGCCGATAATGTGCAGCCGGCGTCAAGTCCTGTGGTAAGCACTCCATCTGACGTGAGCCTGATAAGCACTCCGGTCGTATCTTCGGTAAATATTGCGGGAGGTGCTACCGCATCATTTACGTGGATTTACTCTACTCTGGCAGTTGACACCATAACATTTGCTGACCAGGCTTCCGGCACTGATGCTGTTTCAGGCGCTGTGGTACAGACAGGGCCAATTACAAGCAGCCCTGTGCCGATACAGATAGCCACACCGACAAGCACGCCAAACCTGACTGCGACGTATATTTCAAATGAAACAGCAACTGAGGCGCTATGGACCCTGACAGCCACACCGTCAATAACCAGCACCGTTACGCAAACAGCTACAATAACGCCCACGTTCACGGCAACGCTGGCGCCGCTCATTGTAACTTCGCTTGCAGACACCGACACCAGCGGCACATTAAGGTACTGCATAAACCAGGCAAACATAATGTCGGGCGGGGTAACCATAAATTTTTCGCCGTCAATAGCAGGAGGCACAATAAACTTGACTTCGTCATTGCCTGAAATCAACGGTGCGGACGACCAGCTCACAATAGATGACGGTACCAATAATAATGTTATTAACGGGAAAGGATATAATATATTCATGATATCAACTTATGGAAACGCGGTATACAGCCTCGCAATGATTGGCGCTTACACGGCAGTATCAATAAGCGGTGCTGATGCCTATGGAAACACAATATCAGGATGTATCATGGGTATGGACTGGGCAGGAAACGCTGGGGCAAATACAAACGGTGTTGTTATCAGCAACACAGCGAATTACAATTATATAGGAATCACAACAAATGCTTACACAAACGGCAATATCATTGTCAACAATACCACGGGCATTCTTGTGGACGGGTCTTCATATAACGAAATATTGGGTAATTATATAGGCACTGACACGAATTTTGATGCATTTGGAAACGCAATTGGTATTTTATTGAAAAATGGCGCTACATACAACCAGATAGGAGAGGGCGTAGGCTCGGGCTATGAAAACTATGTAATGAACAATTCTTCCGGCGGTATAGTTGTAGGAAGCAGCCCGGCGGATAGCACAACTTTAGGCAATTATATCAGTTCGAATTTCATTTCTGGAAATAATGGTAATGGAATAGACCTTGGCAATGACGGAATTACCCTAAACGGCAGCGAAACAGGCTCTGGCCCCAATAACTGGGTATATTATCCGACTATTACCGACGCATATATGTCCGGACCGACAACCCTGCATGTTGATGGCAATTCAAACATAAGCATTAGTGATAATTCAGACATCGGCATTATAATAGGCATATCGGATGATGATGGAAATTGGGGGTCGGATAATATGGCACATGGTGAATGCCCGCAGCCGATTACTTTTATTGCAATATCAGAAGGCACATTCAGCGTAGACATAGATACGAGCTGGCTGGGCGGCATTTATAACCCGAATCTCTCGGGCCAGGTTATAACAGGCTATAACATTGATAACAGCGGCTCGTCGGAATTCTCAGGTGATGTAGTAGTGTTGTCGATGCCGCCTGCAACGCTGACAGCGGTTGTACAGGCAACACAGACCGCGATAGTTCTGGCAACACAAACCGCTGCAGTACAGGCGACGCAGGCAATGGCAGCACAGCAGACACAAACCGTTGTCATGCAGGCAACTCAGACGGCAGTTGCGCAGGAAACCCAGACTGCTGCAGTGCAGGCCACGCAAACAATGGCAACAATACAAACCCAGACGGCAATAATACAGGCAACGCAGACAGCCATAGCAGTAGCAACAAATACAGAGGTTGCAGCAGAAACGGGTACTGCTATAGTACAGGCAATACAGACACAGGCAGCGATACAGACAGCTACAGCAATAATGCAGGCAACACAAACAGCTGCAATAATGGCAACAAATACAGAAGTTGCAATTGAGACAGCAACAGCAATGTTACAGGCGACGCAAACGGCCGAGATAATAGCGACAAATACGGAGATAGCAAATGAAACAGCAACAGCAGTAGTAGTAGGAACGCAGACGGCAGTAGCAGTTGCAACAAATACAGAGGTAGCAAACGAGACAGCGACAGCAGTAGCTATAGCAACACAAACAGCAGCGGTAATAGCAACAAATACAGAAGTAGCAAATGAAACGGCAACGGCAGTTGTGGCAGGGACACAGACAGTGATAGCGCAGGAGACGGCCACAGCAGTAGGAATAGCAACCCAAACAGCAGTAGTGATTGCCACGCAGACCGCTGCAGTACAGGCAACACAGACAGTGATAGTGCAGGAGACAGCCACAGCAGTGGTCCAGGCGACGCAGACAGCGGTTGTAGCCGCGACAGAGACGGCAGTTGCAGGATTTACACCAGTGGCACCTGCAAGCCTGTCAGTAACGCAAAATGGGGCAAATACGACATTGCAGTGGACGACAGCAGGGGACGCGGTATCATATAATATATATATAGCGACGGGAGCAGCAGGCAAGCTGAACGCATTCCCCGGAGCAGGATGGACAATCCTTGCAAATGTCCCGGCGACAGCAGGCACGACATCATATACATATAACGATATTTCAGGGAATATATATACGTTCTACATGGTGACCGGAGTGAACGCATCCGGAGAAGGCACGCATTCGACAATGGGAAGTAAAGTTGTAATGAGTTTCACATACATAGCAGGTGGAATGAATACTTACAGAATAGCGCTGCCTTATATATCAAAATATGCAAAAGCAGCAGACATAGTGACTGATATAGAGGGCTCAATAGCGACAACGCCAACTAAAATAGATATAATTGCTTTATGGAATCCTAACACACAGGTGTATAATCCATATGGTTATATATCACCCCAGTGGCTTGGCACAAACTGGACTGTTGACGCAGGGACACTGTCGTCAAACGCGATATATATGCACGTGATATCGAGTTTTAACTGGGTTGTGGCAGGAACAGATAACATGGCGAATTTATATTTCAGCTATAATACAGTCCTGCCAAGCGAAAACTGCAGGATGCTGCCTTATAGCGGTATTTACACAAAGGCATCCCAGATAGTCACAGCAATAGAGGGCGGAACAGGAGCAGGGACCGACCTAAAAATAAATATTGTTGCGATATGGGATCCGGTACACCAAATATATACACCATATGGATATGTTGGGAATCAATGGATTGGGACAGATTTTACAATCAACCCGGGAAATGCCGTGGACATATATCCAAGCGGGAATACTCCAACATTCAACTGGACACCGAATCTTGCGGCGACTCCGGTACCATAATCAAAATCATTTTAAGCCAATTTCATTACACATCTCATAAAACATATTTGCAATTGAATTACGATATGTTATTATCTATGAAAATCAAGAATGCTTTTATTTTCATGGTGAAAAATGCAGCAAGTAAACTACTTCGACCAGATACCTGTAAAGGTGCCGAAAGAGATGGTTCTCATACGCCTGGGCCGTAAAAAAAATACGGTCAAAATAGATGAATCCCAGCAAAAACAACTGGATGACTATATAAAAGAAGGCGAGCTTTTATGCAGGATAAAGGGTGCTTATGCCGGTTTTAAGGTTGCGGAGAAAAGCGGCAGGCAGATAAAGCTTGTAAACGGCATTATATTTGAAAGCGAGACCATGGCTGAATGGATGTTTGACGCGGAAGAAATAATCCTTATGGCTGCAACTGCGGGCAATGAAGTGACCGAACGCAGGGACAAAGAAATAAGCTCGGGAAATGCAACGCTCGGAGTTGTAATTGACGCTGTGGCATCCGAGACAGCAGATGAAGGCCTGAACAGGATAGAGGATATTATAAATAAAATGATTATAAAACAGGGTAAAACGCTTACAAAAAGATATTCGCCCGGTTATGGAGACCTGGCTTTGGCAGCCCAGAAAGACATTTACAATGCGTTACAGCTTGATATAATAGGCATAACTATTACAGACAAGTTCCTTCTTGTACCGGAAAAGTCTGTTATGGCTATAGCAGGAGTCATACCTTTGTAGTGTTGATTTTAGATTGAAAAGTTTTTAAATCTACACTCTAAAATCTAAAATATTGTTGGTTTGAGGTTTCAAGATGAATATTGATTCGCTCAAAAAAGTATTAAAGCAGAGGATAGTGCTGCTCGACGGTTCCACTGGAGCCGAGTTGCAGAAGCGCGGCATGCCGTCCGGCGTATGTCCCGAGAAATGGGCGCTTGACAACCCTGAAGGGCTCATAAAACTGCAGCAGGAATATATTGAAGCGGGCTCTCAGATTATCCTGACTTTTACACTTGGCGGCACGCGCGCAAAACTTGCCGATTTTGGGCTGGAAAAGGAAGTAATCAGGATAAACAGCGGCCTGGCGGCAATATCAAAAAAGACAGCAGGTAAAAATGCGCTTATAGCAGGGGATATAGGAGCTACTGGGCATTTTCCGAAGCCTTTTGGGGACATGGATTTTACCGAGTGCGTTGATATATACAAAGAACAGGTTTGCGGGCTTTTAAAAGGCGGAGTTGACCTGTTCTTGATAGAAACAATGTATGACATACAGGAGGCAAGGGCTGCGCTTTTGGCAGTAAAAGAATCGTGCAGCCTGCCTGTAATGGTAAGCATGACTTTTGACGAGAACCAGAGGACCATAACAGGCACAGACCCTGTGTCTGTGCTTATAACTCTCCAGAGCCTTGGAGCTGATTTTGTCGGAGCAAACTGCTCTACAGGGCCGAAAGAAATAGTAAAAGTAATCCAAAAAATGAAACCGTACGCAAAAGTGCCGCTGTTTGCCAAGCCGAATGCGGGCTTGCCGAAGCTTGTAGAAGGGCAAACCATATTTCCGATGGAAGCAAAGGAATTTGTTTCGTTTACAAAAGCATTTGTAAAAGCGGGCGTTAACATGATTGGCGGATGCTGCGGCACAACGCCGGAGTTTATAAGTGAAGTAAAGAAAAAGCTTAAAGCCTCAAAACCTGCAAAACTGAAAGCAAAGTCATATGGTGTGCTCTCATCAAGCAGAAATACAGCGGTTATAGGAACTTTGAAATCAACTGTGATAGTAGGCGAGAGGATAAATCCTACAGGCAAGAAACAACTCCAGGAAGAGCTGAAACAGGGGAAGTTTCTGGAAGTAAGGCGGTATGCTCAGGAACAGAGTGAAAATGGCGCAAAAGTACTGGATGTGAATGTCGGTATGCCGGGCATAGACGAAAAGCAGACAATGATAAGCGCTATTGAAATGTTAAGCACGACTACTGATGCGCCACTGAGTGTAGACTCTTCATCACCTGATGTCATTGAAGCTGCGCTCAGGATTTATCCGGGCAGGGCATTAATAAATTCAATATCGGGCGAGAAGAGTAAACTGAAAAAGCTCTTGCCTATAGCTGCCAAGTACGGAGCAATGTTTATATTGCTGCCAATAACGGAGAAGGGCGTTCCTGAGACGGCAGAAAAAAGGATAGTTATAATTAAGAAAATTTTTAAAGAGGCGCAAAAATACGGATTTGAGAAAAAGGATATTGTAATAGACGGGCTTGTCATGACAGTGTCATCAAACCAGAAGGCGGCAAAAGAGACTTTAAAAGTCATAGCATGGGCAAAAAAGAACGGTTTTAATTCAATAATAGGGCTGTCAAACGTATCTTTTGGCCTGCCTGAAAGGCAGATAATAAATTCCACGTTCTTTAACCTTGCGCGCAAAAAAGGCCTGACAATGGCAATAGCAAATCCAATGGCTGACATGACGATTAAAGATAAAATGGCTGAGGCGCTCCTGCTCGGCAAAGATAAAAACGCGGTTAATTTTATTGAACAATTTTCGCAAAAAAAAACCGGAAGCCAAAAGCAAAAATCCGAAGCATCAATTAATGTTTCTGATGCAATATTTAATGCTGTTGTAAAAGGGAATAAAGAAAGTATTATAAACCTGATAGATTCGGCGCTTAAAGGAAATCAAAAACCAAATGAAATAGTGGATAAGATTTTAATTCCTGCAATAAACAAAGTGGGCGAATTATACGATAAAAAAGAATATTTTCTACCTCAGCTGATAGCAAGCGCAGAGGCAATGAAGGCAGGCTTTGCAAAGCTTGAATCGCTGCTTGAAAACAAGGCTGATCAGTCCAAAAAAGCAAAAGTTGTAATTGCCACAGTCAAAGGCGACATACACGATATAGGGAAAAATATAGTTGTTTTAGTGCTTAAAAATTATGGTTTTGAAGTATTTGATCTTGGCAAAGACGTACATGAATATGTTATAATATCAAAGGCAAAGGAAGTTGGCGCGGATATAATTGCCCTGTCAGCTCTTATGACAACAACGATGGCTGAAATGAAGCCTATTATTGAAAAGGCAAAACAACAAGGCCTGAAATGCAGGTTCATGATAGGCGGCGCGGTAGTTACATCGGACTTTGCGCAGCAAATAGGCGCGGACGGTTATGCGCGTGATGCCTATGAAGCGGTAAAAGTTGCTAAACGGCTTACAGGGAAATAAAACATGCAAAAATTGAGGAGGATTACATGGCAGACATGGCACAATTAAGGGATGTTTTAAAGAAAGTCGACTTTTTTTATTCTTTGAGCTTTGCTGAACTTGACGAATTAATAAATGCATTAAAGAAAAGACCGGCTAGAAGAGGGGAAACCATAATAAAACAGGGCGAGAGAGGCGATACTTTTTACCTTATCAGCAAGGGTTCTGTTTCAGTTTACGTAAAAAAAGGCCTTTTTGGAAAAAAGCAGGTCGCAGAACTTGGAGAAGGCGATTTTTTCGGTGAAATGGCGCTTGTGTCAGACGAGCCGAGGAGCGCAACTGTGATTGCAGACGAGGATTCGGAAGTTTTTGTTTTGTACAAAAAGGACTTTAAACAGATATTGCTTTCAAACCCAAAGATTGCGGGCATAATAAAACAGGTGCTTACAGAAAGAAAGATGAAAAACAGGCAATAAAACTGTTTTTTCTTGACAACATATAAAAATATGATATAGTCTTGATAATTTGTTCTGAAAAATTACACCACTATATAATTTATTATTACTAAATATAAAAAACCTTGTGAGAACATTCACGAACATCAAAAGGAGTGTTAATTATGCCAAAGAAAACACTTAAGAAAAAGGCAAATAAAAAATCTCCAGCAGTAAAATCAGGCGGAACATCCGCAATAATCAAAAAGTATAACGCAGATCCAACGCGCCTTATGGATATCCTGCTTGAAGTGCAGGCAAGCCAGGGCTGTGTCAGCGACGCGGCGATTAAGGAAATATCAAAATCTACAGGCCTGCCGATAGCGGATGTAAACCAGACTGTGACTTTTTACCAGTTCTTTTCCAAAAAGCCGCGCGGCAAATTTACCATTTATCTCAACAACAGCGTGGTTTCCACCTTTAAAGGGTTTGACGAGGTAAAGGATACTTTCGAAAAGGCGACTGGAATCAAGTTTGGAAACGTGACCAAAGACGGGCAGATAGGACTTTTCCTTACAGCTGATATAGGCATGAACGACCAGGAACCGGCGGCCATAATAAACAACCAGGTTTTCACAAATTTAACGCCTGAAAAAGCAAGGGCAATAATAGCAGGCATATATGAAGGCAAAACAATAGACCAGCTTAAGGGGACAAAATACGGGGACGGGAAAAATTCACATCCGCTTTTAAAATCCATGGTGCAAAACAACATAATGAAAAAAGGCGAGGTTGTTTTTTCTGATTATGCACCGGGCGAAACAATTAAAAAGATAGCAAACATGAGTTCGACTGACGTTATAAACATCGTGAAAAGTTCAGGGCTCCGCGGCAGGGGAGGCGCTGGCTTCCCGACAGGCATGAAGTGGGAATTCTGCAGGAAAAACCAGGCTGAAAAGCACTATTTGCTTTGCAACGCAGATGAGGGCGAACCGGGAACATTTAAAGACAGGGTGATTTTAACCGAGATTCCAATGCTTGTATTCGAGGGCATGACAGCAGCAGGATATGCAATAGGCGCAGACTTGGGCATACTTTATTTAAGGAATGAATATTTGTACATGAAGGATTATTTAAACAGTGTGCTTGATGACATGAGGAGCAAAGGTCTTCTTGGTATATCAATAGCAGGCAGGAAGGGCTTTAATTACGATATCAGGATACAGTTTGGCGCAGGCGCATATGTGTGCGGTGAGGAATCCGCTTTAATAGAATCTGCGGAAGGCAAGAGGGGTGAACCAAGGGACAGGCCGCCATTCCCGGTTGAAAACGGGTATCTTGGCATGCCGACATCGGTAAACAACGTCGAGACTCTTGCGACAGCGGCAAAGATAATAGTAAAAGGCGCAGAATGGTTCTCTGCTATGGGAACAAAGGATTCAAAAGGAACAAAGGTTTTGTGTGTTTCAGGTGACTGCGCGAATCCGGGGCTTTACGAAGTGGTTTTTGGCACAAAAATAAGCGACGTTCTTAAAATGGCAGGCGCCGAGGATATCCAGGCCGTGCAGGTAGGCGGGCCGTCAGGCACATGCATAGCTCTTGAGAGCTTTGACAGGACAATTGCATTTGAGGACATGGCTACAGGCGGCGCGCTTATAATAATCGGCAAGGACAGGGCGCTTTTAAAAGAAGTCGTGCTCAATTATCTGGATTTCTTTATCGAGGAATCATGCGGTTCGTGCGTGCCTTGCAGGGCAATGACAGTAAATTACAAAAAGACTCTGGAAAAGCTTTTACACGGCTACGCCACAAAGGCTGATATTGACGCAATGTTATCATGGGAAAGCATGATGAAAAAAAATAGGTGCGGGCTCGGGCAGACGGCAATGAACCCGGTAGTAACCACAATAAAAAATTTCAGAAACCTGTATAATGGCCTGATAAAAATTACGGACGACAGTATAAAGCCGTCATTTGATGAGAAAGCAGCCACAAAAGATTATGAGGAAGCGGTAAAATAATAACACGTGCCAAGCGCAACGTGCGTCAAAATGATTTTTTACAAAACACGCGGCACGATACATTCAGTACTTATTTTAAGGAGGTTAGGACATGGCAGCGATAGTTAAATTTAAAATAGACGGAAAAGAGTGCATGGCTGAGGAAGGGAAATTCCTGGTTGAAGCCGCGAAAGATAACGGCGTTTATATACCCACGCTGTGCAACTACGAGGGCGTAAAGCCGCAGGGCTCGTGCAGGATATGCAACGTGCTCATTAACGGCAGGCCCGCGACGGCATGCACCACAAAGATTACAGAGGGCATTGACGTGCAGAATATTACGCCCGAGCTTGAGGAATTCAGGAAAACAGTTATCGAGCTTTTATTCGCCGAAGGCAACCATCTCTGCCCGTCATGCGAGAAAAGCGGCTCGTGCGAGCTGCAGGCCCTTGGTTACAGATATAAAATGATGGTACCAAGATTCGAGTACGGATTTCCGGAAAGGGACGTACAGGCATGGCATCCAAAACTTATGAAGGACCACAACAGGTGCATACAGTGTAAAAGGTGCATCAGGGGTATAAAGAACAAGCAGGGGCAGGATATATTTGCATTTGCGAAAAGAGGAAAAGAAGTAATCATAGTAATTGACCCCGAAACTTCAGCAAACATGAGCGACGAACTGGCGCAGAAGGCCATGGATATATGCCCAGTAGGCGCCATACTGAGAAAAAGAAAAGGATTTGACGTGCCGATCGGTAAAAGGAAATACGACCTGAACCCGATAGGCAGCGATATAAACAAATAAAACGGAGGAATAAATGGATAAAAAAATAGTAGCGACAGCTTCGCTGGCAGGATGTTTCGGATGCCATATGTCTTTCCTGGACATTGATGAGAGGATACTTGATTTAATCGAGCTTGTTGAATTCAACAAGTCCCCGATCGACGATATAAAAGAATTCACGAAAGAATGCGATATCGGACTCATTGAGGGCGGGTGCTGCAATGACGAGAACGTGCATAACCTTAAAAATTTCAGGAAGCACTGCAAGATACTGGTGTCAGTTGGCGAGTGCGCAATTATGGGAGGCCTGCCGGCATTGAGGAACACTATTCCTTTGAAAGAATGCCTTGAGGAGGCTTATCTGCACGGGCCGACGGTTGCAGGCGCAAATCCCAAAAAGATCATACCAAGCGATCCTGAAATACCAAAAATACTGGACAGGGTTTATCCATGCCATGAAATAGTAAAAATAGACTACTTTTTACCGGGATGCCCTCCAAGGGCAGACCTGATATGGAACGCATTATACGCGCTTGTCACAGGCAGCGAGCTTAAGCTGCCTTACGAAGTTTTTAAATTTGACTGATAATTTTATAAAAGGAGATTTTCAATGGCTAAAAAAATAACAATCGAACCTGTTACCAGAGTTGAAGGCCACGGCAAGGTTACCATAAACCTCGATGACCAGGGCAATGTGAGCCAGACAAGGCTGCATATTGTCGAATTCAGGGGATTTGAGAGATTTGTCCAGGGAAGGCCTTACTGGGAGGCTCCTGTTCTTGTGCAGAGGCTGTGCGGGATATGCCCGGTAAGCCACCACCTGGCATCAGCAAAGGCAATGGACGTGATTGTCGGCGCAGGCACAGGCAACGGGCTTACGCCAGTCGGTGAAAAAATGAGAAGGCTTATGCACTACGGGCAGATGTTCCAGTCCCATTCTTTGCATTTTTTTCATCTTGCATCACCGGACCTGCTTTTTGGATATGACTCAGACCCTGCAAAAAGGAACGTAATAGGCGTCGCAATGACAAACAAGGACCTTGCGGTTCAGGCCGTGTTTATGAGGAAATTCGGCCAGGAAATAATAGCCGCGACAGCCGGTAAAAAGATCCACGGTACCGGCGCAGTGCCCGGAGGTATAAACAAAAACCTCACGAAAGAAGAAAGGGATAAATTCCTGAAAGGCAAGGACCCGCTGAATGCAGACAAGATGATAGAATGGGCGCAGGCATCAATAGAGTTTTTTAAGGATTATTACAAAAAGAACAAGGAATTCATTGATAATTTTTCGCAGTTCCCGTCAAACCATCTGTCGCTTGTAAGAAAAGACGGAGCACTTGACCTTTACCACGGCGTATTAAGGGCAGTGGACGCGAACGGCAAGAAAATATTTGACAAGGTTGACACCCAGGATTATCTGAAGTATATAAGGGAAGAAGTGAAATCCTGGAGCTATATGAAGTTTCCGTACATCAAGCAGCTTGGCCCGGAAAAAGGCTGGTACAGGGTAGGGCCGCTCGCAAGGCTGAATACGGCTGATTTTATTCCTACGGCGCTTGCGCAAAAAGAATTCGAGACTTATAAGGCAGTCACAAAAGGCAAACCAAACTATATGTGCATGCATACCCACTGGGCAAGGCTTATAGAGCTGCTTCACTCTGCCGAGATGATTAAAAAACTGCTTAATGATCCGGATTTGCAGAAGGAAAACCTGGTCAAGACAGGCAAGAGGCAGAAAGAGGGAGTAGGCATCATCGAAGCGCCGAGAGGCACGCTTTTCCACCACTATGCAGTCGACGCCAATGACCGGATAACAATGGCAAACCTGATTGTTTCCACTACAAATAACAACGAGCCGATGAACAGAGCCGTGAATTATATCGCAAAGGCCATGATGACGAAGAAACCGCAGATAACAGAAGGCATGATGAACGCAGTCGAGGTAGGCATCAGGGCATATGACCCGTGCCTGTCATGTGCCACACATGCATACGGCGAAATGCCGCTTGAAATTACTTTAAGAAACGCAAAAGGGAAAGTAATAGACATAAAACGCAAGTAGTAATTAGGGAATAGGGAATTGTGAAAGGTATAAAAAAGATTAAAATACTTATTTACGGATACGGAAACCCAGGCCGTCAGGACGACGGCCTGGGTATTTTATTTTCTGAGGCCATGGAAGAATGGGCGAAGCAAAACGGGATAAAGGGTATTACCTGCGATTCCAACTACCAGTTAAACGCCGAAGACTCACAGTCGATGTCCGAGAACGATATTGTGATTTTTGCGGACGCAACAAAGAATAAAATCAGGAATATAAAATACAAGGAAATAAAACCCGGCAAAATAATATCATTTTCCACGCACTCTATGTCTCCTGAATCTGTTCTTGCACTGTGTAAAGAGCTGTATAATAGTAAGCCAAGAACATATTTAATAACAATAAAAGGATATAGATGGGCTGTGAACGGGGAAGTTACTAAAAAGGCCCGGGAAAACCTGGATAAAGCTCTTGAATATATAAAAAAGTTTATATTAATAAAATCTTATGTGGATTAGAGCCGTATTGCATATTTCAACCCTGTTTATATATTTTGCTAAAAATTACGTCATATATATTGTGTAATTTCGCATTTAATTGACTTTTGCAAATAATTATGGTATTTATTATATAACAAGCTTAAACAATTGAAACAATCTTTGACAAATAGAATTAACAGAAAATAATTAAATTTTAATGATGCCGGGTTTTTAATTGATATTATTAAATAAAGTATAAAATAAAGAGGGAGCTTTTGAAATAAGGAGAAGAACATGAAAAAAATCTCAAGAGGGATTTTTGTTTCATTATTTTTCAAAACGGCAATTTGGTCAGTAATATCAATATTTTTTCTTTTTTTAAGCAGTTCAATATACGCAAATTATTCCTCTATAACCGGAGTTACTATCAACCCGCCGAACCCCGGGCTGGGGCAATCATTTAGCGTCAGCATCCAGATGTGCCTTGATGAGTATGATAACCCAAACGATCTGGCTGTAGCCGCCAGCACGAGCAGTGCTTTCCAGAATCCCGGCACCAGCGGACAGGTTTTTCTTTTAAGCTCTTTGGGGGTGAACGTGCATAGTTCAAATCCAAACAACGCCGGCAGTGGAGACACTGATTTCGGATACCAGCTTACGCAGCCGTCGCCGTTTATTGCTAATTGCTCGGATTGCGCGAGTTCATACGCCATGTCTGTCACCGAATCATATAACCTTACCATGCCGAGTGCCGCTGAGCTCGGAAGCCAGTGCAGCGGGGCATCGACAATATACCTGCTGGTTGGATCCTACAGTTTTGAATTCCTGAGCTATGACTGGACGTCATTATACAGCGGAGACTGCGGTGCATATGTAACAAGCTGGTCCTTGCCTGCGCCGCCGGCAAATTCAATAACTCTGGACCAGAGAGCAGAAGGAGTACTGCAATCAGTGGGCGATATGGTTTTATATTCAGTGGATTATACATACGGAAACGGACAGCCGACAATTACGGACAGCCTGCCCGGAAATGGAAGCCTTGCGCTGGTATCTTATGGGCCTGTTTCTATTACCGGCGGAACAATTTCAGCGCCGGCTTTAAACGCAACAGCAGGTACAATAACATGGACGTTCCCGAGTTCCACAACAACTAAACAGGGAACAGTCTGGCTGTTGATGCAAATGACCACTGCCATATCTGCAGGTACGCAGGTTACAAATACCGCAAGCGCGACAAGCGGCTCGAACAATACCAGCTCGTCGGCGACTATTACAGTAGGGCAGCCTGCAGTCTCCGTACAGAAACTTGAGAGCACAGGCTCTTTAACGGCCCTTGCCGGTAATTCCGCCACAATAACGTATTATTTAAATTATGAGGTAAACGGCGACCAGCTAAAGGCATACAGGTCGTTTGACGGCACAGCTTTAGGGACTTATAACAGCCCCACTCCGCCGTCGGGCTGGAAATTTGTTCCGTATGGTACTGATTACGGCACCTGGACAATATCAGATACCTGCGGGACCGGCGACAGGGTATTGACAGGCGCAGGACAGACAAACTCATGGCCATCACTCCTGCTTGACGACCCGACGCCTTCCAATGTGCAGATATGCACGGGAATAATAGAAGCAGACGTTTATATATACCCCGGCGCCGACGTGGGCGCAGACGGGCTGGTAATTTTAAGAAGCAACGGATTGACAGGCAATTTAAATTATTCCTATGCATTGCTTTTGTCAATAGATACAACGCCTGCGGACGGGTATGCGGCGGTGCAAAAATGCAGCGCCGGGACATGCTCATGGTACGGAGCCGAGACTTCGTTGCCTATAACAGGAGATACGTGGTACAGGACAAAGACATTGATGACGCAAAGCGGAAATGATTATGTGTTCCAGTATAAAATATGGCAGGTTGGCCAGCCTGAACCATCCGGATACCTTGGGATATGGACAGACTCAGGCGCAGCTGTTAACGCAAACTTTAACTGTTCGGGTACAGGTACATATCTTGACTGGAGGCCGGGAGTCGGTGAGCAGTCAGGGTATTCAGGAAATGAGCAGGATACATATAATAATTTTATCACATACGCGCCGAGAACGGCAGCAAACGCCGTGTTGTTCGATACAATACCGGCAGGCCTCACATATGCCGGGTCAAGCCCGGCCGGGACAAATACAGCCGGACTTCTTACATGGAATCTCGGCAGCATAAGTTACCAGAGCGGTTCTTACACATGGTGGGCATCAACAAATGCGTGCGGACAGAGCTTTACGAATGTCGCGGGCATAGGCGGTACAACCATGGCATCGCAATTTTCAAACCCTGTTGTGTCCAGCCTGAACTGCATATCGCCGACAATTTCAGCGACATGCACGATAACGCCGACTCCGCCTCCGCCTACAGGCACATACACGGCTACGGTGCCGTCTTCCACATTCACAAACATACCGACACAAACAGTAACAATGACCATGATAATTACAAACACTTTCACCCCGCTTAATACGCGGACAGTTACATCCACATACACGTGCACTCCTACACCTTCCATTTCACCTGTGGTGACATCAACGCCGACCTATACATTTACTTTATATGTATCGCCTACCAATACTATTACTCCAACGCCAACAGCCACAAATTCGATCGTAGTATCAAATACGCCTACTTACAGCACAACCCCGGTAGTTTCACCCACTCCTTCACCTACCGCATCGGCTGTTGTGTCGCCGACAATGACAGTGGCAATAAACCTCGTGGCCGGCATTACGGTTTCACCGGCAACTGCGTCAATAGGCCAGGCCGTTACAGTAATCATGCAGGTAACAAATACAAGTTTTATAACAGCCGTAAACGTCCAGCCGTCCACCCTGTCGCAGTCAGGATCCGGAGCAGCATCGCTTGTCAGCGGGCCAAATCCTGTAAGCGTCACAATGGCAGGCCCTTCACAGACATGGTTTACCTGGGTATATTCAATTGCCATTTGCGGTAATTTAGCATTCAACGGTACTGCCAGCGGAGCAGACGGAGTAGACGGGGTGATCAAGACAAGTGCGCCGGCGATTAGCAACACTTTTACCTGCGGGACGCCTACTCCCACGCCAATACCCGGGGTAAATATATGCACAGTAGACACCATGGCAAGCTGCAACAGTGTAAACATATGGGGCGGGTCGTGGTTCACGTATAATGACTCGTCAAGCGGTGGTAATTCAACAGTATGGCCGCCGACATCGTCGTTTATAATGAGCTCCCCCGGATTCGGCGGGGCAGGCGACTGCGCCGCGCAACTGACAGGCACTATCGGTACAGCCTACGCATATCCATATGTTGGGATGGGTACATTGCTGAACGCTTATGCTGCCGGTCCCACATTCCAGGCGACGGACCTGAGCGGAGCCATAGGAGTATTGTTTGAGATAAAAGGCGACGGGAAATCATATAATCTTATTGTACCTTACACAAATTCAAGCGGGGCCGAGATGGACGGTTATTACTGTTACCAGTTTACATTTTCTACAATGACAAACTGGACGCAGACAGGCGCACCGTTTTCGATGTTTACCCAGCCGTCAGATACGCCTGCGCAGTACCAGTTCCCGATAACAACAGTACTGCAGAACGCAAAACAGATACAATGGCAATGCAATGCGGCAGCGCCAAATACCGTTGATCTGTGGATAGACAACCTCCAGATGTATGGGTGCCCATTTGTGGCCACAAGTGTCATGACGGCAACAGAGACTTTTACGCCTGTGCCGCCGGGCTCGACAATGACAAATACGCCGTCACGGACTTATACGACGACAATTACGCCGACATTTACATGCACCCCTACACCGGCAAGCCTGTGCTCGGTGGATACAATGGCATCCTGCAGCAGCGTCAATATATGGGGCGGCGGATGGTTCACTTATAATGATAACAGCAACGGCGGCACTTCAGTAGTATGGCCGCCTTCCGGTGCATTTGTGATGAGTTCGCCCGGGTTCGGCGGGGCGGGCGACTGCGCCGCGCAGATGACGGGCGTGGTTACCATAGCATACCAGTACGGTTTTATAGGAATGGGGACACAATTAAATCCGAACGCGGGCTCTCCAAATTACCAGTCCACGGATTTAAGCGGAGCTGCAGGTATAAGTTTTTATACAAAAGGTGATGGAGGCATATACACAATTATAATCCCGTATATGAACAGCAGCGGGAACACCATGACCAACTGGGACGATTATAGATACACTTTTGTGGCGTTTTCAGGTTGGTCTCAGTACACAATACCTTTTACATCGTTTACGCAGCCGTCGTATACGCCGGCACAATACCAGTTCCCGATAACGACTGTACTGCAGAACGCCAAGCAATTTCAGTTTGCGACTACTACCCAGCCTCTTGCCAGCGTTGACCTTTGGATAGACAACCTTGCGATATACGGCTGCATAATACCTACATATACGCCTTCGATAACGGCAACTTCAACTTCAGTTCCGTCAGGGTCAACAATGACAAATACGCCGACTATTACCTTTACTTCGACAATTACATTGACATACACCATGACGCCAACCGTAAACCCGAATACAATATGTTATAGCCTGCAGTGGGGCACACCAGGGGCAGGCAGCGGCCAGTTTGATTACCCTTACGGTGTAGCTGTGGACACCGGCGGATATATATATGTCGCAGACCTTTACAACAACAGGATCCAAAAATTTACATCTACAGGCGCCTATATTACCCAGTGGGGAAGCAGCGGCAGCGGGAACGGGCAATTCTCGTACCCTGTGTCAATAGCGATCGATACCGGCGGTTATGTGTATGTGACCGACTGGTCCAACAGCAGGGTGGAAAAATTCACGTCGACAGGCACGTATGTTACCCAGTGGGGAAGTTTCGGGACAGGTACGGGACAGTTTGAATACCCGTACGGTATTGCCGTTGACAGCAGCGGTTACTTATATGTTACTGATGTGGAAAACGGCAGGGTGGAAAAATTCACGTCAGCAGGAGCATATGTCACCCAATGGGGAACGAATGGGACCGGGAACAGCCAGTTTAGTTATCCGGCAGGAATAGCCGTGGACAGCAGCGGCTATGTTTATGTAACGGATTCTTATAATTACAGGATACAAAAATTCACGTCAGCAGGGGCATATGTCACCCAGTGGGGAAGCAGCGGCAGCGGGAACGGGCAGTTTGCTTATCCTTACGGTATTACGATAGGCGGGAACGGTTATGCATATGTAGCCGATACTAATAACAACAGGGTACAGGAATTCACTTCAACAGGCACATACATAACCCAGTGGGGCAGCTATGGCACGGGGACGGGACAGTTTAACGGGCCCATAGGCATAGTGACGGACAGCACAGGAGCAATATACGTGTCGGATTATAACAATAACAGGGTGGAAAAATTTACCTTATGCAACCAGGGGACACCGACACCTACGCCTGTGGTTACTGCCACGCCGACATTCACTGTCACGCCGACACAGGCGCCTTTATGCCAGGTAGACACCATGGCAAGCTGCAGTAACACCAATATTTGGGGCGGCTACTGGTACACATATAACGACAGCGGCGACGGCGGGACTTCATCGGTATGGCCTATACAGGGTTCGACTTTTGTAATGAGCTCACCCGGATATGGAGGAGGCGCGGACTGCGCCGCGCAGATGACCGGGGTGGTGACTACGGTTTATTCAGCCGGGTTCATAGGCATGGGGACAAAGCTGAATTCAATAGCCGGCTCGCCGAATTTCGAGGCGACGGATCTAAGCGGCGCTACCGGGATACGTTTTTATGCCAAAGGTGACGGCAGCATATACCAGGTTAAATTACCCTACACTGACTCCGGAGGAAACGAGCTTGACGGATACAATAATTACGCAGTTACATTTACAGCGTCTGCGTCAGGATGGACACTGATAACGGTGCCGTTTGCATCCATGACACAGGCAACAGGATGGGGGACAATAGTGCCGTTGCTTTCGGTATTGCAGAACGCGAAAGACATACAATGGCAGTCGGATACAAGGCCGCTGGCAAACGCGGATTTATGGATAGATAACCTTGAGATATACGGGTGCATAATACCTACAAAGACAAACACGCCTGTGGTTTCCGCCACAGCCACGGCATCCCCGAGCAGGACCGCTTCGGCTACGTTTACAAATACGCCGACCATGACTGACACGGTCACTTCGACAAGGACCAATACCCAGGTGCCGTCAGGCTCGACCATGACAATAACGCCGACAATGACGCCGACAATCGCAATAAACCTTGTGGCCGGCCTGGTTGTAATGCCTTCGAGCGCGGCGCAGGGCCAGGATGTTACGGTATTAATGGAAGTAGTTAATGTCGGCACTGATACCGCAAACAGCGTAAAACCGTCGCCGCTTTTCCAGACCGGAGGAGGAGCTGCAGTGCTTATAAGTTCCCCGAGTTCGTCCGGAGTAAATATAGGAGGGTCAGGAGCCTATGCAATGTTCACATGGGTTTACAGCATGGCAATATGCGGGGACATAGTTTTTAACGGCAGCGCAAGCGGTACTGATTCAGCGGACGGCGTCAGCATGACAAGCCCGCAATGCTCCAGTAATACTCTTTCGTGTTCTTCCGGTGCCCCGACAGCAACAAACACAATGTATATAGAGCCGGGTTCTACATATACAAATACGCCTACGCTCACCCCGACATTCACGATGATACCGGCAGGCTCGACTTCAACAATCACGCCTGTGGTGACGCCTACGATAGGCATTAACCTTGTTGCAGGGCTGACTATTTCGCCTGTCAGCGCCGGAGCGGGCCAGAATATTACAGTAATAATGCAGGTGGTGAATATAGGGACAAACACCGCGAATAATGTCGTGCCGTCATCGCTTGTCCAGGCCGGAGGCGGGGCAGCTGTACCGGTGGGTACTGTAAGCCCGTCGAGCGCGTCAATAAGCTCATATGGACAGGCGTCTTTTACATGGGTATATAATGTTGTGATATGCAACAACCTTGCATTCAGCGGCACAGTAAGCGGCACAGACGCCGTGGACGGTGTTAATATGACCAGCCCGCTGTGCGAAAGCAATATGATGACGTGCGCCACGGCAACGCCTACAGTATCAAATACGATGACAATAACGCCCACGATAACACTGACAGATACACCTACAATCACGCCAACGATTGCGATAGACCTCATTGCTAGTCTGTCTTTGTCTCCGTCAAGCGCGGCATACAATCAGCAGATTACCGTGGTAATGCAGGTGGTAAATACAGGCATGAACACTGCGAATAACGTATTGCCGTCATTGCCGCTGACGCAATCAGGCGGCGGTGCCGCTTTGCTCGTAGGACCGAGCCCGGCAAGCACAACTATTGAGGGAAATTCACAGGCGTATTTCACGTGGGTATATAAGATTCAAATATGCGCAAACATAACATTCAGCGGCACAGCGAGCGGCACAGACGCCGTGGACGGTGTCAGCATGACAAGCAGCCAGGTAAGCACAAACCTGTTCACGTGCGCAACAGTAACAATGACCGTAACACCTACATGGACATTGACTGCCACGCCGACATTGACCGCGACACAGACGGTTTTCCTGAGCACCACGAGCACGCCGACAATGACAATGACCTGTACGCCTACGCCAATGCCGGCAGCGCTTGCCATAGGGCCCGTAAAGCCGTACCCGAACCCGTATAACCCGAATACCGGCATGCCGCTGAAATTCGCGGTAAATGTAACAACAGGCGACATAGACAACCTGACGCTGAGGATTTACACGGCTTCGTACAGGCTCATACGCCAGCAGGTGTTCCAGGGGGCCGATATCCAGGAGGTTTCCGACGGGCTCATAGTCCTGCAATACGACAGCTCTTTCCTGACTTCGCTCAGCGCAGGGTCGTATTACTACATAGTGACTGCGCAAAAAGGCGGCACAAAGGTCAGGTCAAAGGGAGACGCGATCATTATATTAAAATAAAAAGCCGGCTGCGGGAAAACATTGGATAAAAACTGCAACCCGTATCGGGCTAAAACATTATAATTATCAAGCATAAGTTATCAAACTTTTCAAGAGGCTCCTGATGAGAAAATCAATATTAATAATCCTTTTTTTTATGTTTTTAATCCCGTTGTTCGGCGACAACGTGAGCGTTTCTGTAAATTACAGCACAAACGTCAACGCGTTCTCGCCTTACCACGAATTCGGCGTGAATTCAGCTGAATGGGACTCATACAACAACCGTTTATACCCCAATGTCTGGCAATTCCAGGCCGCCGGATTCAAGATAATACGTTTTCCGGGCGGCAGCAATTCAAACCTGTACCACTGGAACGGTAACGGCTCCTACGATTCCAACGGCATATGGACAGTGGCGGGCAGCCCGAACCCGGCCTCATTTTCTTCGGGATTCATGGATTATGCCATACACAGGGGCTCAACCTCGGTAGGGTACGGATTCCCGGGCATGGTTACCGACGGGAACCCGGCAACAGAATGGCTCAGCTACCCGAATGAGACAACGCCGCAGTGGATTTACCTTGACCTCTCGTCGGCGCAGACAGCAAACGGAATCGTCATAGACTGGGACACATATACGTACGCTACGCAGTACAAGGTACAGTACTCAAACGCAACCTGTTATAACGGAATGGGGACATGGGCGTACAACGACACGGCATGGACGGACACGTCTCTCGGGGTTGTCACGGGCACGGGCGGCCAGGCGAACTTAAGCTTTAACGCGGTGGACGCCGAATACTTCAGGGTGCTGTGCCTGTCGTCGTCGGTACCAACGAACCAGTACGCCATAGGCGAAATATACCTTTATAACGGCTCGACGGCAATAACGGCAAATGTAAACAGCGTGACACAGACAGCGTCCGTGTCCTCGTCTGTCGCGCTTGGGGACGTCAATTACAGCCAGACCAACCCGGCAAACATGGATTTTGAGCAGTTCATGAGCATATGCAGGTCATTGACACCGCCGGCAGACCCGCTTATCACCATCAATTTTTTCACGGGCACGACCCAGGAGGCCGCGGACTGGGTGTACTACGCGGATGTTTACAAGGGATACAACATTAAATACTGGGAAATAGGCAACGAGAACTGGGGCAACTGGGAGGCCGGAGGACCTGTGAACGCGCAGATGTACGCCAGAAGGTTCCTTGCTTTTTTTGACGCCATGACAGCCGTGGCAAATGCCCACGGCATAACCATCACGGTCATACCGCAGTTTGTCAGCGCATCCAGCCCTGAAAACGTCACATACAACGCGTCCATTTGCCCGCCTACAGCTTTCAATTACTACATTCAGGATTTTTTTAACTACCTCCAGGCGCAGGGCAGGCTGTCGTCGCTTCAGGGCATATCGATTCACGAATATCCGACCTATGAGCCGACAAGCGAGGCCGCGGTGCTCGCAGACGCCGCATACTGGGATAACCAGCTCACAAACCTGAACAGCTGGATAAGCACATACTGCCCGGGCCAGAGCGTGCCCATATGGCTGACGGAATACAATGACGGCACAGACAGCGGGTTCACCGACCACTTTGATGATTCTTTGTTTATTTCATCTTTCATGCTGGATTACATAAAAAACGGAGGAAGCTTCGGGTGTTTTTTCCAGGACTTCGGGACGCCGGGGCCGGGGCAGTTTGACAAGTCAATATATTCGGATTTCGGGTGCATCGAGGGCGGCGGCCTGGACGGGAGCTACGCCAATTACAGGTACCAGCCGCGCGCCTCGTACTATGCGCTTTCCATGCTCTCCAACACTTTCTCGGCTGCAGACGCGCTGGGCAACACCATGGTTTCCACGACGTCAAACGACACGAGCCTTAATGCCTATGCGAATAAAAGAGGGGACGGGAAATTATCCGTTATGCTTGTCAACACAAGCTCCACGAACACAATGAATACAAGTATAAATATTACGGGATTTACACCGCTTGCGTCGGCTGATGTAACCACTTATTCGCCCCAGCAGTATTCGTGGATAGCAAACGGCACACAGTCGTACGCAAACCCCGACCTGCCGCCGGTGGCCGCACAGATAACAAACGCGTCGCAGAGTTTCAGCTACACGGTGCCGCCGTATAATATCGCTATAATCACCATGTATGATTCCACGCAGCCCACACTGACGCCGTCAAACACGCCTACGCAGGGGCCTACCCCGGTAAACACGCCCACGCCAATGGCGTACGGTGGCGATATGGTTGACGAATGCGGCAACCAGAGCACAGTGGACCTGTGGGGAGGCACATGGGACAGCTACGGCGATGCTGCAGGCAGCACATGGTCGCCGGACCCTTTCGGCGCAAAGGCATACGGGAACGTGATGGGCTATCAGTGCTATTACGCAACCGCGACAGGTACAGTATCGTCGAATACCGGCGCGTGGGGCTTCGGGATGTCGGCGCCGCTGAGCCCTTCGTGGGGCCCGGTGGACGTGAGCGGCTATGACGGCATAATATTCGAGTACAAGGGCGACGGGTACCAGACAAGGGTGTTTTTAAACCAGAGCGACATAGGCGCGGCGCAGGGGTACAGCTATTACGGTGAAAATTTCACTGCCGGCACCACATGGACATCCTACATGATGCCGTTCTCGGCAATGACGCAGGCTTCCGGCGTGACAGGCACGGCTTTTACAAGGACAAACATACAGGCAATATCTTTCCAGACATGGGGCTCGCCGCATGCCAATGCATGCATAGCGGTCAATGACCTCGGTTTTTATAAAAATACGCCGACTATCACGACATCGCCGCAGTCACCCACGAACACGCCTGTGGTGTCGATAACCATGACACCTACATTTACGCAGACCTCCACGCCCGGAATAATATGCCAGACAGACACAATGGCAGGCTGCAGCAATAAAAATATATGGGGAGGGTACTGGTTCACTTTCAACGACTGCTCTAACAGCGGCACGTCCGTGGTATGGCCGCCTGCAGGCGCGGTATGCGGCGGGACTGAACCGCCTTTTGTGATGAGCTCTCCGGGATACGGCGGCGCCGGCGACTGCGCGGCGCAGATGACAGGAGTAGTGACCACAACATACCAGTACGGATACATAGGCATGGGAACAGGCCTGAACCCGAACTCGGGAGGGCCGAATTACCAGTCCACGGACATTAGCGGCGCCAAAGGAATAAGTTTTTACACAAAAGGGGACGGCGGGACGTATAAAATACTTATACCATACCTGAGCAGCAGCGGCGGGACGCTCGACAACTGGGATGATTACAACTGCACTTTTACAGCGTCTTCAGGCGGCTGGACCCTGGTGACACTGCCGTTTACATCATTCACCCAGCCGTCCTACACCACTTCGCAATATATTGTTTCCCTGGTCACGGTACTGCAAAGCGCGAAACAGGTACAGTTTGAAACCATAACACAGCCGATTGCGAGCGTTGATTTATGGATAGACAACTTTTCCATATACGGCTGTATTGTGCCGACAGCGACGAATACGACGGCCGTCACAGCAACGGGAACGGCTTCGGCCACAATTACGCCAACCAATACACAGACAATTACGCCGACAGGCACCCCGTCATATTCCGCGACTCCTACATATACTCCTTCCATGGTCTGCTCCTCTACCATTACTCCCACAATAACTCTGACTTCCACTATCAGCGCTACATATACAATTACGCTGTCCCCCACGATTACGCCTACAATAGCAATAAACCTTGCGGCGGTTCTCACGCTGTCGCCGTCAAGCGCGGCATACGGGCAGCAGATTACCGTGGTAATGCAGGCGGTAAATACCGGCATGAACGCGGCGAATAATGTATTGCCGTCGTTGCCGCTGGCGCAATCAGGCGGCGGTGCAGCTTTGCTCGTAGGACCGAGCCCGGCAAGCACAACTATTGCGGGAAATTCACAGGCGTATTTTACGTGGGTATATAGCGTGTCCATTTGCGGTAATATAATATTCAGCGGCACAGTGAGCGGCACAGACGCCGTGGACGGCGCCGTCATGACGAGCAGCCAGGCAAGCACAAACATGTTCACGTGCGCGACAGAGACCATGACCATAACGGCCACGCCGACATGGACAGCGACTCCGACATTGACCGCGACACAGACGGTTTTCCTGAGCACCACGAGCACGCCGACAATGACAATGACCTGTACGCCTACGCCAATGCCGGCAGCGCTCGCCATAGGGCCCGTAAAGCCGTACCCGAACCCGTATAACCCGGATACCGGCATGCCGCTGAAATTCGCGGTAAATGTAACAACAGGCGGCATAGACAACCTGACGCTGCGGATTTACACTGCTTCATACAGGCTCATACGCCGGCAGGTGTTCCAGGGGGCCGATATCCAGGAAGTTTCCGACGGGCTCATAGTCCTGAAATACGACAGCTCTTACCTGACTGCGCTCGGCGCAGGGTCGTATTACTACATAGTGACTGCGCAAAAAGGCGGCACAAAGGTCAGGTCAAAGGGAGACGCGATCATTATTTTGAAATAGTATAGTAAAAGATTTGATATTTATGAAAAACCGGGGCTTTGACTCCGGGCTTTTTATTTACATAGAAAAATTATTAATTTAAGGCAGAAACACACCATAGTGTGTTTCTGCAGTATATTCACCCATGAAATCCTTTGTTTTATTGCTTATACGCCGGGTATATGATATAATTGTTAAAACTGCTTATTTTAAAGGCAGAAAGGAGCGGACGAGGTGAAATCCGGTTTTAAGCTGAGCCTGCCGATAATAATATCCATTATATTTGCCCCTGTTGTTTTTGGCGCATACAGCTCCAATATCATGATTGACCAGTTTGGCTACCGCACGACAGACACAAAAGTCGCAATATTTGCGCAGCCTGCGCAGGGCTATAACTCGCCTTCGACCTTTACTCCAGGCGCCACGTTTCAGGTAGTAAACGCCTCAAACGGGACCGTAGTCTTTACAGGAAATACTGCCCAGTGGAACAACGGCACAGCAGACACTGGACAGAACTCAAGCTCGGGCGATGCAGGCTGGTGGGGTGATTTTTCCGCTTTCACGACACCCGGTACATATTACATAAACGTACCGGGCGGCTCAAACCCGGGCAGCACCTCGTATAACTTCACGATTTCAGACACGATCTACAGCAACGTGCTCCAGGCAGCCGTACGCATGTATTTATACCAGCGCTGCGGAGACACCATTACAGCCGCTGAAGGCGGGGCAAACTGGAACCATCCCGCGTGCCATGAGCAGGAAAGCAGTATATCGCTTTACGACAACACCATCGGCGGAGTCGTGACAGGCACTGTGCGCGACTGCACAGGAGGATGGCACGACGCGGGCGACTACAACAAATACGTGCCTTTTACAAATACCGTTATCTGGGACCTGCTGCACGCGTACGAGTGGAACCCGTGCGCTTTCGGGGACAACACAGGGATCCCGGAGTCGGGCAACGGAGTGCCGGATATTCTGGACGAGATAAAGTGGGAGCTGGACTGGGAACTGAAAATGCAGGTGACAAATACGGCCGACGCGAATTACGGCGCGTGTTTTTCCGTCGTGGGCGAGCTCAGCTCGGGAGCCAGCGCATGGGAATACCCGCCGAACAACGACACAAGCACAAAAAATTATACGGACATAAGTTCCTTTGCCACGTCGACGCTTGCCATGAACTGCGCCGACGCCGCAAGGATATTCGCCAATTTCACGACACAGTATCCCGGATACAGCACAAAGCTCCAGAACGCGGCAGTTGCCGCGTGGAACTGGCTGTCCGCGCACACGGCAATGGTATCATACGATAACACGAATTTTTCACAGGCAAACGCAAACGGCGATTCTTACAGCGACAACCGTCTGCGCACGGCAGCGGCTGCGGAGCTTTTCAGGCTGACCGGGAACGCGACTTACCAGGCTTACTTTGACGCGAACTACAACAACCCGAACGGATGGGACAATACCGGCACGTTCAGCATTATTAACCAGGATTTTTGGCCGACAAACAGCGGGGAACTCGAAAGAGCAATGATCGACTACTGCCTCACGTCAGGCGCAACAGCGTCGATTGTGACCGCGATTGAGAATGCCCTGGCAACAGGAGTAAACGGCCTGCAGATGGGTGAAACAAACGCCGACCTTTACAGGGCATATATGTGGAGCTATTACTGGGGCTCGAACCAGGGAAAGGCCACATGGGGAGACCAGCTTTTGTGGGCCATTAAATTAAACGTGGACCCTGCCAATAACGCCGCATACCTGGCAAAGGCAGAGGATTATTTGCACTATTTTCACGGGGTTAACCCGACGACTTACGTGTACCTGACAAACATGGGCGCGAAAGGCGCAAACCTGGGCGCGTCAAACCCCATAATGTCCATTTACCACAGCTGGTTCGAGGTGGGCACAATATATGACGGCAATACAGGCGCTTCCGCGGTAGGGCCTGCGCCGGGCTATCTCTCCGGCGGGCCGAACCCGAGCTACGCGCCCGACGCGTCGTACGGCGGCACAATAGTCCCGCCGCAAAACCAGCCGCCGCAGAAGTCGTACAAGGACTGGGGCGCAAACTGGCCGCAGGACTCGTGGGAAGTCACTGAGCCCGGATTATATTACCAGGCGGCTTATGTATTTTTGTGCTCGCAATTTGCGGCATGCACTGCGCCTACCGCTACGCATACTGTTTCACCCACATTAACGGCATCAATAACAGGCACTCCGCCGACGTATACATTCACGCCTACAATAACAAAGACTTTTACAGTCACGCAGACCTGCACGGTCTCGCCAACCTATACCCAGACTCCGGCACAGTGCGAAGTCATGAACTACACAGGAGAGGCGCCGTATAACATGGCCTCGGGTGGCACGTGGATAGACACAAGCGGCACCGTGAGCGAAGTTACGGCTGAATCACACTCGCCGACGCACAGCATGGAGATAAATTTTGTCTGGACCGCAGGCTATTACCAGGGAATGGGATGGAACTGGGCAAACTGGAACACCGCAAATGCCTACAATGCCTCGGCAGCCAGCGCCATTTCGCTGTGGCTTATGTCGGGGTCGGGCACGATAACGAGCCTTACAATAGCCCTGGTTGACTCGACAAATACCGTGTCAAACACAATACCTGTTACAAATTACCTGGCCGGCGGCGTTACAGGCACATGGCAGGAGATTACAATACCGCTTTCCCTATTTACAGGGGTTAATATGGCCAGCCTGTGGGAGCTGAGGATACAGACAGGAGGGACAGAAACAGGGAACCAGACCATATACCTGGATGATTTCGGGTTCTGGGTATCCTGCGGCACCGCGACAAATACGCCTGTAATGAGCCCCACAATAACCCTGACAAAGACGCCTACGATAACATATTCAGCTACATGCGACTGCTTTACCGGGACTTTTACGCCGACATATACAATAACAGATACAAACACATTGACAAATACGCCGACACTGACATATACAGGCACGCCGACCGCAACAGTAACCGACACGATGACCGCGACGTGCACCTGGACGGAAACATTCACCCCGACATTTACCAATACTGTCACCCGGACCAATACATGCATGTGCACTTTAACAGACACATTAACTTCTACGTACACCTTTACATCTACTCCGCCGTCCACTTTTACACAAACCCCGACTTTTACAAATACCGGGACATATACATGCACATCTACGGCCACGGATACATGTACGACCACGCCTACATCAAGCCCGACACGCACGGAGACGCTGACAGATACAGGCACATCGACAAATACCCCGTCGCTTACGCCTACATCATCGCTGACATCTACTGTGACACTCACGCTTACCGATACGCCGAGCCCGGCAGATACACGGACTGTGACGCCGACAAACACGGATACTCTTACGGCTACGCCGACATTCACAATAACGCTTACATTCACGCCTGTGCCGACGAACTCGACCCTGACGGACACGCCTACTATCTCGCCGACATCCACCGACTCGCCGACCGACACCCAGACGCCGACGCCCACTTCCAGTTATACAGACACATTCACAGGGACGCCTTCAGGCACGCCGAGCGCGACACAAACAGCGACAGATACTGTTTCCATGACATCTACGGTTACTTATACGAGCACAATACCAAGCGCCACGTTTACGCAGACAGTGAGCGCTACGAATACCGTGCTGAGCGCCACGCCGAGCGGAACGCTTACTTTAACAATTACATTTACGATGACGCAGACCGACACTCCGCAGGATACACCTACGGCAAGTTCAACAATCAATGTTCAAAGTTCAATGACTAATACTCCAACGGAAACGGCAAGCGCCACGTCAACTGCGACAGAAAGTTCAACGGCAAATGTTCCAAGTTCAACGCAAACCATGACAGCAACTGAGAGTGCCACTGCAATATTGCCGGGCCCCACGCTGACAATAACTGCCACGTTAACAACAACAAATATAATTAGTATAATCACATTGACGCCGACTCCTGCCGGCACAGGGACATTATCCATAGGCCCGGTAAAGCCGTACCCGAACCCGTATAATCCCGGCTGGGGTTTCCCGTTAAAGATATGGCTGAACATAACAACTGAGGATGTGGACGGCATAACCATAAAGATTTATACGGTCGCGTACAGGCTTGTTAAAGAAAAGCAGTTTGACGGCAGCGACGCACAGCAGGTGGCGCAGGACGGCATTATAAGGTTTGAAAGCGGGGAACTGCAGGAACTGAGCCCGGGGACGTATTACTATGTGGTGACGGCTTCAAAAGGCGGTGTAAAAGCAAGAACAAGCATTGATAAAATTATTATATTGAAGTAAACTATAATACACAGGGCAGGCCTTTATCCCCCATTCCATTCAATACCCCCCCTTTTGGCCTGCCCTGCTATTATAACAGCGCTTGTTTTTCCAAACATAATGCCCGGCGCAAACGCGGCATACTCGGCGCGGCACTACGTGGAGCATTTGAAAGGCACGGAATACGTGCAGGCAATAATACCAGACAGCAGGCAGGGGAGATTAAGATGCCGGTTTTTTATGCCGGTTGCCGGATTTTAAATAATAAACCTTGAACTTTGGGCATATTTATATATTTCCCGTCCCGGATGATGCAGCCACCGAAACAAATAAGGTTTGTGTTTGTCTAAATATACGGTAAAATATGGATAAATCCAAAGCAACGCCCGGTATTAAAGATGCGGATCGGCCATAAACAACCGGAGGATTATGGATAGAAAAATGATAAAACACGCATTCATAGCCTGCTCAATCCTGCTCATGTTTTCCGCTGTTCCGGCATATATTTTTGCCGACGTATGGGCTGACTATCACGGAACGACAAGCACGGCGGGCATTGACACAGGCACGCGCTACAATCCTTACTCAACCCTTCAGCCGCCGCTTGTGCTCTTATGGTCGCAGACAAACTGGGACGGCGTGGACGCGTCAAACAATACAGTTAACGTGATCGAGCAGTCATCGCCCGCTGTCGCAGACGGCATAGTTTACGCCGGCTCGGTTGACGGCAAATTATACGCATGGGACACCGCGACAGGCGTTACTATCACAGGGTTTCCGGTAAGCACAGGCGGCCAGATACTTTCTTCGCCTGCGATAGCAAACGGCATTGTATATGTCGGGTCAGAGGATAATAATTTATACGCATGGTACGCAGCGACAGGGGCGCAGGTTTCAGGGTTCCCTGTCAGCACGACCGGCAAGGTTATATCGTCGCCGGCTGTAGCAAACGGCATAGTTTACGCAGGTTCCGAAGACGGCAGCTTATATGCCTGGTACGCTGCGACAGGCGCGCCTGCTCCGGGGTTCCCGGCAGGCACAGGTACAGGCGGGATAATAGATTCATCGCCTGCAGTGGCAAACGGCATAGTTTATTCCGGGGCGTCTTTTCCGGGATATCCGGTAAGCCAGAGCTTATATGCCTGGTATGCTGCGACAGGCGCAGGTGTAACAGGGTTTCCCGTTGGAGCCGGAGCCTATGCTTTCTGGTCGTCGCCGTCGATAGCAAACGGAAACGCGTACATGACGTCGCCGAACGATTATTTATACGAATGGAACGCATTGAACGGCGGGCTCATAACTGACTTTGCCATGGGAGCGGGCACGGCTAATTCGCCTTCATTGGCCAACGGGATTGTCTATATCGGGACAATGGGCGGAAAATTATACGCATGGAACACGTCGACATACGCGCTGCAGCCGGGTTTCCCTGTATCTTTTGGAAATGTCGGCATAGAGTACTCGCCTGCAATAGCAAACGGATACGTTTATACAGGCGATTATTCCACAAACCAGATATACGCGGTCGATATCACAAACGGCAATATTGTGTGGCAGTATAAATTCCCGCAGAATACAAACCCGGGCCAAATCGCGGACTGCTCGCTTGCCGTGGCTGAAAACAAATTGTTTGTCACATCCAACCAGGGCAACGGCATATTTGTTTTCTGCATGCCCAGCCCGACGGCGACGGCAAGCGCCACGTGCACAGCTTCGACTTCGGCTACGCCTTCGCTCACTGTTATTGTGCCAAGTGCCACGCCGACACTTTTCCTATCGGCGACAAACACATTCACTATTACGCCGACATATACCGCCACTTTAACATCAGGGCCCACGCCCTGCTTTATCACTGCATGGGGAAGTCCTGGACCCGGCAATGGGCAGTTTGTTAACCCTGGGCAATTGGCAGTAGACAGCAGCGGGGATGTGTATGTTACAGATGGAAATAACAGGATCCAGGAATTCAGCAGTAACGGCACATATATAACACAATGGGGTACTTCAGGAACAGGAAATGGACAGTTTGATGGTGCTTTTGGAATAGCAATAAACAGCAGCGGGGATGTGTATGTAGCGGATGGAAACAACAACAGAATCGAGGAATTCAACAGCTCGGGAACTTATATCACACAATGGGGCGGTTATGGAAGCGGCAATGGGCAGTTTGATTATCCCGTGGGAATAGCAATAGACAGCAGCGGGGATGTGTATGTTACAGACAATGGCAATAACAGAGTCCAGGAATTCAGCAGTACAGGAACATACATGACACAATGGGGCAGTTATGGAACCGGCAACTCCCAGTTTTACGGACCTTCCGGAATAGCAGTAGACAACAGCGGAAGTGTATATGTTGCAGACTTTTATAATAGCAGAATCGAAAAATTCAGCAGTACAGGCACATATATCACACAATGGGGCAGTTTCGGAAGCGACCCGGGGGAGTTTGAACATGTTTTTGGAGCGGCATTAGACAGCAGCGGAAATGTGTATGTTACAGACAACGGCAATAACAGAGTCCAGGAATTCAGCAGTACAGGAACATATATCACCCTGTGGGGCAATGGCCGCGGAAGCGGCAACGGTCAGTTTAATTACCCTGTCGGAATAGCAGTATCTAACAGTGGTAATATTTATGTTGCAGATAGTCTTAATTCCAGGATGGAAGAATTCGGCGCGTGCGCGAGCCCGACGCCTACGGCTACGGGTTCGGCTACGCTCACTGTTACGGCAAGTGCTACGCAAACACAAACAAATACCATTACATCGACAGGGACACCTACATACACACCAACGTTTTTATTGTCGCCGACAAGTACGGCCACAATTACGCCGACATATACCGCCACTTTGACATCAGGGCCGACGCCGTG
>Ga0335078_10001350_pt1 | contig 37265 bp, 29 predicted proteins | sample Lox_Sample_32_FD_206711 | JGI IMG/M metagenome (GOLD analysis project Ga0335078, IMG submission 206711) | Soil microbial communities from Loxahatchee National Wildlife Refuge, Florida, United States - Lox_Sample_3.2 | ecosystem: Environmental > Terrestrial > Soil > Wetlands | place: USA... | reverse complement strand
ATACAGGCCGGCTGTCAACGAGCACCGAGACCAGCACCAGCGCCTTGTCTTGGGTTGGGTCGTCGATCCAGCTGCGCACGGCCCGCCGCCAGGAGTCGAGTGAGCGGACGAACCGCGGATCGGAGGCCGTCGCGCCGTGCTCGTCGGCGTGCAGTCCACACGCCTCGAGTCGCGAGACGACGGTGGAAGCGATCGCGTTCAGCCGCGACTTGATGCCATCATCGTCAGGGCCGAACCAGACGATCGCGCTGTCCACATCTGAGCTCGGCAGCGCCTCTCGCCGCGCCTGGCTGCCCAGCGCCAGCCAGGCGAAGTCGATGCCGACGGCTGGAGCCTCCGCAATCGTGAGCTCGAGCATGCGGCGGGTGAGCGCATCGACGACGACCGAGTAGACCGCGGAGACATTCGAAGCTCCCACGTGCGCGTCGTGCATCGAGATCACCGTCGGGCGAAGCTCGCGCGCCACCTCGACCAGGTCATCGACGGTCTGGGCCCGAGCGATCCTCCGGCGCAGGTAGAACGAGGAGCGAGTCTGCGCGGCAACGAGGTCGATCTCCTCGACGACCCCGAGGATCCGGCCCGTCGCCGACACGACCGGGAAGTGGCGAAAGCCGCGATCGAGCATGTCGAGGAGGACGTCCCCGCCCAGCCGGTCCGCCGGGCAGGTGTAGGCCGGCGCCGACATCACCGCCGACACCGGTGTGTCCCCGGTCAGCCCGGAAGCGACCACCCGCGTCCGCAGGTCACGGTCGGTGACGATCCCCAGCGAGCCGTCGCCGAGGTCCACCACCACAGACGTGCCGTGGGCCTCGGTCATCATTCGTGCCGCGTCGCGGATCGACGTGTCCGGAGGGCAAACGACCGCGGCGGCCCTGAGCAGCGAGCCGACCGGCTGCAACGGCGGGTCAACCCCCGGCTCGGTGGCGACGGCGGCGCCACCTTCATATCTCAGGTCGAGTAGCGAGCGTGCGACGAACCGCAGCCCCGCCGGTCTCGACAACGGCTCTTGCGCGACCCCGGCCGGGATCCGATAGCAGACGGTGTCCTCGCCGGCGCGCGCTTCGAAGCCCGTGGGCAATCCGGACAGCATCGAGGCATGACCGAACAGCTCACCCTCGCCGAGCAGATCGAGCACGCGGCCGTCGAAGATGATCTCGACCGCGCCGGTCCGCACGATGCGCAGATGCTCGACCGGCTCCGCGCCCTGGGAGAAGATCGTCGCGCCGCCGCGATGGAACTCCACCTCAGCCGCCGCGGCGACGCGATCGACCTCGGCGGCGTCGAGCGCGTCGAACGGAGGATGCTCCTGGAGAAAGCGGGTTACCTCGGGCGCCGCGGTGGCGCTCATGCTCGGGACCTTAGACGACTAACCGACTGCTGCCGGCGCCGCGGCCTCGGCGCCGCGAGCAGCATCCTCCTTGAGCATGTCGGCGCACTTCTCGCCCACCATCATCGTCGTGATGCACGGGTTGATCGCCGGCAGGAAAGGCAGGATCGATCCGTCCGCGATCCGCAGCGAACGAACGCCACGGACGCGCAGGCGCGAGTCCACGACCGCGAGCGGATCCGAGTCCGGGCCCATGTGGCAGGTGCACGCCGGGTGGTAGACGGTGTTGTGCGTCTTGTGCATGTAGTCGATCAGCTCGTCGTCGGTTTGGGCCTCCGGACCGGGTGCGAGCTCGGCGCCGGCCCATTCGGCCATCGCGGACTGAGACACGATCTTCCTCGCCAGCCGCATGCCGTACGCCATCACGCGCTCGTCGTGTCCCTCGGGGTCGGTGAAGTACCGCGGGTCGACTCTCGCGCGGTCGCGGAAGTCGGACGAGCGAAGGCGAACGGTTCCGCGCGAGCGTCCCCGGCACACGTTCGGCGTCAGACAGAACCCGTTCTCGGTCGTGGGGTAGCCCCAGCGGGCGGTGTTCATGTCGAACGGCACCGACCCGTAGTGCATCATCAGGTCGGGCCGGTCGAGGCCCTCCTCCGAGGTCGAGAACAACCCGATCTCCCACCACTGCGTCGAGGTGCGGATCATCGGCTTCTTGGCGTCCCACTGCACGATCCCCTCCACGTGGTCGTCGAGGTTCGCGCCGACGCCGGGGGAGTGGACGAGCGTCTGGATCCCGAACTCGTGCAGGTGCTCGCCGGGCCCGATGCCGGACAGCATCAGCAGCTTCGGCGTGTCGATCGCGCCCGCGCTCAAGATCACCTCGCGCCGCGCACGGACCGACCCGTGCGTGAGCAGGTCGGGCGTGAGGTACTCGACCGCGCACGCACGCCCATCCTGCAACTCAACCCGGTTGACCCAGCAGCCGACCCGAACCTCGAGGTTCGGCCTGGTGCCCAGGATCGGGTGCAGGTACGCGTGCGAGGACGACATCCGTGTGTTGTCGGCCGACGAGTTGATCTGGAACCAGCCCGCCCCGTTGGTCACGGTGTGGCCCTCGTTGAACAGGCTCGTCTCAAGGCCGGCCTGCGCCGCCGCCTCGAGGATGGCGACGCCGCACGGATCGTCCGGCGGCACCGTCCGGATGTTGACCGGTCCGTGGCGGCCGTGGTGATCGCCCGGACCGTCGTTGGTCTCGAGTCGTTTGATCAGCGGCCAGCAGTCGGCCGAGCTCCAGCCCTCGCAGCCCATCGCGGCCCACTCGTCGAGGTCCTCCTTGGGCGTCCAGAACGCGATGCAGGAGTTGTGCGACGAGCAGCCGCCCAGCACCTTCGCCCGCGCGTGGCGAAGGAAGCTGTTGCCGCGAGCCTGCGGCTCGACCAGATAGTCCCAGTCGTAGCCCGAGTCGAGCAGGTACATCCAGTCCTCGAGCCGCAGGATGCGCGGGTCGTCGACATCCGAGGGACCCGCCTCGAGCAAGCAGACACTCACGGAAGGGTCCTCGCTCAGGCGAGCCGCCACCACACAGCCTGCGGTGCCGCCGCCGGCGATGACGTAGTCGAACTCGCCGGCGTCGATCATGGCGCCATCTCGCCCATCGGCGGCAGGTGTTCGAACTCGGGCGCAAGCGCACGGTGCTCCTCCAGGACGTCGCCGCCCTTCTTCACCTGCACGGTGAAGTAGTAGATCGTGCCGATGATGACCACGCCGCCGATGAACAGGAACGGCGACCACTGCCAGTACCAGTGCGGCGTGCCCAGCGAGTTGTAGATCGCGTTGCGCGGCCATGCGATGTTGATCGCCACGAGCGCGCCGTAGATGACTGCGCAGAAGTTGACCAGCAGTCCCCAGCGACCGAGCGAAAAGTACGGGCCGTGATCGGGCTTAGGCCAGTCGCCGCGCAGGCGCCTCACGAGCATCGGGCCGGTGACCCCGAGGTACGCGAGGTAGAACATGATGATCGCGAGCGAGGTGAGCACGAGGAACGCGCTCTGGTTGCTGATGTTGATCAGCAGCAACGCGAGCGTCAGGCCTCCGGTGACCAGCGCCGGCACGATCGGCACCTTGCGATGACCGGAGACGCGCGCGACCGCGGAGCCGGCGGGCAGGCGGTTGTCGCGCGCCATCGAGAACATCATCCGGATCGTCGCCGTCTGCACCGCGAGGCAGCAGACGAAGATCGCGATCGCGCAGTCGATCAGGAAGATGTTCCCGACCGTGTTTCCGAACGCCTGCTTCATGATGTAGGGGAGGCCCAGGAGCCCTACGTTCTTGTCGAGGACGTGCTTGTTTGCCATCGAGGCGAACAGGATCACGAGGCCGCCGATGGTCGCGGCGGCCGCGATCGCGCGGATGATCGCCGGGGGCGCGTGCTTGCGCGGGTTGTTCGTCTCCTCGGCGAGTGTCCCCGCGGTGTCGAACCCGTACATCACGTACGCGCTCAAGAGGCCGCCGACGAGCAGCGCGCCGAAGTAGCCCCACGGATGGCCGGCGCCGAAGCCGTAGGAGTGGAAGATGATCTGCGGGCCGTGATGGGCGTTGAACAGCAGCAGGATCACGAGGATGCTCGAGCCGATCAGCTCGCACATCACGCCGATGTTGTTGATCCGCGCCATCAGCTTGACGCCGAGCATGTTGATGATCGTCGTGATGCAGACGAGGATCCCGCCGAGTAGCAGCGCGTTCTGAGCCCCATGCTTGGTCAGGTATGTGCCGGCGTCGGCTGAGGTTCCGAAGAACTGGAGCTTGGTCGTGACCTGCGGCAGCACGATCTGCCAGTCGACCGCGACGGCGGCGATGGTGACGATCGCGCCGACGATGTAGATCCAGCCGGTCATCCACGACGTGTAGCCGCTCGAGATCTGCTTGGACCACTGGTACACCGACCCGGCGATCGGATACTGGCCCGCCATCTCCATGAAGCACAGCGCGACCAGGATCTGGCCGCCCACGACGACCGGCCACGTCCACCACACGCCCGGCCCGGCGTTCAGGTAGCCGAACCCGAACAGGGCGGTGACGCCGGTCAGGATCGAGATGTAGCTGAACCCGGCCGCGAACGCAGAGAAGCTCCCCAGCGACCGGTCGAGTTCCTGCTTGTATCCGAAGCTCGCGAGCTCGTGACTATCCGTAGCGGTTCCGCTCGTGTCTTGAGCTTCCACCGTTGCCATCGATCAACCTCCCCGGTCGCGCCGCGTCGAGCGCGGCCCTCGAACATGACGGCCTCGCCCGCGTCTGGGGGCTTCTGAGCGCACCCTCGAATCCATTGACCCAGGCCTGATCGGGCGGTTATATATCAGTTGTCGAACTGTGTCAACGCGACCGGGGCCAGGCATGAAATGACGACGGAGACCGTGCAGCAGATGTTCGTGGGTGGCAGCTGGCAGCCGAGCGCCAGCGGCGAGACGTTCGAGGCGACGAGCCCGGCGACCGGTGAGGTGATCGCGACCGTTCCGCAAGGGGACCGAAGCGATGCGGCGCGAGCGATCCACGCCGCGCAAGAGGCCGGAGACGGCTGGGCGCGGCTAACCGCGTTCGAGCGCGCAGCGAAGATGCACGCGGTCGGCGACCTGATCGAGTCGCGTCGCGACGAGCTCGCCCGCACGCTCACGCTCGACCAGGGCAAGCCGCTCCGCGCCGAGGCGTTCGACGAAGTCGACGAGCTCGTCGAGTACTGGCGAATGGCCGCCGAAGACGCCAAGCGCCTGAAAGGGGAGCTGCCCAACTCGTTCTCACCGGGCAAGCGCGTGATGCTGATGCGGCGCCCGCGCGGCGTGGTCGGTGTGATCAGCCCGTGGAACTGGCCGTACACGATGCCGGCCGAGCTGATCGCGCCGGCGCTGGCGTGCGGCAACGCGGTCGTGTGGACGCCGGCGCCGTCGACCGCGGTGTGCGCGGTGGCGCTGGCGGAGTGCATCGCCGACGCCGACCTGCCGCCCGGCGTATTCAATCTCGTCACCGGTCCCGGACCCGTCGTCGGCGACGAGATCGCTCGTAATCCCGGCACCGACGGCGTCGCCTTCATCGGCTCGACCGCGACCGGCCGGCTCGTGGCGCAGGCGGCCGCCGGCAAGGCGGCGCTGCTCGAGATGGGCGGCAACGGTCCGCTCGTGGTGATGGACGACGCCAACCTCGACGCGGCCGTCGACGCGACGCTGACCGCGTGCTTCCTGTGCGCCGGCCAGAGCTGCACGGCGGGCGAGCGCATCCTCGTGCACCGCGCGGTCCGGGACGAGTTCGTCGACCTGCTCGCGCGGCGCGTCGCCGAGCGCATCCTGCTCGGCGACCCGTTCGACGACGCCACCACGATGGGCCCGCTCAACAACGAGCCGGTGGCGGCCAAGATGGACGAGCACGTCGGCGACGCGCTCGCGCGCGGCGCGAGCGTGGTCAGCGGTGGAGCGCGCGCCGACGGCTTTGCCACCCGGCTGTACTGGGAGCCGACGGTCCTGACCGACGTGCCATCCGACGCGCAGGTCGCGATCGAGGAAACGTTCGGACCGATCGCGCCCGTCGTCACGGTCGATTCACTCGACCACGCGATCGACCTCACGAACCAATCTCCGTACGGATTGCTCGCGGCGATCTTCACCGCCAACCTCCAGGACGGCCTCGAGTTCGCCGATCGCGTCCACACCGGCTGGGTGAACATCAACGAGTCGAGCAACTACTGGGAGGCGCACCTACCGTTCGGCGGCCGCGCCGGGACCGACAGCGGCATCGGCCGGGTCGGCGGCTCGCATGTCATGGAGTCGTTCACCGAGTTGCAGACGGTGGTGCTGAGCCCACATCGCGCGGCCTCGTAACTGTGCTGATCCCTGAGGATCGGCAACGACTGTGCGGTCCGAAGTCGGACAGCCAATAGTCCGTAATCCGTCCAGTCGGTCTCCAGCCCGGTGTCGGGCACGTCGATGCCATTGGCCATGGAACCGCCCAAGAACTTCGAGGACGTCCTGCGGCGAAGCCCTGGACGTCTGCGTGGCGAAGTCCCGACGCCGGTTGTGGAAAAGCCGCTCCGCATCCTGTTCGTGACGTCCGCGCACAACAGCCTGAGCCAGCGCGCATACATCGCCCTCACTGAGATGGGGCACGACGTCACCGTCCAGGTCGTCGATTCTCCGGAGATCATCGAGGCGTCGGTCGAGGCACACAAGCCCGACCTGGTCGTGTGCCCGATGCTCAAGCAGTTCATCCCCGAGTCGGTGTGGAGCAGGTACACCTGCCTTGTCGTGCACCCTGGGCCGCACGGCGACCGAGGGCCGAGTTCGCTGGACTGGGCGATCGAGCTCGGCATGGACGAGTGGGGCGTGACCGTGCTCGAGGCTGTCGAGGAGGCTGACGCCGGCGATATCTGGGAGACGCGGAAGTTCCGTATGCGCCCGGTCGGCAAGAGCAGCATCTACCGCCACGAGGTGCGCCGCGCCGCCGTCGAGATGCTCGTGTTCGCGGTCCACAACTTCGCGCGCGGTGACTTCAACCCGACGGCGCTGAACTATGACGACCCGCAGGTGACCGGCCGGCTGCGTCCGCTGATCAAGCAGGCCGACCGACAGGTCGATTGGCGCTGTGACTCCACCGCCGCCGTCGTCCGCAAGATCCGCGCGGCCGAGGGTCACCCCGGAGTGCTCGACACGATCGCGGGCGCCGAGTACTACATGTTCAACGTCTATCCCGAGCGCGGGCTTCGCGGCCGCCCGGGCGACATCATCGCGACCCGCAACGGTGCGATCTGCCGCGCCACCGTGGACGGCGCCGTGTGGGTCACCCACCTCAAGGCGAAGGACGGTCCTGCCCCGTACAAGCTGCCGGCCACCCGCGCGCTCGAGATCGGAGGTCACACCCCGGACGCGCCCGAGATCCCGGTCGCGCTCCACGCCCCGATCCCGCCGGGGTACACGTACCGCGAGATCTCCTACGAGGAGAAGGCGGGGGTCGGCTACCTGAACTTCGACTTCTACAACGGCGCGATGAGCACCGAGCAGTGCCGCCGCCTGCGCGAGGCGTATCAGTACGCGCGCAGCCGGCGCACGACCAAGGTGATCGTGCTCGCCGGCGGGTCGGACTTCTTCTCCAACGGGATCCATTTAGGCGTGATCGAGGCAGCCCCCGATCAGGGCGAGGAGTCCTGGTACAACCTCCACGCGATCGACGACGTCGTGCGCGAGATCGTCGAGACGGACTCGCACATCACGATCTCCGCGCTGTCAGGTGACGCCGCCGCCGGCGGCGTCCCGTTCGCGGCCGCCGCCGACCACGTCGTCGCCCGCGAGGACGTCGTGCTGAACCCCTACTACCAGCACATGGGCGGCCTGTACGGCTCTGAGTACTGGACCTACCTGTTGCCGCGCCGCGTCGGCGCGGAACTCACCGCCCAGCTCACGAGCGCGCCGTTCAACCCGATCGGCACGCGGCGCGCCGCCGAGATCGGGCTGATCGATGCGGCCTTCGGCGACTCGATCGCCAGCTTCCGCGCCCAGGTCCAGGGCCTGGCCGAGCGTCTCGCCCGCCATCCCGACTTCGCGCACTGGCTCGAGCACAAGCGTGCCAGCCGTGCCCGCGACGAGCAGATCAAGCCGCTCAGCACGTATCGCACCGAGGAGCTCGCGAAGTCGCACGAGTGCTTCTTCGGCGAGAACCGCAGCTATCACGAGGCGCGCCGCCTGTTTGTGTACAAGACCGGCGCTCCGTGCAAGGTGGCCCTTCCCGCTGTTCCCGCACGCGCCGAGGAGCGAGAGCTCACCCCTGCGCAGCGCGCTGTAACCAAGGTCCGTCAAGCGAAGCAGTCCGTAGCGCGATGAGCGCGGTCGCCGACGCTCCCCTGGTCGACGACGGGGCGATCCCCGTCATCGGCGGGATTGCGGAAGGTAGTCTCGACAAACCTCGCCCGTCCCAGTCGGCCAGCCCGGGCCAGTGGCTCGCCGGCAAGTGGCTCAGCCTGAAGCACTGGCTGCCCAAGGGCCAGCTGCTGCCCGAGCACGTGCTGCGCCGGCGCCACCACTCGATCTGCGTGCTGCTGTGGCTCCACGTCCCGGCCCTGTTCGCGTTCGGTGTGCTGATGGGCAACTCGGTGGTCCACACCGCTGTCGACGTGAGCTTGGTCGCGCTTTGCGGAGTCGGGGCGAGCCTCGATCGGTTCCGCCTGAAAGCTCGCATCATCGCTGCGTCGTTCGGCCTCGTCACCTGCTCGGCGGTGCTCGTCGACCTGTGGGGCGGGATCACCGAGGCGCACTTCCACTTCTTCGTGATGATCGGCGTCCTCACCCTCTACCAGGATTGGACGCCGTTCCTGGTGGCGATCGCGTTCGTGGTCATCCACCACGGCGTCGGCGGCGTGCTGGACCCGAAGGCGGTGTTCGGCGACAACCCGCAAGCTGACAGGAACCCCTGGCTGTGGGCCGGTATCCACGGCGCCTTCGTGCTCGCGGCGAGCGTGGCGCACATCGTCGCCTGGCGCACGAACGAGAACCAGTTGCTCCGCGACCCGCTCACCGGGCTCCCCAGTCGGCTGCTCTACCTGAACAACCTCGAGCTCGCGCTCGAGCGGCTGGGCCGCGGGCCGAGTCGCTCGGTGGCGGTGCTATTCCTCGATCTCGACCGCTTCAAGGTGATCAACGACAGCCTCGGGCACGGCGAGGGCGACGAGTTGCTGGTCGCGGTCGCCGAGCGCGTCGGCCACTCGCTGCGCCGGCACGAGACCGTCGCCCGCTTTGGCGGCGACGAGTTCGTGATCCTGTGCGAGGACATCTTCGACGACGGGGACGCCGTCGCCGTGGCCGAGCGCGTGCTCAAGGCGTTCAGCCTCCCGTTCCAGCTCGCCCACGGCGAGACGATGGCCGCCGCCAGCATCGGCATCTCGGTGACCTCGGATCCCGACCAGGATCCCGACGACCTGATCCGCGACGCCGACGCCGCGATGTACCGGGCCAAGGGCGCCGGCGGCGCGCGGGTCGTGCTGTTCGACGAGGTCACTCGCGAGCGGGCGCTGGCGCGACTGCATAACGAGAACGCGATCCGCAAGGCGATCGAGCGCGAGGAGTTCCGCGTGTTCTTCCAGCCCGAGGTGTCGATCAGCGGCGATCGCATCACCGGGCTCGAGGCGCTCGTGCGCTGGCAGCACCCCGAGCGCGGGCTGCTCGGCCCCGGCGAGTTCATCTCGCTGGCCGAGGAGACCGGCCTGATCGTGTCGCTCGGAGCCTGGGTTCTGCGCGACGCCTGCGAGCGCGCCGTCGTCTGGCAGCGCGGCCGGGCCGGCAACGAGCCGCTGATCCTGCGCGTCAACGTATCCGCCCGCCAACTCGCCCAGGACTCGTTCCGCCAGACCGTCGCGAACATCATCAAGGAGACCGGTATCGATCCGGCCTGGCTCTGCCTCGAGGTCACCGAGAGCGTCCTGATCGAAGATCCCGAGTCGTCGATCCGCGTCCTCACCGAGCTCAAGGAGCTCGGCATCAGGATCGCCATCGATGACTTCGGCACCGGCTACTCCTCGCTCGAGTACCTGCGCCGCCTCCCCGTCGACTGCGTGAAGGTCGACCGGTCATTCGTGCGCGGGCTTCCCGACAACGAGGAAGACGTCGCGATCGTCAACGCGGTGATCGAGCTCGGGCATGCGCTCAAGCTGTCGGTCACGGCCGAGGGCGTCGAGACCACCGACCAGCTGGACAACCTCCAGACGGCCGGCTGTGACACCGCCCAGGGCTTCCTCTTCTACCGCCCCGAGCCGCCGGAGGTCGTCGAGCAGTTGTTCGCGGATTCCACGGCTCCGTCCGAGGTGGCGCACAGCGCCCCCATCGAGGAGTCCGCGAACGGCTCGGCCCCCGCCGGCGCCGGCCCGGTCGACCACGGTCAGCGGCCGGCCGCCGCCCCCCAGCGCCGGCTGATCCCGCCGCCCGGTCCTCGGGGCAGCCGCCGGCGGCTCGCCCGGCATTCGCTGGTGGCCGGCGTCAGGGCCATGACCCACACCTGGGTCAACGGCGGAACGACACCGGACTCAAGCGCCAGCTGACGCCGCCGATCACGCCGGGTAATGGAATCGTCGGTCTCATCCCTCGCCGCGGCCCGCGACCGGCGCGCGGCTAGGCGCCGGGCGCTCCTGCTGGTGATGTGCGCGGCGCTGCTCGAGATCGTGCTGATCCTGCCGTTCGTCGATCACCTCGCGGACGCCCACCCGATGATCCACTTCACCCAGCATGGCTTCATCTTCGCGGGTGGTGTGCTGATGGGACTCGCGATCCGCGACGTCCAGCGCGCGTCCCGGTCCTGAGCTCGTGAGCAAACTGCTGGCCGACCACTGGCCGCACCTGATCTTCGTCGGCATCGGGATCATCGCGTTTCTTTGGGTCGCCTATCGGCCCGAACGTGACGCCGACAGGCGACCCGGTCGGCCGGTCGAGCCCGTGCGCCGCGCCCAGCCGGCACCGAAGATCGCGAACGTCCGGCCGTCGGTGGCGCGCCGTGGTTTGCTCGCGCTCGGGCCGCTGCTCGCCACCGTAGCCACCGGCGCGGTCCTGTACGGACTCGACGTCGGCGGCTCGGTCCCCGGCGCGGTCATCTGGATCCACTCCGGGATCTCGATGCTCGCGCTGCTGCTCGTGCTCTACAAGGTCGCCGCCAGCGGAATGGCGCGAATCCGCCGCGCGTTCACCAGGGATCGTCTGTCCGAGCTCGTGTCGGTGATCCTCGGCGTGCTGTCGGTGCCGCTCATCGTCACCGGCGTCGGGCTGCTTGTCGCGCCCAGCACGAGCTCGTTCTTCGCGTACTCGCACCTGATCTCGAGCGCGTGGTGGACCGGCTTGCTGGTGTGGCACCTCCGGCGCTACGTGGGCGCGTCCCTCCGAGCGGCGCTCCGCCCGCAGCAAGCTCAAGCTCCCGCGCACGCCGGCGCGGCTACTGGCTCAGAGAACCGCGCGGATCTCCTGCTCGAAGGTCGCGATGTGCGCGGCGAGGATGTCCCGGGCTCGGTCGGCGTCCCCGGCTGAGATCGCCAGCAGCACGTCCTGGTGCTCGTGCACCCGCGCGAACAGGTGCGGGAGCCGGTCGATCACGAGGTACCAGATCCGCAGCGACAGGTTGAAGTAGCGCCCAAGCGTCTCCTCGAGGAACGGGTTGGCCGCGCACCGGTAGATGAAGCGGTGCACGCGCGTGTCGAGCTCCATCAGCGTCTCGAGATCGTCGTTGCCGCGACTTGCCTGGAGCTCGTCGAGCAGACCGGACAGCTCCTCGCGCTGGGCGTCGGTGATCCGCTCGGCGGCCCGGTAGGCGGCGTGGCTCTCGAGCTGGGCGCGCACGTCGGAGATGTGGGCCAGGTCGGTGATGTTGATCTCCGAGGCGAACGTACCGCGCCGCGGGAACACGCTCACCAGGTTCTCGAGCGCGAGCCGCTTGATCGCCTCGCGCACCGGCGTGCGCCCCATCTGCAGCTCCCGGCCGATCAGGTCCTCGTCGATCGGCGCACCCGGCGCGATCCGGAGCGTGACCAGCCGGTCGCGCAGCTCGCGGTACGCGCGGTCCGCCAACAGCCCCTTCGGTGGCGCCGAGACTGATATATCAGTCATCGTTCTGGGGAGTGTATATGGGCCGCTGCGCGGCGTCCATGGGGCCGTTTCGCCGGGCGTCCATGCCCGGCGTCGGGGTCGCGACCACCCCGCGCGGCACGGACGCCGCGCGGAACCGGCCCCAGGGACGTCGAGCGAAGCGAGACTCATTACCGCGGCTGGGCTATGCGAACCGGGCGGACCAGCATCAACCCCAGGGTCGCCACGCACAGCGCCGCCACGATCGCGAACGGCACGGCGTCGCCGGTGGCCTTGGCGAGCGTGCCGCCCCCGGCCGCGCCGGTGACCTGGCCGGTCGCCCACGCCAGGTTGATCAGCGCCATCGCGTAGCCCTGGCTGACGCCGTACGAGTCAGCGGCGTCGGACAGCATCGCCATCGCCGGCGCCCAGAACGTGCCGAGGCCGACCGTCTCGAGCACAATCACGAGCGCGAGCAGCACCGCCGTCTGGGGCACGGTGAACAGCAGCAGCGCCACCGCGCTGATCGCGAGACCGGTGCGAAGCGGCAGGATCCGCCCGCGCCGGTCGGACACGTGCCCGACCGCCGGGCTCATTGCGGCCTCGATCGCGGCGGCGATCAGGAACGTGGCGCCGATGCCCGCCGCACCCGCGCCGAGTTCGCCGAGCCGGAGCGGCCCGAGCACGTTCATCGTCCCGGACGCGATCGCCGGGAGCGCGACGAGCCACATGCTCAGCGCGATCACAGGCCGGCGGAGCTGGTCGAGAAGCCGGGTCGGTCCGTGGGCCGGCAGCGGCGAGGGCGCCGGCAGACTCGCAACCGCGACGATCAGGACCCCGGCGAGCAGCACCACCGCGGAGAACACGGGGCCGCGCCCGAGCGCGTGGGCCAGCGTGCCGATCACCGGGCCGAACAGGGCGCCGCCGATCCCCGCCGCGAGCGCCCCGCCGATCGCGCTGCCGCGCCGCTGCGCCGGGACCTCGGCGATCAGCCAGGCCAGCGCCCCCGCCCACGTGCAGGCGCCGCCGAATCCCTGGAGGATGCGCGCGGCGTCGAGCAGGACGATGTTGTCGAGCAGGCCGAACGCCGGGCTCGCGGCGCCCATCAGGCCGAGGCCCGTGTAGAGCGTGATGCGCGGTCCGGCCCGCTCGGCCAGCAGGCCACCGGGGATCGCGCCGATCAGCGTCCCGATCGCGTACCCCGCGGTGAGCAAGCCGGCGGACGCCTTCGACAGATGGAGCTCGCGCGACAGCGACGGCAGCAGCGGCGCCACCGCGGCGTAGAACATCGTGTCGACAAAGACGATCGCACCGGCGACCAGGAACAGCAGCCGGAGCTCGCGCGCGTTCAATCGCCCAGCTCGGCCCGCCGGCGCACCACGAACTCCTCGAGCTCGGCGCGGATCGCGTCGTCGAGCGGGGGCTGCTCGTAGCTCTCGAGCGTCGCCCGCCAGATCTCGCCGGCGCGGGCGGTGGTGTCCTTGGCGCCGCGCTTTGACCAGCGGTCGAAGTTCTCGGTCGATGACAGCAGCGGGCGGTAGAAGCACTCGCGGAAGCGCTCGAGCGTGTGGGCAGCGCCGAGGAAGTGGCCGCCCGGCCCGACCTCGGTGTGGGCGTCGAAGGCCAGCGACGCCTCGTCGATCTCGAGCGGCGTGAACTCGTGGCGGAGCTCGCGCAGCAGCTCGACGTCGACGATGAACTTCTCGTAACACGACACCAGCCCGCCCTCGAGCCACCCGGCGGAGTGCATCACGAAGTTGGTGCCGGCCAGGAACGTCGGCAACATCGTCATCAGCGACTCGTATGCGGCCTGGGCGTCGACCGTCTGCGACACGTTGAGCCCGCCGCCGCCCCGCCAGGGGAGGTTGAAGTGGCGTGCGATCTGGCCGGTGCACAGCACGCCCATGCCCGACTCGGGCGTACCGAACGACGGCGACCCCGACTGCATGTCGGTGTTGGATAGAAAGCTCCCGAACACGATCGGCGCCCCCGGGCGGATGAGCTGCGCGAGCGCGATCCCGGCGAGCGCCTCGGCGACTTGCTGCACGAGCGTCGCCGGCAGCGACACCGGCGACATCGCGCCCATCAACAGGAACGGGGTGATCACGACCGCCTGGTTCGCCTTCACGTACTCGAACATCGCCGCCAGCATGCGGTCGTCGTAGCGGAGGGGGGAGTTGACGTTGATCAGGCTGATCGACACGGGCGCGCGCTCGATCGCCTCGCGGCCGCCGAACAGGATCTCGCCCATCCTTATGGTGTCCGCGGCGTTGGGGCCGGACGTGACCGAGCCCATGTAGGGCTTGTCGGACAGGGTCTGCAGCGCGAACACCATGTCGAGGTGGCGGGAGTCGAGGGGCCGGTCCTCAGGCTCACAGATCGTGCCACCGGGCGAGTCGAGCTCCGGGAATGCCTGGGACAGCTTGACCAGGTTCTCGAAGTCGGCCATCTTGGCGTCGCGTCTTGTGTCCCCTTCTCGGATGAATGGGCAGCCGTAGACCGGGGCGAACACCATGTGGTCGCCGCCGATGTGGGCCGTGTTCGCCGGGTTGCGGGCCTGGAGCTCGAACTCGCGCGGCGCCTTCGCGACCTGCTCGAGGATGAAGTCGGGGTCGAACCGGATGCGGTTCTCGTCCTCCAGCGTCTGGCCCGCCTTGACGAGTAGGTCGACCGCCTCGGGGAGGAGGAACTCGATCCCGATCTCGGAGACCAGGCGCCGCCATCCGTGGTCGATCACCTGCATGGCGTCTTCGCTGAGGATCTCGTAGCGGGGCATGGAGTTCACGAACACGGCTGGCTCCTCGGGGTTGACGTCACAACTTTCATGCGTAATCTATATCGCGTGGAACAAGAGTTCCAAGCCTCCGCTTCCGGGACTGCGGCGATCGATCGCGGCGCGGACCTGTTGCTGCGCGTGCTCGAGAGCGAGGAGCCGGTGGCGCTGGGAGACCTGGCGTCGGCCGCCGGGCTGCCGAAGAGCACGGCATCGCGGCTCATCAGCGCGCTCGAGCGGCGCGGTCTGATCGAGCAGGACGGCGAGCGCGGGCGCCTTCGACCGGGGCCGGCGATCCTCCGTGTGGCCGAGCGCGGCATGGTCGAGCGCAACATCGTCGAGATGTCGCGACAGGCGCTCGATGCCCTCGCCGACGCCACGGGCGAGACCGTGAACCTGGCGGTCCCCGGGCCCGACGGGGTCGAGCACATCGCCCAGGTCGACAGCCGGCACTTCCTGGGCGCCGGCCAGTGGCTGGGGCGCTCGGTCGGCTACGAGCATTCCGCCAACGGGAAGGTGTTCGCGGCGTTCGGCCGCGCGCCGGCTGGGGTTGCCACACCCGAGATCCAGGCGGTTCGGCATGACGGCGTTGCCACGTCGATCGATGAGCTCGAGACCGGGCTGTCCGCGATGGCGGCGCCCGTGTGGGGAGCGCGGGGCGAGGTCATCGCGGCGCTCAGCATCTCGGGCCCGACGCTGCGGATGACGCCTTCGCGGATCGAGGAACTACGGCCGATATTGACCAGCGAGGCGCGGACGCTGAGCCGCCGTCTCGGCCATCGCGACCAAGGAGAGAGGGCGGCGTGACCGACGAGGAGATCCTCCAGCTCTTGTATGACGAAACGCTGGTGGGGAATGCACCGGCTGTTCGTGACGGTGTGAACGACGGCCTTGAGCAGGGACTCGAGCCCGACCGGATGCTGTATGACGCGCTGATCCCGTCGCTCGAGGAGGTTGGCGCGCGGTTCGAGCGTGGCGACTTCTTCGTGCCGGAGATGCTGATCGCGGCGCGCGCGATGCAGGGCGCGCTCGACATCCTGCGGCCGCTCCTGGCCGACACCGGCGCGGCCCAGGTCGGCACTTTCCTGATGGGCACCGTCAAGGGCGACGTGCACGACATCGGCAAGAACCTCTGCAACATCATGCTCGAGGGCGCCGGCTTCCAGGTGATCGACCTCGGCGTCAACGTGCCGCCCGAGAAGTTCATCGAGCAGATCGAGGAGCACAACCCGGACATCGTCGGGTTCTCGGCGTTCCTCACGACCACGATGCCGATGTTCAAGGCGAACATCAACGCGCTCGAGAAGGCCGGGCTGCGCGACCAGGTGATCGTGATGGTCGGCGGCGCGCCCGTCACGCAGGAGTACGCCGACGCCGTCGGCGCGGACGGGTACTCGGCCGACGCGTCGTCGGCGGTCAAGAAGGCGAAAGAGCTGATCGAGCTCCGACGCGAGAAGGTGCTCGTATGAGCAGCGTGACGGTCCTGAGGTCGCGGTCGAAGACGGTCGAGATCGGAGCGGACCGGCCGTTCTGCGTCATCGGCGAGCGGATCAACCCGACCGGGCGCAAGAAGTTCGCCGAGGAGCTACGGGGCGGCGACCTGTCGACTGTGAGTGCGGACGCGGTCACGCAGGTTGAGGCCGGCGCGAACATGCTCGACGTGAACGCGGGCATCCCGCTGGTGGACGAGGCTTCATTGCTGGCCAGCATGCTCCAGACGGTTCAGGCCGCGGTCGACGTGCCGATCTGTATCGACTCGTCGGTGATCGAGGCTTTGGAGGCCGGCTTGTCCGCGTACGAAGGTCGCGCGCTGGTCAACTCGGTGACCGCCGAGGACGACCGGCTTTCCGAGATTCTCCCGCTGGTGGCGCGCCATGACGCCGCGGTGATCGGGCTCGCGAACGACGAGACCGGGATCCCGGAGACGCCGTCGAAGCGCTTGGAGTGTGCGCGCAAGATCGTGTCCGCCGCGGCCGACTACGGGATCGCGCGCGACGACGTCGTGATCGACCCCTTGGCGATGACCGTCGGCGCCGACCCGTCGGCGGTGAAGACCACGCTCACCACGATCAGCCTGATCCGCGACGAGCTCGGCGTGAACATGTGCCTGGGCGCGTCGAACGTCTCGTTCGGCCTGCCGCAGCGCCTCGCGCTGAACGCGGCGTTCCTCCCGATGGCGATGGCGGCGGGACTGACGAGCGCGATCATGTCGACCGCCCCGGTGTGCGTCGACGCGGTCAGGGCCGCGGATCTGTTGCTCGGCCACGACGAATGGGGCGCTAGCTGGATTGCCGCGCATCGCGCGCGGCAGGCCACCGTGCCCGAGGCGGCGCGCGTGCCGTGAGCGGAGTGTCACCGCAGCGCCGGCGGCTGGAGTTGGCCGCCGATGGACCTGCTTCGGCGCCGGACGACGGGGCAGCGCGGGTGCGGCTGAGGTTCCTCCCGGAGGGCGCCGAGGTGCGCGTCCCGAGCGGCACGCCGGTGTTCGACGCGGCGAGCTGGAACGGGATCGCGATCGACTCGACGTGCGGGGGCCATGGCACGTGCAAGAAGTGCCGCGTCCGGATCGTGTCGGGGGACGTTCCCGTCGGTCCGCTGGACCCGCGAGCGTTTTCTGCCGATGAGCTCCGCGACGGGTGGCGGCTGGCGTGCCGGGCCTCTGCTCGCGGGGAGTTGGTGGTCGAGGTGCCGCCGTTGCAGACGCGCCCGAAGGCGGCCCTGGCGGGTGTCGGGCGTCATGTGATCTTGCGGCCGGCGGTGCAGAAGCGGCATCTTGTTTTGTCGGAGCCTTCGATGGAGGACCAGCGCTCGGACCTCCAGCGGGTGCTGGACGTGCTGGATGATCTCGAGCCGCACGCCTCGATCGAGATGCTGCGCTCGCTGGGCTCTGTGCTGCGGTCTTCCGGGTTCGATGTCACTGCGGTCGTCGCCGACCAGGAGCTGATCGACCTCGAGCCGGGCGACACGACGTCGCGCCGGTTCGCGATCGCGTTCGACCTCGGGACCACGACGGTGGTCGCGACGCTGCTCGATCTGGAGAGCGGCCAACCGGTCGCCGTGCGCTCGATGCTGAACCGTCAGCAGCCGTACGGCGCCGACGTGATCACGCGGATCTCGGCGACGATGATGGACCCCGACGCACTCGCGGCGTTGGGTGTGCGCGTGCACGAGACGATGGCTTCGTTGGTGGCGGAGGTATGCGTCGAGGGTGGGGTCGAGGCTCGCGAGGTGTACGAGATCACGATGTGCGGAAACGTGACGATGATGCACCTGGCGCTCGGGATCGACCCCGAGCCGCTGTCGATGGCTCCGTTCGTGGTCTCGACCCACTCTTTCGGCGACGATGTGCTCGCCCGCGATTTCGGCATCGAGGTCCACCCGCGCGCGCCGGCGTTCGTGTTCCCTTCGTTGGGCGCGTACGTCGGTGGCGACATCGTTGCCGGGATGCTGGCCACGGGTCTTACGCGGGATCGTCGCGTGCGGCTGTTCATCGACGTCGGTACGAACAGCGAGATCGCCCTCGGATCGGTCGACCGGGTGGTGGCGACGGCGGCGCCGGCCGGACCGGCGTTCGAGGCGGCGCAGATCCGGTGCGGCATGCGCGCGTCCGACGGTGCGATCGAGGGCGTCAAGATCAATGGGGACTCGCTCGATCTCGAGGTGATCGGTGATGTCGAGCCGGTCGGGATGTGCGGGTCGGGGCTCGTCGATGCTGTCGCCGAGCTCGTCCACTGCGGCCTGCTCGACCACTCGGGTAGGTTCATTCCGGATGACGATGCGGCCGAGTTGCACCCCGGGCTTGCGGATCGGCTGACGATGATCGGCAAGGAGCGCGTGTTCGTACTCGACTGGCGGGGTTCGTCCGATCCTGAGAGTTCGGTGTTCTTGTCCCAACGCGACGTCCGTGAGCTCCAGTTCGCCAAGGCGTCGATTGCGACCGGGTGGAGCATCCTTCTTGGTCAGCTGGGGATTTCGGTCGCGGATGTGAGCCAGGTGCTGCTCGCGGGGAGCTTCGGGGCGTATCTGTCGCCGTTGAGTGCCGTGCGGATCGGGTTGGTGCCGGCGATCGCGCTCCCCCGGATCGTGTCCGCGGGGAACGTCGCCGGCGAGGGCGCGAAGATCGCGGCGCTGTCGGTGCGCGAGCGGGCGGAGGCGTATTCGATTCTCCGCGAGGTCGAGTACGTCGAGCTGTCGGGGCGGCCCGATTTCAACGACATGTTCGTCGATCAGCTGGCGTTTCCGGGATGAGAACGGTCGTCGCATGCGGGGCGCTCGCCATCGACGTGCGCCGTATCGCGCGGCGCCGGGGATGGGACCTTCAGGTGGTGCCCGTGCCGGCCCTGCTGCACAACCATCCCGAGCGCATTGGTGATGCGGTCGCCGCGATGTCAGCCGGCCGCGATGTCGTGGCCGTCGCCTATGGGGACTGCGGCACCGGTGGCGCGCTCGACAATCTCCCACGGTTGTACGGCGAGCATTGCTATGACGTGTTTGCCCGGGAGGAGGTGCGGGCCGCGCTCGAGGAGGAGCCGGGGACGTACTTCCTGACCGACTTCCTCGCGCGGACGTTCGAGCACACCGTGTGGCGCGAGCTCGGCCTCGATCGATACCCATCGTTGCGGGACGAGTACTTCCGCCATTACACGCGCGTGGTGTGGCTCGCGCAGCGGCCCACTTGCGCCACCCGTGCTGCCGCCTCGCGGGCGGCGGCGCGTCTTGAGCTGCCGCTGGTCGAGGTCGAGGTCGGCAACGCGGGGCTGGAACAGCAGCTCGAGCGGCTCCTCGCCGGCGCTCCCGAGGCTCCGGCCGCCGCCTGATCCACTGCGAGTAACTCAACACTCGAACCCGCCCCGATGGGTGAATGCAGATTCACTCGGCTCTGGTGCGAGTAACTCCGCACCCGGCGAGCTCGGGAGCGCCGAGTGATGAGTTCTTCGACTACTGCGCCGCCGGCACATCGACGGCCGGGACGTTCCAGCCGGACACGCTGACGACGGGCGTGGCGCCGTGGAGCGCGCTGCTCGCGTAGGTGGCGCGAAGCGTCTCGGACTCGCCGGGCCACAGCGTGATGTCGTTGTCGCTCCACATGATCGGCAGCACCTCGTTGTCGCCTTTCGCCGGCTGGCCGGACGCCGACCCACGGCGGACGTTGGCGCGGAGGAAGAACGCGACGGTCGGGTTGGTCGACGTGTTCGTGATCGTCGCGTCTGTTTCGGTGTCGTTTCCTTCCGGATGGGTGCTCGTAGTCACGCTCACGGTGGCGGGAGCCAGCGACCGGAGTTGGGCGAGATCGCCGTACCGGCTCATCGTCGCCTGCGGGTTGCCCCGCGTCTTGCGCCAGTTGACGACGTCCCGCTGGGTCGAGAGCCAGTAGACGTTGCGATCGACGACCTCGCCGGCACGCGTCAGTAGCAGCTCGACGAAGTAGGTCTTCGCCGGCGTCGGCGGTGTGGTGGCAGCGGGCACGACCGGATGCAGCAACTCGCGTGCGACTCCCTGTGGGTTCACCGAGATCCCGCTCGCGGTCTGATCGTCGAGGAGTTGTCCGTCGACCGCGTACACCTTGGCTTCCACCGACAACCCGCTCTGCGTGAGAGCCCCGAGGTTGTCGACCGACACCGTCCCGTCGTCGTACGTGTAGAGGACGTGCACGAGCTCGTTGGCCTTCTTGGCGCCGAAGTAGCTCCCGGCCTGGTCGAAGTCGTGGTTGTAGAGATCCCACAGCAGCGTCGGCCAGCCCTTGTTGAGCTGCCAGTAGACGATCCCGGTCGACGGGGCTTCGGCGTTGGTCGAGTGGTCGATGTAGGCCTCGAACTCTGCGCGCTGGGTCTCGTAGTTCTGGACTTGCGCCTCCTCGACGTACTGCGCGAGGCTCGACCACGGGCCGTAGCGATGGCGGATCGCGGCGTCGAGGTCGTGCAAGGTCCCGAACGAATAACCGGCGTTCTGCTCGATGTTGGGGAGGCCGGCCTCGTAGTTCGCGTGGTACTGGTTGTAGTCCGGGTTCTTCCACAGTTGAGCCTGCTCGAACGGGGACAGGAACCGCTTGATCGAGTCCAGTGTCGGCACGGTGTGGCCGGCGCTGGCTTCGCTGTCGAACGCCCAGGCCCCACCCACGTTCGTGCGGGTGGGATCGGTACGGTCGTAGTGCGTGGTGTCGTACCAGTAGCTCGGCGGAACCCAGTCGTACGGGCCCTCCTTCTCACCCGATGGGCCGAGCTGCTTCGAGCTCTTGTACTCGGCCGATGCGATCAGCGGGTCCTGGAAGTCGGCTCGCCGGAACGCCCGCAGCGAGACTCGCTCCTGGCGCCTGGTTGGGTTGTTGTCACTCCAGCTGAAGTTCATGACGCTCGGGTGGTTCCGCAGGTTCTGCCCGATTGTCAGCGCCGAGTTGGCGAGCACGGCAAAGTCGTGAGCGCTCGTGAGATGGCTGTCCTGGAGCTGCCAGGCGTCACAGCACTGGAACCCGCCGTCGATCAGGATCCCGGCGCGGTCCATCTGCTCGTAGAAGTTGTCGGGCATCTGCTTGCCCTCGGTGCGGATCCCGTTCAGCCCGAGGTTCTTGATCATCGCGATCTGGTTCGCGGTGTCGGCGGACGAGTACCGGAGGAACAGGTCCTCCGACCAACCCCCGGCGCGGAACACGAACGGCACGCCGTTCACCAGAAACTGCCGGGACCCGCCGGGGGCGATCGGCGCGGGACCGACGAGCCGCGTCGTGATGGTCCGGATGCCGAACGTCTCGGACTCGGTGTCTGGCGGGGCGCCCCGCTGCGTGAGTGCCGTGTCGAGGGAGTAGAGCGGCTGGCCGCCCATCGAGTACGGCCACCACACGCTCGGGTGGTTGATCAACAGACCGGGGTCGTCGCTCGGTGTGAAGGTGAACGTCCGCGTCGCTCCGGGCGCAACGGTGACGGTCCGTGAGACCCGGATCGTGCCGCCGGCCGGATCTGTGACGGTCGCCGAGAGCACGCCCGTCTGGCGGGTCGAGGCGTGGTTGGTGACCTCGGCCTTCACCGTCAGCGCCGCGGTCGAAAGATCAGACGCGTCCGTCTGCACCACGTGCGCGCCTGACAGCGCGAGCGGGCCCGAGGTGTGGAGCTCGATCGGGAACTGGATGCCGGTGTTGTTGTCCGGCGGGATCTGCGTCCAGTCGACGTTGTCGAGCGTGAACATCTTCGTCGGATCGTTGGGATAGACCTTGAGCGCGAGTGCGTTCCGCCCCCGGTGGAGCAGCTTCGTGATGTCGAACGTGTACCGGGTGTAGTCGCCCTGCACCGTGTTCTGGGTCGCGACCTCGTGGCCGTTGACCCACACGTCGGCCTGCCCGACGACGCCGTTGACGATCAGGTCGGTGTAGCGGCCGGGGCGAGGCTTGGCCGAGAAGTCGGTCCGGAACCACCACGGCACCGAGAACTCCTTGATGGTGTCGGGGCCGACCGTGTCCATGTACCCGAAGCAGCGCTTCATGTCGTTCGAGAAGAACACGTTCGGACAGTGCCCGGTCTGGACGAGCGCGCCGACCTCGGTCCCGACGGCGCCGGCATCATCGGGTCGGACGTGCAGCCACGCGCCGGTCGGGAAGCCCGGGGCCGATACCCGCTTGGGCGCCTGGGTCACGAGCGCGCTGCTCTGGACCTGCCACCCGCCGAGCCCGACGGTCTGGGTGCCGGCCGATGCGGCGGTAGCCGAGGCGCCGAGCGCGGCCAGCGCGAGCAGGGTCGTGGTGAACAGGGGCCAGCAGCGCGCGACTCGTGCCACGGTCTTCCTCCCAATTCGGAAAGCCTCCGTACAAAAACCCTAGCCCGGAGAGCCGGACATAGTCAAGGCCGAGAGGCTTTTGGACGGCAGCTTTTATTTCTATCCGGTTAGGTTGGCGTGACTTTGGTCAGTCCGACCGGGCTGTCGGGGTCCCGGCCGAGCGCCACCGCGAGGTCGCGCGCGAGCTGCTGGCCGCGCACCACGGCGACGATCGGCGCAAGCGGCTCGGGCACATCGGCCGGCAACCAGACATCGGCCCGTTGGCCGCTCCCGACGACGAGCACCCTCGCCTGACGTGCCCGCAGCTCATCGACCAGCGACATGACGTCCGGCTCGGCGGGGCCCGACGCGCACAACGCCACCACGGGAAGGCCCGCGGTCACGGCCGCGATCGGCCCGTGCCGGAGGTCGGCTGCCGAGTAGCCATCCGCCAGGAGCGAGCACGTCTCCTTGATCTTGAGCGCAGTCTCGAGCGCGGCCGCGTACAGATAGCCGCGCGCGACGATGATCAGCTGAGAGGCATCGACGAGCGCAGTTGCCGCAGTGGTCATTCTGCCCGTGTCGTCGAGCACCGCTTGGACGGCGTCAGGCATCCCGTTCAGCTCGTCGTGGCCGAACGGGGCCCGGCCCAGGGCCGAAGCGATGATCGCGAACGCGGTGAACTGCCCGGTGACGGTCTTGGTGGCGGGCACGGCCCGCTCCTCGCCCATATCCAGCTCGATGACGTCGGTGGCCGCGCGGGCGAGCGGGCTGTCGGGCTCGTTCGTGATCGCCAGACCGCACCCCCCGGCGTCTTGGAGAGCCTCGAGCGTGCGGACGATTTCGGGCGTGGCGCCGGACTGGCTGACCGCGATCACGAGCTGGCCGCGGTAGTCAGCGTCGATCCCGTAGAGGGTGTGGAGGCTCGGAGCCGCCAGAGAGATCGGTTTCCCCGTGGCCGCCTCGAGCAGGTAGCGCCCGTACACGGCGGCATGGTCGGAGGACCCGCGCGCCACGATCGTGACGCCGGCGAGCGGCACCGGCGCCACGCCGCGAACGCGGTCCGCGATCTCCTCGAAGCGGCCGAGCAGATCCCGCAGCCGGTCCGGCTGCTCGGCCATCTCCGCGGCCATCAGCTGCCCGTTCATCTCGCGTATCGCTCGAGCAGTGACGGGAGCTCGTGCATGTCGTCGAACACGATCGTGTCCGGCCCGTCGAGGACGCTGCCGGGGGTCAGCCCCCCGGCGAACGCGAGCACGCGCATGCCGGCGGCTCGTGCGGCCTGCACGCCGTAGCGGCTGTCCTCGACCACCACACAGCCTCCCGGCGTGGCGCCCATCTGCTCGGCGGCGAGCAGGAACAGGTCCGGCGCGGGTTTACCCATGGCGACGTCGTCGGCGCTGAAGATCCGGCCCGCGAATCGGTGGTAGAGGCCCGTGAGCTCGAGCGTGTACCGGAGGTGATCGTGGGTCGCGCTCGATGCCACGCAGGTGGGGTGCGTGATCCGGTCGAGCGCGTCGAGCACGCCTTCGACGGGAGTGAGCGCGGTGGCGAACGCCTCTCGGTAGCGATGCTCGACCGCGTCCGCCCAGCCGGCGGGCAGCTTCCGGCCCAGGTGTTCCTCGATTGCCGCACGAGCGTCGCGGTCAGAGCGCCCCACGAATCGCTCGATCACCTCTGCCTCGCTCAGCCGCCAGCCCAGCTCGCCCAGCACGACCACGTCCACCTTGATCGCGAGGCGCTCCGAGTCGATCAGAACGCCGTCGCAATCAAAGATCACGAGCTCGACGGGGGCGACGGCCACTAACTGACCGAGGCGGGGTTCGAGGCGCGCTCCGCCTCTGCGACCGCGACATGACAGGCGACCTGTGTGGCTCCGATCGGCGTCGGGCGGGGCGTGACCTGCTCGCATTTCTCGATCGCGTACGGACACCGCCAACGGAAGCGGCAGCCCTCGCTCGGGTTGATCACCCGGGGCGGCTCGCCGCTGTCGGCAGCGATCTCGGCCTCCTTCTCACTCGGCTCGGCGGCCGCCGAAAGGAGCAGCTGCGTGTATGGGTGCTTCGGACTTGAAAGGACGGTCTCGGTTGGGCCCTCCTCGACCATGTGTCCCGCGTACATCACGACGATCCGGTCGGCGACGTAGCGGGCACTGGCGAGGTCGTGGGTGATGTAGAGCAGCGACACGCCCTCCTGGTCGCGCAGGCCGGCCATCATGTTGAGCACGCCGACGCGGATCGAGACATCGAGCATCGACACCGGCTCGTCGGCGAGAATCAGCTTCGGCCGTACCGCCAGGGCCTGCGCGAAACCGATCCGCTGGCGCTCGCCACCGCTCATCTCATACGGATATCGGTCAAGCATCTTGGGGCCGAGCCCCACGGTCTCGCACACGCGCTCGGCCTCGCGACGGCGCTCGGGTCCGCTCAACTCGGGCCTGTGCAGCGCCAGGTTGCGCATCACCCCGTGCGAGATCGGAAACACCGGATGGAAGGCGCTGAACGGGTCTTGGAGGACGATCGCCACCTCGCCCCGGTACCAGAGCAAGTCCTTCCGCGAGCGGAGGCTGCGGAGCGGGCGACCGCGGTAGTAAATCTCGCCGCGGGTCGGCGTGTAGATACGCGCCAGTAACCGGGCCACGGTGCTCTTGCCACTGCCGCTCTCCCCAACCAGCGCGACGATCTCGCGTTCCGCGATCGTGATGTTGAGATCGTCGACCGCATGAAGCACCTGCTTGGAGAACATCCCCCCAAGGCGGAAGTGCTTGGTCAGATCGGCCGCGCGTAGCACCGGCTCGCTCCCGCTCGAAGCGGCCGGGTCCGAACTCGTGCGCGGGTTGCGCTCCTCGGCCACGTCTCAGCTCGCCTTTCTCGCCTGTTCGGCGTAGAGGAGGCATCGAACCTCGGCGTCTCCGACCGGATACAGCTCCGGCTCGCGGCCCAAGCAGGCCGGCATCACGTCCGGGCAGCGCGGATGGAACAGACAGCCTGTCGGCGGTCGAGCGAGATCGGGCGGGCTCCCGGGGATCCCGATCAGCTCGCGACGCGGACCGCGGACGGACGGGAACGCGCTCATCAAGCCGCGCGTGTACGGGTGAAGGGGCCGCTCGAACACCTCCTCAGTCCGGGCCGCCTCTGCGATCTGGCCCGCGTACATCACCAGGACGCGATCCGAATAGCGGTGCACCACCGACATGTCGTGGGTGACAAAGATGACGGCGAACCCGAGGTTTTGTTGCAGGTCCTTGATCTTCGTCATGAGCGATTGCTGCGCCACCACGTCGAGCGCGGAGGTGGGCTCGTCCATGATCACGAGCTGAGGGGTGAACAGCAGCGCCATCGCGATCATCGCGCGCTGGCGCATTCCGCCGCTGAGCTGGTGGGGATAGCTGTGGAGGTGGGCGGGGTCGATTCCCACGAGCTCCATCACCTCGGTTGACCGTCTCCCGATGTCCGCTTTCGAGACGTTGCCGTGGGCCTCGAGCGTGTCCTTGAACTGCGCGCCGATGCTCTTCATCGGGTTGAGCGCGTTCATTGCGCTCTGCATCACGATCGAGTAATCGCGCCAGCGCATGCTCTGGAGCTCCCCGCGGCCGAGCCTCACCATGTCATGCCCGCGGAATATGACCTTGCCGGCGACTATCTCGCCGGGCGGTGACAGCAGCTGAGCGACGGCGAACAGCAGGGTCGACTTTCCGCATCCGGATTCGCCGACGATTGCGAGAAACTCTCCCGGGTCGACCGTGAAGCTGACCTGATTCACCGCGCGGACGTCGGCCGCGTCGGTCAGGTAGTCGACGGTCAGGCCGTCGACTTCAAGCAGAGGATCGGTCACGCCGCTTCCTCCTCACCGGTCGGAGCGCTGGGTTGCCGATCTCGTCGAACGCGTAGTTCAAGAGCGCGAAGCCGGTGCCGAGCACAGCGACGGCGGCGCCCGGCGACAGCGCCCACCACGCGTTGCCGGCCTCGAGCGCCGATGCCTGCTGTGCGTTGTAGAGCATCGTGCCCCACATCAGCTCGCTGCTGTTGCCGAGCCCGAGGAACTGGAGGCTGGCCGCGAAACCGACGACGTACACGGCCAGCGACAGGAACGAGGCGGCTATCAGCGAGGTCATCGTTGGCACGATCTCGACAAGGATGATGTAGATCCCGCGCTCCCCGCGTGCCCGGGCCGCCACGAGGAAGTCGCGGTTGCGGATGGACAGTCCCTGGGAGCGCAGCTGACGTGCCTGGAATGCCCAGCTCGTGATGCACAGCACGATCACGAGCGAGGTCACCCCGGGCGGGAGGTAGGCCGCGAGCAGGATCAGCAGCGGCAGCACCGGGAGGATCAGGAAGACGTCGATGAACACCGTCAGCGCGCGATCGGTGATGCCGCCCACATACGCGGAGGTCACACCGATGATCGTCGACAGGAAGGTCGCGATCGCGGTCACGATGAGCGTGACGATCAGCGTCAGGCGTGTGCTCCACACGAGCTGCGAGAACACGTCCTGACCCAGCTGGGTCGTGCCCAACAGGTGCGCCGACGACGGTCCGGCGTTCTGCGCGTAGATGGCCGCCTGGGGGTCGTCAGGCGCGATCAGCCCCGGAAACGCCGCCACGAACGCCATCACGAGCAGGATCACGGCGCCGACCACCGCTTTGCGATTGCCAAGCACGGTGCGCAGGAACCGTCGCGGTGCGCGAGTGGCCTCGACGTCAGTGATCGAGTCGGTTACCGAGATGTCTGGAATCGCCAACTCAGGCGTCCCGGGTTCGAGGGTCCAGCACTGCGGTAACGAGATCCGCGATCAGTACGCAGATCAGCACGGCAAGCGTGTAGACGAGGAACAGGCCCTGCATCAGGGGCAGGTCGTGATCGGTCGTGGCCGTGTAGAACAGGTAGCCGAGTCCGGGATACGAGAACAGGTACTCGATAACGATCGCGCCGCCGAGCACGTACCCGAGCTGCATCGCGAACCCGGTGAGGTTAGGCAGGATCGCGTTGCGGCCCGCGTAGCCGAGCATGATCCGCCGATTGGGCAACCCCTTCGCCCGGGCGGTCTTCACATAGTCCTCGGAGATCGTCGTGATCATGTTGTTCCGCATCGAGTACACCCACAGGCCCGCGGTCACGATCACCAGGCTGAATCCGGGCAGGATCGCGTGCTTGATCACGTCCCAGATGAACGAAAGCGACCACGTCGGCGTCGCCCCATAGCTGTAGTTGGAGCCGAGCGGCAGCCAGTTCAGCTTGACGGCGAACACGTAGATCAGCAGGAGGCCGACGAAGAACACCGGGACGGTCGAGACGATGAACAGCGTCGGAGGCAGGATCGCGTCGAGACGGCCGCCCCGCCACCACGCGCTCGCCATGCCGGCGAACGTGCCGATCAGAAACGCGATCACGGTCGTGATGCCGACGAGCCCCAGCGTCCACGGTAGCTTCGACGTGATCTCGGTCATCACCGGCACGCCCTGAGCCGTGACCCCGAACTGGCCGGTGAAGATGTTCCCGAGGTACTCGAAATAGCTCGAGATCACGCTCTGGTGAACTCCCGTGCCGAACTGGATCTGCAGCGCGTGCAGCGCTGCCGGGTTGATGCCCTTGAACGTCGCGAGCACGGCGCTCGCCTCGTTCCCGGGCATCACCCTGGGGATGATGAAGTTGACGGTGAGCGCTGCCCACAGCGTGACCAGAAACAGGCCCCCGCGCCGCGCGAGGTATCTCATCGGCGGCCCTGCCGACGAGATACCTCAGTCACTGCGGGAGCCTGCTTTGTCACTGCAGCGGAACCAGATGTGTCAGGACCACGCCCATGTCGGGAGCCTGGTACGGCGACGGCTGCGCGAACGGATTCGACTGAGTCGGCCACCCGCTGAAGTGCGACGTGTCGTACTGGTACCAGTCGACGCCCTCGGTGACCGGGATCAGCGGGATCTGATCCACCATCACCTTCTGGATCTCATGGATGATGTTGACCTGCTGCGACGGGCTCGCCGACGAGTACTGGTTGAACAGCGCGTCGGTCGACGCCGACTTGTACCGCTCGTAGTTGGTCGACCCGACGTTGCCGCCGAACAGCAGACCGCGGAGCTCGTAGTACGGGCTCGGCCCTGGGCTCGGCGCCGGCCCACCGCTGCCGCCGTAGGCAAGCTGGAAGTGACCGGCCTGTAGGTCGGCCGTGTACGAGGTCGTATTCTCGTCCTGGACGGTGACCGAGATTCCGGCGGCCTTCAACTGCTGCGTGATCAGCTGCAGCGAGGCGTCCCAGTCGGAGAAGCCGCTGATCGTCTTGATCGTGAACGCGAGGCGGTTGCCGCTCTTGTCCTGGTAGATCCCGTCCGAGCCCTTGGTGAATCCGGCCGCCGCCAGGACCTGGTCCGCCTTCGCGGTGCTGTAGGTCGTGGAGGTGAGCGACGGGTCCGACCAGGCCTGGTAGGTGGGGAGGATCACGCCCGACTGGTTGGCCGGCGCCTGGTAGCCGCTCTCACCGAGTCGCGACACAACCTGGCGGTTGATCGCGTACGAGATCGCCTGCCGTACCGGAAGCTGACTCAGCACGGGGTTGGTCAGGTTGGGGAACAGGGACACGTTCAGAACCGGCGGGAACCAGTAGTGACGGTGCGCGGGATCCTTGGAGATGTAGAAGGACTGGATGTTCGGGATGTACTGGCCGCCCCACTGCGCCTGGCCCTGAGCGAGGAACAGGTTCGCAGGGGTGTTGCTGAGGAAGGCCGGATAGTCGACCTCTTTCACCGCCGGCACCGGATGTCCGGCCGAGCTCTGCCAGTAGTTCGGGTTGTTCAGGTACTTGATGTTCTGCGGCGCGCAGTTCGACATCAGATAGGGGCCGGTACCGACGGGGTGCGTGTCGGCGTACGAATGGAGGCTGCTCTGATTGAGGGCCGCCCAGATGTGCTTCGGCACGATCGGCGTCTGGTCCGCTACGAGGTAGAAGTACGGCTGCGATGGCGCGTTGAAGGTGAGGACGACCTGGTCCCCCTTCTGGACAACGCTCGTGAGCGGACCGCCGTCCGCGGTCCACAGCGCATTGAGGTCGATCGCCTTGTCGCTCTTCATCGCGTTGAACGTGTAGGCGACGTCGGCCGCGGTGAACGGCTGGCCGTCGCTCCACTTGGCGCCGCTGCGGACGGTGAAGGTGAGCGTCTTGTAGCCGTTCGACCATGCTGAGGTGCTGGCCAGCCACGGCGTGACCGACCCGGTCTTGAGGATGTTCACGTACTCGAGCGGCTCGTAGACCCAGCCGAACGAGACGAGCGTGACTGCCGGATTGAACGGGTTGAACTGGCACGTCCAGGTCGACCCGCTCTCGTTGTCGACGACCAACTTGCCCGACACCGTCGACGCGGTCGCCGTCGTCGACTTCGAGGAGGTCCCGGACGCGCTGCTCGACGAGCTTCCGCCGCACGCGGCCAGTCCCAGGCACACAACGGCCAACAACATCAACCATTTGAAGCGTCTCATCGACAGCCTCCATTCCCGATTCGGCAATCGCCAGCTCCTCGCTGGCTCCAATGCGTTTGTGTGGCGCCTCGCGCTACCGAGCGAGCGGGATGCTCACCGGGGGCAACGGGGCTGGAGCTGATGTGATCCGTCATCGCAAGCTCTCCCTGTTGTTACGACTGCTTCTCGAGGGCCGTGATCCTCGGACTGCACGGCGGCGCCGAATCTCTCGGGCGCGTCCGCCGTGGGGACGATCTCGAACATCGCACCGGTCACGGTACGAGTGCCTCATGGCGAGTTCATCGGGGCCGCGGCGAATCGTCTCTACGTACTTTGCCGCACACCTGATCAGCGATCTCGGCACGCCAGGCCGCGTCTTCACTGGACCCTCTCTCACCGATCAACAGATCCGATCATTTTGGGAAATACCTAAACAAAAGAAATGTATAGGCCCAGACGCCGCCGTTCAACCGTCGAGCCGATCGGAGAGTCCTTTCCAAATTTCAGCCTTGGCGCAACTCGAATCACGATGCCGGGGCGCGCGTTTCGGGCGGGAGCGCTGGATGTCCGGCGCGATCGCGGGCGCGGACGCGTAGCCGCTCATGTTCGGCCTCGCTGGGACATCGCGACCAGGTTCCTGCGCGACCTCGGGGAGGCTCCGGCGGAGAGCAGCATCGTGCGCGCGGAATGCAGTGCGACCGCGATTGCCCCCTGCAGCGCCGCGCGCTCGCCCAGCGAGCTGGTCTCGATCCGGGCGGTGATCGGTACGAGCACGGCGGCCGCGCCGCGGACTGGGCGCAGGAGCAGAGGACTGGCGCCGATGCCCCCGCCCAGCACGACGAGCTCCGGATCGAGGATTGCGCACACCGTCGCGATTGCCGTGCCGAGGCGCGAGGCCACGTGATCGACCACCGAGCGAGCCGCCGCATTCCCGGCGACCGCCAGCTCGAACACGTCGTGGACCGAGGAGAGCTCCGGGTCATCCGGTCCGCGGCGGTCGTTGAAGGCCGTCACGATCCCCGTCGCGCCGATCTCGTCCTCGAGACCTCCGTGCAACCGGTGCCGCGGGTTGAATGGATCGCCGACCAGCGGCAGATACCCGATCTCACCTGCGGCCCCGTGCGCGCCGCGCACGAGCTCGTCGTCGATGATGATCCCCATTCCGATCCCGGCGCCGATCGCGATGAACACCATCGTGGAGACGCCCCGTGCCAGGCCGAACCACTTCTCGCCGACTGCGGCCAGGTTGACGTTGTTCTCGACCAGCACGGGCAAGTCGAAGCGATCACGGATGACCTCGAGCGGATCGAAGCCGCCCTCGGGGACGACGTTGTAAGCCAGCGATGTAACCCGCCCGCTCGTCTGATCTACGACGCCGGGCGACGAGATCCCAAGCGCCAGGGGCGGCCCATGAACGGCGCTGGCCTGGTCGATCACCTCGCTCACCATCTCCAGGATCTGCGTCCCGACCGCTCGGCCGCCCCCCTTGGCCGTCGACCGCTTCAGGTCGCAGATCGGCTCGCCGAACAGGTCGGCCGCGGCGACCCGGACGTTGCTCCCACCGATGTCACCGCCGACGACGAATCCCGCCCGGGAGCTGACCACATACGAGACCGGCTTACGCCCGCGCTGCCCCGCGCGCGTGCCGGCGGCCCGGACAAGCCCGCCCTGCTCGAGGCGGCTGACCGCTGCGGACACGGTCGGCTTCGAGAGATTCGTGGCCGCTGCGATCTCAGGCCGGGTGATCGGACCCCGGCGGAAGATAGTCTCGAGAACCGCCTGCTCGCCGAGCTCCCGCAACAGGCTCAGGCGGGAATCAACCTCGGTGCGACCGGGCGAGCCGTTGTCTTCATCTCGGTTGGCGCGAGGCATTGAGGTTAGATCTCTTTACGAATACGATGATCCGCGTGGCGCGTAAGAATAAGCACCGCGGCGGCGATAAGGCAAGGTCCTTTCATAAGCCTGGCGCACAGGAGGCGTGAGTGGACGGGGACCTTCACAAGGCGCTCGCCGCCGCCTCCGTGACGGTCATCGGTGGTGTCCAGGCCGACGTGGTGATGAGTCCCGTCACTGACCTTCCCGCTCCCGGGGGCACGCTGCTGACCGAGCACACGACGGTCCGCGTGGGCGGGGCCGGTGCGAACGCCGCGCTCGCATCGGTCGAGGCCGGCCTGCACGTGCGGTTGATCGGGTGCATCGGCGACGATCAGGTCGGGGGATGGATGCGCGAGGTGCTCTCACCGGCGGGTCTCGCGGACGAGCTCGTCGTCGTGCCGGGCGAGACCACCGGGCTCACGGTTGTGCTCGAGTCCCCGGCCCGCGACCGCACGTTCCTGACATACCTCGGTGTGAATGCGCTGTGGGAGCCGGCGATGATCCCTGACGACGCGCTTAGCTGCGACAACCTCTTGCTGTGCGACTACTTCGTCACGCCGCGCCTCCGCGGAGACGCGGCACGGCGGCTGCTCGACACCGCTCGTGTGCGCGGGGCCCGGACATTCTTCGACACCACCTGGGACCCCGATGGCTTCGCGGCACACACCCGGGCCGAGGTGGACGAACTGCTTCCGTCCGTCGACGTGTTCCTGCCCAACGAGGTCGAAGCCTGCGCGCTCGCGGACCGACCCGGAGACGCGGCGCAGGCGGCCCGCGCGCTGCAGGCGGTCTCGGGAGGCTGGGTGATCGTCAAGCTGGGACCGTCAGGATGCTTCGCCGTCGGCCCCGACGGAAGCGAGATCGCCGTTCCGGCGCCGAGCGTGACCGTCGCCGACACCACCGGCGCCGGCGACGCGTTCAATGCCGGCCTCGTCCACGCGCTCGCGCGCGGGGTGAGCTGGCCGGAAGCGCTGACGATGGCGACCGAGTTCGCGACGGCGATCGTCGCGCGGCCGTCGAATGACCGGTACAGAATCGCGGTGACGGAGGTGGAGGGATGAAGGTGGCCGTGATCGGCGCGGGTTCGACGTACACCCCGGAGCTCGTCTCCGGTCTGATGCGCGAACGGGAACGTCTCGACGTGACGGAGCTCGTGCTCCACGACATCGACCCCGAGCGTCTCGACGTGGTCGGCGGGCTGGCCCGGCGGATCCTCGAGCGGCAGAGTTTCGCGGGCGACCTGGGGCTCACCGGCGAGCTCGACCGGGCGCTCGACGGCGCCGATGCGATCCTCATCCAGATCCGCGTCGGCGGCCAGGCGGCACGCCTGCGTGACGAGACTATTCCCGCCGCGTGCGGCTGCGTCGGCCAGGAGACGACCGGCGCCGGGGGACTGGCGAAGGCGATGCGGACGGTGCCCGTCGTCCTCGAGATCGCGCAGCGCGCGAGAGAGCTGGCCGCGAATGACGCCTGGATCGTCGATTTCACCAACCCGGTGGGAATCGTGACGCGCGCGCTGCTCGATGCCGGCCACCGCGCGATCGGCCTGTGCAACGTTGCGATCAACTTCCAGCGGCAGATCGCTTCGCATCTGGGTGTACCCCCGGAGCGGGTGCTGGTCGATCAGGTCGGCCTCAACCACCTGACCTGGATCCGGGCGGTCTGGGTCGACGGCCACGACGTCCTCTCCGACGTGATCGGCGGATATGGGGACGCCCTGGCGCACGAGATCGGCCTGCCGCGCGCGCTGATCGACGACCTCGGCGCGATCCCGTCGTATTACCTGCGCTACTTCTACGCCGAGCGCGAGGTCGTCCAGGAGCAGCGGATGACGAAGCCGCGCGCTCGAGTGGTCGCAGAGATCGAACGGGAGCTGCTCGAGCTGTACCGCGACCCGTCGCTGACCGAAAAGCCGGCGTTGCTCGAACGGCGGGGCGGCGCGTACTACAGCGAGGCCGCGATCCAGCTTGTCGCCTCGCTCGTGAGTGACAGCGGCGACGTGCAGGTGGTGGATGTGCGGAACGGTGACGCGCTGCCTGGGCTCGTCGACGACGATGTGGTCGAGCTTCCCGCGCGAGTCGGGCGCGGCGGTGCCGTGCCGCTTTCCCAGCCGCCGCTGGCGCCAGAGTTGCTCGGGCTCGTCCAGCACGTCGCCGCATACGAGCGGCTCACGGCGGCGGCCGCCGCCACCGGAGACCGTGACGCCGCTCGCCGGGCGCTGATGGCGAACCCGCTGGTCCGGGAGTACCGGCTCGCGGAGACCATGCTCGACCGCCTGCTCGCGGCCGACAGCGCGCAAGCGCTGGCCCGGGCTGGAGGGAGCTGGTGACAGCTGTTCCGCTCGTCCTCGCGGTCGACGGCGGCGGGGTCAAGACCGACCTCGCGCTGCTCGACTCGAGCGGACGGTTGCTCTCGTTCGTCCGCGGAGGCGGCAGCCAACCTCACTACCTCGGTGTCGAGGGCTGCGTCGACGTGGTCGAGCGGCTGCTCGCTCGGGCGTTCGCGGATGCCGGCCTCGGCTCGCTGGAGCGCCCGTTCGCGTCGACTGCGCAGCTCCTGCTCGCGGGCGCGGACGTTCCCGAGGAGCTGGCCGCGCTCGCGGCCGGATTCGAGCGCCTCGCCTGGAGCGATCGCCTCGTGATCGGGAACGACACCGAGGCGCTCCTGCGTGCCGGCACCGACCGCGGGTGGGGGGTGGCGGTGGTGTGCGGCACGGGGATCAACTGCCTCGGCGTCGCCCCGGGGGGCCGGGAAGCCAGATTTCTCTCGTTCGGGCCGGTGTCGGGCGACTGGGGCGGGGGGACCGACGCTGGTCTGGCCGCACTGGCTGCCGCCGTACGCGCCGTTGACGGACGTGGCCCGCGGACCACGCTCGAGGGGGCGGTGTCCGCCCACTTCGGGATGAGCGACCCGCTCGAGGTGGCGCAGGCATTCCACCTGGGCCGCCTGCCGATGGCGCGTATTGGTGAGCTCGCGCCGGTTGTGCTCGGCCTCTGCGGCGATGATGACGTCGCCGCGCGCATCGTTCAGCGGCAGGCGGACGAGGTGGTCGCGTTCGCGCGTGCCGCGATTCGCCGCCTCGAGCTGACCGACGCCGACCCGGACGTGGTGCTGGGCGGTCGCATCCTCAAGGCGCTCTCCGCGTTGCCTACGGTGATGGAGGCCATCGCCTCGGGCGTTCATCAGGCGGCGCCGAGGGCCCGTGTCCTGGTCACCCCGAGCGATCCGATCGTCGGCGCGGCATTGCTGGGGATGGATGCCCTTGGTGCGGATGCCGGCGCGATCGCCCGCGCTCGCGCCGAACTCGATGCCGCGGTTGGGAGCCTGGCCGGCGGTCAGCCGCCGTCGATCGACTCCGACAGCAGCGTCGCCACGTCGACGACCCGCAGGTCCGCGCCGGCGCTCTGAACTCCGTCGTCGAGCATCACCGTGCAGAACGGGCACGCGACCGCGAGCGTGCCGGCTCCGGTGGCGGCCGCCTCGCGCACGCGCTCCTCATTGATCGCCCTGCCGCGTTCCTCCATCCACATATGGGCGCCGCCGGCGCCGCAGCAGAACGTCTCCTTGCGCGACCGCTTCATCTCGACCGGCTGTCCAACCGCGGAGACGAGCTCTCTTGGTGCCTCGACGACATCGTTGTGGCGCGCGAGGTAGCACGAGTCGTGATAGGTGATGTGCGTGTCGCTTTGCGCTTTGGTCGGCTTGATGCGCCCGTCGCGGACGAGGGACGACAGCAGCTCAGAGTGGTGGACCACCTCGTAGTCCCCGCCGAAGTCGGGATATTCGTTGGCGAGCGTGTTGAAGCAGTGCGGGCAGCCCGTCACGACCTTGGTGATGCCGGCGTCGTTGAGCGTCTCGACGTTCTGTTCGGCGAACGCCTGGAACACGTACTCGTTCCCGATCCGGCGGGCGGGGTCGCCGGTGCAGCTCTCGCGCGGTCCGAGGATCGCGAAGTCGACGCCGGCGTTCCGCAGGAGCTTCGCGGTCGCCGCGGCGGTCTTTCGCGCGCGCTCGTCGAACGAGGACGCGCATCCGACCCAGTAGAGGTACTCGGGTGCGGGGTCGCCGGGCTCGAGGACCTTGATTCCCAGTTCGGCGGCCCAGTCGGCACGCTCTGACTGCGCCTTACCCCACGGGTTCGAAGCGCGCTCGACGTCGCGGAGCATCTGCTCGGACTCGCTCGGGAAGCTCGAGTCGACCATCACCAGGTGGCGACGCAGGTCGACGATGTGATCGACGTGCTCGATCGAGACCGGGCACGCCTGCACGCACGCACCACAGGTCACGCAGTCCCAGACCATGTCGGCCGGGACGGCTGTCGGTACGAGCGCGGTCTCGGTGTCTTGGGCCATTACGAGGTCGCGCAGTCCCATGATCACCAGCTTCGGCGACAGGATCTTTCCGGTGGCGAACGCGGGGCACGCGTCCTGGCAGCGGCCGCACTCGGTACACGAGAACGTGTCGAGCACCTGCTTCCAGGTCAGGTCTGGTGCTGTGCCGGCGCCGAATCTCAGGTCCTCCTCCGGAACGTCCGGATCGTCGAACTTCAGCGGCTCGAGCCGCCCTCTCGCCCGGGTCCGTCCGAACCAGACGTTGACGGCGGCGACGAAGATGTGGAGGTGCTTCGAGCGGGGGAGGTAGGCGAGGAAGGTCAGGATCGTGAGCACGTGGATCCAGACGAACACGCGCTCGAGGACGCGTGTTGTCTGGTCGTCGGCGAACAGGTGCGACAGCGCGTTCGAGACCGGCGACCACGACGCCGGCCACTCGTTCAGATGGAGCGCGATCCTCGTTGCGTGCCAGAGCAGCAGGCTGATCACGATCGTCGCGATCAGGGCCAGGATCAGGTCGGCCTCGCCGAGATGGCTGCCCTCGAAGCGCTGTGGCCTCTGCACCTTGCGAATCCAGAGCGCGGCCAGCACACCACCGAGGACGAGCACACAGAAGATGTCGACGAGCAGCGCGTACCAGCCCTGGTGCCCGAGCCACGGCAACGTCGCGTGCTTGTCGACGATGCCGATCATCGCGATCAGGATCGTCGGGACGAGCACGAGGAAGCCCCAGAAGATGAACGCGTGCATCAGCCCGGGGCCGAGCCGCTGAAGCAGCTTCCGCTGCCCGAGCACGATCTCGGTCTCGTTGCGGACTCGGCGCGGCACGTCGCCGGAGCGTTGCGTCGGCGCGGCGCCCTGTACGAGCCGGATCAGCAGGCGGGCGCGGGTGGCGAACAGCATCCCGCTGACGGCGAGGGCCGCGGCCAGCGCCAGCGCGGAGATCAGCGAGGCTATCCGGCGCCCCTCGTCTTGCGGATCTCGGCAGAAATCGCGGGCACCACCTCGTGGAGATCGCCGATCACGGCGTAGTCGGCGCTGGCGAAGATCGAGGCCTCGTTATCGGGGTTGATCGCCATCAGCTTCTTCGCGCCCTTGCACCCGGCCATGTGCTGCGTGGCGCCGCTGATCCCGCACGCGATGTACAGCGACGGCGAGATCTTGGTCCCCGTCTGTCCGACCTGATCGGTGTGCGGCCGCCA
>Ga0335078_10001349_pt1 | contig 37266 bp, 26 predicted proteins | sample Lox_Sample_32_FD_206711 | JGI IMG/M metagenome (GOLD analysis project Ga0335078, IMG submission 206711) | Soil microbial communities from Loxahatchee National Wildlife Refuge, Florida, United States - Lox_Sample_3.2 | ecosystem: Environmental > Terrestrial > Soil > Wetlands | place: USA... | reverse complement strand
CTACGAATTCCGGCGTTTTGGAAATACCACCGGCTTCGAAGTTTTGATGTCGGGCACGGACCCAAATCTGGTCTGCCTGGAAATGGATTGTTACTGGATCACGCAAGCCGGTCAGGATCCGCTGCAAATGTTTAGCCGCCTGGGAAGCCGCATCAAGATGCTGCACCTGAAAGACCGCAAGCCGGGATACCCTACTTCACAGCAGATGGGTAGTGCGGCCGAGCACATGACCGCGGTGGGCACCGGAACTATCGACTGGAAGGCTATTCTGGAAGCCGCACGGACGAATGGTGTGCAACATCTATTTGTAGAACAGGATTCCGGAGATTTGCCGCCGCTCGAAGAATTGAAAATCAGCTACAAGAACTTGCAGCCGTTGTTGTAACTCTTTGTTACGCCCGAAGAGCCTGGCCCATTTCCCCGAGGGCTATCTTGCCGCCTCGCTAAGGTTGTCAATGTGGCCGCGAAAGACGGTCAGTGAAGCCGTCGGCAGCGTATACATCGTGCTCTCACCTGCGGTAATGGTAGACCTTAGAGGTGGCCCATCTGGCGCGGCATAGCCGCGTTTACGGTTGGGATGCCACTGGTACTGTGCCTTTCCGAAGGTGATCGCAGTCACCGATCCGGCAAACAATTGATCGCGTTTGCTTTCGCTGTCGCGGAAGACGATGCGAACCGTATGCGGATTATCGTGATCTTTGTTAATCACCATGAGAGACCATTGACCATCCGGACGTTGGAGGGCGTAAGCGGTCACCAGCACGTGACCCTCGGAGTCCTTGACATCGCTGGTCGCCCGAAACAGGTGGTGCTGGGTGTCTTTCGGCTCGGCCCACTCCTGAGTGATGAGCCGGGCCGCAAAGTACTGTGACGTTTTCTGCTGAAGCTGATAATTCTTGTCCACCATGAACATGTGGTAGGTGCCCCAACTGTTGGCGCAGGCAGGGTGAGGCGGCGAGTAGGGCAAATCGTGATAGTAGTGAGTCGACTGGCCTCCGGCGGTGAGGAAACCGCCAAATGAATCGGCCAGCCACAGTGCCCCGAAAATATCGACGGCCGCCTCCCCACCGTGATCGTTGGTTTCGGTGTCGAGCAAGGGCACGCCGGACGGCAGGCCATCGTCGCGCCACACCTGCATGATGTGAGTAATCAGCTCCGGTTCCTGATAGAGATTCTTCCATGGTGTCTCGCAACCGTCGTAAGGGTAGTGCTCGAAGGACATGAAAGATAGATCCTGCAGGCGATCATGGGCCTTGAGGTAATCGAGAAATCGCCCAAACCATGAAGTGCGTCCCGCCGCATCGGGCCATGCTTTGATATCTTCTGTGACTCCCTCGAAAACCGGACCGCCCAGCTTGAAGTTCGGATCGACACCATGGAGAGCCGCGGCGAATTGTAAGTAGAGCGTGGCGTAGTCCTCTGGCAGCATGTATTGCCCGTCGGCTTCTTCCCCCATCTCGATGTAGGAGACGGGATACCCTCGCTGCTTGATGTACGCCATCTGCGCTGCGGCATCTTCCGGCGTGCTGTAAAGCATAGCGATGGGAATGATCGCCGGCAGCCCGCGTGTAATACCGCTGGTGAAGAATAAATCAAACCCAGGCTGATCCCCTGATTCCATGCGGTCCGGAGCAACATACAAATCGGAAGGCTCATGCCACGGATCAACCGAAGAACACAGGGTTAGCGTCTGTTTCTGATCGGGAGAATGCTGCAGCAGGTCTTTGAAATTTCCTTTTTCGTCTTGCGTCCCCAGATACAACTCGCGAATGGCGTAGCCAACGCAGTTGCGTCGATCGCTCGAGCCGTGGGTATCGCAGGTGTTGGAAGACTGCGTCATGAGAATGCGCACGAACCTGGTGCTCACCGGTGAGGAATCAAGGATCAGTGAGGCTTCGCCTCCTTTGCCTTCACTCACAGTTCCGCTGGCAAAAGTCTTCCATTGTCCTTTGTCCTGCTCATCCATCGCGTCGCCATCGCCCACCCAATATTGCACCTGGTAGACCCGCGCGTAAGGCTCGGCCCAGGCGATGCGAATGGCATTGACTGCCTTCTTTTCTTCCAAGCCGATGACAACCCACTGCGGGTGCAAAGAATCATCCTCGCCGGTGAACGTTTTTGTAAGATAGGGATTGCTCTTCCAGTAGGTGTTCAGGCCGCCGTCATCGAGGCGAGAGAAGCCGTCGAATTCCGTGCCATTGTTGCGGGTGAAGCCGCGATGCGGAAGCGAGTATCCGTAGGAGTGGCGAATCATCTCAGCGCTGGGAACGGCATCGCCGACAAAGTACCCCTTGCCCGCAGGGTCGCTCCATGTCCCCTTGGGATTCCAGTGCCAGGCTTGCACGAACAGATCGGTGTTCTGCCGGTAACTGATCACTCCCCAGCCGGCGGAGAGAATCTGCCTGATCTGGTCAGGCCGGAAAAACATGTCGGTGGCGTTACTGGGCACGCGGTCCACGGTCGAACCCAAAGCGTACAGTGGGCTGAATGTGTTCACCATGTGGCTGGGGGTGGCGTCGACCTGCACGGTTTGCGCTGCGCAGAGAAGACTCGATGCCAACAGACCCCACAATGCACCGACAACATTTCGAAACATGGACGAAGCTCTCCAGGCTGGAATCGTGATCCTGCGTAGTCATACACCATTTGCAGTACTTCTGTCATGGGTATGACAGTGACTTTCACGAAATGAAAGCCGTTCGCTGCAGATTCAGCCTCAGCCGTGGCACGGTTTTGTATAATGCCTGCGCCTTCGTGTTCGACTGACGTTCTTTCTGTTGAGGAGCCGAGTTCATGTTGCTGAAGATGTTCAAAGACAAGCCTTCCCTGGGTAAAGCCGCGGCCGAACAGGCTGCGACCGCTATTCGCCGGGCGATTTCCGAACGCGGCCAGGCTCGTATTGTCGCGGCAAGCGCTGCTTCGCAACGCGAATTCCTGGATGCGCTCACCCAGGCGGAAGGAATCGATTGGGGAAAGGTTGAAGCTTTCCACCTCGACGAGTACATCGGCTTACCGGCTACCCATCCTGGCAGTTTCCGCAAGATGCTGAACGAGCAACTCGTCAGCAGAACCGGCATTACCAAGTTTCATGCGCTCGACGGGGACGCGCCTGATCCCTCCGAAGTAGTGCGCAGGGTGGGCAAGGAATTGGCGTCCGCGACGATCGACATTGCTTTTCTCGGCGTTGGCGAAAACGGTCACATTGCCTTCAACGATCCGCCGGCAGATTTTGAGACCGAGGAACCCTACCTCATCGTGAACCTCGATGAAGCCTGCCGCCGCCAACAGGTAGGCGAGGCCTGGTTTGCGGATATTTCGCAAGTGCCTGAACGGGCTATCTCCATGTCGGCGCGACAAATTCTCAAAGCTAGAGAGATTCTGGCGGCGGTGCCCGACGGTCGCAAAGCGCAGGCGGTGAAACTGTGCTTCGAGGGCCCGATCAGCCCTATGGCGCCGTCGTCCATCCTGCGCACTCATGCCAACGCGACGATCTATCTGGACATCAATTCCGCCTCATTGTTGAGCCCTGCGTTGTTGAACGTGCTCAAGGAAAAATCCAAGGCTACGGTGAGCGCGTAAGCGAATCCTTATGGCTACCATTGGGAAGCCGCCTTCCGCTCGCGCTATTCCCTCCTTGCGGTGGTGGATTGGCGGGATTCTTTTCGCCTCTACCGTAATCAACTACATGGACCGGCAGACGCTATCGCTGTTGGCTCCTTACCTGAAAGTGCAAAATCACTGGACTAACAGCGACTACGCCAACATCGTCATCGCCTTTCGCATCGCCTACTCCATCGGACAGACGGCTTTCGGCCGGGTCATGGACCGCGTCGGGACGCGCCGCGGGTTAACAGTCACCGTGGCGGCGTATTCGGTCGTTTCGATTTGTACGTCGCTGGCCAGAGGACTCTATAGTTTTGCAGGATTTCGTTTCTTGCTGGGAGCCGGCGAGTCGGCAAACTGGCCGGCCGCCACCAAAGCGGTCTCCGAGTGGTTTCCGAAACGCGAACGCGGGCTCGCGACCGCCCTCTTTGACAGCGGCTCCTCGATTGGCGGAGCCATGGCGCCTTTTATCATTCTGCCCATCTACTTCCGCTGGGGATGGCGCCCGGCGTTCATGATTCCGGGGGCGCTGGGTTTCATTTGGTTGGTCGCCTGGCGTTGGCTCTATTACCCGCCCGAGGTGCACCCACGCATCAGCGAATCCGAGCGACAGATGATCATGGCCGAACGCCTGGACTCGCCAACGCAACCGCTGCATCAGCCGCGCGCTCGCTCGCGTGATTTGCTGAGCCTGCCGCAAACCTGGGGAACAATCGTCGCCAAGAGCTTCACCGACCCGGTGTGGTTTTTCGTCACCGATTGGTTCCCGATTTACCTGGTGGCGAAAGGAATTGAACTGCGTAGCGGATTGATCGCGGTTTGGATCCCGTTCTTGGCTGCCGACCTGGGGAACTTTTTTGGTGGTGGGATGTCGGGATTTCTGATTAAGCGCGGATGGCCGCTGGGCAGGGCGCGCAAGGCTTTGGTGGTCTTCGGAGGAATCGGAGTGACGCTGCTTATTCCCACGATTCTGACCACCAATCTTTACCTCATCACTCTGCTGTTCGCGTTGGCGACGTTCTGTTACGGGTCCTTCACAACGATTGCGAACGTGTTGCCCTCGGACCTTTACTACAGCGACTCCGTGGCTACAGTCAGCGGCCTGAGCGGCACTGGCGCGGGGATCGGAACCATCGTAGCGTTCGAACTGATCGGATATTTCTCCGACGCGCGGCGAGCGACGACAACGCACGCGTTTGATCCGATCGTGGTGGTGGCAGGCCTGGTGCCGTTTCTGGGGATGATTCTCGTGCTCCTGCTGGTGCGGAACACGCAAGCGACGAGAGAGGGCCTGGTACGGCAAATTTGAAAGGTACTTCTGTGCGCCTACACTTTCTTGCGGGCTGAAACGACCGCTTGCACGATTTCGCGCGCGGCGTCGGTAATTCTTGCCAGGTTGCCTTCGCGCAATGCCGCTGCACTGACCAGTTCCGAACCGACCCCCAGGGCATACGCGCCGGCGGCGATGAAGTCGGCCGCGTTGGCGGCGTTCACACCTCCGGTTGGAATCAGCGGGGCGTCAGGAAATGGACCCCGTAAGGATTTTAAATACTTCGCTCCGCCGACGTTTCCGCAGGGGAAAATCTTCACCAGCCTAGCCCCATTCGCAAGCGCAGCCATCAACTCGGTTGGCGTGAGCGCGCCTGGAATTGCAAGTTTTCCACCCGCCTGGGCCGCGCCCAGCACCGCCACCGACAACCCGGGACTCACGATGAATTCCGCGCCGGCCGCCATACATGCCTCGGCTTGTTGCGGCGTGGTTACCGTCCCGGCCCCGATGAGAACATCTCTGCCGTACTGGCGCGCCACATCGCGAATCACGGCCACGGCGTTGGGAACAGTCATGGTAATTTCAGCGACCGGAATTCCGCCCTCCGCAATCGCTTGCACGGCGCGAGTGGCATCCTCCACGGTGGCAGCCCGCACCACCGGCACGATGCCGACTTCGCCAATTCTGCGCACTACTTCATCGATGGTCATAGGTGTCTTAATGTTTGAACGGATTCAGCCAACAACCGCAGATTCCGCGTCGCTTTCGGCTTCCCGGAATAACAAGACAAAGAAGCTCAGCGCACAATTCGCGCCGTCTGTCCCTTCATTACCTGTAAGACCTCTTCCAAGGTGGCCATGGATGTGTCGCCGGGTGTTGTCATGGCGAGCGCGCCATGCGCAGCTCCGCACTCTACAGCCCACTGCGCATCTTTGCCAGAGAGAAATCCGTAGATCAAACCGGAAGCGAAGGAATCGCCACCACCGACGCGATCATAGATTTCCAGGTTCTCCCGCGCGAGCGCCTGGTAAAACTGGCCGTCGCTGAAGCAAACTGCGCCCCAGTCGTTGCGAGTGGCAGTTTTCGCGTTCCGCAGAGTTGTGGCAACAACCGCCAGCTTGGGAAACTCCTGCACCACCTTCTCGATCATTCTTTGAAAGTTCGCCGCATCCAGTTTGGAGTGATGTTCATCGAGTCCCGGGACCGAGAAGCCCAGTGCTGCTGTAAAGTCTTCTTCGTTTCCGAACAGCACATCGATCAGCGGAGCCAGGCTGCGATTCACTTCCTGAGCTTTGGCTTTGCCTCCAATCGATTTCCACAGCGACGCGCGATAGTTGAGATCGTAGGAAACGATCGCGCCCGCCCGCTTCGCCGCCTCCATGGCTTCGCGGGCAACCAGAGGAGCAGTCTCCGAAAGCGCACAGTAGATTCCGCCGGTGTGAAACCAGCGGGCGCCTTCTTTGGCGAAGATTTCTTCCCAGTCGATCTCCCCGGCTTTCATTTGCGAAGCAGCGGTGTGACCGCGATCCGAGCAGCCGACCGCCGCTCGCACGCCAAATCCTCTCTCGGTGAAATTCAGCCCGTTGCGGACGTTTTTTCCGACGCCGTCAAACGGCATCCAGCGCAGGTATTTCAGGTTCACGCCACCCTGCAGCATCAGGTCTTCGATCAGGCGGCCCACAGGGTTGTCGACGAGAGCGGTGACCACGGCGGTATCCAAGCCGAAGCAACGCCGCAGACCGCGCGCCACGTTGTACTCGCCGCCGCCTTCCCACGCTCGAAAATGACGAGTCGTAGAAATGCGGTCGTCGCCAGGGTCAAGGCGAAGCATGATTTCGCCCAGGCTCACCAGATCCCACCGGCAGTTTTGTTTCGGCTTGATGTTGAGCTTTGCCATTTCTTAGGAACTCGCTGGCGTTATGCCAAGTTTGTTGAAACCATCCGGAACTGACGTTAAGTTGTCCTCGACTCGAGGAGCGAGTGTCTTCGTCGGATCGACGACCAGCCAGCTGACCGCTCCCATAAGGCACAAAGCAGCCGCCACCAGAAACGAGACCGTCCAGCCGAATCGTGAGTAGTCGAAGCGTGCCGCGATCCAGGGAGTCAACGATGCGGTGACCGCGCCTCCCGCTTGCGCACCCATATTCATAAATCCCGAAACCGAACCGGAAGAGCCTCCGGCAATGTCGGCCGTCACCGCCCAAAATGAACTCTGAGATAAATACAAGGCTCCCGCACCACCCGCGAGCACAACGCTGGCGAAGCGCGCGCTTTCAACGAAGGGCCCCAAAGACAAGAAAGCCGAGGCGCACATCATGGCAAAACTGGCCAGTACGCATCGTCCGAACCACGCGCCCCGCCAGCGCGTCAGCCGGTCGCTTACCACTCCTCCCAAGGCACAGCAAACCGCCATGGCGATGAAGGGCAGCATGGCGTAGAACCCGCTCTCTTTCAGATTCAGGCCGCGCACCTGATTCAGGTAACTGTAGAACCAGCTGAAAAAAATCCACGCCACATATCCGAAACTGAAGTAGCTGAGCGTCACTGCGAGCACGGCGCGGCTTTTCAGCACCCTGGCCCAGGGCACAACCCGGCCGCCGGATAAGGTTGAGTTTCCCGCATCAGCCAGCGTCAGTCCGGAGCGAATCAGTGTCAGCTCGCTGGATGAGACCCGGGGATGGTCCCCAGGTTCGTCCCGCGCGATGACGTACCAGACTGCGCCGACTAGCAGTCCAATCAGCGCGCACGCCCAAAATGACGATCGCCAGCCGTAGTGCCGCATGATGTAGGTGATCAGCGGCGGTGAAAGGCCGGCGCCCGCACCAACACCGGCGAAGATCCAGCCGTTCGCGGTGCCGCGTTCGCGGGAGGGAATCCAACGTGCGACAAACTGACTCGAGGCGGGATACAGAACCGCCTCGCCCGCGCCCAACATGAAACGAATCGCCATCAGCAGAGCGAGTGCTCCAGTGATCCGCAAGGGTAAGGCTGCCGTAAGGGCGGTGAAAACGCCCCACCACAGGACGCCGATGGTCAGCACCCGCCGGGGCCCCAGCCGGTCAGCCAGACGTCCTCCAACGGTTTGGAACAAAGTGTAGCTGACCAGGAACGAGCTGAAGACCCAGCCCAGTTGGACGGGGCTCAGGCCGTAATCGGACCTGAGCAGAACTCCAGCCACGGAAATATTCACACGATCCAGAAACGACACTGCGCTCAGTACAAACAGCCAGAAGACAAGCAGCCAGCGAATGTGCGTGGTGGGCCTTGCGCTCATTGACGCTCCCCGCTGCGCGAGATGAGATGCTTGTGAAAATAAGCTCCCCGATTGTCTGCCGCGTGCCTCTGTGATATTTTCGCGGTCACCGCGAGTACAATTCGCGATTCCCGATTTCTTTGCGGAGCTCTATGACGAAAATCGTTTGCCTTTCCACCATCGTGGTCTGTGTGACGCTCACCTTGGCGGTTCCTGCGCCGGCTCAGCTCGATCTTTTTTCCACAGAACAGCGAATGGAATTCACGCCCGAGTGGCATGGCGACCGCTTCCCTGACGGACGTCCGAACGTCTCCGACTCGGTGCTGGCGCGGCTGACTGACGTCACGGCCGACGAAGCGTGGGATGTGCTGCACGAGGCCGGATACCGCAATCAGTTCGAAAGCGGATGGAAGGTGATCAATCCCGGAAAGAGGCTGGTGGGCCGCGTGGTCACAGCGGTTTTTCTGCCGCGCCGCCCGGATGTGGACTCGGTGATCAAGGCCAATGGCAAAAAAGAAAACCGCATTGGCGACGAGAATTCCTGGATCATCGACATTTTGCGGCCGGGTGATGTCCTGGTCGTCGATCTCTTCGGAAAGATTCGTTACGGCACTATCATCGGCGACAACCTCGGCACGGCGATTTATTCCACGAGCCACAATGGGTTGATCGTAAACGGCGCGGTGCGCGACGTGACCGGCCTTCAGGAAATTCCCGGATTCCAGTGTTACGTGCGCGGAGTCGATCCTTCGGCGCTGGAAAACGTCATGCTCACCGGAATCAACGTTCCGATCCGCATCGGAGATGTCACAGTGATGCCGGGCGACATTGCGCTCGGCGATCCTGAAGGAGTGACGTTCATTCCTCCGCAACTGGCCGAGAAGGTGGCCGACGATACCGAAATGGATCACCTGGTCGACGAGTGGGGTCACGCCATGTTGCGCGAGGGGAGATACACGCCGGGGCAGATCGACGCCCGCTGGACGAAACCCATGGTCGAGGAGTTCAACGCGTGGCTGGAAAAGAAGGGCTCGAAGCTGCGCATGCCAGTGCCGTAGGCTGTGTCTCGTGTTGTAAGTTTGATGGCTCATCCGCTGTGTGGTTGGCTCAGGCCACGTGCTCGCGCAAAATGCGGCTTAGTTGATCGGCAATAATCTGATCTTCTCCCGGCTGCAACATAAATGAGTTCATCCCCAGGCCAGGCTGTCTGCCCTCACCTCCTCCCATCACGATCGACGGCTTGGAGTTCCGCAGCATTTGCGACACTTGCTGCGGGGTCAAAGATACCCGGGAATCCCAAGTGATGCGCATGTGGGGAACGTGGTTGGCGATGTCGGGAGTAAAGAATGACGTGCTCACGCCGGGCACACGCGTGATAGCGCGGGAAATCAAATCCAAACGGCCTTGCCATTCTTTGGCCAGGGCGTCGTGATCTTCGTTGAGATACAGCTCTAACGCCTTAATCATGCCAAGAATCTCTTCTTTTCCGACTTTTTGACCGCGACCGAGCGTGTCTTCGTAAGGGCTGTTGTTCAGCAAGGCGTAATGCACCAGATCCTGGCGGCCGATCAGCAGGCCCGCGCACTGCGGACCCCGCAACGCTTTGCCACCGCTGAAAGCCACCAGATCGAAACCCATGTTGGCGTAGTCCCAAAGATGTGAGACCGGAGGAGTGTCAGCGGCGGCGTCGTTGAAGCAAGGAATTTTGTATTCTTTCGCCAGCTTCACCCATTCATCCACTTTGATCTGCCCGGTTTCATTAGCGAAATTGGAGAAGTGCATCATGGCGGTGCGCTCGCTGACTGCCGCGCGCAGTTGATCGCGAGTTTCAATGACCACCAGCTTTGCTCCGGTGCCGCGCAGTTGATGATCGAAAGGATTGCGATGCGATTTCTGGATGATAACTTCGGATTTCATTCCGGTCAGGTCGGGCAATTGCTGGATAAGGTTTTCGTTGTCGCCGGTGAGGATACCCGCCAGTCCCGACTGGATGGCGCAAGCGGCTCCAGAAGTGACCAACGCGCTGTATCCATCGGGCAACTTCAACATCTGTGCGATACGTTTTCCCGCCGCCTCTTCCAAGGCAGGAATGCTAACGAAATGCCGCGCCGCCAGCGCCATCACAGCTTCGACTTCAGGGCGGATCAGCGAACCGCCGAGCATGGTCATGGTGCCTTCGGCATTGATCACCGTGGTGACTCCCAACTCGTCGTAAGGGTTCCCCGACGCTCCGAACCCGGACGGGGCTGCTTCACTCTTTCCTTGGGGGCTTGCACCGAACAGTTTCCATGGCATGGCTATCGAGCTGGCCAAAACTCCCAGGCCGCGCAGAAATTTCCGCCGATTGGAATTCCATTTAAGGCGCATGATCTACTCCCTGTCATCCGATGATTACGGTAAGGCGAAACTGAAAATATCACTTCCCGCCGCGACGGCAACATATTGTTTGTCACCGACGGCGTAGGTCATGGGTGAAGCGCTCATTCTCTGCCCGGTATTGAAGTGCCACAGAGCTTTGCCGGATTGAGCATCGACGGCTTCGAGCGACTCGGAATCGTCGCCGAAAAAGACCAGCCCCCCTGCGGTTGCCATCGTCCCGGCGGAGGAATGTCCCGGACCCGCCAGCGGATATTTCCACGCAACAGAATCGTTATCCAGGCTGTAAGCAACCAGAACTTTCTGGCTTGGCTCCGCAGCAATCCCCTTCACTCCCGTAGAGTAGTAGGCCTCACCCTCTTTGAAAGTCTGCGGTTGCGCTTTGGAGAAATAGGTCTGACACTGCTCTAGCGCGAGAAAGTACACGCTGTGCGTCGACTCGTTGTAGGAAGGCGCAAACCAGTTGGTGGCCCCGACATATCCGGGACAGATGCGGGTGCCTTCGGGAGTTGGCTTCACCTCGGTGCGCACGGGCCGCCCTTGGGCATCGATCTCCCTCGCCCAATTCAGTTTTTCAACAAAGCGCTTGCCGGAAAGAAATTTCCCATTCGCGCGATCCAGCACGTAAATGAAACCGTTGCGATTCGCCTGCACCAAGAGCTTTCGCGCCTCTCCCTTATAGGATGCGTCGATAAGAATCGGCGTCTCGACCGCGTCATAGTCGAACAGATCGTGCGGAGTGAACTGAAAATGCCACTTGAGCTTGCCGGTATCAGCGTCCAAGGCCACAAGGGAATCGGTGTAAAGGTCGTCACCCGGCCGGCCCCGTCCTTCAAAATCTGGCGAGGGATTGCTGGTCCCCCAAAAAATCAGATTAAGTTCGGGATCGTAGGTGCCTGGCATCCAGGTAGTCCCGCCTCCGTGCAGATATGCCGCACCCGGCCAGCTCTCTGAGCCGAACTCTCCGGGCGCGGGAATGGTCCAAAACCGCCAGGCCAGCTTTCCTGTCATGGCGTCATAAGCGGCCACAAAGCCGCGCACACCATCATCGCCGCCGGAGGTGCCGACGATGATGTTGTCTTTGACGACCAGCGGCGCGCCGGTGGCACCGTAATTCCTGTTCCAGTCGGCGTAGGCTATGTCCCAAATCAAGTTGCCGGAGCGCGCGTCCATACAAAGCAAGTGCGCATTGTCGGTCAGCATGTATACCCGGCTGCGCCACACCGCAACTCCGCGGTTGATGTGGCCGGAGGCGTCGTCGATCAAGCCCTCGCTGTTAGGACGCGAGTGGTGCCATACCTCGCGGCCGGTTGTGGCATCGATAGCAAAAGCGTCGTTGGCAGCGGTCGCGAGCATCATTCCGTTCACCACGACGGGCGTCACCTCCAGCCGGCTCGAGTTGTGAGCATGGAATACCCACTCGGCGCGCAGCCGCTCAATGTTCGTGGTGTTGATCTCGGACAGACTGCTGTAGCGCCGTCCGGAATAATCTCCGTGATAGGTGACCCAGTTGGCCCCGAGGGTTTTCGCCAGCAAGTCGCCGGTGCGCACATCGATCACGGCGGAGACAGAGCCAGCCGCGACCGCAATGAGAGCGCAGGCGATCACCGCCGCGAAACCCGCCACCACCCGCATGGCCAGCCGTGAGCGCGAGCACAGCTTAGGAGCCGGTGTTCGCAAAAGCTCTTGCCTCCCCCATACCGGCCCTGCGCGCGGGCAACCGGCTGCCATTCTTTGCATCGACCAGGTATCCCAGCTCCTGTGAGATTCGTGTTCCGGCCTGTTGCACCAATGGCGCCAATTGCCGCAAGCGGTTCACCGGCATCCGCACCATGGGCGCGGTCAGGCTGAGGCTGGCGTGCACCTCGCCGGCGTGATCCCTGATGGGCGCGGCGATGCAGCGAATATGCAGTTCGTGCTCCTCCATGTCACAGGCGTAGCCGTTCTTGCGCACCCGGTATAACTCGGTCTGTAATTCCTGCAGGCTTCCGACGGTATTCGGCGTCAGGCGCTTGAGGTCGAGTTGCTGGATCACGCTATCCTGCTCCTCCTTCGGCAGATATGCCAGCATGATCTTGCCAACCGCAGTGCAGTAGAGCGGCACTCCAGCGCCGATACGCGAATGGATGCGCAGCGGTTCCGGAGAATCAAGCTTCTCGACATAAACCGCCGTCAGCCCATGCCGAACTGTGAGGTGAATCGTTTCCCGGGTCTGGTGATTGAGTTCCTGCAGATAAGGCAGGCTGAGGCGGCGAATATCAAGCTGGCCCAGCGCGGCGTGTCCGATGGCGAAGCAAGCGATTCCCAGGTGATACATGCCGTCGCCGCTGCAGTTGAGAAATCCCGCGCGGTCCAGATTCACCAGGAAGCGATGAACCGTACTGACCGGCAGACGGGAAAGATTGGCGACCTGCTTGGCGGTGAGACCATGCGGCGCTTCGCTGAAGATTTGCAAAAGCCGCAGGCCGCGCTGCAGGGCGGTAATGTTGTAACTTCTTTTTACAGGATCAGCCACAGGCTTGCTCCATTCCATGATCGATTGCAGAAATGAAAGTGCGAATTATCTGATGAAAATTGGTTTTCTGCAAGCTCTGTTTGCGCTATAGCCGTCCAAATTTCTTCACGGCCTCCTGGATGGACTTCAGCCGCTCAATCTCCGGGTACATGGAATGCTCTTTAAAGTCCATTTGCTGCGCCAGCTTCAGGACTTCTTCCGCATGGGCAATGGGAACCACGACGACCCCGTCACTGTCAGCGGCCACAATGTCTCCCGGATTCACGGTCACGCCATCGCAGATCAGCGGAATCTGCGATCCCGCAAAACGATAGTGATGCACAGAGGTGGAAGGAACGATGCCGGTGGCGTAGACCGGGAAGGCGATTTTGCGCAGGTAGGCCACGTCCCGTACTCCGCCATCGATCACCGCCCCTGCATAGCCGCGAGCGGCCATCGCTGTGCCCATAAGTCCGCCCATGCCGGCAATGTCGGCTCCATCTTCTACGGACATGACATAGACCGAGTCGGCCGAGCCTTCGTCGATCGCAGCCAGCATCCCCGTGAGCGCCGCCGGATCGTTGTTCCCCTCGTCCTTCTTGAGCTGGACGGTACGAGCGAAGCCGGCAAACTTGGTGGTGAAGATCGGCTGCATGCGGTGACTCATGTACATCCGTTTGCCGGTAAGCTGCTCCAGAGCGTCCGAAACGGACGCGACTTCCACCCTGCGAAATTCGGGGATCAAGCCCCCGCCGGCATTGGCCGAGACCGGATTGTCGATTGGACGAGCGTGCACCCAATCATGGCTAAGCCCCAGGCTTACAAGGCATACCAACAAAGCACTTATCGCAAATTTCGCAAATGGGCCCATTTTCTCCTCCCTGCTTCCTAGTGATTGCGCCGGACTCTAGCACCGTTCCTCCCGGTTTGAAAGTGCAAACCAGAGAAATCCTGGCTGGAAACTGTTGCCAAACTCTCTTCGCCGGGACAGGAAAGGGTTGACTTCGCGCTATGATTTGAGATATTCCCTGAATGTACAATTAAAACGATTTTTGAAGGGTAAAAAGCTGCTTTTGCCGGACAGGAACGCGCTCGATTCCGCAGTCTTCCCAGGAGGCAGGTCCATGGCTTATCGCCGGTTCACTCATGTCGTGACAGTTCTATTCCTCTTACTGGTTTCTGGGCTGGTGTGGGCCAGCATCGATGGCAGCATTTCCGGAGTTGTGACCGATCCCAGCGGCGCGGTGGTTGAGGGCGCCCAGGTGGTCGCGGTCAACACCCAAACGTCGACCCGCACCACGTCGACGACTGACTCCAGGGGTTTTTACAACTTCCCGGCTCTGCCCGTGGGTACCTACAACCTGGAGGTCAGTCAGATCGGATTTAGCAGTTACCGTAAAAGCGGCCTGGTGGTCGATGCAAACTCGGTGATTCGCGCAGACGTATCCCTCAAGGTGGGAGCGGTAAATGAGAAGGTTGAGGTCAACAGCGACACGGTTCACGTGGAAACGGAAAGCACCCAGATGGGTGAGGTGATCACGGGCAAGACTATCACTGCTGTTCCGCTAAATGGAAGAGCTTATACCGATTTATTGGCGCTGCAGCCGGGTGTTTCCCCTTATACGGCCTCGGACACTGGTACTCCCGGCATCAGTGATCGCTCGGTCGATGGCGGGCTGAACTCTGGCAACCAGTCGGTGAACGGGCAGCGCGAGACCGCCAACGGCTTTATGGTGAACGGATCGAATGTGGAAGAAGGCAAGAACAACGGCGCGGCCATCATCCCCAACATCGATTCGATCTCGGAATTTCGCATCATCACCAATAACTTTGATGCCGAGTATGGCAACTACAGCGGCGGGCAAGTCAACGTGGTCACCAAGTCCGGCACCAACCAGCTTCACGGCAGCGGCTTTGAGTTCTTGCGCAACACCTCGCTCGACGCCAAGAACTATTACTCTCTGCCCACAGACAAGACTCCCGTTTTTCGCCAGAATCAGTTTGGCGGGACCTTCGGCGGGCCGATCGTCAAAGACAAAACGTTCTTCTTCCTCGACTATCAAGGTACGCGGCAAGACCAGGCTCCCACGGTCAATACGCAGGTGCCGTCGCTGGCAAACCTCAGCGGCAACTTCGCCGACTCAGCAAGTTCGCTCAGCAATACCGTACAAAGCGACGTGCTATCCAATCCGAACTCTTGGGCGAACGTACTTTCGAAACGCCTCGGCTACCCTGTGCAACCCGGTGAAGCTTATTACTCGACGGGTTGCACCAAGAATACCCAGTGCGTGTTCCCCAATGCCGTCATTCCGAAAAGTGCCTGGTCGCCGGTCGCTGTCGATATGCTGAAGCTTGGTTTGATTCCCCAACCCAATGCAGCCAACAATTTCTTTGAAACGTCCCAGTACGCGCAGAGCCTGCGTGACGACAAGGGCGGGGTGCGCATTGATCAGAATACGAGGTTCGGGACTATTTTCGGATATTACTTCGCGGACGATTACCTGCTGAATTCGCCGTATCCGAATGGAGGGGCTACCATCCCAGCAGCCAATTTCGCGTACAACGGCATTACCTCGGGGCGCGCGCAATTGGTGAACCTCGGCGACAGTAAGAACTTCGGTGCTTACTCGGTTAACGAAGTCCGGCTGAGCTATGTCCGCAATACCTTGGCTCTCGCGGAGCCTCAGGGCGGCGTAGGTTCAGCCTATAGCCTGGCGAACCTGGGCTTCGTCACCCCGTGGAACGCGGTGACAGGCGGAATCGCTCCTATCGCACCGAGCCTGGAGGGCGTTCCCTACATCACCTTCAATCAGTTTTCCATCGGCGTTCCCCAGGTAAGCACGCGGCAATTCAACAACTCGTTTCAGGTTCTGGACAATTTCTCGAAAGTAATGGGTACGCACACGCTGAAATTCGGCGGGCAGTTCCACTATGACCAGATTAATGAAAGAAATCTCGCGGCGGAAAACGGCCAGTACGGGTTCTCGGGTTCGGAAACCGGTATCGACTTCGCCGACTTCCTGATTGGCGCCCCTGACAGTTTGACACAGGCCAGCCCACAGATTCTCGATTCGCGCAGCAAGTATTACGCCTTGTTTGCGCAGGACAGCTGGCGGGCGACCTCCGATCTGGTGCTGAATTACGGTTTGCGCTGGGAAGCCAGCATGCCGTGGTACGACACGCAAAACAAGATTGAAACCATCATTCCCGGCGAGCAATCGGTGGTGTTCCCCGGTGCTCCACGAGGATGGGTAGTTCCCGGCGATCCAGGAGTTCCGAGGACGTTAGCGCCGACGCAGTGGCACAACTTTTCGCCCCGTCTGGGCCTGGCCTATTCACCCAGCGCTTCCTCTGGCATTCTCGGAAAGTTGTTCGGCGGTCCGGGCAGAACCAGCATCCGGGTCGGCGCCGGCTTGTACTACACCTCGGTGGAGGATCTATCGCAGTTCCTCGAGGTTGGCGATCCGCCATACGGCCTGTATTACGGCAGCGCCAACTCGCCGATTCTGGAAACGCCCTATATTAATCGCTCCACCGGCACGAGCGTCGGGCTGCGATTTCCATTCCCGTTCCCCCCGACCAACGTCTCCGCCAAAAATCCCGATACGACATTCCCCTGGTCGCAGGTGGAACCAATCTCCTACGGCTTCTCTTTCGATCACAACAACAAACTACCCTATTCGGAACACTACGAATTTTCATTACAACGTCAGATCGGCACCAATACTGTCGCGACGGCAAGCTATGTTGGCAACCAAGGCCATCGCCTGGTGACTTCCATCGAAGCTAATCCAGCGAATCCGGCGTTGTGCCTGTATTTGAGTGACCCAAACAATCTCGCGGCGGGAAGCGCTCCCCCCTGTGGTCCGTTCGGGGAAACTCCGCCGACCGGCAGTGTGTGGACTACTCTCCCCGGCAGTTCGCCTTTTGCGGGAAAAACCTTCGCCAGCACCCGTCCGCTCGGTCCGCTATTCGACACCAATCCGTTCGTTTCCACGGTGGCGAATTCGCGTTACAACTCGCTGCAGTTGAGCCTCAGCCACAACACTGGCGCGCTGACCTTCCTGGCCGGCTATACCTACAGCAAGTGCATGGATAATGCCTCCGGCTTGCAGGATTCTACTTACCCCTTCGATCCACGACTCAGCATCAGCCTGTGCAATTTCGATGTCACCCACAACTTCGTTTTTAGCTACAACTGGCTGCTGCCCTTTGACCGCTTTGTTAACTCAGGGTGGGCCAAAAAGGTTGTGGGAGGCTGGAGCCTGTCCGGCATTACCAACTTCGCCACTGGGCTTCCCATCACTTTGACCGAGAACGATGATAATGCGCTGATCGGAGCTAATGCGGTCCCGGTGGATGTTCCCAACTTTCTCGGCGGAAAGGTGCTTGATGATACCAACCCGCGCCATGGGAACCCCTATTTCAATCCAACGCTCTTCACCAATGAGGCGCTCGGTCAGTTTGGGGATTCCCGGCGGCGGTTCTTCCACGGTCCGGGGCTCAACAACTTCCAGATGGCATTATCGAAGACTACGAAGATCACGGAGTCCAAACAACTTGAGCTTCGCTTCGAAGCCTTTAACCTGTTCAACCACCCGCAATTCAATAACCCCGACTCGGAGATCAACGACGGTCTGCCCTCGCAGGGCGGAACTTTCGGGCTGGTCACCAGCGCACGCGATCCGCGTATCATGCAGGTGGGAGCCAAGTTCCTTTTCTGATTACGGCTGCGAGCGTCTGCGGAGGCCGAACATCCTCCGCAGACACAGCCTCCTCCAGGAGCACGACAAATTCCGAAGCGAATCTCTCTCTCGCTTTTCGCTGGACTCTTCGCGATAGGCGGATATCTGGCATTTGATCAGTCGGCAGCGCAGGTTTCACAGCACGCTGCGAATCCGTCACCACAACTGTTCGTCGCCAACTGCGCCAGCTGCCATGGTCTCGACGGGCGCGGCGGAGAACGGGCGCCGAACATCGCGCAGAGAACTGAAATTCAGCACCTTTCCGACGCAGCGCTTACCCGCATCATTCAGAACGGAGTCGGGGGAACCGGCATGCCGCCATTTCGATCCCTCACAGCCGTCGAAGTAAAGGGCATTGTCCGTTATTTGCGCATTCTGCAGGGGGGGACCCAGGCTGTGGCTCTTCCCGGCGATCCCGCACGCGGCCAGGAATTGTTCTTTGGCAAGGGCGGTTGCTCTGCCTGCCACATGGTGGCGGGGAAGGGCGGATTTATTGCCGTCGATCTTTCCGGATTTGCCCACACTCATTCTGCGGAGGAGACGCGCACGGCCATCACTAACCCCAGTATCGATGCTGATCGCTCCGGCGTGATAGTGACTACCCACGACGGGCAGAACTATGCTGGTAGAATCCGCAACCAGGACAACTTCTCTTTGCAATTACAAACTCTCGACGGCACTTTTCATTTTCTTTCCGAGTCGGATATCGAGCGGGTCAAACCCGATCCGCAAGCAGACATGCCCACCAACTATGGCTCGACTCTGAGTTCAAAAGAGCTCGATGACCTGGTGAGTTATCTCATCATTTCGGCAAAGGCCAGCGAATTTCCAGCCGGCAAAGGAGCGGAGGACCGGGAATGAGAATCGTGGTCATCAGTCTGGCGGCAGTTTTCCTGCTCACCTTCGCGGCAGGCGGGGCGCGCGGCGCCGACGCTCCCCGCCAATTCGCACTGCAAGCCGAGTCGCCGGAATTCTGGAATCTGATCGATAAGGATGCGCAGCTCAGCACCGTGGCAACCGGTTTCGGCTTCACCGAGGGTCCGGTGTGGGATGAAAAAGGCTTCCTGTACGTCAGCGACGAGAAGATAAACAAAATCTTCCGGGTCTTCCTGGACGGAAGAAAAGAAGAAGTGATCGCGCTGGGCGATCCCGACGGAAATACTTATGATCGCCAGCATCGCCTGATCGATTGCGCCAGCGAACTGCGCGCCGTGATCGAAGTGACTCCGGATGGGAAGTACAAGATCCTGGCCGACCACTACGACGGCAAAAAACTGAACACCCCCAATGACGTCATCGTCGGACCCGACGGAGCGCTCTACTTCACCGATCCGCAGAGCGACTTCTTCCCGGGAGCCAAGTCGGAACTCAACTACCAGGGTGTCTACCGGTTGGATGATAAAGGAAATCTGACACTGCTGACTAAAGAGTTGACTGCGCCCAACGGTCTTGCCTTTTCCCCCGACGGAAAACTTCTCTACGTGGATGACGATGACCAGAAAAACATCCACGTGTATGAAGTGGCCGCGGATGGAACCCTCGGCAACGGCCGCATTTTCGGCGACGAAAAAGGCGGAAAAGGCGAAGGCGTCCCCGATGGCATGCGAGTCGACAAGAACGGAAATATTTTTGTCACCGGCCCGAAGGGAGTCTGGGTTTGGGATCCTCAGGGCCATCATCTGGGAACCATTGTCATGCCGGAGCAGCCTGCCAACCTTAACTGGGGAGATGCGGATTACGGCACTCTGTACATCACCGCGACGAGTTCGGTTTACAGGTTAAGAACAAAAGCGCGGGGTTACGTGCCGTATCTGGACGCCAAAGGCCGGTAATCGATCAAAAGACAGGAATCACCATGCCCAAGCGTTGGGACGCTGGCTCACTTTTCGCCCTTCTACTCATTGCAACCGCGTCGGCTCAAACCGTGCGGATCGATGCGAGTCATCCGACCAATTCCTTTATTCCGACGGAAGCCTTGGGCGCAGGAATCGACCGTATGCCGGCGGCGGCGGTAGAGAAATATTTCAGCCAGCCACCCTTGCCAGCGATTCTGGCGGCCGGATGGCAACCTGTGACCTATCGCCAGAATACCGAACTGGCGGTTGAAGCATGGCACTGGAACCCGCAGGGCACATGGAGCGATCCCAGCGGTAAGGGCTACTTTACTGGGTCAACGACCTTAGGCGAACCCATCCGCCATTCCTACGGCTATCCTCTTCCCCACCGCGGCTTCACCCGCAATGAAGGCACGGAGTCACGGGGCTATTCGCGCATGACCGACGGCGATGCGAATACCTACTGGAAGAGCAACCCCTACCTGACAAAGGCTTTCACCGGCGACGATGATTCCCTGCACCCGCAATGGGTGGTGATCGATATGGCAACACCGCAGTCGATCAATGCGCTCCGCATCGCCTGGGGCGATCCCTACGCGACGCAGTACGTAGTCCAGTATTGGACCGGAGAGGAAGCGATCAAACAGCCGACCAGAGGCGCCTGGGTAGCGTTTCCCGGCGGGGTGATCGCGAACGGTAAAGGCGGAACTGTGACGCTTCCCCTGACTGCTGCGCCCATGACTGTTCGCTTCGTTCGCATCCTGATGAGCCAGTCATCCAATACCTGCGATTCGCACGGGCCGGCGGATTCGCGGAACTGCGTCGGCTACGCAGTCCGCGAGCTGTACATCGGCACCAGCGATACGAATGGATTTCACGACCTGGCGCGGCACACGCCGGACCAGGACCAGACCACGACGTTTTGCTCCTCGATCGATCCCTGGCACGAGCCGTCGGATATGGGTCCGACATTCCACGAGCAGGTGGGGCTCGACCTTTTCTACAAGAGCGGTTACACGCGTGGCCTCCCCGCCATGATCCCCATCGCCATGTTGTATGGCACGCCGGAGGATGCCGCGGCCGAGATTGCATACCTAGAGAAGCGCGGCTATCCGATCTCTTACGTAGAGATGGGGGAAGAACCCGATGGGCAATACACAATTCCGGAAGACTATGCCGAGCTCTATTTGCAATTTGCCAAGGCGCTGCACCGCGTTGATCCGAAACTGAAGCTGGGCGGACCGGTCTACACAGGCCAGGATGAGGACATTGTGGTCTGGCCCGACGCGGTGGGCAGAATTTCCTGGACGGGACGCTTCCTCGACTATCTAAAGTCTCATGGCCGCATTCAGGATCTGGCTTTCTTTCCTTTCGAGCATTATCCGTACGAGCCCTGCAAGATCAGTTGGAGCAGCTTGTATGACGAGCCGCAACTGGTCAGCCACATCATGCAGGTATGGCGCGATGACGGCTTGCCGCCGAATATCCCGATGTTCATTACGGAATCGAATGACACCTGGGACACAGGCGAGTCCTCAGTCGATATTCTTGGCGCGCTTTGGCTGGCAGACTATGCCGGGGCATTTTTCAATGCGGGTGGCAAGGCGCTCTATTATTTCCACTATCTCCCCCTCGGCGTGCATGGGGGTTGCAATAACTCGGCGGGCACCTTCGGGATGTTCACCACAACTCGTGAATACGAGATTCAAAAACCGACTTCGCAATTTTTCGCCAGCCAAATGATTAATACGGAGTGGGTGCAACCTGGTAACGGTGTCCATCAAACTTTTTCGGGTAGCGGCGATCTATTCGACGCGGCAGGCCATGCGCTCGTCACTGCTTACGCTTTGCTGCGGCCGGATGGCCAGTGGTCGGTCATGCTGGTCAATCGCGACCAGGAGAACGCTCACAAGGTGCGCATTCGGTTTGACGGGGCCCCGGCTGGGCCACGCTTCTTTACCGGCGCAGTGAACGTGACCACGTTTGGCAGCGCACAGTATCAATGGCATCCGACGCAACGGGATGGCTTCCCCGACCCGGACGGCCCACCGGCGAAATCCTCGATAAACGCCACTCCTGATTCCACTTACGAACTTCCGCAAGCTTCCATGACGGTGATCCGGGGAGCGATCGCCGGTGGTCCCATGTAGGCGCTAACGGCTGCATTTAATACTGACTGGGGTTATCAGCGTAGCGGCGGAAGAAACTGTCCGGCTTCCACTGCGGACGTTGGCTGCTGTCGGCGACCGAGATCATCAAGCCGCGAATCACTTCTTCATACAGCGCGGCCGCGGAGAGGTCGACGGGTTGATTTAAATCGTCCGACGGCGCGTGATAGCGCTGCGTCAGCCAATCTCGGAAAATTTTGGCTTGTTCGGCGTTGCCCGGCTCCGGGGCAACTCCCATGGCCAGAGACGGAATTCCGTGGCGGATGAAATTGTACTGATCGCTGCGGATGAAGAGATTCCGCTCCGGTTGCAGATCCGCCTGGGCCACAATGCCGTGAGCATCGGCGATCTGGCGGGCTTCGTCGCCGAGGTCAGATTCGCCCAGACCGAGGACGGTGAGCCGCTTGAGTGGAACAATAGGCAGGAACATGTCGACATTGATATCCGCGACCATCGATTTGGGATCGACCGTGGGATAGGCCGTGAAGTAGCGCGAGCCGAGTAATCCTTTTTCCTCGCCTGTGACGAAGACGAAAAGCAAAGAGCGCTTCAGCCTGTCGCCGGATTTCTTCAGGGAAGCGGCCACATCCATCAGCACGGCGCTGCCCGAGGCGTTATCCATGGCCCCGTTATAGATGCGGTCGCCGTTAATTGGCTCGCCAATCCCGATGTGATCGATGTGCGCCGAGAGTACGACGTACTCATTTTTCAGTTCAGGATCGCTGCCCGGCAGCCTGGCCACGATGTTGGCGGATTGAACAGTTTTCGTTTCCATCCGGGTCGTAGCCTTGACCGAGACCGCCAGCGGAAAACGTGGAAGCTGTTTGCGTTCTCTGGCCAGGCTGACGATCTCATCAAAGCTGTGACCGGAGCCGGCGAAGAGTTGCCCGGCGTGCGCCGGGTTGAACATCACAGAAAGCTTCTGGCCCTCGGTGTCGTCAAAATGGGGATCGGCCAGGGTCATGCTGACATGAGTTCGGTTCAAAGCGATGCGCGACCAGGGAATATCCATGGATGCAGGGTTCGAAATACTGATGATGCCGATGGCCCCCGCTTTGCTAAAGGCCTTCCAGCGCTGCGCCGCCGATTGATAGTGAGCCGACAAGGCACCGGGAATGTCGGAGGGCGAACCGGTGACGATGACCGCGACTTTGCCGTTGAGATCGAGACCGGCGAGGTCATCGTAGTTCTGCTCGGGAATAGTCAAGCCGTATCCGGCAAAGGCCAGCGGAGCCTGCACTTCTGGAGCAAGATCGATGCGAGTCCCGAGGTCGGCATCTTCGCCGAGGACGAGTGGTTCGGCTTTGCCGTCATGAATGAGAGCGAGACTGGAATCCTTTTCGATGAGCTGCCGGGTCCTGAACTTCACCGGCTGATAGAAACCGTCGGAGCCGGCGGGCTCCAGACCGGCCTGCTTTAACTGGGAAACCACGTAGGATTCAGCCTTCCGCAAACCTTTGCTGCCCGTCTCGCGGCCCTCCAGATTGTCAGCCGCCAGTACCTTGATGTAACCCCACCAGGTTTTTCCATCGAAGTGGGTGGCGGTCTGAGCGAAGGCGGCGATGCCAAGGACAAGAGATGAGAAAAGGACAAGCTTGCGAGACATGCTTAATTCCTCCGGGAGATGTGAGTGGAAAAGGATAACAGGAGTTGCGGCCCGGAGTGGCCTACATCGTTTCAGCGCCGTTCTCGCTGGGTCGCACGCGATATTTCGCCATGACATCCTGGCTGGAAACCACGCCTTCCAGTTTAAGGAAATTCGCCCGGCTGAGGACGGGCACTAGAGGTGTCTCATAAACGTAACGTAGCGCCATTTCCAGAGGATGATCAGGATGCAGGTAAGGAAGCCGCTGCGGCGGCAACAATGACCCCAAGCTCATCTCGAGCTTTCCCTCGCTGGCAAAGCGCTTGATAGTCTCGCGGGTCACGCTGTTCCAACCGGCAGGACTCAGGCGGACCAAGAAGACGTTTCCGGAGGCATGCTCAATTTGCTGGTTAGCCTGCTGAATAGGATCGGCCGCATTCAGCACGGGGATAGGCGGCGGCCGCATGGCATCCTCGACGCGGAGAATGGTTTCTTCACGCTGCTCTTCGAGCGACGGAAGCTCCAGTCCATCCTGGCGAGTGAGCAGGTCAAAGATAGGAATGGGCTGCAGGCTGCGGGAAATGACATAAGCGAACGCGTTGGCCAGAATAACCGGCACAATGATCGAATAGTCTCCACTGACCTCGAGGACCATGAAAACGGAAGTCATGGGGGCGCGCAGAAAGCCAGCGAACAGAACTCCCATCCCCACCAATGCGTAGGTGCCGGTGGTGCCGGTGAGATGAGGATAAAAATGCCGCTCGACGCCACCTACTGCGCCGCCCAGCATGGCTCCGATGAAAAGAGTGGGAGCGAACATGCCTCCCGGTGTGCCAGTCACGAAGGATAGCGTTGTGGCGAGAATCTTGAGGCCGGCAAGAATAGCCAGCATCTGCCAGGCAAACTGGTCGTGCATGGCCTGGTCCATGAATTGATATCCGGCGCCCATGATCTGCGGCGCTCCCAGGTATCCGATCAGTCCGATGATCAGGCCGGCGATGGCCGGCTGGACATAGAGCGTGGAGGGCGGCAGCGCGCGCAAGCGTGGGCGAAGAAAGCCAATGGCCTTGGCGAAGATGACGGCAGCCAAACCTCCGACGATGCCGAGGACGGCGTACGCGACAAGCTCTGCCGGGCGAACCACGGTTAAAGGGGGAATGCGAAACAGAGGCTGCGCGCCCAGAAACCAGCGTACCACTACTACGCTGGAGATGGCGGACAGCACCACGGAACCGAGAATCCCGACGCTCCAACGGCCGATGACTTCCTCGATGACGAACAACACCGCCGAGATCGGCGCGTTGAAGGCCGCCGCCAAACCTGCCGCAGCGCCCACCGGAGCCAACAGGCGCACCTTCTCCCGTGAAAAGTTCATGCGCCGGCCTAAGGCCCAGGCCAGACTGGCGCCGATCTGCAAGGAAGGATCTTCAGGTCCGAGAGAATGGCCGGAACCGATGGCCAAAGCGGCGGTGATGAATTTTCCGATCGCCGTACGGATTGGAATATAGCCGTTAAAAATATAGAGGGCGGCCTTGGTCTGGTTCACTCCGCTGCCCCGCACTTGCGGAAACACATGGATAACCAGAACGGCGATCAGCAAGCCAACCAGTGCCGGGGCCAGAAGCACGCGCAGAGTGTGGGGTTCGGGGCTCGGGCCCAGAAGTGCAATGCTGGTCCATTCTATAGAGAGACGAAAACAGACGACCGCCAGTCCGGCAAAAACGCCGATGAATACCGCGAGCACCAGAAAAAAGCGCTCTTCACTCAGGGTGGTCCCGGGAAAGGCCGCCATTTTCTTCCGGACCGGGGGCGTTGGGCTTGCCGGTGCATGCGGCCCAGCTTGCGGGGACGCAGAGAAAAGGTTCATTGCTCCACTCCGGCGCGGTTTTGCGCCAGCAGAAGCAGAGCCTGGTCTTGGGGGGTAGTCGCACAGTTTGCCGTTTGCTCCTCGATCTGTAATACCAAGTCCATCACCTCATCCGCCAAGCCGGATTCGCCGCGCTGTCCAAGATGAGCGAGTCTCGTTTTCATGTCCTTCCAGCGACTTTCTAAAGGAACCACGCCGCTCTGAATCGCTCCCGTCGGCGACTGCGGTGGCAAACTCGGGCACGCGTCCAGTCGCTGACCAGCCTCCTCAAAAATGGCGCGGATACGGCGAATGCGTTCGCTGGTCGAGATGCCCCGCCCAAAGGGATCTTCATTCAGGACTGCGTTGCAGATCTGCAATGTTCGAGCGCTCTGCGCGTCCTGTGGATTAGCAGCGACCGCAGCCGACAAGTAGTGCGAGGCCGTGCGATAGCGGGCCAGTTTGAAAGCCGCCTCGCCAGCGCCGGCCAGAGCCTGAGGATTCCCACGGTCGCTCTGCAAAACGCGCTGGTACCCGAGAAGCGCATTGGGGAAATCCTGGGCGCGGGAAAAAAGGTCGGCCACGCGAAGCTCTAACTCCGCACGGTGCGGCAAACTGGCAGACAAAGTGATCAGTTCAGCCTGGGCCTGGGGCAGCGCGTTCAAACGCAGCAAAACGTCGACGAGCTCGAACCAGGCATTGAGCCGATTCTGGTCGGGATCCGAGGGCCATACTCCATAAATCGCGTTGTGGTAGAACTGAATCGTTTTGTCGAGCAGCTTCTCCCGGGCATACAAGCGCCCTAGAGCCAGATTCACCGCCCCATCCTGTGGAGAACCCTCCCACAGGCTGACCAGATAAGCCTCGGCTTCGCCGGTGCGTCCGGTATCTCGCAAGGCGCGCGCCAAACTCAGCTGATACTGAAAGTTGTCGTGGCTGTAACTCAGCGCCGCGCGAAAGTGTTCAATTGCCATTTCCGGCTTTCCCGCCTGTTGTTCACCGACGCCCTGCTCATACAAGTGACGGGCCAGGGCTTTACGTTGCTCGCCAAAACGGTTGGTGAGACGCGTGACCGCGGCGAAACCCATCACGGCAAGAAACGTCAGCCATGCGATTACCATGGCCGGCCGGCTCATCAGTTGCCGTAGAGAGATCCAATTCAATCGCACAAGACTTTATGTTAAATCATCAGGATGCGATGCAGCCGGAGAGGTCACTGAGCCAGCAACGGCCGGAGCTTGAAAGCTGTGCTCAGATTTTGGAGTAAAACAGACAGCAGCGAACCCACTCCCGATGAGCGCTCCCCGGCCATTCTTCTTCCCGTTAATTCATCAGGACTGGGCGGCCAGCAACAATTCTGCTGCCACCAGATCTTCCAGCGCGCAGCCCACGCTCTTGAACACAGTGATGTTCCGGCAATCCGGTAAAACTCGCCGCTTGCCGGCGGCGAGTTCGTGCAGGTCAGCGAGGATATGTTCACGGGAGATGCGGCGCTCTGCTAACGGGATCAACAGATCGCCGGCTTCGGACATGGCGCCTTCGTAGGTGTCAACGACAATGCGAGCACGCTCTATCGCCAGCGAGTCCACTTCGCGCGTTTTCGGCTGGAATGCGCCTACCAGGTTGAGGTGCGTGCCCGGACGCAGCAGCCTTCCATTGAACAGAGGCGTCACGGAATTGGTGCAAGTACAAATGACATCGGATTGCGCGGCGCAAGTTTCAGCGTCCACCGCTTCGATTGGAAGATCCGTTTCTATGGCGGCCGCCTGCACAAACGCGCGGGTGCGATCCCGGTCTCTGCCACACACCATCACTCTTTGAAATCCGCGCACCAGCGGCAACACCCTGAGGTGAGCGCAGGCCTGCCGCCCCGTCCCGAAAATTCCCAGCACCTGCACATCCGCGCGCGCCAGCCATCGGGTTGCCAGCGCGGAAGTAGCAGCGGTTCTCAGATCGGTAAGGTAGTTCGCTGGAACGGTCAGCTCCGGCCGGGCCGTCGCGGGATCGAAAAGAACATAGGTCGCTTGAATGCGCTCATCGCCACGTTTCGGCGCTTTCTGCACGGCAACAAACTTCATGCCCAGGGCGCTCCCCTTGCCGTCGTAGCAAGTCATGATCAGGAACAGACCCGGGTTTGTCTCCACATAAACACGCGGCGGGAGAACAACCGATTCGAAACGATCGCGGAATGCGACTGCCAGCGCGTCGATCAGGCGAACGGGATCGAGCTGGAGCTGAACATCGGATTCGGTGAGCTGACGCATTACAGGCAGCAAGGATAGCTCAGGAAGTCAGTTGCTGCTGGGGTGAAAAACATTGCATGTTGACTTCCTCAGCCGGCCACAGCACAATTATGCGCTGTCATCCTCTGGCGTTCTGCCCGGACGATTGGGGAACCTTTCCACGCGGTGACTGCTCGCTGCCACTCGGCCAACTCTATAAGGAGATCTCTCAATATGAAGACACGCTGCGCACGCTTGTGTCAGTTGGTATGTCTCTGCGCCCTCGCCTGCCTGTTTTTAGTTGCCGGAGGCTTGGCTCAGGAAAACAACTCCGAGATGCAGTTCAGCAAAGAACCGGCGAAAGGCAGGTTCGTTACTCTACCACCCAGACTGCATTATGAGGCTGCTACCCCATCCGTGCCCTTGACCACGTGGAACGGTACATTTACCTACAAGTCAAAGAAATATACCTACAACATGGTAGGAACGGCACCCTCCAGCAACCTGACTACCACTATTCCGGTGTATATTGTGCCCCTCAAAATCGTGATCACCGGCAGCGCAAGTACCACGACTTTCAGTCCCGGGCACGTGCTCGCCAACGGAAACACCGTGACCAAGAACACTGTGGCATCGCCGCTTTTCGACTCCACTACAACGTATACGCAGGGTGGAATCGATGTGGGTACCACCCAGTATGTCGATGCCTTTCAGAGGGCGAATTTCTGGGGTACCGTCCAGACCAATCCGAACTACCACCTGATTCTGGGGACCCCTACGGTGCTGGCGCGGCAGACTCTCAGTCCGCCCATGAACAAGGGGAAGACTGGTTCTCCGTTCGGAGCCAAGGTGGGGCTGGTGGATATCGATTGGTTCGACGCGCAGGTGCAAACCCTCATCGCCAAGTTCACCCAGATCAAACCGAACAGTCTGCCAATTTTTCTAACCTACGATGTTTACTTGACGCAGGCAGGGCAGTGCTGCATCGGAGGGTACCACAGCTCGGCAGGAAGCGTATCAGCTCCGCAAGCCTACGCTGAATCTACTTATGTGAACCACGTTGGGCAGTTCGCCCAGGATGTCTCCGCGCTTTCCCATGAAATCGGAGAGTGGGCGGATGACCCCCTGGTTCTGAACAATGGGAACAATACCCCATGCGGGGTGCTCGAGGTCGGTGACCCACTCGAGAATAACCCCAACTTCGGCGACTATCCCTACGTACTGAATGGATTCACCTACCACTTGCAGGATCTCACCACGCTTCCCTACTTTGGGGCGCCGCGCAGTACGTCGGTCAATAACTTTCTCACCTTCCAGGGTGAGCCGCTCACGGTTTGTGAGAACGGCTCATAGGCTCTCGCGATTTCATCGGCGGCCCGCTTTCATCGGAGGCGGGCCTTTTGTTTTGCCGGCTGCAGGTCGCTACCGGCAAACGAAATCGGTTAAGATACTGCGGCCAGCCGCTTTTCCAAAAGAATGAACCGCGAATATCACAAGGGATATAGCCAGGAACTCCATCGTGACATGGAGGCGTTGGTGTTCGGCCACGGTGGGACGCCGCTGCTCGTCTTTCCCACATCGATGGGGAAGTTTTTTGAGTATGAGGACCGGGGCATGATTTCGGCCCTGGCGGGCAAGATCGATGCGGGAGAGTTGCAGGTGTTCTGCCCCGACGCTGTAGACACGGAGAGCTGGTACAACAAGTCGGTGCATCCCCGGCTGCGTGTTCTACGTCATCTGCAGTACGAGCGCTACATTCTGCACGAATTTCTGCCCTTTCTGCGCTGGAAGAATTCGACTCCACGGCTGGCCGTGACCGGCGCCAGCTTCGGTGGATATCATGCAATCAATTTCTCTCTGAAGCATCCAGATGTCGTCACACACTGCGTCAGCATGAGTGGAGCGTATGACATCCACCAGTTTCTCGACGGGTATTACGACGACGATTGCTACTTCAATTGCCCGCAGGATTACCTGCTCAACATGAACGATGACTGGTTCCTCAGCCGCTACCGGCAGATGAAAATTGTGCTGGGATCGGCGGATTGGGACATGTGTCTGGACCAGAATGTGAAGTTGTCGGCCAAGTTGAACGATAAAGCCGTGCCGCATTGGCTGGATGTCTGGGGAGATAACTCGAAGCACGATTGGCCGCTATGGCAGAGAATGGCGGGGAAGTATTTTTAGAAATGTTTGTCATTCTGAGCGAAGGCCGCCCATTTGCTCGCGAAATGGGCGTCGCGCAGTCGAAGCATCTCTGTAAGACTCCGTTGTCGTTGGAGTTGAGATGTTTTCGCGGTCAACTTGAAAGAAGCGCAGGCTGGCTCCGTGAGAATGCCATGGTAGTTTTAGGCTCAAGTGAATAACGGTCCTTCGACTACGCAACTAGTTCGCGCTGCGAACCAGTTACTCCGCTCGGGGTGACAACGAGGAGTCCGACTATGAAGAAAATTGGAGTTTTGTTTGGCATGGAAAATACTTTCCCGCCGGCACTGGTGGAGAAGATCAATGGCATGAAGGTCGACGGGGTGACGGCGGAGTTCGTCAAAGTGGGCGGCGTGAAGATGGCGGACCCCAGCGGATACAAAGTCATCATTGACCGAATTTCGCAGGATATTCCGTTCTACCGGGCGTTCCTGAAAAACGCCGCGCTGACCGGGACGATTGTGGTGAACAATCCTTTCTGGTGGACGGCTGACGATAAATTTTTTAATTATGCGCTGGCTACGAAGTTGGGAGTGGCCATTCCGCCGACCGTCATCCTGCCGCACAATAAGCATCCCGAAGGCACGACCGACCAATCCATGCGCAACCTGATCTTTCCCTTGAACTGGGAGGAGATCTTCGATTATGTGGGCTTTCCGGCTTTCCTGAAGCCCTATTCGGGTGGAGGATGGAAGCACGTGTACCACGTGCACTCGCCGGAGGAGTTCTTTCATCACTACAACCAGACCGGGGACTTATGCATGACGCTGCAACATGGTGTGGTGTTTGAAGAGTATTACCGCTGCTACGTGGTGGGACAGGAAAAAGTCCATGTCATGAAATATGACCCTAAAGCTCCGCACCATGAACGTTATGTAAAGGGCAACCCGCCGCCTTCGAGCGAACAATTGCACGAGCGGATTGTGAAAGATGCGCTGACGCTGTGCCGGGCCTTGGGTTATGACCTGAATACCGTGGAGTTTGCCGTCGAAGACGGAGTTCCGTACGCGATCGATTTTCTCAATCCGGCGCCGGATGCGGAGATCACGTCGGTCGGCCAGGCCAACTTTGACTGGATCGTGGAAGCCGTCGCCGATATGGCGGTGAAAAAAGCCCTCAGTGACGAGAATCCGGCGCGCGAACTCAGGTGGGCGGCTTTTCTGGCAGGGCCAACCGGGGCCCCAGCAACTCCGAAGAAACGGAAGGCAAAGGCATAATTTATGGAGGATGGGCGTCATCGCCCGTCTTAGCGGCGGACCGCAAGGGTAGCCATCCACGATTAGAGTCGAAAGTCCGGGTATTTTTCCTCAGGCGATTGTTATACTAGTTCCCACTCTGTCGCAGAACGCGACCGGGTAACCTGTCGAAGCCCTATGCAACCCAGTTTCACCATCGGGATCGAAGAGGAATATCAGACCGTCGATCCGGTTACGCGTGATCTGCGCTCGCACATCCACGCCGAGATGATCGAGAAGGGCAAGCTGCTGCTGCACGAGAAGGTCAAGGCAGAACTGCATCAATCGGTAGTCGAGGTGGGCACTTCGGTTTGCAACAATATTAAGGACGCGAAGGCCGAAGTCAAAATGCTCCGCCGTGACATGATCAAGCTGGCCCGGGAAAATGGCTTGCGTCTGGCCTCAGCGGCGACCCATCCCTTTGCCGATTGGCGGGTACAGGAGATCACCCCAGATGATCGCTACAAGAACATCGTTGAGGACATGCAGCTGGTGGCCCGCGCCAACCTGATCTTCGGCCTGCACGTGCACATCGGAGTGGAAGACCGGGAAACGGCGATCCACCTGATGAATCACGCTCGCTATTTTGTCCCCCATATTCTGGCTCTCTCGACCAATTCGCCTTTCTGGCTCGGTATGAATACCGGGCTCAAGTCGTACCGCTGCAAAGTTTTTGACAAGTTTCCCCGCACCAATATTCCCGATTATTTCCCCAGTTGGGGGGAGTACGAGAACTTTATCAAGCTGCTGATCAAGACCAACTGCATCGACAATGCCAAGAAAATCTGGTGGGACATCCGGCCGCATCCGTTCTTCAATACGCTTGAGTTCCGCATTTGCGATATTCCTATGCGGGCGGATGAAACCATTGCGCTGGCCGCTCTCATTCAAGCAACCATCGCGAAGCTCTACAAGCTTTATTCCGCCAACCAGGGATTTCGTCTCTACCGGCGCGCTTTGCTGATGGAGAACAAGTGGCGGGCGGCGCGTTACGGGTTGGATGGAAAACTCATTGATTTTGGCAAGCAAACCGAGGTTTCGGCGCGCGACCTGGTACGCGAGTATCTGGAGTTCGTCGATGATGTCGTGGACGAACTCGATTCCCGGGACGAATTGAACTATATCCATGAGATTCTCGAAATGGGCACCGGTGCCGACCGCCAGCTGCGCGTCTTCCAGGAAACCGGCGACATGAAGAAGGTCGTCGATTACATCATCGAAGAAACAGAAGTTGGCCTCGCCGAAACAGTCTCGGCGGTCGCGGCTAGAAAAGTAGGATGATGACGAATTCGATCGATGAGACACAGAACCCTACACTCGCACCGACGCCCCGCGTAGGCGCGCTAACCTCGCTGAGAGATATTCCCTTCGACCCAGAGCTCACTCCCGGAGCACGCAACGCCGTACAGGTCTGTCTGCGAGTGCAATCGGGGGAAAAGGTGACGGTGATCACCGATAATGCAACCAAGGAAATCGCCGCCGCCATCGCTCGCGAGTTGGACGGCGCCGGCGCTCGGTATCAGGCGTGGGTTCTGGAGGAATTGGCGCCGCGTCCGCTGACCGACTTTCCGCAGACAATCGCGCAGGATATGCGAAGCAGCCAGGTCAGCATCTTCGCCGTGCAGGCCCAGGCCAATGAACTGCGCACGCGGATGCAGATGACCGATATTGTGAACCAGCACCGGATTCGGCACGCCCACATGGTCAACATCAACCGCCAGATCATGCTGGAAGGTATGCGGGCAGATTTTCTGAAGGTGGACCGCATCAGCGCCAAAGTCGCCGACATGGTGCGCCGCGCCCGGCAGGTCCGAGCCCGGACTCCCTTTGGGACCGATCTCATCGCCGATCTAAATCCCGCATACCGTTGGCTGAAAACCAGTGGCATTATCAGTCCCGAAAAATGGGGCAATCTGCCCGGCGGAGAGGTGTTCACCACTCCCGGCGAGGTTAACGGTACATTTGTGATCGACGGGGTTGTCGGCGACTGGCTCTGCGCCAAGTACGGTGATCTGGCGTCGAACCCGCTGACGATTCACATCAAGGGCAACCGCCTGACCGAAGCCCATTCGGCAAACCGTCAGCTGGAAAATGACTTCTGGAGCTACACCCATACGGATGAAAACAGTGATCGCGTCGGAGAATTCGCCATAGGGACGAATATTGAATTGAAAGATGTAATTGGCCAGATTCTTCAGGATGAGAAATACCCCGGCGTCCATATCGCTTTCGGAAACCCGTACGGAGCCCATACCGGAGCCGATTGGTATTCTGCGACCCACATTGATGTTGTGGGCAGGAAGTTCGACATCTGGGTAGACAGCGAGCAGATCATGCAGGGTGGGCGGTTTTTGATCGAAGCGTGAACGGGCCGGTGGAGAGCAGAGATCCTTTGACTGCGCTCAGCATGACTGGTTCTATCGGCTGAGGGTGACACGCCCTTCGAGGGCGGGGACGCCCTGCGCCACACGTTCCATGATTCCTTCCTTACGCAAGCGGTTCAACGCAAACTTCACGCCGGAGAAATACCAGACCCTTCTGCGGGTGATGAAGGAGCGCTGTGGGGTGCCGGTCGAGTTCCGCATTTCAGAGACGCCCTGCTTTTTCCCCAAGGCCCTGCTCGACCAGATGGCGGAATATGGCAAGGAATTGATTCGGCAATTGGGCAGCCTCGAGTACCGCAAGCAATCGTTTAGCGCGATCCCGCCAGAGTTCAATGTTCCGCACGAGGCGCCACATCCTATGTTCATCCAGGTGGATTTCGGGCTGGTGCGCGACGCCGAGGGCGGTCTCCAGCCCAAGCTCGTCGAACTGCAAGGCTTCCCTTCGCTTTATGCCTATCAGGCCATGCTCTCACAGGTGTACATGGAGGTCTTCGAACTCGATGAGGAGCTGCAATACCTGCACAGCGGTTTGGATTGGGAAGCCTACAAGAAACTGCTGCGCCGGGCCATTCTGGCGAATCACGATCCAGAAAATGTGATCCTGATGGAGATCGATCCTCTCCATCAGAAGACACTTCCCGACTTTCTACTCACCGAGAAACTGCTGGGCATTTCCACCGTGGCCATCACCGCCATCGAGAAGCGGGGCAGGCAGCTTTTCTATGAGAAAGATGGGAGACGAATCCGGATTCACCGCATTTATAACCGTGCCATCGTGGATGAACTGGTGCGCAAGAAGCTGCAGCTGAATTTCCGCTTCGACGAAGATCTGGAGGTCGAATGGGCTGGGCATCCCAACTGGTACTTTCGCATGAGCAAGTTTTCCCTGCCCTACCTGAAACACGTTTGTGTGCCCAAGACCCAGTTTCTCGACCGTGTGGAACGTATGCCCGATGACCTGGAGAACTACGTCATCAAGCCGCTGTTTTCCTTCGCCGGCCTGGGCGTATTGATCAATCCCAGAAAAGAAGATCTGGCGGCCATTGCGAAGAGCAAATGGCACGAGTACATCCTGCAGGAACGCATGAATTTCGAGCCGGTGATCGAAACACCGTTTGGCGGCACCAAGGCCGAGATTCGCATGATGTACATCTGGCTCGAGGAGCTACAGCCGGTAATGACTATTGTGCGCATGGGGCGCGGGATGATGATGGGCGTCGACCACAATAAGAATATGGAGTGGGTGGGCAGCGCCGCGGGCTTTTATCCGGTGAGATAGACTTGTTATGCCCAGCTGGTAGAGTCTAAGTGATTCTGTGGCATGAGGTTCTTGATCTCACGGGCAGCTGACACCGGGAAGAACCTTAAATGAACTCTAGCCTCCGCGAAGTGACAAACGCCTATCTTAATTCTTGCGCTGATCGCCCGGGCTTACGTTCGAGCCGAAAGGCGAACCGGTGGTATTCAAGGTGAAACAAAAAATATCACGAAGAGAGTTTTTCGAATGCTCCTTGGGCGGAGCGGCACTAGTGGCAGGCGCTCTGCGGCCCGTTGATGCAATTGCTGCGGGCCCTCACGAGGCTCCTCGGAATGGAGTCAAAAACGGTGCGTATGCCGAGGTGCGCCCCTGGGTCAGAGAACCGATTGTCGCTCAGAAGGTCGCCAATCTTTGCCAGCCGATCGCCTATTCGGCGCAGTGGATTGACCCGAACTCGTTGTTGGGGCGACGCCTCGAAATCAATCTGAACCTAGGCCTGCTTGGCGCCATAGATCTGGGCTCCTATCTTGGTCCATACCGCGAAGGTACTCGCCCGCTCTGGCCTGCCGGGGAGTACCTGGGTAAGTTCATGCAAGCTTATTCCCGTATGTACCAATACACGGGGGACACATCCATTCTGGACCGCATGAACCTGATTGCCACAACCTGGATCACGGCTCAAAAGGGCGACGGTTGGGTGGGCACGGGCGACCGATGGGGAGCGTGGGATATCTGGGAACACAAATATACTCTCCTTGGCCTGTTGGAACACTACGCTCTTACCGGCAATCAAGCTTCACTCACTGCCGCAAGGAAGGTTGGTGATTTGATCTACGCCAACTTCGGACCTGGCAAAAGGGACCTGATGCAGACCGGCAGTTGGGCTATGGGTTCGGGAAGCATCCTGGAACCGATGACCTACCTGTATCGGTTCAGCGGCGACGAGACGTACCTGCGGGTTTGCAACGACATCCTCAGGGCCTATGAGGGAGAAACCGGTCCCAAGATTGTTACTATTCTCACCCGTGGTTCCAAGCGCGTTTACGACGTCACCGACACCGTGAGTCGATGGCATAACGGTCGCAAAGGTTACGAGATGCTCTCCTGCATTATCGGCATTATCCGAATGTACGAATTGACCGGCAGACCGGAGTACCTGGCCACGGCTACGAACGCCTGGCAGGATATTTCGGATAACCGCCTCTATATCACTGGGACCAGTACCACCCATGAGACCTTCAGGGAGGACCACGTCCTGCCCGGCGAAGCGGCAGACGAGGTGGGTGAGGGGTGCGTGACCGCCCATTGGATATTGCTTAACCATCTCCTTTTTTATCTGAGCGCCGATCCCAAATATATAGATGCAATCGAGAAGTCTCTTTATAACCAACTGTCGGCCAGTCAGTGTTCCAGCAATGCCCACCAGGCCTATTTTGCGCCCCTCAACGGGACGCGCCCTTACGAACTCCAGAACATCTTGGGTGGCCAGCCGCCATGCTGTCTTTCCAGCGTGATGCGCACCATCAGCCGTATTCCCGAGGTTATCTGGGCCAAGTTTGCCGATGATGGTTTGGCCATCCTTCTCTACAACCAGGGTAGGTTGACGGACCGGATTATGACACCCCAAGGTCCCCATTTCCTCTCGCTTGAACTGGAAAGCGAGTTCCCCAGGACTGGAAACGTGTCAATTATGATCAAATCCGACAAACCCGCCGAATACCGGCTGGCCTTGCGGGTTCCCGCCTGGACAAATCGGTTCCAAGCCCGGATTGATGGCCAGGTTTACTCCGGCATTCCCGGTACTTTCCTGACCATTCGCCGTAGATGGCAATCTGGCGACGTCATCCAGATCACTATGGATATGAACGACCACTTGATAGAAGGTGGCCCGAGCTATGCGGGGTATTACGCCTTTCAGCGCGGGCCGCAAATCCTGGCTCTCGACGGTAGGATCTGTTTGGCTGCGATGGGGGAAGTGCGGGTCAATCCCTCTGAGGCGATTAATCTTATGTCTCGAACCGACACTCTGCCTAAGGGATGGATTGGCGATCAGGCCTACGCGACACCGGCTCTGGTAGCCTCAGGGCGGGCGATACTGGTACCCTTCGCCGACGCCGGACAAAACGGGCAAGCACACGCTTATCGCACCTGGATCAAGGCGACATAACTGAGTTTCTCCAGATTCTACTACGCTCTGGACCGGCAAATACCGGCCGCTGATGACTCCTGCGCGTGTTTCTCCCCCCTCCCTGTTGACCTGCCCTTGAGCAAGGGCCTAACATATCGCCGACGGGCAGGACCTCATGGTCGGCGAGACAGTCTCCCACTATCGCATTCTGGGGAAGATCGGTGGCGGAGGCATGGGCATTGTTTATGAGGCTGAGGACCTGCGCCTGGGCCGCCACGTCGCCATCAAGTTCGTTCCCGATAATCTCTTAGGCGACCGCAAGTCCATCGACCGCTTCGAGCGCGAGGCCAAAGCGGCTTCACGCCTCAGCCATCCCAACGTCTGCACCATCCACGAAATCGACGACAACAACGGCCATCCCTTCATCGTCATGGAAAAGCTGGAGGGGGAGAGCCTGAAACAACGCATGCGGGGCAATCCGATCGAACTGGAGCCGATGCTGGACATCGGCGTCCAGGTTGCCGAAGCGCTCCAGGCTCTACATGCCAAGGGCATTATTCATCGCGACATCAAGCCAGCCAACATCTTCATCACTTCAAGCGGGCAGGTAAAGGTGCTCGATTTCGGCCTGGCCAAGTTCTCCCGCGATGCCGTAGCCG